>Ga0179587_10001323_pt1 | contig 11144 bp, 12 predicted proteins | sample CZODoug2_1_08_16_FD_185932 | JGI IMG/M metagenome (GOLD analysis project Ga0179587, IMG submission 185932) | Vadose zone soil fungal communities from Angelo Coast Range Reserve, California, USA - CZODoug2_1_08_16fungal | ecosystem: Environmental > Terrestrial > Soil > Vadose zone | place: USA...
AGACTTCCAGCCGCTCAGGCTCGGTCAGCAGGTTGTTGCGCGCCGTCGGCGTCAACCGCTGCAGGTACTCCTCAATCCGGTCGGGCTCTATCATGGCACGCAATTTCCGCAATTTGAGTGGCGGTCAGCGATCGCCCCGGCGCGCGGGCATGCATCGTCGCCCGCTCGCCGAAATGGAGCCTAGGAAAACAGCATTGCGCAAATTGTAAATTAACAGTTCAACCCGTGAAACGACGGGGGGTCCGCGCTCACGCGCAAAACACGCGCTTCCACGGTAAGTAAAGCATGAGAGGATTTCTAACTCAAAGGGCGCGAAAGTTCTCAGGCGCTGATTAACTTCTTCCAATAGGCCGCTCCGTCGCTCACGGCATCGCGTCCCTTCCAGGCCAAATGGGTCAGGCGTCCGGCCAGGGATTGATGGCTGCGCAGGCTGCGCGATGCCAAAACGTGGTCGATATTGTCGGGAAACCGGCTCACCTCCGCCTCCACCAGAGCGCAGATTACGCTCATCAGAATTTGCAGACGCTTCCCCCAGTCGGATTCGTCGAACCGATCGATGCGGACTCGTAACGCGTATTCGGCGTCGTAAATCTCCGTCAGAATTTCCTTGGCGACAAGGACACGATTGTTCTTCAACGCGATGCGCAACGCCGACCCGCTGTCTTCCAACCGGTCCAGCACCATCGAAACCACGGCCGCATATGGCGTGGCGGCGACGTCCGCAACGTTCTTGCTCGGTGCAACCTTGGTGGCGAGACGGATCAATTGCCAGGGAGTCTTGAGCCGCGTCGCCACCAGTGCCAGCGCGAAGGGAACCGTCTCGGCGTTGGTTTTCCTGACCCCGTCCAGCAATGCCAATATCTTGGTGACCTGCGCGTCGTCGAATTTTCCGATTTTGGCCGGCAGCGCATCGCCGAGCTTCGCCAACGCGTCGCGTGCGCGCAGCACGGACAGCATCTTGGTTACATCGTCATAGGCCGCGTGCGAGGCCGTATAGATCGCCAGCTTGGTGCGAGCCAGGGCGGCGCTGTCCGGCACGTTGAGCGTGCCCTCGAGCGATTTGACGACCTTGGTCTGGAACGTATTGACAACACGCCCGGCCTCTCGCTGATTGTCGGTGGCGATCTGCCGGTTCATCTCGTTGACAAAGTCGCGCGCCATCGTCGGCAACAGGTTTCGGCTGATCCATTCCCAGATTGGAGATAGTGAGCCGCGCAGTATCCGCCCGGAATTGGTATGCTCGGGAGCGCCATCGACGAGCAGCGGTTCCAGCGGCGCGAAGAAATAGCGCGCGGGATTGTCCAGGCGATGGGGCTGCCCGTCCTTGCGAAACTCCGTGCGCAATTTTTCCACGACCGTCGCGCAGCCAGGCAATGCTGAGCCGCAGGCCTCCAACCGTTCGAGTTCGGTCAGAAGGTTGTTACGAGCCAGCGGCGTCAATCGCCGCAGAAAATCCTGAATCCGATCGGGTTCTGGCATGGTACGCAATTTCTGCAATTCGATAAGATGTCAGCGATCGACGCCTTTGCGTGCAGGTAGGTTCGCGCGCATGGAACCAAGAGAAGCAGATCGCCGTAAATTAAGAGTAATACGCGCCCGTGAAATTACGGGCATGGGCATTAGCCAATGGCGCCCCAAAAAGTCAGTAGAACTACGGAGGTTTGATCTCTCCACGTAACGTTTGTGGCGATGCGCGGCCGATCCGACCGATTCAGCCACAGCGGCAACGCTTTGCTAACCTAAAATCACCGTAGTCTTACTAGGTAGAAAATTAACCCTCAAAGAGGGCAGGCTCGTTAAACAAATTATATGTCACAGCCAGAAAACCGAATCAGCGATTCGCATTTCTCGAAGTGGACCGAAGGCGGCACGCCTTCGGAAGGCGATCAGGAAATTGTCCGGCTGTCGGCTGCGCGCACGCTGGCGATGGATGAAGCCGGGGCTGCGATAGCACGTCAGCTCAACGGGCCGCTGACTGCGCTGCTGCTCTACATGGGCGAGATCAAGCAACATAGCCATCAGTTTTCGCAATCTGCGGGGGAACGGGTTTACCTGCAGCAGGTGGTGCAAAATGCGCTTCAACAAACCGAGCGCGTCTGCGCCATGATGAAGCAGCTTACAGACAGTCACCCGGGATCGGCTGTTGCGCCAAGCCGCAAGGGTGCCTGGAAGACGCGAGCCGGCCAAGCCGACGATGCCGTTCGCGCACCGGACGTCATGTTGTCATCAGGCGCCGGCCAGAAACCCTTGACGCGGCGCGAGCGCGAGGTTCTGAACCTCATCAGCGAGGGGCACTCCAACAAGCAAGGCGCCTTGCGGATGCGTATCAGCCCAAGGACTTTCGAAAGCCATCGCGCCGAGGCGATGCGGAAACTCGGGGCACGAAACACCGCGGACCTTGTCCGTAAGGCGCTGTTGCATCCGGTTGTCTAGAACGTTTTCAGCGAAGCATGCCCTCGGACTTGATCCCGGGGGTGGCCCCCGGTTCGCATCAAGAAAACGCGTCCAATCAAGAATCTGGAGCCCGTTTCGATTCTATCGAAACGGAAAGGGCTCCAGGAGTTGTGGGTTGATGTGGGCGCCCGGCGATGCCTTTCGGCCACCTTGCTGCTCAGTAGAAGTCTTCCGCGAAGGCGCGAACACGAGGCGTCGGCCGCATTGCGTCGGCTTTGATCTTTTGGTCGGTCGGAACGATCGTGATCGTCCAATGGACCGGAACGCTCGACTTGCTTTCCAGCACCGATCGAACATGACCGGTGATTGTCGTGCCGCCAGACCTGACGGTTGCGGTTCTGCCGTTGAACTGCGCGATACGGAAACGCCGAACTTCTTTCTGGTCGGTCGTCTCAAACGTAAACATGAAGCGCTCCTCTGTTCCCGCCAACTATCGCCGCTTAATATTATCCATGTATGAAAATCTGAAGCCGTAGAAGTACCGTTACGCGACTGCGGTGCGGGTCGCGCCAGGTGCGGACATCCGGCGCTTCGACCCGGTGCGCCACCGAATAATCCAATGGATGCAGCGCGGCATTTGTTCGGCCTACTGTCCGGCTGTCGCGACGGTCAAGGTTCGCGCCACGACGCTCATCGACGAAAATGTTGAGAAGGGGAATTTGAATTCGGTTCGGCCGGCCCCGGACAGGGCAGCGGCAGACCGTCGTTGCCAGTTGCTTATCGCATCGAAATGGGAGCCGATATCGTTTGCATATCCTATTCGGCGGCCCCCGGAAACACCGCTTCCATCTTGGTCTTCAACGTGGCGGCGTTGAACGGCTTGACGATGTAGTTGCTGACCCCCGCCTTCTTCGCGGCAATGACGTTCTCGGTCTTTGACTCCGCGGTAATCATGATGAAGGGCGTTTGTGAAAGTTCCGGGCTGGCGCGAACTTCCCTGAGCAGGTCGTAGCCGGTCATTGGCTCCATGTTCCAGTCGGAAATCACCAGGCCGTATTTCTTGCCCTGCATCTTGGCTAGCGCGGCGGATCCGTCACTGGCGTCGTCGACGTTTTCGAAGCCGATCTGCTTGAGGAGATTGCGGATGATCCGGATCATGGTGTTGTAGTCATCGACCACCAGGATCGGCATCGACAAATCAAAGGCCATGTCTCTTACTCCGCGCAGTTCGAAAAGGGCCGAACACGGGGAGAGATGCCGGCAGCATGCGAACATCTTCGATGCGTATCCGTGCTCCTGCCCGTCGGCCCTGTGATAATTATCAGCGGTACTTGAACAGCCAGTTAATTCCGGCGCGAATAATTTTGCGGTGCCGTCGTGGCGGGTCCGTAATTCTACGGGCTCAGGTCAAGGGCGAGGTTCGCGATTCATCGTCATGTGAATGTGCGATATCCCGGCGAATGCCCGAATTCGGGTCCGGATCGCCCGCCTGCCGGCGCGACCAACGCTCACGACAGGCAACGAGGAGAAAGCAGCCTTTCGTACTGGGCCTTGACCGTTGCATAGCATTCGCAGGAAGTGTTGCTGAGGCCCTCCAGATCGGTGATCTCGATGTGTCCCCGACTGTAGCGGATGAAATTGGCCTGCTGCAGGGTGTTGGCCACCAGCGATACGCTGTTGCGCCGCGCGCCAATCATCTGCGCCATCGATTCCTGCGTCAGAACGAGTTTGTCGCTGCCGGATAGATCGCGAGTGTGCAATAGACATCTCGCCAGCCGGGATTCCACCGTGTGCGAGGCGTTGCATCCGGCGGTCTGCTGGATCTGCGCGTAAATGGCCATGCCATGCCGCATCAGCATCGCGCGCAACGTCGCACTTTGATCGGCCGCGGCCCGAAGGCGATCGAGATCAATCGTCGAGGCGACGCCTGGCACCAGCACCACCGCGCTGTTCAGCGCGGTCGCGTCGCCAAGGGCGAAGAATGAGCCGAAGACACTGTCGCGACCGACCAGTGCGACCTGGACGTTCTCTCCCCTCGCAAGTTTCACGACCAGAGAGATCACGCCTTTGTGCGGCATATATGCGCGCTTGAGCGTGTCGCCGAACTCGACCAACACGTGTTCCTGGACCAGATCGGCGTTTCGCAGGTGCGGGCGGATCAATTCGAAATCGTCCGCGGCCAGCGACGACAAAAATCCATTGGGAGAACGAGGTGCCGAGTCCAATGAAGTCTCCTGTTTGACGGGAGCACAACCGGTCTCTGTGGCCGCCAGTTTTATGCACGTGTCCGATGTGCAAAATGAGCCTTGCACGCATTTTTGGCAAGGGAATTTGGCAACCAGGGGCAGCTACTCCGCACCGTTTCTGTTCATATGCTTGCTATCGTGCAGATGGAACGGAGAGGCCAATCACTCAGCATATCGAGTGCTGACGGGGTTTTCTTACTCGACCTGCGCCGGGCTGATGCGTTGGTGCAGATCAATTGCGATGCGCAAAGTCGCGCTCTGCGCTATCGCCGTGTGAGGATCGCTGGCATTGACGACGCTATCGCCGTCAATCATGCACGCGTCGACCATTCCGTTCCGCGGCAGAAATACGAACGTTGAAGTGACATCGCTGCGAGGAAAGTAAGCGCAGAGGAAGCCCTCTGAAGCGCCTTGGCCATACGCGAGACCGCCTTGCGCTGACATGGGTCGACGGCGCGCTGGTTCAACCAGGACAGCTTCCCTGACCAACTCGACCATTCGAGATACTGAAGCAGCGCCTCGAGCCGCGGGCAGGGATTGTAACAGATGATCGATTGAACGAAGATGCGAGGGCGTAGGCTCGTTTCTGTCAGCCGGGCTTCACGCGTGCGAGATGATCGACGCAAGATGGGCTCGGCGGTTTGTGCAAGCTGCTCAGTTCCATAATAGGCCCTAAACACCGAGCAGGGCAGACAGTTCCGCCCATTGAGGCTGAAATAAGAATCACGCACTGATTCGCGCCTGCAAAAATCTTAACGCGATCAATAGCGGAGTCAGTCAAACGCATGGTAGACGGTGGGAGGCCGTAATGCGCCGCATTTTGGTTGTGGACGACGATCCGCATATCGGCCTCGCGATTCGGGCGTGGCTCAAGCGGTATGGCTTTAAGGTCACGGTCGCCGATGGCGGTGCGGCCGGTCTCATCGCTCTGAACAGCTCAACGTTCGATCTGATGATCGTCGATATCTTCATGCCCAATATGCGCGGCTTCGAATCGATCAGGGTGTTTCACAATCACGCGCCAATGGTCCCGCTGATCGCGATTTCCGGATACGCATTCTCCAGTCCGGAGGTATCCAGCCCCGACTTCCGGAGAATGGCGCTCAAGCTTGGCGCGACGCGGTGCCTGCGCAAACCATTCAGGCCAACCACATTGCTCGGCGTGATTGACGAATGCCTGTCGGCGGCCGAGCCTCACCGCAGATATGTCGCCACTCTGGCCGCCGTCGCGAGTGCGGTGTCGGAGCCACAGGGCAAAATGAGGTCATCAGCAGGTTGAGGGAGCACGCCTCCACATGCTAAGATAGGCTTTCAGCCATCGCCGCTGTCCGACGCTAGCCGGGAGAAAGACATAGCCCAGAGCTCCTCGATAGTCGTCTGCATTTTGCAACGCGGACGGAGTTGGGGTTTTGATTCAAAATTCAGAAATTGAGGAGACTCGCTTGCAACACGATCCATGGGTCTCAGAATTGTCGAACCCACACATCCAGGCTCGGAGGGCCAACATGCCACGCGTTCTCGTTGTCGACGACGATCCAATGGTCTGCATGGCCATCGAGATCTATCTCGAGCGGCACAGCTTTCATGTGACCATCGCCGATGGCGGTGAAGCCGGACTTCGTGCGCTTGAAGGCACGCCATTCGACCTGATGATTGTCGATATCTTCATGCCGCATATGCGCGGCTTCGAATCGATCCGGATCTTTCACGAGCGCGCGCCGACCATTCCACTGATCGCGATGTCCGGCTACGCCTTTGCGAATCTCGACTCGCCGGCGCCTGACTTCCTGAGGATGGCTCTGGAACTCGGCGCAACGCGCTGCCTGCGCAAGCCGTTCACGCCGCTGGCGCTGCTCACTGTGATCAACGAATGTCTGGCCGAAGCCCAGTCCCGTTCCGCCAGCATCGTTCGGCTGAAATAGCAATCCTCAAATTTACATGAAGGGCGTGACGCCGGGAACCCATTATATGCTTCAGAAGTCCCCCGCTGCGGAAGCCAAGGAAGCGCAGCGTTGCCATGCCCAGAGGATGGAGGTCGTCGGTCAGCTGACCGGCGGCGTTGTCCACGACTTCAACAACATCCTCACGGTCATCGCGGAACGATCGAAATCCTGGCGGAGGCCGTCGTGGATCGGGCGGACCTTGCAACAATAGCAGGGCTGATCGCCGAGGCTGCCGCCCGCGGTGCCAGCCTGACCTCGAATCTGCTCGCCTTCGCACGCGGCCAGCCATCGCAGCCTCGCGACGTCGACGTCAATGCACTGCTTGCCGATGCGGCCCGTTTGCTGCGGCCCACGCTGGGCGAACACATCGAGATCGATGCGCTGCGCGCTACCGACGTCTCGCGGGTTCTGGTCGATCCCAATCCGCTCATGACGGCTATTCTCAATCTTGCGGTCATCGCGCGCGACGCGATGCCGCAAGGTGGCAAGCTCACCTTCGAGACGAGAAACGCAGTATCCGGGGAAGCTTGCGTCAACGCCGAGGACGAGATCGGCGTTGCAAACCACGTCATGGTCACGGTCAACAGCCTCAGGCTGCGCGGCCCATTCATCAGCATCGTCAGGGACTTCATCAGGCAATCCAATGGCCACGTCAATGTTTGCAAAGAAACCAGTCTGGGGATGTCAGTCAAAATGTATTTGCAGCGGGCGTCAGGCTTCGTTCAGCCGCTTGCGGAAGATCCCAGCGAAGGAGGCGATGAGGCCATCCTGATTGTCGAGGACGACGATCTCGTGCGCAAATACGTCGTCAACCAGGTTCAGAGCCTTGGTTATAGGACGCTTGCCGTGGCCAACGCCGGCGAGGCCCTGACGATCATCGATCAGGGCGAAAGAATCGATCTTCTGTTCACCGACGTGATCATGCCGGGTTCGGTCAACGGATGGCAGTTGGCCGTTGAAGCATTGCATCGTAGGCCCGCGCTCAAGGTATTGTATACGTCGGGCTACGCGAAAATGGACATGTCTCGCGACGGGCGTCTCGACACCGACGTTCTGCTGCTTGCCAAGCCTTATCGCAAGGTCGATCTGGCGAAAATGATTCGCACGGCTCTTGCGGCCTGACGCCGGAAAAACTCTCAGCTGACGTAACCATGTCATTCGCAGGTTGCCCGAAAGTGGCTCTGCGATCAGCATTTTCGCGGCCATGCCTCGATGTGATCGCGATTTGCAATCGCAACGAAGCTGCATGCGGCCGGTCTCGGGCCACTGCATTTTCCGGGTATTAGTACGGAGTGAAGTTTTAACGAACAGGTAGTGCTGAGAGAACAGTGTGCCCATGTCGCCGACAGAAAACGTCCGGCGTCGCGTCAATAGTGTTCAATCCAGAAGGGTATCAACATGTCAGGCATTGTTCTCTCCGCATCGGTTCGCCAGAACCTGCTCTCGCTCCAGTCGACCGCCGATCTGCTCGCCACCACGCAGAATCGCCTTTCGACCGGCAAGAAGGTCAACTCGGCGCTCGACAATCCCACCAACTTTTTCACGGCGCAGGGTCTCGACAACCGCGCCAGCGACATCAGCAACCTCCTGGACGGCATCGGCAACGGCGTGCAGGTTCTGCAGGGCGCGAACACCGGCATCACCTCGCTGCAGTCGCTGGTCGACACCGCGAAGTCGCTCGCCAACCAGGCGCTGCAGACCACCGTCGGCTATTCCACCAAGTCGAACGTCTCCACCACGATCGCCGGCGCGACCTCGAGCGACCTGCGCGGCACCACGACTTTCAACAGCGCGTCGGCGATCAGCAACGTCGTCGCCAACGGCACCGCCGGTGGCGCTTCCCCGATCACGGGTACGACCTTGCTCGGCGGCGTTGCCGCTTCGCTGGTCGGCACCGCCTCACTGGCGGGCGACGGAACGGCCAAACTTGCGAGCACGCTGACTCTGCTCGACACGACAGGTACCGCCGCCACCGCTCTTCTGGGCAATGCCCAGCCCACGGACGGTGACGTCCTGGTCGTCAACGGCAAGACCATCACGTTCAAGGCGGGCTCGGCTCCGGCCGCGGCCTCCGTTACCAGCGGGTCCGGTGTCTCCGGCAATATCGTCACCGACGGATCTGGAAATTCCCAGGTCTACCTGGGCACGAAAGCTGCCCCGTTGGCGACCTTGGCCGATGTGCTCAAGGCGGTCGATCTCGCCAGCGGCGTTGCCAAGACCGTGAATACGGCGGGCGTCGCGGTGATCACCGGCTCGACCAGCGCCATCAACTCAGGCACCGGCGTTCTGACGCTCAACTCGTCGACCGGCGCGGATCTCAGCGTCACCGGCAAGGCCGATCTGCTGAACGAACTGGGTCTGACCACGTCGATCGGTTCCGGCAACGTCACGGTCGGCAAGGCGCGTACAACGGCTGCGACAACAACCGCCAACCTGATCCAGGACGGATCGACCCTGAACGTGAATGGCCACACCGTTACCTTCTCCAACGCGCACGTGCCGTTGGCGGCGCAGGTCCCAACCGGTTCGGGCATCACCGGCGCCGTCCAGACCGACGGCAGCGGCAACTCGATCGTCTATCTGCAGACCGCTACCGTTACCGACACGCTGAACGCGATCGATCTGGCTTCCGGCGTGCAGACCGCAACGAACGCGGCCGGCGCCGCGACACTCTCCACTGCGACGGGCGTTACCCCGTCGTCAGTGAACGCGAACGGCACGCTGAAGCTCAGCACCGGTACGGTGACTGATCTCAGCATCAGCGGTGGCACCGGCAACGCGCTGGCCGTCCTCGGTCTCAACGGTCCCACCGGCAACAGCGGCAGCTTCAACGCTGCCCGTGCGGCGGGAGTCGGCGGCATCAACGGCAAGACCTTGACCTTCGGCTCCTTCAATGGCGGCACGGCGGTCAATGTCTCCTTCGGCGATGGCACCGGCGGCACGGTCAAGACGCTCGACCAGTTGAACACCGCGCTTCAGGCCAACAACCTGACCGCGACGCTCGACTCGACCGGCAACCTGAAGATCTCCGCCAACAACGACTACGCCTCCTCGACCCTCGGGTCGGTGGCGGCGGGTGGCGCGCTCGGCGGCACGGTCACCAGCGCGTTGACCTGGTCGACCGCCTCGGCGCCGGTCGCCGATGCTTCGGCTCAGGCCGTCCGCAGCAACCTGGTCACCCAGTACAACAACATCCTGGCCCAGATCACCACCACGGCGCAGGATGCTTCGTTCAACGGCGTCAACCTGCTCGCGGGCGACACGCTGAAGCTGACCTTCAACGAAACCGGCAAGTCGACCCTGGGCATCACCGGCGTCAACTTCAATGCGGCGGGTCTCGGCCTCGCCAACCTCACCAGCGGCGTCGACTTCATCGACAACGCTGCCACCAACAAGGTCGTCGCGAGCTTGTCCGCTGCCAGCACTTCGCTGCGGTCGGAAGCTTCGGCTCTTGGTTCGAACCTGTCGATCGTGCAGATCCGCCAGGACTTCTCGAAGAACCTGATCAACGTGCTGCAGACCGGCTCGTCCAACCTGACGCTGGCCGACACCAACGCGGAAGCGGCGAACAGCCAGGCGCTGTCGACCCGCCAGTCGATCGCGGTGTCCGCGCTGTCACTGGCCAACCAGTCGCAGCAGAGCGTGCTTCAGCTTCTCCGCTGAGCTCGGCTGCGAGACCAACAATCGAGGCGGCGGGGGAAACCCCGCCGCTTTCAGACTAAGCGTTCCCTGGGTTTTATGGCGGCTCGCTTGCTGCGTATTCCGGCAAGTGATGCTCCGAAAAGGTCGAGGGTGGTCATGCCCGCGTACCCTAGAAAAGGAGACGGCCATGCCGTTGAGAGTCGAGCTGAAACCGTTTGAGCGGATCGTCATCGGCGAAACCGTCATCATCAATTCCGGCACGCGAACCTCGTTCCTGATCGACGGCGAGGCGCCTATCCTTCGCGAGAAGGATACCGTGACCGCGGAGACCGCCAACACCCCGGTCAAGCGGCTCTATTTCTGCGTTCAGATGATGTATCTGAAAAACGATATTCCGAGGTACCGCAATGCGTATCTCGGCTTCATTGACGACCTGCGGCAAGCCATTCCGGGCTCCCGCGACGCGATCGATGCCGCCAACAATCATGTTTCGGCCGGCGCGCTCTACAAGGCTCTCAAGGAAATCAGGAAACTGATGAAGGTCGAAGAAGGGCTCTTGATGAGCGCCTGACGACGACACTCGGCATTTGAGCTGCGAAGAGCGTCCCAGGGCGGCAGCGCAGCATCAATCGGTTCAATCTAGAAAGGTATCCACCAGCGTACAACCCAACCCAACCTGAAAAGTATTGCGTACAAACGGTTCACTCCAGAAAGGTACCCGAATGTCCGGCATTGTTCTCTCAGCATCGGTTCGTCAGAACCTGCTCTCGCTCCAGTCGACCGCCGATCTGCTCGCCACCACGCAGAATCGCCTTTCGACCGGCAAGAAAGTAAATACCGCTCTCGACAATCCCACCAACTTTTTCACGGCGCAGGGTCTCGACAACCGCGCCAGCGACATCAGCAACCTCCTGGACGG
>Ga0179587_10001324_pt1 | contig 11144 bp, 24 predicted proteins | sample CZODoug2_1_08_16_FD_185932 | JGI IMG/M metagenome (GOLD analysis project Ga0179587, IMG submission 185932) | Vadose zone soil fungal communities from Angelo Coast Range Reserve, California, USA - CZODoug2_1_08_16fungal | ecosystem: Environmental > Terrestrial > Soil > Vadose zone | place: USA...
AGCATGTGTATATCTCCCGGGTTGTACTCTATTTGGAATGCTCGAGCCGGCGTTGAGGGGATATTAGCCCGTCTTCATCAGAAGTTTCACTAGTCTGATAGTTCGAGGCTGAGTTCGGCGGGGGGGCGCCAGCGCGGTTGCGGCGCACACTTGCAGGAAAGAGTTCGGCAGAAACAAGACCAATCGCCAGCTTTAGCGAGAGAAATCATACCGAAGGGAACACACGCTTCAAACGTTTTTTATGCGAGGAATTTCTCAAGCTGAGAAATTTTTCAGGCAAAGGGTAACAAACCGTGTTGTGGGATCGTTGTCATGTGGCGGCATCAGTCGCTTTCAAAGCAGTTTTCAAAGGAATGATCACAAATGACCATCAGCACCCGCATTGCGCTCGGAATTTCGGCCGCCGCTCTTTCGCTCAGCCTGACGCTCGCCCCCGCCGCCTTCGCCCAGGACAAGATGGGCAAGGACGACGGCACGAAGAAAGACACCATGTCCAAGCACACGATGAAGAAGGACACGATGTCCAAGGACGCCATGAAAAAGGACGACGGCATGAAGAAGGACGGCATGATGAAGAAAGATGACGGAATGAAGAAGTAAGCGCCCGCCGCTTCGTTTCCCGGTAGGCTCGCCTCGATCAGAGGCGGGCCTGTGACGTTCGGGGCGTCGCGCCGCCCGAAACTTGACCGTTATTTTATTTCCGCTTCTTGCGGGCCGCATAGCGCGCGTCGCGCGCGGCCTTGCGCTCGGCCTCGAGCGCCACTTCCCGGGCGGCGGCCTCTTCCTTTTCGCGTGCCAGTTGTGCAGCGGCCTGCGCCGCGGCCTCGGCCTCGCGGGCTATCTTCTCGGCCTTGGCGGCCTCGCGCGCCAATCGGGCCTTGGCCCGCTCGGCGGCCTGGGCTTCGCGCTCGGCCTGCCGCTGCTTGACCGCGGGATCGTCGAGACCCGGCTTGGCTCGGAACTTGTTCAGGATGTTCTGCCTGGCTTCCTGTGCCGCCTTCTGCCGGTCTGCGAAGCTGGGTTCCTTGAATCCACTCATTGAACGGGCCTTGTCGCTTTCATTGTTTGGTGTGAGACGATCGATTTGCCGGTCGCGTCGGCGCCGCGCTGGGGCGTTTCCACGATCGGGAGCGGTGTACAGCCGCACGGGCCGGGAAGCCATCAATTAATCGGTCAACCACCCCCGTCCGAAGCAAGAAAAATGCAGTTCGCGGCCCCATTTCGACGGCCCCCGTCGCGTGAGCCGATTTGCTGCCGCACCAGCGCGACACCGGGGAAGATGCGCGCGTTATCACCGGATCAGCTTCATGATCATGACAAGCAGCCAGAGGTCGCCGGCGGCTTTCGGGCCTCGCAGTTTGAGACCGGCGGCGCCAAGGCATATGCGAACGCCGCGAGGCTGATGACGACGGCTGCTTGCTCCGACGCGCCCTGAACGAGCGCGAGAGAATAACAGAACGCAAACAGGAAAGAAGCGAGGACGAGCAAGGCCCTGACGGCCCCGCCCCTCGGTTCCGAGCTATCCGGATTTTCTTCGCGCATCCGGTGGATCTCGCGTAGCGATCATCCGGCGGATGATGTCGCTCCTTTGCTGTGTCGCCTGCGCCGCCAGTTTATCCCTGGCACGCTCGTCGATCAGCAAATTGATCAGCGCCAGCCGCCTCGGCTCGTCAACCGCTTCGGCCAGCAATTTTCGGTAGCGCGGATAGTCGAATTCCGAATCCTGCTGATTCATTGGCGTGCCCCCGCACGGATTCCCGAACGAAGTGTTTGATTCCCCAAACGAAGTGTTTCGGAACGCCAACGGCCACGCAATGCGATTTAAGTTTTCCCGGTGCGCTATCCACCGATCAATGCTTGCTGACGGGCCAAAGGGAGTTCCCGGTGAGGGGGACGCCTGAAGCGCCTTCGCTGTTTGAACGGGTGGAGGGTTTTGCCCGGGCGCGCCGAGCTTTCCGTCCGCGAGCGCGCGTTGCCTCAACGGCGGCTCAGGGCTCGCCGAACGCGAACTCGGCGCAGCATTATTAAGAAGCCCGCCCGGCGGCAATCCGGGCGGGACAAAATCTGGCTGGAAAGACTCACCCCAGAGCGCCGCAGCGGATTTGGCGGCCGGGCTAAAGCCCACCAATTCCCGCCAGAGGCAGTACCCGCTGCAGGATAGCCGCGAGGCAGATCAGCACCACGAGCAGCTTGAGAAGGTTGGCAAGTCGTCCATCCCGGACAAACTTGTCGATGGCCCAGAAGCAAATTGCGCCGACCACGCAAATAATCAGAATACCGATCAGAAGTGAAATCATAGCCATCCCCATATTGCGGCCGGGCCCACGCCGCCTTTGCCAAGCTAACGTAACGATCTGGAACTGTAAAATAATGAGCTTCGGTGCGGAACGGTCACCAGCCTTGACCGTTCATCCGATGTCGCGCCTGTCGCGACATCCAAGCCCCCGACGGCCTCAGTTTGCGCCCCCGCACTGGGGCCGTCACTTTGTGTTCTTATTTCGATTGCCGGTTTGGCAGTTCCATTTGGTCAGTGGGGTGCGGATGTCCTTTGCCTTCGAGCTGGGACAAGCGACCCTCGATGGTCCTGACGACGTCGACAAGCTCCTGCAGCACGTCCGCGGCTTCCGGCGGCAACTCTGCCTGGTCCCGGATCGCCTAGATTGATCGTTCCGCGCGTTTCAGCTGGCTGCTTGGCATGGGCAATCCCTTGATTGTTTCAACCAAAGGCGGACGAGCCAGTTTGTTCCGTTCCGAAAATGGGTGATGCGGCGGAGACAGGCGGAGGATGAGCGATGCCGCGAGACAGATCAGCTAAATGCGAGAGCAAGCAAGCCCGAGCAAAGCAGCACAAGGCTCGCCGCAGTTACCGCGAGGAATCCATCGGACACGAAGTCATCATGACGCATAGTTCACCTGCCACCCCGGATCCTGGTTCGAACTTATTAAAAATTCGAAATCGGTTGTTTGGCAAAGGGTGCCGCGTAAGAGATCAAGCTCTTGAACGAAAGCCATCAAATGCGTGGGCGAGGAAAATGCTGGCGCTCATCAGGGCCAAAACCATCGTAACTGTTTCAATCATCGCAATTGTCCTTGGCACCCCGGATCGAACAGAACGACGTGTCGCCGCGCACAGTCAAAAGAATTTTGCGCCGCGCCGAAAATCGGAACCTGACTGATGACTTGGAGCAACAGTTACCCTGACTTGGGTGGCTGTAGCTCGCCAGACGTGCTCATCCGTCGTCGATTGCAAAGAGAAACGGCCCCGGCGTGGGGCACCTGGGGCCGCCTGACAGAACTCCCGACGGAGGGGGGCTGGTTCCTCGCCGGGTGTTCCGCGCGCTCGACACCGCCAAGCGCTGACAATCCAACCTGCTCGGACAAGAATCGTTCCCGGAATCTTTTGCGGTGAGATGGATAGTTTTGTCTGTCCGCACATGCCTCTGCAAAAAGACCGCCCGAAGGCGGTCTCTGTATGGCGATGGGCAAATGGAAAAGGCCGCAGGCTCGCCCTGCGGCCCCCGGGTAAAAATTGAGTGTATATGACTCCCCCACCCCCGGTGGTTAGAAGCTAATCCAAGCGGCGCAAACCCGTGAATCAAAACGACCGTTCCTTCCGAGGAACAAAAAAACTGTGGCGAAGCGGACACAGATGCATGAACAGACGCGTGGGAGGTGAGGGCGCTGATCGCGTCGGTGGATTTGGTTCCAAGCGTCAGGGCGATTGCGGGAACGTCAGGGCCTTCTGGGATCGTGGCAACAGCGAGCCGCGGCGCTACGATGTTTCATATCAACCGTTTCTGGGACTGACCGAGAGATGACCGATCCCGAACAAGGCGGAAACCGGCGCGGAGCGATCGCCGGGCTGGCGATCGCGGTTGCGATCCTGGCGCTCGGACTGTGGCTGGCTCACGATCTGACGGAGGCCAGCAAGATGCAGGATTGCCTGATGTCGGGAAGGACGAACTGCAACGTCATCCCCGCCCCATGAGCCAGATTTCGTTCTGACAGGAGAGGCGCGGCTGCGACAGCGGGGCCTCGCGCTCTGGCACTTGTTCGAGATCGCACATCTAAGAAATCCGCGGCAAGCTTCGCAGTTTACGAAAATATTCGGCCGCGCCTGACGACGGACCGCGCGGCCCTGCGGTGATTTCGCCACGCGAAGAAATGCCGCGCGCCACGCCGGAGGAGGACAACAAGAGCTTCGACGGGGCATGGACATTTACCAGCGCCAGGTGTCGGCATACCGGCTCGCTAGTTGCGCTGATTATCGACGGGAAGATTGTAGTTCGGGGCGGCAGCGGGCAGGTCGATCCAGATGGCACGTTGCATTCGGTCGGTGCCGGAAACGGCATGACCCTTAGCGCGGTCGGAAGATTGTCGGGAAATACAGGTGCCGGAACATTCAATCGATCCGACGGATGCGTCGGCAGCTGGATCGCGATCAAGCACGGGCAGTCGCCAAGCCGGCGGCGATCAAGACTGCGGCGATGAAGCCGCGCCGAATAATTCAGGCAAACGCTATTGCCAAGCCTTCTCCTGTTGATGTCCGCTTTGGATCGACAGCACACCTCGCGTCATAGGCAGTGATATGATTACAGCTGAATGAGGCCGCAAACCAGGGCATCGAATGCGCGCTTACACGACCAAGGAGAAACTTAAAATAACTGCCGGGGCAGTGTCCGCGCTGGTCATCGTGGGATGGATCGTTGTGCTGGCAATTGTATTTTTATCCGTGCAATGAAAAAATCAGACCGCCAACGGAGGCGGCCTCAACCAATGTCATTCACCGGATCGACGCGGCCAGCTGGTGTGCGACTTTGCGATGACCTTCCACGGTCATATGAATTCCGTCGGGCTGCCTGTGCCCGCTTCGAACCGCAGACTGAACATAGCCATCGGCTTCGATGGTGCGAATGCCGCGGGCGTGCAGCCGCCTGCGGATCTCGGCCCGGTTTGCCGCTGCGTCGGCGAGGCTCATTCCTTTCATGGCGTCGTTGCCGGCGATTTGAAGAATGACGATCTTGGTTCCTTCCGGCACCGCGCTCGATAATCTCGCCAGCATGCCGCCGGTGGTGTCCCCGCTTATCCCGGCGTTGCTGACCGACATCGCTCGTCCCCTTGCGCGTAGAATGGCTTCCAATTGCGCCGGATAGGCCGACGACGCGCCAACGCCGTATCCGGCGGTGCTGCTCGCACCGGGCGCGACAATCTGGGCATTGGAATTTGCAATGACGGCAAAGCCAAGCAGGAACGCGATGATCAAGCTTCTCAACATGTACCGCGCTCCCAGCCGTTTCAGGCCATGATCTGCACGCTGACCGTGTGGGTCAAGATTGCGCCGTCGGTCATCCACCGAACGGGAGACGTGCGCTGCTCGACCCGCCGGCGGCCTCGTGCATGCGACGATAGCCTGTGGTCGATTTGGCTGGGGCAGCCAAGGACCACTCGCAAGGGCTCAAGAAGGGAAGGAAAGTGGTGGGAAGGCGCGGCCTTCCGGCCCCGTGGCTGCGGTCGCAACGACTTCTCAACCATATTGGACTATTCTTCCTCCATGGGGACCCGGTCTGACAAGAAAACCGCAGTGCGAGCGCTTCAACGGCGCCAGACCCTTCTTGCCGCCTGGCTCGACGTCCTGAACCAGCTCGATGGCCCAGGCCGCCAGCGCCCCGAAGTCCCGGCCAGACCCGTCATCCCATCATCAAGACAGCCCCGGTCGGCGCGAACCCGGCGGCGCCTGGCCGCCTACTCCCAGGAGGGTCATGTAGCCGCCCTTACAACCAGGCTTCGGAGGACGGCGCCTCTCTAGCTCCGCTCGTGTTCGGTGATCACTGGATTGCCGGTCGATCCGGCCTCACGAGAGATGCCGGACTGTTGGCGCGTGCGCGGCTACGTCCGTTTGGAAATCGGGTTGACCCCAGCATTCAATACGGGTTGGACGGTGAGGCGCATGGCTACGTCAGTCGAGCCGTCGAAAACCTCAAGGACCTCGTCGCAGACCAGACAGCGGAATTCGCCCCTGGTCCCCCTTTTGGAAACGAGTTCAACCCGGCGGTAGCCGGCGTGGCATTTGGCGCAGGTGACATCGGACTTCTTCATCATCTGAATATGCGCCTGCGGTCGGACCGATCAAGCCCGGTTCCGCTGTCTGTCGGCCTCGGTTTGGCGCCGGCGCTGAACTGCGACCATCCGGCTGGGCCGAGCGGGCCGCTCTAGCGGGAGGAACCGTTTTTGGATTGGGCATTTTAGCGGAGGACGCGGCAAGAACGACGAGAGGTAAGGCGCGCGGAAGGCGCAGAATCTGTCGACGGCGTTAGTCTGTCGTAGGAGTTAGCCGGATGATGAAGCGGGCCCCGCTCCAAAGCTCTATGTCGTGCCCATCGACAAGACGTTTGGCCTTGTTGATTGCCTCGGCATCGTCAGCGCAAACCAGCGCCTTGAAACCTACAAAGTGACCGTCAATCCCAACGGTATACGCCGGATACCGTGCCATCCCCGCCTTCCCAACCCATCGGATGTTTGGAAGGCATCGTGCCCGTGGCGGGACGCAATCCCGGTCATGAAATTATTTCGGTGTCTGTTCGGTCCCGGACCTAAAAATCGATTGGAGCAAAAAAACTGACCTTGCTTCACTTTCCGCTCTTTAGAGTGCGGTCGATCTCGTGTTTGGCCTGTTTGATCGCCACCGCACGACTAACCGGAGTTGAACCGGATTTATTCTTGCCAGCGTCAAGTCGGATTTCCCATCGCCAACCGCTGCCGCCAGTCAGTTGAACAACGGAGTATTCTACGCCTTTATATTCCATAGGAACTCGTCCGCGTGTGAGCGGAGCGGCAAATAGGCCAAAATGACGGCCCAGTAAGTTCACTTGTGTACTTAGCGCCCTTTTTCGTGCTGGCCTTTTTTGACCCCCGCTTGGCTGATGGTTTGGCCAGTGGCCCTTATGTCTGGGTTCATCCCGAACTGATCATCCCGACGCAAACCAGCAAGACCACGGCCGCCGGCGTCACCTCGCTCGGCGGCATGACCGGGGCGATCACGCCGACCGGTCCGCTGGCGATGTCCGGCAGCAACCTGCAACTGGGCGCGATCACGACGGCGCACGGCGTCGTGATATTCGAGGCACCAGCCCGATGACGCCGGAATCGGCGCGCTCGGCCAGGCGCTGATCTCCGGCGGGGGCAGCGCCGATCCGTCGTATAGGGCGCCATCGTCTTGGACATCAGGATAAAGGGCTTCTCGATCCAGCGGTAAGTCAGCGAGGAAGCGACAATGACGATCCCGCCAACTGTGAGAAATTGCAGCGCCGGCGTGAAGCCGTGCAAGGGGAGATAATCCACGACGACGGCATGCAACAGGTAAATTGAAAACGAGATGCGGCGCATGCCGCTATGCCCGTTTGGCCGAAAGACACCACCGCGGCCAAGATCGCCTTCTACGGCGACTTTCACGCTGCCAATTGGCACCAGGTTTTTCTGACCAGGGTCGCGCCGATGCGACCGGCGCGTCGGCGGCTGTTTCAACATCCGCCCGATTGAGGGCACCGATGAGTGGTCTAACCATTCGTGGGCGGCCGCGATCGATCTGTCGCCGCGCTCCAACGGGTTCAACGTGCAGAAAACCACGCTGGGCAACATCGTGGTCGCCACCTTCAAGGCGCACGGCGCGCGCTGGGGTGGCGACTACAAGGGCCGCAAGGATCCGATGCATTTCGAATTCGTGCAGCCATGACGCGCGCCCAGGCGCAGCATGCTCGTGACAAACTTGGGTTGCTCGCCACATTTTAAACGGCGGTGGCAGATCGGTTTGGGGCGATCTTGAAAGGTGACCTGCACTAGAAAAATCCGGGGCTCAAATCCAAACCATAAGTGGCCATGAGCAGCGCCACGAACAGACAGGCTCCACAAAACATAGCGACCGTCTTAAGAATATCGATACCGGGCGCAGTCGTGGGAAATGCACGCGCAAGAACTCTTGCTAAAGCAGCCATTTGCGAAGCTCCAAAGCTACCCCGCCAGTGAGTCGGGCAAGATGGCCAAAAGGTTCAACGGAACTCCGGTCCGCCCGATATGACGTGACCATCGCCACGCGACCGGCTACTGAGCCCGGCAACGTCCCTCAGATTTCAGCGGTGACATGGCGTGGGTGACATGGCGTGGGCCGAAAATGTCTGAGGTATTAGATGACCTCATGGACCGACAAGCATCATCCGCCACCGTGGCGCGCATCGCCGCCATCTGAGACGCAGGCCGGAGAGCAGGCGTCCAATGTGAGCAGTGTAGTCGCAATTATCCGGATCGCTGGCCTAATGGCCTGAGGCGGAGGCCGCTTTAGTTGGCGGTCTCCTCCCAATCCTCTGGCACTTTCACGACGATGAGGGGTGAGGCGCCGGTTCACTCCGGCGGGTAAGGAATCGGGATATTTGCTAACGTGTGCGGCTACCGTTTTGATCAATCGCGGACCTCGCATACCGCGCGAGCAACGGCTGAAAACCCGCCGTCTCAACCCGGCGGGTTTTTCTTTGGTCTTTGCTGCGGGCGCCGAGCCGATGATGGTGTGGCTTTCGTTCCAACATTCTTTGGGGTGTTTGACGCAACCCGTGGGGTAAAACGAGAAGCCCATCGCTGCTCGAAGCGTCTTTGAAGGTCAAGAGGAATATTGCTCATTGGTTGAGCTCCCGCTCCGGATCGCCCCAACATCGCAGCAACGCGTGCCCACGGCTTTGGGTTCCTGGCTCACGCCGATGTGCTCATGAGGGCGGCGCCCCGAAAGAATTTCGAGTTTTGAGCTGGAACCCGGTGGGCGGTTTGATAATTTGGCTATGCGCAAGTTTTTCACTGAACACCCTGCCTTCAGGACATCAGGGAGCGCGATTCATGGCCGGCAAAATAACGATTGAACAGAAGTGGCATCAGCAATCGGAAGACGCCAAGAACGAAGCAGAAAAACTTCCCCAAGGGAAGGAGCGCGAAGCCCTCGTGAGAAAGGCTCGGCAGTTACATACTGCCTCGCAAATCAATGAATGGCTCTCATCGCCAGGGCTACAGCCGCCGACGTAATGCCGCCCTCGTTTGATGTGTCTGTCCCGCCGTTGCGGACTCGGGCCACGATCCGGACGATCAGAGGTGAGGGCGAGCACCCATTCTCGAACCTGGCGCGGCCTCGTGCCGCCCGCGAACTTCTCCTGCGACCTAGCGGCCCAGAAGCCTCCTCGGACCAATGTTCGGCGGTGTTAAACGCGACGACGCGGACCGGGTCGCCGTATTGCCCGGACATTAGATTACCGGCGCGTGCGGGAAGGTGCATTCACGCAACTTTGCTTTGCTGTTGACGACGGCGTCAGTCACGCAACGCGTGCATACTTCCAAAAAAACAGAGGGATATTCATGAAAAACCTTCTTCACACACTCGCCGTTGCCGGGCTGGTCGTCGGCCTTATCACGGCGTCGGGCACAAGCTTCGCGCAGACGCAGGCTCAGACGCGAGACCTCGCGCACGAGGAGGCGAACCGCAAACTCGTTCTGGACTTCTACGATCAGGTGTTCGTCAAACACGAGGTCGAGAAGGCTGCGCTCGTTCTTGCAGACGATTATATCCAGCACAATCCGCTCGTGCCGACCGGCAAGGCACCGTTCGTGAATTTCTTCACCGGATTCTTCAAGGGCAACCCTCAGGCCAAGGGGCGTACGCTGCGTAGTGCTACCGATGGCGATCTCGTCTTTCTGCATAACCATTCGACCACAAGCGAGAACGACAGGGGCCGTGCGATCGTGGATATTTTCCGCGTCAAGGACGGCAAGATCGTCGAGCATTGGGACGTGATCCAGCCGGTTCCGGAGACGGCTGCCAACACCAACACGATGTTCTAAGAGTGTCACTTGGCTGACGCCGATTTCGAGGCCATTGAGCACAAGGTGAAGCAAAAAAGCGGACGGAAAATCGCAGCGTAAATGTCTACCCTTCTTCGAAATGGTGTCGAACTGCGCGTAAGTAATTGATTTTACTAGAAATGGCGATCCCAGCAGAAAGGCTGGAAGCCGATGGCATCAGACACTTAGAGCGACTAACGGCGCTTAAGGCCCACTACGCCGCTAAAGGACTGCCGAGCGGGGTGACTAACACCCCGCTGCCTCACATTGGGGAGCGCGACTCCAGCAGGATGACCACTGAGGCCCAGCGCCGTAAGGCGAACGCGGGTCAGCCGTCAAATCCTCCTGCGACGATCAAAATTGTCCTTGAAGCGATTAATCGGCGTGGCCGGTCGAGCGCGTCGCTACCGGATGGAACGGTCCTTGTTGGTTCCAGCCGACAGCCCTTCTTGGATGCGGCGAGGGTTTTGATCGCAGCAGGTTACGACCCCGACAGCTGGCTTGAGGGGTGGCGACCGCTCGTCTGGGCTCACAGCCGCCTGACCCCGCCGCGTCGAAATTCTTCAGAAGGCGATAGCGGCGCGCGCGATGTGATTAGCGAGCGTGAGGATTCGACCAGCATAGTGGTGCTTCCGCCTTCGGAAAACGACACTCAAGGTTCTCCCCATATTCGGAACGACACACTCACCAATGAACGTCCGGTCCTGCCCGCTCGCAAGAGGGGCGTGCGATGACCGAAATCACCATTATTGTATCGCCCGCATTTGATCGTCGTGGCAAACGCCGGCATGGTCGCTTCGATGTCCGCCTTCAAGGCGGCGTTGAAATAATCTGTGAGGCAACTCAGCAGCCTCTCCTCGACGCCAGTCGAGTGCTGCTTCTGAGGGGCGCTGATCCCGCGACAGTGATCTGCAAGGTGCGCGACGACGCACCCACGATTGTGACGATGCGGGCACCGATCGGCGTCGCCGCCCAATACGACGTTATGGGTGAGAAGTTCGTCCGGAGAAAACCGGCTGTAGGGCCTATGCCGGGCTCTAGGATCGAAAATACCCCGTCAGCTGGACCTGTGGTGCCCGGCAACACCAATGCCACTCTTGGGGCTTCGCATAATGGGTCATTGAAGACGGCGAGCCCGCCATCACCGACATCGTTAGCGGCACCATCACCGACCGCGCCAGCTGCCCGTCCTCATCCGAAAGGAAAATAAAACGCCGACGTGAGCGTCAACTCACGTCGGCCAAATGTCGTCCCTCAACCGCAAAGTAAAAGGTACA
>Ga0179587_10001325_pt1 | contig 11142 bp, 10 predicted proteins | sample CZODoug2_1_08_16_FD_185932 | JGI IMG/M metagenome (GOLD analysis project Ga0179587, IMG submission 185932) | Vadose zone soil fungal communities from Angelo Coast Range Reserve, California, USA - CZODoug2_1_08_16fungal | ecosystem: Environmental > Terrestrial > Soil > Vadose zone | place: USA...
GTCGGCACTCCCTTCAAGCTGCACCCGCGCGTACAAGCCGGGTGTGAATATGCGATCTGGATTCGGCACCACGGCCCGCAAATTGATCGTGCCGGTCGCCGGATCGACCTGGTTGTTGATGAAGTTCATCGTGCCGGTGTACGGGTAACCCTTATCAGTGGCGAGGCCCACCCGTACTGGATTAGCCGATTTCGCGCGCTCGCCCTTGCGCGCGAGTTTCGCATAGCGCAGAAACGTCTGCTCGTCCGGTTGGAAATAGACATAGACCGGATCCTGAGAGACCACGCTGGTCAGCACGCTTTGGTCGGCCTGGGCCAGATTGCCGAGGGTCAGCATCGCGCGGCTAGCGCGCCCAGCGATCGGCGAGCGCACCTCAGTGAAGCCGAGATTGAGTTTCGCCGTCGCCACCGCCGCCTCGGCTGCCCGCACATCTGCACTGCTCTGCGTCGAGCCGGCGCTGAGCGTGTCGAATTCTTCGCGCGAGATCGCGTTAGCTGCGATCAAGGCTTGCGCGCGTTTCTCATTCTCCTGGGCGAGCTTTTCTGCGGCGCGCACGCGTGCAAGTTGAGCCACCGCGCTATCGTAGGCGGCGCGGTACGGGCGCGGATCGATCACGAACAATAGGTCGCCGGCCTTGACCTCGTCGCCTTCCTTGAGCGCGATGCGGTCGATGTAGCCGCTGACGCGCGCGCGCACATCGACCGCATTGGTCGCGGCCGTACGCCCGCTGAACTCGTCCCATTGACGTACAGGCCTGACTATGACCTGGGCTGCATCCACCTCGGGCGGTGGCGGCGCAGCCGCCTGAGCGCCGCCGCGACTGCACGCGCTGATGGCTAGCGCTGCGGCAGCGATGACGGGAAGAACGAAGCGCGACCGGACAGACATGCAAAGGGGGTAAGGCACGGACGACTCCTCGGAGGGCGAGACCCTTTTATGTTAAAGTGAACTTTGACATGAACGTATTAATGTTGAAGCTAGCTTCAACTAAAGTCAAGAGGCCGATGTGCAGTCCGTTCACCCGACTTCCTGGACTGGCCCGTTTAGAGCGCCAAGGCGAGCGCGGGATGGGTGGAGCTTGCGCGAATCGTGGGCTCTAATCACAATCCAGACATGAGCAACGATTCCGATCCCCTGATCAGCATTCGCGACATGGCCCAGCGCAGCGGCGTAGCGTCCTCTACGCTGCGCTACTACGAGAAACTCGGCCTGATCGCCTCTGAACGCGAGGGCAGCAGCGAGAGCGAGCATCGCCGCTACCGTGAATCGACCTTTCTAAAGATCCGCTACATCACGATCGGGCAACGCGCCGGCTTCAGCCTCGAGGAAATCGCGGCGCAACTGGCCACCTTGCCAGGCCGATTCCCGCTGCTGAAGAAAGACTGGGCGCCGATGTCCCGGGTATGGGACGAGCGCATCGATCAGCGCATCGCCGAACTCAAGCAGCTGAAGATCGATATCGTCAACTGCACATGCGGGCGCACGAAGGCGTCTGCGCGCGGTCGCTAGGCAAGGTCCAGCCGCGGTCGACATGTCGGTGCGCCCCTCATGGGGACCAACTGCGTCGGAACTCCACGCCCCGCGCTCGATCGAAATAAACAATAAGACTCCCAATATGACTGTTTTAGGAGTCCGAAAAGATCCTGAACTGAACTAAAAACGGGGTAAATCAAGGTACTCTCGTCGGACGCTAACCCAGAACCTGGATTAGGGGCGTCACGTCTGCCTGAGCTCAGGTATGCAACTCGACCTCGTTGCCTTCCGGATCGTGCAAAATCAACCGCTGGAGGTGGCCGTCGTCGTTCTTGAAGGCCTTCACATCGGTACCTGCCGCCTGCAGGCGTTGCAGCGCTTCTTCTATCATTGGAGTCTGGAATACCACGTGGAGCCAGCCCTGCCGCAGCAGCCCGATCTGCGTGTCCTTCCTCGAGGAGCCCTTCTGCTGGATTAGATCCACCCGATAGCCAGGGATGACCATCCAGCAGCCCTTGGAATCCGAACTGTCAAAGGGATTTGATTTCTCGAAACCCAGCACTGACGCGTACCACTGGCTCTCTTTGCCCAGGTCCGCCACGGAGATGGTCGCATGGTGCGGAGTCAGCTTTAGCGGGTTCGGTTCGGCACGGGGCGCTGTCGAGGCGACCGCGGTCATTACCAATGCGGCTGCCATGAATACGGCGTTCAGTTTCATATTGTGTACCGGAGGATTCAAAGCCAACGCTCACCGTCGGGCATGTAGTTCGTTACCTGAGCTGATCCTTGATCTTCGCGATTCCGATCATTCCACATTCCTCGTCGTGCCCACCCGGTTCGGCGCCGCTGACCCCGATAGCGCCGATGAGGTCGTCGCCTGCCTTGAGGGGTATGCCACCTTTGAAGGCGATGAGATTGGAATCCGCCTTGATCGTGGCTGCGAAATGCGGATCCTGTGCTGCCCGGATCGTCAGATCCGAGGTGGGAACCTTGAACTTGACGGTGGTATACGCCTTGCGTATTGCGGTATAGGTGTGAGCGGCTTCGGAACCGTCGGGAATGTAGACGAGTATAGGAGCGCCTTCGGAGTTCACGACGGCTACACCCAGTGGATATTGTTTGCATGCCTGGGCGATAGCCTGCGCAGCCTGCAGAGCTAACTCGATCGGCAGAGCCGGCGCCGCCGCAGGCGTTGGCAGCCTTCGCGCAGGCACGGCGGCGGGTTGCCGATTGGGTCGCGGCACGCCGTTGTCTCCCGGCCGAGCGACATCTCCGGGAAGCTCGCTCCCCGCCGAAAGCACCGCTGACGCCGTCAGAACGGCCGCGACACACGCGGATATTGAAAGAACTTTGCTGCGCATACATCACCTCAGATATTGAATTTTGATCCGAATGCAGCCGGCCCGGCCATGCAAATCTTCATGCCTCACGTCTCGTTCTCGAGGATCATGTGACCGACCGCCGTATTCGACGCGGGCACGTGGTAGAACCGCTTGATGCAGCGAACGCGCTCGTGAAGCGCGCCGCGCATGATGAGCCACATCACGAGCTCGATGCCCTCCGAGCCCGCCTCGCGCAGGTACTCCACGGGCCGAATCGCCGTGGCCATCTCCGGCGCATCGATCACGAAGTCCATGAAGCGGTTGTCGAATTCCCTGTTGATCAGTCCCGCGCGGGGACCCTGCAACTGATACGACATGCCACCCGTGCCGAAGACCATGACGCGCAAATCCTCCGGATACGATTCCACGGCCCTGCGGATCGCCTTCCCCAGGTTCAGGCAGCGGTTGCCGGTCGGTGGCGGGTACTGTACGACGTTGACCGCCAGCGGGATTACCCGACATGGCCACTCCTGCGGCTTTGCCGTGTGGCCGCATCGGGCATCACCACGCCTCCCTATAAAACCCCGTAACGCGTGCGGCACGTTGGTCATGCGCACCGTCTCCTGGACGATGTTCAAGTCTTTATATTGTATTTTATTTAATAAATCAAATTGATTCTCTGAAAAAACTCTACGAGAACTCCCAAACGGCCACTCGGCGCGTCACCGCAACATTTCCGGCTGACTACCTCAAGAATCCGAATTTGACGCGGTTAAATACTTTATGATATAAAATAAATTACTTTACTCTGTGATTGGAACCGAGGACTGGCAATGACTCCTGCACACAAGTCAGATCGTCGCAGGTTGTCCTTCATGCAGGAGGCTGCTCTTCTGGTGGCACGCATCGGCCTCGCATCTCTGTTCCTGTTCTCCGGATGCCAGAAATTGACGCATCTCCAAGGCGCAGCGGAGTGGGCAGCATCACAGGGCGTGCCCGTTGCGTCGCTATTGATGCCGCTGGCCGGGCTGTTTGAGGTTGCGACCGGCGTGATGCTCATCACCGGCTGGCATGCCCGCCAGGCGGCGGCAGCGCTGGCAGCGTGGATCATCGTGCTTGGCCCGCTGTTCCACCGATTCTGGAATGCACCCCCGCAATTGTGGCAGATCATGGTAGACGACCTATTCCATCACTTTGTGATGTTCGGCGGCATGATCTACGTCGTTGTCTTCGGCCCCGGGAGTTGGCGCCTAGGACGCCCGAAGAGCTGACGGTAAGCGTCTCTCGCCCAGACCGAATCAAGCCTGCCGGCCGGCGATCAGTTTGGCGAGAAGACTCGTCAATTGTTGCGCCTCTTGTTTGGTCAAGATCCCCTCGACGAACGTGCGATTCGCTTCAGCAACTAGCGGTCGCAGTTGAGCCACGAGATTTTCGCCGACCCGCGTGAGGTGGAGAGAGCGTGCGCGGCCGTCAGCGCTCGACACTCGGCGCGCGATCCACCCCTTCAACTCGAACGCATTGAGCATACCCGTCACTTGGGCGGCCTCCAAGGATACCGCGGGGGCTAATTGGGAAGGCGAAAGACCGAGATTGAGGCCAATCACGAACAACGCTCCGACATCGCTGGCTTGAACATCCAGATCGCCGACTGACGTCTTGAAATGATATTTGAAGCTTTTCAGCAGACGGCGCATGTAATGGGCCAGATGACCTGCCACGGGTCCAAAGTCTATTCCCTGCAGTTCGGCTTCCCTTCTTAACTTGGCGTTTCTTGCAGACCCCTTCGCGGAACTCTTCTCAGCCGTTACTTTCATGGGATCCTCTTGTCCAACCCGGGAACGCAGGAACCTACCGGGCTTGCCGGCTCCATTTCCCGAGCATTCATGCAGTTCATCAAGGGAATATACATTTTAAATGTGAAACAAAACTACCACGGCCGGGACGGATTGTCGCGACCCGCGAAAGCACAAGTGGATGCAAGGATGATTCTAGCCCTCATCAAGGCGACCCGCTCTTCCTTAGCTGACTCGCGGGGAGATCGCCTTGGACTGTTCACCTGAGAAGATTCTCCCGAAAATCTCTGCATGCATGCGCGGCGTGTACTGTCGAAACGTCAATCGACAGACACCTTCCACAAAGAACGGGTCGTCCGCGACGAGCTCTTGCGCCGCCTGAAGACTGGAGGCTCGCAAAATGGCAAGAGCGCGGTTGCCCTCGGACCCATCCTCTTCGCTCAGCCCACCAGTCACGACAATACGTCCGTCCTCGACCTTGCGAGTCAGCCAAGCCAGGTGCTTTGGCAGAAGCTCGCGAAGCTTGTTGAAATCGACGATTTCTACGAACATCATAAAGAGATAGTCGCGTTCTTGGGTGCTCATTCCGGTGCTCTTCCTCGTTTGGGCAGACAGGTATCGGTCCACTCATCGCGACACCAAACGCGCCGCGGCTGACGGACCGGACAAACCGAGCGCGCATACTCCCAGCCACATCGACAGGACAATGGGTCGCACTTCGGCAATCAATGTATTATACTATAGAAAGTAAATTATTTCATCAATTCCGACGGGCCGGCACTGGCGGACGCCGAGATCGTCATTACCTACGTCGCATGTCGATAATGAGCTACACGAGGGGAGGCTGATGATGAGCGGAATCCTGGAGCACAACGCTCAGCGGACCGATGCACCTGAATCCGAGCCGGCAGAGATGCGCGATTTGGCGAACGATGAGCCAGGTGCAATCGAAGGCACCCTGCTGGTCATGACCTGCTGGTGTACGGTCCTGGCCTCCGGCCTTTTGTCTCCGGTGCTGCCCCAGATTGCGCACCGTTTCGCCTATATGCCACACGTCGAACTGCTGGTGGGACTCGTCGCAACGATGCCCGCGCTCATGGTTTCTCTGTCGGCGATCCCGATGGGCTGGTTAGCCGATCGGCTCGGGCATCGCAACGTGCTTTTCGGTGCACTGCTGCTCTATGGTGTCGCGGGCATCGTACCCTTCTCGCTCAAGGGCATCTGGGGCATTATCGCCACGCGCGCTTTCGTCGGCCTCGGCGAGGCCGGCGCGATGATTACCGGAACGGCGCTCATCGGATTGCGCTTTCGCGGAGCGCGACGAGGGCGCTGGCTTGCCGCGCAGATTGCAACCTCCAACATTCTTGGAATCTTCGCATTGCAGTTAGGCGGCTTCCTCGGCCTCCTCGATTGGCATACACCATTCCTGGCTTACGCATTTGCGCTCCTACTGCTGGCACCATCACTCTATTTCGTCAAGTCACCAGATCGAATTGCAAAACCGACGGTGAATGCAAACTTGCCATCAACGTCCCCGACCAGTGCAGTCAAGGCGACCGCGATTCTATGCGGGATGGAAGTCGTCGGCATCTTCGCCATGTTTACGATCATCATCCAAATGGCTTTCCTGTTTCAGCAGCGTGGTGCCATGAATAGCGCCGATATCGGCATTGGATTGTCCTGTGGAGCCGCCGGTTTGGCGACGGGTGCGACGAGTTCCGGTGCGCTCGCGCGGCTTGATTGGCTCTGGCGGACGATGGTTGGCTTCTTGTTGGCTGGCGCCGGATTTCTCGGTGTTGCCTTCGTGTCCGGATACTGGGCAACAGGCGCCACGCTCGCCTTGGCTGGCCTCGGCGTGGGCTTGACAGTTCCGGCCCTCTTGAATGCCTTGGTCGCTGTTGTGCCACAGCGAGTCTTGGGACGCGCGATCGGCTTCTGGACAGCTGCGACCTTCATTCCCCAGTTTCTCAATCCGCCGATCTTCCTCATCCTGCGGCAGATGGTCGGGACGCAATCGCGAGCCATTGGATTCACAGGCGTCGTTATGCTTGCCCTGGGCCTGTTCCTGGCGGCTTCGGGTAGACTCGTCCGACTCCACACTACCGCCGCAGCATAGCCGCGTCTGACCAGGACTTATATGGGGAAATGCCCCGGCTGCGTTTCGACCGTAATCCAGCGCATCTCCGTGAACGCATCGATCCCCGCCCTGCCGCCGAATCGGCCATAGCCCGAATTCTTGACACCCCCGAACGGCATCTGAGGCTCATCGTGCACGGTGGGCCCATTGATATGGCAGATGCCTGAGCGAATCTGTCGCGCCACGCGCAGGCCCCGGGCGGTGTCGCGCGTGAAAACCGCCGCTGACAGACCGTATTCGCTATCGTTAGCCAGTCGGATGGCGTGCGCCTCATCCGTGGCTCGAATCACTCCCACGACCGGCCCGAAGCTTTCCTCGCCGTAGAGCCTCATATTGGGCATAACCTTGTCGACGACCGTAGCCGGCATGAAGATACTTTCAGTCTTGCCGCCAGAGACGACCTTCGCGCCTTTGGCGATGGCGTCATCGATCAGCGCATTGACATGGGTTACGGTCTGGCGATCGACTACAGCACCCAATGGGGTCTTGCCTTCGCGCGGGTCGCCGCTTGGCATGGCGCGGGCCTTGGCGGCAAATCGCCGGACGAATTCGTCCGCTACCGATGCCACAACTATGATTCGCTCGGTCGACATACAGATCTGACCTTGATTCAGGAAGGCACCAAAGGCGGCCGCTTTCACGGCCTCCTCCAGATCGGCATCCTCCAGCACGATCAACGGCGCCTTACCGCCCAGTTCCAGGAGCACCGGTTTCAGGTGCTCGGCCGCGCGCTTGGCAATGATTCGGCCCACGCTGGTGGAACCGGTGAAATTGATTCGCCGGATGGCGGGATGATCGATCAACGCGCCGACCACGACACCCGCATCCTCCGGCGCGTTCGTCACCAAATTGACCACTCCCTCACCCAGGCCGGCCTCGACGAAGCTCTCGGCAATCAACGAGTGGGTCCGCGGGCAACGTTCCGACGCCTTGAGCACCACCGTGTTTCCGCAAGCCAGTGGAGTTGCAATGGCACGCGTTCCAAGAATGATGGGTGCATTCCACGGTGCAATCCCGAGCACGACTCCCGCGGGCTCACGAACGGCCAGCGCGAGACAGCCTGGTTTGTCGGACGGGATCACTTCGCCGCCGATCTGCGTGGTGAGGGCGGCAGCCTCGCGCACCATCTCGACTGCCAGCTTCAGGTTGAAGCGCGCCCAGCCTTCGGTGGCACCCACCTCGCTCATCATCGCCTCGACAAAGGCGTCGCCCCGCGCTGCCATCTTGTCGGCCGCCAAGCTCAGAGCCGCCCTTCTGGCATTCGGGCCCAATGCCGACCATGTCGTTAGTGCAAGTGCCGCCGCGTCCGCAGCGGCGACGGCATCGCGGACGGTGAACGCGACGGCGGTCGACGCAACCGCTCCCGTCACAGGATTCCGGCGGTCAAATGTGGCAGCGGTGGTCGTGCGTTCGGTCATGTGAGTCTCCGCTGCGGGTATGCTGCGAGCCGTCACACCAGTGGCAAATCCGCGAGAGACGCCCAGGCGCCGTGCACTTGAAAGGCGTTGCGGAACGGCAGGATGACGCGCGCGCATTCCTGCATGGTCAGCGCGTTGACGATCACCAGTTCGCTGCGCATGTCCTTCAGGTTGTGCGCGGTGCCCAAGAGGTAGCCGTCCCCTTCCGCTGCATCTGGCGAGCTCGGTACGAAGGTCGGCTCCTGAAGAATGTGAGTCGAACCGACAAAATAGGATTGAACCGTGCGATCGATTACGTCGAACCGGCCGAAGCAGTTGACCGGTCGCAGCCGCGGATCATCGGGCAGATGGGACTCGAAGGGCCTGTCCGGGTCGGCATACTGCACGAATATGTAGCGGTTCGGCTGCGCGGTAACGCGATCGTCAATGCGCGTGAAGCTTGTTACGTCCTGCTCGAACAGAACATCCTCGCGAGGCTGAGAGTTGTTTCCGTGCAAATCGAATGTAAGCCGTCGGATCGTGAAATCGTGCATGGCAAACGGCGCGCCATGAACATCCTCGAACCAAGGCCAGGTGTTGCCGCTAGCAACCGGCGCGTCCACTGTCAGAACGTTGCCATCGTTCCAGGCGTTTGCCGTGTGAACGATCGAGCGCTGCGGCCCTTCAAACCAGCGGATGTCCGCTGCGGCACCACCACGTGGAATCACAGCGTAATACGAGGGCCGCTTCGAATCCCATGCCCAGTGCGGTCGCCCGCTTTCCAATCGCTCCGCGCTGGTGATGGTACCGCCGCCCGGAATCACCACATAGTCCTTCGACAAAGCCATATCGTGCAGCATCGAGGGATACGGCACATCAAACCGCACTTCCCAGGTGATCTTGCTCGACCGGTCAAAGGAGCAAAGGTATACGTCCCGGCTCGCGAGACCGCTCGCCTCATAGCCGAACGCAAAAGTCTCACCCGTCGCCGGGTCAAATTTGGGATGCGCGGTAAACGTTTGGCTCTTCCACGCACCACTGAAGTCGGTCGGCCCAAGCGTATCGAGCGTATTGGGCTCGATCTGGTAGGGGAGCCCCTCCTCCTTTGTCGCGTAGAGATTTCCACCGATGATCACAGGCGTGGTATTCGCACTGGTGCGCCTTCCAGGATTGGCGATGTCACGCACCTGTGGATCATCGGTGTGCGGATTCCGATAGTAGCCGTAGAGCTGCTGTCGCGCGGCAATCTGCCGACTGTAACGATCCGTGCGAACGTAGCGTCCGCGATAATCAACCGACCCCCTCCTGAAGCGCAGCATGCTGATATATCCGTCGGCGGACAGTGACGCCTCGTCGCGAAATCTAGGTGCGTAAAGCCAGTCGCCGTGCAGCCGATAGAACGCGCCGTTTAAATCCTTCGGAATCGTCCCCGTGACCACGCAATCGAGGATGTCAGCCTCGAACCGCGTGGGCGAAAAGAAGCCGGACAACGGATGAGTCAGCGACAAATCGGCCATGGTGATGCTCTCAATGCGCGCATGCTAAGTTGTGTGCCTTCAAGAAAGGACTCGCAGCTTTATTTCGCGTCGCGTTTAAAATGTCTTGGCGACACGGATTCCCCACTGACGCGGCGCGTTGAAAATCTGGGCATCGGAGCCTTGCGTGTCTTGGGCAATCGGGTAGACCTCGTTCGTCAGATTGGTCACGAATGCTTCCCCGTACCACTGCTGGTGCACGTAGCTGAGCTTCACATCAACATTGTGCCGCGCCGGCAGCGCATCGAACGGCGTGTTGTAGATCTGGCCGTACTGCGCGCCCTGATAGGAGTAGGCGACCCGGGGCGTCAGCACATCGCCGCTGGGCAGATCAATGGCATAGCCGACGACTACGCTGGTCTGGAACTTCGGCGAGTTGGGCAACTGCAAGCCGTTGATCTGCTCAATCCAGGGATAGAATTTGCCATTGAGGGTGAGCCCGCCGGTCTTGTAGTCGAAGCAACCATTGGTGCCGTTGGCCACGCCGGGCGGGCACTGTCCACCCACCGCTGAGTTGCAGGGCATGTACAGCGCGCAAATTTCCGTGTTCACGATGCCTTGGCCGCCGATGTTGAATTTGGACTTGGTGTAGGAGGCCGTCGCGTTCACCAGCCAGTTGTCCAGATTGGCCGCCCCGGTAAACTCCAACCCGTAGATACTGGTTGCACCGGCGTTGTGAACGTCACCAGCGCCCGTCTGTGGATTCACATCGCTGATCTGCATGTCGACATACCTGGTATAGAAGCCGTTGAGCTGCAAGGTTGCACGCCCGTTCAGTTGCGTGGATTTCCAGCCGAGTTCGAAATCGGTGTCCTTCTCGGGTGCGAAGTTCTGCCCGTACTTCCCCGGCTGACCCGAAATGCCCCCCGCTTTGCCGCCCGTGGCCGCTACCCCATAGACATAGTTGTTGGCGCCAAGGTTATAGTTCAGTACCGCTCTCCAGGTCAGGAACGAGTCTCTTTCATCGCCGTTGTTGGTCGCAAAGGCTCCGGTGGCATTGGGGTTATTTAGAGCGGGGAAGATGACAGGACCGAGCGGATTGACCGGGTTCTGCATGGCGAAGTACGCCGTGTTGGCATTTCCGTTGGGACAAGTCGAGCAGGGGAGGACCGGATCATAGTTGTGGTTCCAGGTCTGACGCACGCCGAGCTCGGCCTTCAGATCGTCCGTGAATTGGAAGCTTACGTTGCCGAAGGCCGCATTGGAGACCTTGTCGCTCTTCAAATCGAGGAAAAAGCCGTATTCGGGAACGGCATATCCAGGGCCGACACCGACCGGACCGCCACTGAACCCGGTACCCTTGTAGGCGAAGGCGGCCGGATTGACCCATCGGAAGCCGCCGACCACCCAGGTGAACGGCCCCTGGGTCGGTGAGATCAGATCCGCTTCATAAGTCTCCGTGTGCTCATGGATGGGAGCGCCGCCATCGGTCGTCAGGAACGTCGAGGCCGACTGCTGATTCATCATGTGGATCGTATTGAAGGA
>Ga0179587_10001327_pt1 | contig 11128 bp, 8 predicted proteins | sample CZODoug2_1_08_16_FD_185932 | JGI IMG/M metagenome (GOLD analysis project Ga0179587, IMG submission 185932) | Vadose zone soil fungal communities from Angelo Coast Range Reserve, California, USA - CZODoug2_1_08_16fungal | ecosystem: Environmental > Terrestrial > Soil > Vadose zone | place: USA...
GTCGTTGTTGTCGAGATAGGCGCCTGCGTCGAGACCGAGCGATCTCATCTTGGCGAAGGTGTCCTGGTCGATTATCGCGCCGGCGGGATCGGTCGCGCTGCCGGCGCCGCCGTCGGCGCCGTCGGTATCGCCAGCCAGTGCCGCAATGCCGGTTGTGTCCTTGAGAAGTCCGGCAAGCGCCAGCGCGTATTCCTGGTTGGGGCCGCCGCGGCCGTTGCCGCGCACCGTGACGGTGAGTTCGCCGCCCGACACGATCGCCACACGCTTGCCTTGCGCGCGCGCGCGCAACGCCAGTTGGGCGTGATCGGCCGCGACGTTGCGGACCTCGCCTTCGAGATCGGCGCCGAGATCGATGATCTCGTAGCCGGCGTCGCGCGCCAGCCTGATCGCGGCGTCGAGCGAAGCTTTTGGTCGCGCGATCAACTCAAATTGCGCGCGCGCGAATGCAGCGTCGCCAGGCTTGCAGCTCTCGTTCTTTGCGTCATTGAGCGCGTCACGGATCGCTTCGTCGACCTTGAAGCCATATTTCGCGACAAGCGCGCGCGCATCCGCAAGCGTGGTCGGATCCGGCACTGTCGGTCCCGAGGCGATGGCGGACGGATCGTCGTGCGGCACGTCCGATATCGCCAGCGTCGCGATCTCGGCCAGCTTCCCGGCACGCGCGAGCCGGCCGCGCGTGATCCGCGACAGGTGCTTGCGAACGGTATTGACCTCTCCGATCGGCGCGCCCGAGCGCAGCAGCGCGCGGGTCAGCTGCCGTTTCTGCGCGAACGACACGCCTTCGGCGGGCGCGGTCCAGTTGGCCGAACCGCCGCCCGACAGCAGCACCAGCAAGAGATCGTCGGCGCCGGCGCCCTGTGCCAGCCGCAAACTGTCCTCCGCGCCCTTCATTCCGGCTTCGTCGGGTACCGGATGGCCGGCTTCGACCACCCGGATCCGCCGCGTCGGCACGCCATGGCCGTGGCGGGTGGTCGCGATGCCCAATAGCCGTGCCGGCTCCAGGCCAAGTTGGTCGAGATAATACCGCTCCGCTGCCGCGGCCATGGCGGCTGCGGCCTTGCCGGCGGCCAGGCAGATCACCCGGCCTTTCGGCACCGGCCGCAGATGCGCTGCCAGCACGACATCGGGATGCGCGGCGGCCACGGCGGCGTCGAAGATCGTACGCAGGAGAGGGCGTCTGTCGGTCATGGTTTCACTGGATCCGGCCTTACGGGATTTGCGATGGAAACGGCGAGGCCGGTTATCCATCCGATTGCGGCAAAAGAAAACCCCCGCAGCATGCTGCGGGGGCTCTAACCCAACTTTCTCAACTCGCGTGCCAAAACGACAATTTTCGGGAATTTTGAGGCGAAAAGGCGAGTCGGATCAATGTGTGGGTCTCAGGAATCGCGTGTAGTGTAGACCAAGTATCTTTTGGGCCTGTTGCGATCGGGGTAGCTTGGTCGGGCCATGTTTTTGCGATCGAATCGGCGCTTCAAGGACGGCAAGGAGCACCACTACTGGAATATCGTCGAGAACCGGCGCTGTGCCAGTGGCAAGGTGGTGCAGCGGCAGGTGCTGTATTTGGGTGAGATCGGCGACGGCCAACATGACGATTGGAGCCGTGCGATCGAAGCGTTTGACGAGGATGCGCAACGCCACACCCAGCTGTCGCTTTTTTCTGCCGATCGCGAGCTTCCCGGACAGGCCGAGGGGTACGGCGTACAGGTGCGGCTCGATGCGATGGAGTTGCATCGGCCGCGGCAGTGGGGCGCGTGCTGGCTTTCGTGTGAACTTTATGAACAGCTTGGGCTTGACCAGTTCTGGGCGCGCCGCCTGCGGCCCTCGCGCGAGGGAACGAACTGGTGCGATATCCTGCAGACGCTGGTGTGCTACCGGCTGATCGATCCCGGTAGCGAGTGGCGTCTGCACCGGCAATGGTTTGAACAGAGCGCGATGGCGGACTTGCTGGGCGCGGATTTCATGATGGCGGAGAAGAATGCTCTCTACCGCTGCCTCGACAAGCTCTTGCCGCACAAACAAGCGCTGTTTTCCCATTTGCGTCAACGCTGGGCGGATTTGTTTGGCGCCAAGTTCGAGGTGTTGCTCTACGACCTGACCAGCACCTATTTCGAATCCGCGCCCCCGGACGACGACAACGACAAGCGCCGCTTCGGCTACAGCCGCGACAAACGCAGCGATTGCGTGCAGGTGGTCATCGCACTGATCGTCACGCCGGATGGCTTCCCGCTCGCCTATGAAGTGCTGCCGGGCAACACGGCGGACAGCACGACCTTGCGGGGATTTTTGCACAAGATCGAAACTCAGTACGGCAAGGCCCAGCGGATCTGGGTGATGGATCGCGGCATTCCCACCGATGCGGTGCTGGCGGAGATGCGGCAGGCCGATCCGCCGGTCTCCTATCTGGTCGGAACGCCGAAGGGACGGCTGTCGAAACTGGAGAAGGCGCTGCTCGACAAACCCTGGCAGGCGGTGCGCGAGGGCGTCGACGTCAAGGTGCTGCCGCAGGACCAGGAGACCTACGTCTTCGCGCAAAGCCGCGCCCGCATCCACAAGGAACGCGCCATGCGCCGGCGCAAGCTCAAATGGCTTTGGTCACGATTGAAGCAAATCGCGAACATGAAGCTCACGCGCAAGGAATTCCTGATGAAGCTCGGCGCCGCGCGTTCCAAGGCTCGCGCGGCGTGGCGGCTGATCGACATCGATATCGCCCCCAGCGGGACTGCGTTCAGCTTCACGCTCAACCGCGAGAAGTTGCGCCAGGTGCGCCGACGTGAAGGGCGCTATTTGCTGCGCACCAATCTCGGAGATCGCGATCCCGCCGATCTCTGGCAGTTCTACATTCAACTGACCGAAGTCGAGGCTGCGTTCAAAAACCTGAAAGACGATCTCCAGCTGCGGCCGATCTATCATCAGGTCGAGCATCGAGTCGAGGCGCATATCTTCGTCGCCTTCCTCGCTTATTGCCTGCACGTCACGTTGCGGGCGCGACTGAAGCCGCTGGCGCCGGGCCTCACATCAAGGGCGGTGCTCGACAAGATGGCCGCGGTGCAGATGCTCGACGTGCACTTCCCGACAACCGACGGACGCATGCTGATCCTCAGCCGCTATACTGAGCTCAATGCCGACCAGAAGCTGCTGCTCAAGCAACTCAAGCTCGATTTGCCTCCGCAGCCACCGCCGCGCATCACGTCCTCGCAGAGGTCCGCTCGCCCCCAAGTCCCAGTCTTGTAGTGGAGACTTTCGATAGACCCCTATTGATTTTGCTCGCCTTTTCCCTCGAGTTGAGAAAGTTGGGCTAACGAAGTCGAAATCGTGAATCCAGATTGGTCGTCTTGGGGCGGTGGCGATACCGTTTACGTGGCGCAGCGGTGGCAGCTGACTGCGGTTTCGCTGACGGCGGTCCCCTTCGATCCTGCGGCGCTGATACTTTGAGGGAAACGATAAAATGAAATCCCAGCAAGGCGTTCTTTGTCGAATCGTCCGCCTTGCTGGTGACTGCGGGTTTTCTCCTGTGGCCCGCGCCGCGCGGTCGGTCTCTTAGAGGCGTCTGGGGCCGACCGCGTTCAAATGGAATTAACGGAGGTTGGAAATCGCGAAGCGGGCTTCCTGTGGCATATCCTTCACCGCTTCGCATTTCCGGCGAACGCCGCCCGGCTGAAGTTGCCTCTTACTTTGGCCGGGCGGCAACGTTTTTGAAGGCTCAGGGCGCGCGGGAGAAAGGGTTGGTTGGAGCGGCGACGCCAGTCAAGTTAACGTGGAGCGCAGCCCCGGCACATATGCTCTGAAACTATTCACGAGGCGGACATCGATGTACATAATCCCACGGAATATAATATGTGCACATGTAACGGCTGTCGTCTGACGTTTTTGGTTGCGTAGCATCTACCATCGGTTCGTCATTCGCTGGACCATAGAAAACGTCCCCGTCTGTCGCCCAGAGACCCCCTATTCTCCGGTGATGATGCAGCGATCGGCCGACTGGCGGTTGGAAAGTCGGGGCTGGTGGAGCAAACCCTCCACCACGCGCGACTCCCGAATCGGCAAATGTCTCGCTCGCGGCAAGGACAAGCGCTACTACACTGAGAGACGCGATAAACGTCCCATACACTCTATAGGTCATGGCACTCACCAATTCGTAGGTTACTGAGCAGCAATTCCTACGCACGCTAAGCCACGCCTTTCGTGCCCGCAAAGGCATAATTAATTATTAGTTAAGGCGTAATCTTAATGGAGAGACAGAGGCACTCTCTTGATCGCGCCGCCGCTCGCGGACGACGACACGTCGCTTTGGGTCAATCGCGCCACTTTGACCGTGCGCCGATGATTTCCGATCTACCCCAATAAGCGGACAATTTCAGAACCAGTCGGCACTTCGCATTTGTGCCAACAAGAGACTCGTGCGCCGCAGCAAAGCGTCATTCGATCAACTCGTTGGCGGCAGCAAGAAGTGTCGGTGGCACGATGAAGCCCAGCGCCTTACCGCGGAAATATTTCAATGCGAATTCCGGCAGATTGCAGTGTATCAAGAAACTTAACAAGCCCGTGAGGCTTGTACCGACTGCGCCCGAACGAAAGCCGCTCCCGCAAAAGTCGCGTACTTGTGAAGCCGGGCGATCAGGCTGACAGCAGAAGTCTTGGAGAGCGCGGCGACCGTTTCGCGGATGATGGAATCGATGCCGCCGGTGGTTGCCATGGAAGTCCATTCTACGGCACCTATCCGCCAGAGTGGAAAACAACCGTCGGTTCATGCCCGACTACACCGGCAAGGACATTTCGATGGAGTATGACGACTGCACTAGACTTCTTTACATGACGACCGACATCCAATACCGATAGCCCCAAGCCAAACCTAGCTCGGCGATTAGATGCGCCGTCGTGAACCTCAGCGCTATCCCGCACTCAGGAATCTTTTGCGGTCGATTCCTCCGGACCTGCAGAAACAGAAAGAAGAAAAGATGAAACCGACTTCGAAAAAGTTCATCGCCTCCGCCGCGACGCTGTTCACATTTGCGTTCTTCGTGATGACAGCGCCCACCGCTCAGGCAGACGACTATTGCATTACGAATGGCGCTCAAGCAGCTCATGGCTGCGGTTATCAGACCATGGAGGCATGCCGGGCCGCATCCTCCGGCATCGGCGGATCGTGTGCGCTTAATCCCTCGTCCAAGAATCCCAGCGATGCCCTGGGTTATCAACAAAAGCAACCAAACTCACGAATCGAGCTTCGTGCCAGGAAACAACCCACCGGGCATTGACTGGCCGGGCTGAGATCAGATTCGAATGGTGCGGCCCCCGAGTTTGATCTCGGAGGCCGCAAGAATTTGACAAGCCATGACTGTGCGGCTGATGTCGCAGATGGGTCATTCGCGTCGATTTTACGATGCCCGCCCCATGTCCGCTCAGCGGGGTAAGTTCGGACATGCTGGCTGGCTGTTGATTGCTACGTAGCCGAACCACCATTCTGGCGCGATCTTCTGGAAAGCGCGCAAAAATACGGTGTCGGCAGCGCGCAGAAAGTCGAAGGTGGCGCTTCGCTTAGAATCGCATTTGAGCGCGCGCCACCGGGCGCGCAGGCTTATCTAAAATACGGTGGTCTTTTTAAGGCTGCAAAGGTGGATCCTGAAGCTCGGGTATTTTTCGGACTGTACCACCCTCGCGAATTAGTCTAGTTAGACTAGTCGACTTCTCCCCGGAGAATCGACAAAATGGTCACCACTTGGCAGGCTATCCTCTTCGGTGTTGCGTTGGCGTATACGCCAATGGCCGTCATCTTCGTTTTCATCCTTTGGCGAGACGGCGCTCTTAGTCGATTATCGCCGCATCGATACAAGCTCCCTGAAATTCTCACATCAGAGCGCGTGCCATACACGCGGCTGGCATCCGAGATTCGGAACGCGGCCGAACACGTCAACGATACGCCCCTCATAAATCAGACTGAACTTGCACAAAGAATTTCGTTTCTGAACTCATGTAAATTCGCGCTGGTTCAAGTGGGTTTTGAGATTGGACCGTTGCCGTGGGCCGGCCGGATCATTGCAGACGATGACGACACCCCGCCGATCGCGCCGTAGCGCCCCCGTAAGAACGGCGCGAGCACTCGCCCCGGCAGGACCTATCCTCGCCGGGGCCTTTTTGTGTCGGGCAGGCAAAAGGCAATTTGCCTAACGGGTCCAGTCACGCTTTGATGCGCGGATGGCAGACACCCGCACCATTTCCCAGCTAGAGAGGCCGAAGACTATCAGTGGATCGGCTGCGAGTGCTGCAAGGGGACGGTGTGCTTCGCTGTGGCGCTATGACACTGCAGCCTTCCGCTGGCTGGCTCTGGCATCACGAGTCGGTCACGAGTTCGTCACGAACCCGCGATGCAAAGTTGACCGGGGCGGAGCTCAACTTTTTGTGCAGGGTGGTGTAATTGTCGAGGTGTTCTAAGCTCAACTTTCAAAAACAAGAAACGGAGGAAATCATGCGACTTCTTATTTTGGCCGCTGCGGCCACTCTCGTCGTCACTGGTGCTGCTATGGCTCGCGAGTCAGTCCACCACCATCACCACGTCACGCATCACCACAGCCACAACGCCAGCGCTCCGATTGCCGAGGGTTCCGCCCCCGCCGATACCCTCGGTGCTCACGACACGTACATGAAGAACCTGCACGACTCGGGATACAACTCTCACGGCGATATCGATGCCAACGGCAACATAAGGCAAAACTGATACCCCACGCACCAAAAGAAAACCGGGGGCCGTAACCCCGGTTTTCTTCATTCGTGCGCGACTCGGTCGGAAATGTATGGCGGGCCGCAGGGCATCGTCACCCCCCTTAAAAAAATCGGTTCCGAGCGTTTCTAGGGGCCTGAGCTGGCCGGGGCTATAGGTGCAAGGCCGGGCCGAAATTTCATCCCCGGTTGGCCGGCGCTAAGTGGCGACTGGTAATGGCTGTCATTTCATCAGGTGGTACGTTGACCTTTGAACACAGAAATTCACAAATGCACTACAAGCGACGATCATGAATTTCGCTTCCGCTTCATCTATATTGCTTTCTTCAAGAAGCGCATGACGAATCCCGCCTTCATCGCTCGTATAGCCGTAAATCTTGTTCATTCCTTCTCTCAGCGAAGGGTGAATAGCAATTTTGCTGCTGATAGATTTCAGGGCATCACCAAGCGTCGCTTTTGGAGTGCCTGTCACGACTCGCGCTGTCGATTCGACTGCACAAATCGATTCTTTAATGCTGTTGCGGTAGTCTGGTTGCGGTTTCTTGGAGAACAACGTTATCGCGGATTGGATGTGTTCACGCGCGGCGGAAAATTTTGAGCCGAGAGTGGCAGCATCTGAAATGCTTGAGAGTTCGATTTTATCGGTGATGGCAACAAACTGGTTTTGCAGGATTCGGTAGCCTGATTTCTCGCGCTCCAAGAAAAACGACACACGTTCAGCAAATGGGGGGGTGTCGAATGCCGAGATCAGGAATTCGACAAAATTGTAAACGTTCCACCACTCAGCACCGAAGAACCATTTACGGATTGATTTAATTCCCGCTTCGTATCCATAGGGAATAACGTCTGAAGTTTTCTTGAAGAAATCGACATATACGGTCGCAAGCAGGTTTTGAAATTGAACGTCGTACTGAAAGCGATGATCATTCTCATCCCTAAAATGATATTCGTTGCACGCTTGCCACAATCCGTTGCGCAATTCCTCGTTCATCGCTTCAACTTGAAGGATTGTTCTTGGCTGCGTAATTCCAATGCGATCTGAAAATGCCAAAACAATATTCTCACTTGAGTAGGGAGGTGGAATTCGGATTGTACTCCCCTGCAATTTGGGAATTCAATTCTATTGCGGTGGGTGATAGTTTCGCGGGTAGCTGTGTGGGCACGGGGCCAAGGCGATTGGCCTAAGGCGTGCTTTTGTCGGTTTGGAAACCGAGCGTCTTTGCTACTCGCGTGGCGGCGCTGGCGTGAGGCTGCATTCAAGCCGCCGCACCGCGTAATCAGCAGCCCGCAATCATTGCCCTTGCGCGTGACCCGGCTTACTCCTCAACCAGCGCCTCCAGCGGCGATCTGGCCGGCAGGAGCGGCCCCGGAGGCGGATTTCGGGCTGGCGAGGCCCGTAGGCGCGACGCCGCGCGGCGGGATGGCCATGGGTAGCGGGGCAGCTGGATTATCGCGCCTACGGGCCGTTTCCAGCAGCCACAGGCCCCAACCATGGTATCCGCCATGGTACCGGCCCCCCGGCCTTCCCAAAACCAGCCATTTGCAGCCACTTCTGAAATTATTTTCTTCCTGTCTCAGGGGTGATCGGCCGCAGCAGTGAAATCTTGAACTCGAGCGTCGTCTGACTGACGCCCTTCTCCAGCGTCGACTGGATCGCCAGTCCCATGCAGCTGTCGAGCAGCGTGGCTGCGAGACCGCCGTGCACCATGCCGGCTGGATTGAGATGGATGCCACTCGGCTCCGCGGTGACGACGACGCGCCCGCTCACCGCCTCGGTCACATCATAACCCAGGGTTTGAGCGATCGTATTGAGAGGCAGCGTCCCGTCGACGAGCCCCTGGACGAATTCCAGGCCACTCATTTCGTTGCGCCTGTCGGCACTGACGGTCCCATAGGTCTTGCTGGCGATATCCATCATGGAAGCATCGGCTATTGCAGCCGACCTGTCTCGCGGTTTTCGGACATCATCATTTTGCAGGAGCGGCCGCGCCGACCATCGCGCCGCGCGAGCGGAGCGTGCTAGCTTGACCCGGCAAATAACATCGCCGGGGGGACATAACATGATCTGGATCGCCAATCTGTTTGTGGCGCTGGTCGCCGCACTGCATGTCTATTTTCTGATTCTGGAGATGTTTCTCTGGACCAAGCCGCTGGGCTTGAAGACCTTTCATAACTCGATCGAGAAGGTGACGGACTCAGCGGTGCTTGCCGCCAATCAGGGGCTCTACAACGGCTTTCTCGCCGCCGGCCTTATCTGGGGATTGGTTCAGAGCACCCCCAGCTTTGCGTTCCAGATAAAAACGTTCTTTTTGCTATGCGTGATCACAGCCGGTATCTACGGCGCTGCGACCGTCAGCCAGAGGATTCTGTTGGTCCAGGCAGCGCCCGCCGCCATTGCATTAACCCTGCTTTGGCTGGCGTAACTTCGTTCACGCCCCGACCCGGCATTGTCTTGCAATGCCACATCCCTTCATCCAGTATCCTGCGAGCGATGGCGTCCGCCAAGGTCTTCACAGGCCTTGCGGACAAGATCATCGGCCAATCATAGATATCAGGGAAGCAGCGACATGAGGAACGGCATTTTTCACCTTGTCACCGGGACGGCGGTTGCCATCGCGCTGTCGGCATCGCCGGCTTTAGCGCAAAAGAAATACGACGTCGGCGCGACCGACACCGAGATCAAGATCGGCCAGACCGTACCGTTCAGCGGACCCGCCTCGGCCTATGCCAGCATCGGCAAGGCGCAGGCCGCCTACCTCAAGATGATCAACGAGCAGGGCGGCATCAACGGCCGCAAGCTCAACCTGATCCAGTATGACGACGCCTACAGCCCGCCGAAAGCGGTCGAGCAGGTGCGCAAGCTGGTCGAAAGCGACGAGGTTCTGTTTACCTTCCAGATCATCGGCACGCCCTCGAACGCGGCCGTCCAGAAATACCTCAACGGAAAAAAGGTGCCGCAGCTGCTCGCCTCCACCGGCGCATCGCGCTTCTCGGATCCGCAAAACGCGCCCTGGACCATCGCGTACAATCCCAACTACCAGTCGGAAGCCCGCATTTACGCGAAGTATATTCTGAAAAATCACCCCGACGCCAAGATCGGCATCCTGTTCCAGAACGACGACCTCGGCCGCGACTACGTGACTGGCCTGAAGTCGGGCCTGGGTGACAAGGCCGCGACGATGATCGTCGGCGAAACCTCCTACGAGCTTTCCGATCCGACCATCGATTCGCAAATCGTCAAGCTGAAGTCGCTTGGCGCCGATCTGTTGTACGACGCCTCGACGCCGAAATTCGCGGCGCAGGCCATCAAGAAGGTCGCCGACCTCGGCTGGAAGCCGGTCCACATTCTCGACATCAATGCGAGCCCGGTATCGGCCACGCTCAAGCCCGCGGGGCTCGATATCTCCAAGGACATCATCAGCACCAATTATGGCAAGGACCCGGGCGATCCGCAGTGGAAGGACGACGCCGGCCTCAAGGCGTATTTCGCCTTCATGGACAAATATTACCCGGAAGGCGACAAGCTCAATACCGTCAACACCTACGGCTACGCGACCGCGGAATTGCTGGTGCATATCCTGCGTCAGTGCGGCGACGATCTCACGCGCGAAAACATCATGCGGCAGGCGACCAGCCTGAAGAACTTCACCGGCAGCTTGGTGCTGCCCGGCATATCCGCCCATACGTCGCCGACCGATTACCGCATCAACAAGCAGATGCAGATGATGAAGTTCGACGGCGAGCGCTGGCAACTGTTCGGCCCGATCATCGAGGACACCGGCGTCAGCGGTTAACCGCTTGCCTCACTCCGAGCGCGGCCACGCAGGCAGGCCTGCGCAAACCTGGCCGCGGGCCGCGTCTCGAGGCAGTCCATCCCTGTGGTCGAGACGCCGCGCAACGTGCGCGGCTCCTCACCATCACGGAGGGATTGCTGACGGTATGGTTAAGAGTCCTGAAGTGCTGGTTTCTCAGGCACTTGCGGGCTCCTCGCGGCATCAGCATTAATCATCACTTAACCCAGCCTTAAACCCCGCCCGCTAGTCTCTCGCATCGGGTGGCGCGGGCGTTGTTGCGTATGGCGTGGGGACGAAAAAAGGGCGGCGGACGCCAAGAGCCGCGATTCGGGCTTGCCGCGTCGCTGGCGGAACTGCGTCTCAGTCCGCAGGATCGCGTCACCGTTGGCGACGAGGACGACGAAGACGAGACGCCGAAAAAGCCGTCCGGCAAACGCAAGGCCCGCGACGCGGATGACGACGCTCCGCGCGAGCGAAAGCCGCGTCCGACACCGGTGAGCCGCACGCGCAAATCCAAAACACGCTCCCCCATCGGCATTTCGCGGCTGTTCTATTGGGCCGCGGTGCTCGGCCTGTGGGCGGCTATCGCCGTGGTTGGCGTCATCATCTGGGTGGGC
>Ga0179587_10001330_pt1 | contig 11125 bp, 10 predicted proteins | sample CZODoug2_1_08_16_FD_185932 | JGI IMG/M metagenome (GOLD analysis project Ga0179587, IMG submission 185932) | Vadose zone soil fungal communities from Angelo Coast Range Reserve, California, USA - CZODoug2_1_08_16fungal | ecosystem: Environmental > Terrestrial > Soil > Vadose zone | place: USA...
GCGGCTCGGCGTCGTGCTGGCTGAACACGGCGGCGAGTTCGGCGCGCAGCGCATCGCGGTTGGCGATGCGGTCCTTGTTGCGCGCAAAGCGCGCGTCGGACCCGAGTTCGGGCTTGCCGATCTCCTTGGCTAGCTTGCGGAAGGTACCGTCATTGCCGACGCCGATGAAGATATCGGCGGTTCGGGTCGGGAAAATCGCGTAGGGCACCAGGTTGGGATGCTCGTTGCCGGTAAGCTGTGGCGGCTTGCCATGCATGAAATAATTCGCCGCGTGCGGATGCATGATGGCGAGGCCGGTCTCGTACAGCGTGGTCTCGAGAAACTGTCCGACGCCGGATCTCTGCCGCTCCGACAGCGCCATCAGAATGCCGATCGCCGCGTAAAGCCCGGTGGTGATATCCACCAGCGGAACGCCAATGCGCATCGGCCCTGATTGCGGCGAACCGGTCGCGGCTATCATGCCGGTCATGGCCTGAATGATGGCGTCATAGCCTGGATTGCCGCCGCGCGGGCCATCGGCGCCGAAGCCGGAAATCCGGCAGTGAACCAGCCTGGGAAATTTCAACCGCAGCACGTCGTTGCCGATGCCCCATCTGTCGAGCGTGCCCGGCTTGAAATTCTCGATCAGGACGTCGGCGCCCTCCAGCATCTTCATCAGCACGACGCGTCCGCCCTCTGAAGCGAGGTCGAGCCCGATCGAGCGCTTGTTGCGGTTGATGCCGACGAAATAGGCAGCGTCATCGCCATGGAACGGCGGTCCCCAGTCGCGCACCTCGTCGCCGGCGGGCGGTTCGACCTTGATCACGTCGGCGCCGTGATCGGCGAGGATCTGCGTGCAATAGGGTCCGCCGAGAACGCGGGTGAGGTCGATCACGCGCAATCCGGTCATCGCGCCGGGAGCCGCTGGGGAACTCATGGAAGCAACCTTCGCTCAGATGGGATCAAATGGAATGGGAGGAGCATTCGATGCCAGAGCTAGCGAGGTTCGGGCCCGGCAGCAATGCCTTCTGGCGCACAGGCGCATGTCTGGGCAGCCGTCGAGGCGCGCCGGCGAAGCTCGCGCGCGGCGAATGGCCCGCCCCGTAACTTCCCGATGGGGGATCATCCGGATTCTCCGCTGTCATGCCAGCTGCTATATCTGTGTCACGGACGTCATTTGCCACGGGAGGCGGCCATGACTGAAGTCTACTTTCACTGCTCCACCGACGACCACGTCCTGATCGATGAACGCGGTGCCGCCATGGACCTGGCCGAGGCCCGCGAGCACGCGGAGGGTCTCGTGCGCAGGCCGGTGATGACGCCGAGCGTCGAGGATTGGCGAAGCTGGATCTTGCACGTCACCGATGAACTCGGCGACGAACTCTTCTACGTGCCGTTCGTGTCCGTGCTCGGCAAGCTGCACTGAGGAGGACGCCATGCTTTCGCGCAAACCGATGTCGCTGCGCCGACGCCTCAACGCGTTCATTGCGCGGTGCCATGCGCTGATCGGAAGTGTCTGCGATCCCTATCGGCCCGAGCTTCACTACATGCGCGGGCCCGGCCCGAAGTGGCACGCCAGGCATGTCCTCGGTACCGGGAGCAACGCGTAGCCCGTCAAGCCGCCAGCAGCTCGTCGAGCAAAAAAAGCCCGGCTCAAGGCCGGGCTTTTCGTTCACTAGCGCTTGTCCTGACCGTGGCCTCCGCCACCACCCGGTCCGCCGCCACCGCGCGGTGCGGCGTTGATGTGCGGTGCGCCGCCGCCGCCCTGCGGCATCGCGGGCGCTGCTGCGCGCGGGGCGGCCGGGGCCGGCATCTGCGCGCGTGCGTTCATCGGCGGGCCTCCGCCGCCGCGCGCCGCATTGGGCTGCGTCATGTGGGGCGTGGCACGCTCGATCCGCGGCGCAGCCGCACGCGGTTCGTCACGACCGCGGGCCATGACCGGCGGCGTCTGCGTGCGGGCGCGGGCCATCGGCTGCTCGCGCACGGCCGCTCTTGCGTTCTCACGCGTCATCCGCGCGTTCTCGCGCGTCGTGCGGGCCTGCACCGCCGCGCGTTCGTGCCCTTCGCGCGCGCTACGCGTAGCGATGTCTTTTTCCCGCGTCACGCGTTCCGTCACACCGGCGCGGGTCCGCTCCGTCACACCGGCACGCGTCCGTTCCTCGACACGGGCACGCGACCTCTCCTCGACACCGACACGCGCCTTTGCCTCGGGGAGCGCAGCGTCGCGCGCTGCCGCCGCGCGGCCGATCCGGGCCGCCGAGCGGTCGATCGTCAACCGCGTCGCGAAACGCTCATGCGATTGCCAGTAGCCGCTCCAGTAGGCGCGGCGGTGATACCAGGGACGTCCCGCATAGTAGCTCGACCAGTACGAGGTCAGCACGAACGGCACGACGGGAACGTCGATCTCGTCGACATAGTCGGGCAGATAGACGTAGCGGTTGCGGTAGAGATATTCGAGATATTGCGACGACACCCAGCCACGATCATCCGACCAGCTCACATCGCACCAGGCGGTGCCTCTGAGACACCCATGGATGTTGACACGGGCGCCGCCGGGAATGCGGTCGACCGTCGGAAAGCCTTCACCGGGCCCTGCCCTTAGGCTGACCGTGGTGGTGACGATGCCCGGCGCCGCCAGCGCGGCGGTCGGCATCAGCAGCACGGCTGCTGCGATAAACAATCCTCTCAGTTTCATGGCGAGTTCCTCCTCATGAGTTGGAACGCCGTAGCGAAACAAACGTTCCTTGAGGAGCGGTCGCGTTAGCCGAAGGATGCAGGCGTCTCGCAGGCGCGAGACGCGCCGCTCTTGTTTGTCATTCCGGGATGCGCCAACGGGTCGGCGCGTAGCGCCGCCCGATGACCGGCTCCGCATCGCTAATAGAGCCTCCGGTCATCTCGCCATCGGTGACAAGAAGGAAATAGATAAGGCGACGTGGCGTAAACCGCGGGGCATCCGGTTAACACCTAGCTCTCGTTATATCCGCGACAAGCTGTTCCCCAAGCGAGGCTAAACACTTCCGCGTTTGATCGCATTTTCTGCGTATCCACCCTCGGATCAAGTCCGAGGGCATGCTTTTCCGGAAAATGCTCTAGCCGTTACACAATCGTCAGGCGAACATCGACATTGCCGCGGGTGGCATTGGAATAGGGGCATACCTGGTGCGCCTTCTCCACCAGCGTCTCTGCCTCGGCGCGTGGAACCCCGGGCAGGGAAATGTCGAGCTGGATGTCCAGGCCAAAGCCGCCGGCCGCGCGCGGCCCGATGCCGACGGTCGAGGTCACCGACGCGTCGGCGGGCACTTTCGGGCCGCCTTGCGAAGCAACGAACTTCATCGCGCCGATGAAGCAGGCGGCATATCCGGCAGCGAACAGCTGCTCGGGATTGTTGCCGGCGCCGCCGCCTCCACCCAGTTCCTTCGGTGTGGCGAGTTTGACGTCCAGCGCGCCATCAAGCGTGGCGGCGGTGCCATCGCGGCCCCCGGTGGCCTTGGCACTGGTTCGGTAAAGCACATTCACGGACATGGCGGTCTCCCTTGCTGTTGCGGTGTCATTTGTATTGCATACAATTGAATTGTGCACAATATGAATAATGCGAGAGTGCACGATTTAATTGTTTGCAATTGATCGCGGGGCGATCCGGGCCCAGAATGAACCAGGAGCGCCGCGATGACGAGGTGGCAAATGGCCAGGAAACACCCGACCGATTCGCCGCTGCTGCTCGGCAATCAGCTCTGCTTCGCGATCTATTCCACCGCGCATGCGTTCAACCGTGTCTACAAGCCGCTGCTGGACAAGCTCGGCCTGACCTATCCGCAGTATCTGGTGATGCTGGTGCTGTGGGAGCGCGATGGCGAGCCCGTCAAGAGCATCGGCGAACGGCTGTTTCTGGATTCCGGCACGCTGACGCCGCTGCTCAAGCGGCTGGAGGCGGCGGGGCTCATCAAACGCACACGCAGCACCGAAGATGAGCGCCAGGTGCTGATCGCACTCACGCCCCAGGGCCAGGCGCTTCGGGAAAAAGCCAGGGCGGTGCCTCAGGCGATCCTCGCCGCCTCGGCGTGCTCCGTCACCGAACTGTCGGCGATCAAAAACGAGCTCGTCGCTCTGCGCGACCGGCTGAATGCCGCGCTGGGTGAGTAGGGGGCGGGGGTGAGCGTTTCTTCGTGCCCGGCCGGAGCTTTACCCGTCATTGCGAGCGAAGCGAAGCAATCCATTCTTCTGGCTGCGCAGCATAGTGGATTGCTTCGCTGCGCTCGCAATGACGGAAAAACGGTTTATGCCGAGCCCGTCGTCGCCCTTCGGGCTATTCCGGGCACGCTTCGCCCTTCGGTCTTGCGTGGCTGCGCCACGCGTAGCCCGAAGGGCGAAGCGTGGTGGAGCCAGGCGGGATCGAACCGCCGACCTCTTGCATGCCATGCAAGCGCTCTCCCAGCTGAGCTATGGCCCCTTAACTCTATCGTTTGAGCATGATCTTTTCGGAAAACCGGTTACCACTTTTCCGGATCATGCTCCCGGGCGTCTCAACCGACGCACGGGGCAAAACCCTGAACACAATTCAGGGCTGATCTCAAGTCTCCTCGTCGCCGGAAACGTCGCCGATGATGTCGGTCACGTCCTCGTCGCCTTCTTCCTCGTCGGCGATGAAGGTGGAATCGTCATCGTCGTCGTCTTCGATGGTTTCGTCGATCTCGATGTCGTCTTCCGACTCCGGAACGACGGCCTTGACCTTGCCGGTATTTTCCTCGGCATCGGCTTCCTCGAGCGGCACCAACTCTTCAGCCTCGACCGGCTCCGGCGTTGCTTCGGCGGAAGCGGCGGCGGATGCTGCCGCGGCGCGCGCTGCGGCGTCGGCGCGGGTCCGCGGCGGCGGAATCGGCGCGATCTGCACCACCTCGCCGGTGTACGGTGAAATCACCGGGTTCTTGTTGAGGTCATAGAATTTTTTACCCGTCGTCGGGCAAATGCGTTTGGTTCCGAGATCGGATTTGGCCACGTGTGGAATCCTGGGAATTTCTGAAAAACGGTGCTTCACTTGGCTAGTTGCACCGCCGCTGTCAATAGCGCTTTCTAGCAGACGGACTGCGCCCGTGACGGGGCGCTGCCCATGTGGTACGTGCCGCTCGCGCAGAGGACCACAATCTTGACCAATTCTGATCACCCGACTCCGCTTGAAGCCCGATCGAGCGGACCCCTGGCCGGGAAGGCCCGTGTTCCCGGCGACAAGTCGATTTCGCACCGTGCCCTGATTCTGGGTGCATTGGCGGTCGGCGAAACCCGCATTTCGGGCCTGCTCGAGGGCGAAGACGTACTGAATACCGCCAGGGCCATGCAGGCGCTGGGCGCAAGCGTGGAACGAACCGGTGCGTTCGCATGGTCGGTCCGCGGGGTCGGCGTGGCAGGGTTCGCTGCGCCGGAAAATCCGCTCGATTTCGGCAATTCCGGCACCGGCTGCCGGTTGGTGATGGGGGCGGTGGCCGGATGTCCGATTACGGCGGTCTTCGACGGCGACGCCTCGCTGCGCTCAAGGCCGATGCGGCGAATACTCGATCCCCTGGAATTGATGGGTGCGAAAGCCGGCGCAAGCGGCGAGGGCGGCCGTCTGCCGCTGACGCTCAACGGCGCGCGCGATCCGCTGCCGATCCTCTACCGCACGCCGGTGGCGTCGGCGCAAATAAAGTCGGCGGTGCTGCTGGCGGGGCTCGCTGCTCCCGGCATCACCACCGTGATCGAGACCGAGGCCAGCCGCGATCACACCGAACTGATGCTAAAGCATTTCGGCGCCCAGATCGTCTCGACGCGTGAAGGCCGCCATGGCCGCAAAATCGCGCTCACCGGTCAGCCCGAACTGCGCGGCGCCGATGTCATGGTGCCGGCCGATCCGTCTTCGGCGGCGTTCCCGATCGTGGCGGCGCTGATTGTCGAAGGTTCCGACATCATTCTGTCAGACGTCATGACCAATCCGCTGCGCACCGGGCTGTTCACGACGCTGCGCGAAATGGGCGCGTCGATCGAAGAAAGCCAGGTTCGGGGCGATGCCGGCGAACCGATGGCGCAATTCCGGGTCCGTGCCTCAAAACTGCGCGGCGTCGAGGTGCCGCCGGAACGCGCGCCGTCGATGATCGACGAATATCTGGTGCTGGCGGTGGCCGCGGCTTTTGCCGAAGGCACCACCATCATGCGCGGCCTGCAGGAATTGCGCGTCAAGGAATCCGATCGGCTTGAAGCAACCGCGGCCATGCTGCGCGTCAACGGCGTCCAGGTCGAAATCTCGGGCGACGACATGATCGTCGAAGGCAAGGGTCATGTTGCCGGCAATGGTCTGGTCGCCACCCACATGGATCATCGCATCGCGATGTCGGCGCTGGTGATGGGTCTTGCCTCCGACAAGCCGGTGAAGGTCGACGATACCGCCTTTATCGCCACCAGCTTTCCGGATTTCATTCCGATGATGCGCTCGCTAGGGGCGGAGTTTTCATGATCATTGCCATCGATGGACCCGCGGCCTCGGGAAAAGGCACACTCGGCAAGCGGCTCGCCAAGCACTACGGCTATCGTCACCTCGATACCGGCGTGATCTATCGCGCGGTCGCCAAGGCGCTGCTGGATGCGGGCGCCGACCTGACCGACGAAATGATCGCTGTCTCCGCCGCGCTGGAACTAGATCCTGAAAAGTTCGGGAATCCGGCCCTGAAGACCCAAATAGTGGGCGAGGCCGCCTCGGTGGTCTCGGCAATCCCCAAGGTGCGGGAGGTGCTGCTCAATTTTCAGCGCCAGTTCGCGGCGGATCCGCCGGGCGCGGTGCTCGATGGCCGTGACATAGGAACCGTGATCTGCCCGCATGCCGACGTGAAGATCTTCGTCGTCGCCGACCCCAGGGTCCGCGCCCGCCGCCGTACCCTGGAAGCGAGGGCGCGCGGCGAGGACGCCGACGAGGCTTTGGTATTGGCGGATATCCTCAAACGCGACGAACGCGACAAGAATCGGGCCACCGCCCCCTTAAAGGCGGCCCCCGACGCTCACATGCTCGATAATTCGAATCTCGACATCGAGGCCGGCGTTCGCGCCGCTATCGCGATCGTCGAGGCCGTCCGCGCGGCGCGTTAAACGCCGCAACGGGCCTTTCGATCAGTTCTTCGACCAGTAGCGGTCGAACGGCAATTCCAGCTCTGCCGTCATGACGATGAGCTGAGCGTCATTCCGGGCAGCTGACGCGTGTGAGGACGAGGCGGCGCCAGGCATCGCGGCGACAGCGCTTCCAACGGTAAGAACGGCGAAAGCCGTCAGGACGATAAAGTTTTTCACTGTAGTTCTCCCGCGTCTCGAAGGGCGTCACTCTGTGAGGGGGACGCTTAAGACCGGGTTCTGACGCCGGCCTTGCGCTATGAATTCGCGCAATGCGGTCAACAAGCCGTTGAAACGCCATCCAGGATACCAGCATTCAGGCCTTGTCAGGCTTAAGGCCTCGTAAATCGGGCATTTCCGACTTGCCGGGAATTGCCCTGAGCGCTATATCCCTCGTCGTCCGGGCCGCCATCGACATTGTCGAGGCCGTCCGAGCGGGCCGGCAGCTGGTTTGAGCCTCTGCCGTCAATGGAGGAAAGCCCGCTCCAGGTCCTTGAAGTTGATGCACTCGTTTCAGGTCCCGGATACAATCAACGTATCGAACGTGCAGGCAAGCTGCCGGCCCGCCATCGCGATATTTGCGAGGCGGTCGTTAGGGTTTGCGGACCTCTAACACTTCACGCCCGATACGCCCCTTAACCCGAACAGCCGGCGACACCGCATCTGGAGAACAAATGGCTTCGACTGCTACTTCCTATAATCCTTCCCGCGACGATTTTGCCGCGATGCTCGACGAGAGCTTTGCCGGCGGCAATCTGCAGGAAAGCTCTGTCATCAAGGGCATCGTTGTTGCGATCGAGAAGGACATGGCCGTCATCGACGTCGGCCTGAAGACCGAAGGCCGCGTGGCGCTGCGTGAATTCGCAGCACCCGGCAAGGAAAGCGAACTCAAGGTTGGCGACGAGGTCGAGGTGTTTCTCGACCGTATCGAGAATGCGCTCGGCGAAGCCGTGCTGTCGCGCGACAAGGCGCGCCGCGAGGAAAGCTGGGGCAAGCTCGAGAAGGCGTTCAACAACAACGAGAAGGTGCATGGCGTCATCTTCAATCAGGTCAAGGGCGGCTTCACCGTCGATCTCGACGGCGCCGTGGCCTTCCTGCCGCGCTCGCAGGTCGATATCAGGCCGATCCGCGACGTAGCTCCGCTGATGAACAATTCGCAGCCGTTCCAGATTCTCAAGATGGATCGCCGCCGCGGCAACATCGTGGTGTCGCGCCGAACGGTTCTCGAAGAGACCCGCGCCGAACAGCGCCAGGAACTGGTGCAGAATCTCGAAGAGGGTCAGGTCATCGACGGCGTGGTCAAGAACATCACCGATTACGGCGCGTTCGTCGATCTCGGCGGCATCGACGGCCTGCTGCACGTCACCGATATCGCCTGGCGCCGGGTCAATCACCCGACCGAAGTGCTCACCATCGGCCAGACCGTGAAGGTCAAGATCATCAAGATCAACCACGAGACCCACCGCATCTCGCTCGGCATGAAGCAATTGCTGGATGATCCGTGGCAGGGCATCGAGGCCAAGTATCCGCTCAATGCGCGCTTCACCGGCCGCGTCACCAACATCACCGACTACGGCGCGTTCGTCGAACTGGAACCGGGCATCGAAGGCCTGATCCACGTCTCGGAAATGTCGTGGACCAAAAAGAACATGCACCCCGGCAAGATCGTCTCGACCTCGCAGGAAGTCGAAGTGCAGGTTCTCGAAGTCGATTCGGTCAAGCGCCGTATTTCGCTCGGCCTCAAGCAGACCATGCGCAATCCCTGGGAAGTGTTCGTCGAAAAATTCCCGGTCGGATCGACGGTCGAAGGCGAGGTCAAGAACAAGACCGAGTTCGGTCTGTTCCTCGGGCTCGAGGGCGATGTCGACGGCATGGTGCATCTGTCCGATCTCGACTGGAAGCTTCCGGGCGAGCAGGTGATCGACAACTTCAAGAAGGGCGACATGGTCAAGGCCGTGGTGCTCGATGTCGATGTCGAGAAGGAGCGGATCTCGCTCGGCGTCAAGCAGCTCGAGGGCGATCCGTTCGCCGAACCGGGCGACGTCAAGAAGGGCGCGGTCGTGACCTGCGAAGTGCTCGAGGTGAAGGAAAGTGGCATCGAGGTCCGGATTGCCGGCACCGAATTCACCACCTTCATCAAGCGGTCCGAACTGGCGCGTGAGCGCTCCGATCAACGCTCCGAGCGCTTCGCCGTCGGCGAAAAGGTCGATGCGCGGGTGATCCAGTTCGACAAGAAGGCCCGCAAGGTGCAGGTCTCGATCAAGGCGCTGGAAGTTGCCGAAGAGAAGGAGGCCATCGCGCAGTACGGTTCCTCCGATTCGGGGGCGACGCTGGGCGACATTCTCGGTACCGCACTCAAGCAGCGCACCGACAAGTAAGCCTTTCGCTTTCCTGGTCGTCATCAATCGGGCCCCGGTTTCGACCGGGGCCCTTTTTGTAATCTGCGGCGCGGCGTTCCATTATCCGCTGCGTCGTCCCGGCGAACGCCGAGACCCATAACCCCTGGCTTTATTAACAGTTGAAGGCATCTGCCACGCTGCTCGAACGCGAGTCCGCGCCGCCGCGATGAGCGCAATTGCGCTCACGCTGGGGTCCCGGCGTTCGCCGGGACGACAAACGGGGTCTTGTTTTCTTTATATTGCGTCGCAATTGATGTAATCAGGATATGGGATATTAGGGCTGTGCAGAGAAGACCGTGCGCCCCCTTTGAAGACCTCCCTTAGGAGAATTTCGATGTCGCTTGATTCGGATGTGATCGTCGATCGCCGCAGGATACGCCGCAAGCTGACCTTCTGGCGCGTGGCTGCCGTGGTATTCGCCATCGCTGCGATCGTCGTCGTGGGCGTGGTCGCAACGCCGGGCGGCCGCAGCGCGTTCATGACTTCCGGCTCGATTGCCCGCGTCCATATCGATGGCTTGATCCGCAGCGACAATGATCGGGTCGAGGCGCTGGAGCGGCTGGAAAAATCGCGCGCCGCGGCGGTCATCGTGCACATCAATTCGCCCGGCGGCACCACGGCGGGCTCCGAGCAACTCTACGACGCGCTGGTGCGCCTGAAGGCGAAGAAGCCGCTGGTCGTGGTCGTCGAGGGACTGGCCGCGTCGGGCGGCTACATCACCGCCATCGCGGCCGATCATATCATTGCCCAGCAGAGCTCGCTGGTCGGCTCGATCGGCGTGCTGTTTCAGTTTCCGAATTTCACCGAGTTGATGAAAACCGTCGGCGTCAAGGTCGAGGAAGTGAAGTCCTCGCCGTTAAAGGCAGCACCCAACGGCTTTGAGCCGACCAGTCCGGAAGCGCGTGCGGCGCTCGACGCGCTGGTGAAGGACTCCTATGCGTGGTTTCGCGGTCTTGTGAAGGAACGGCGCGGCATGGACGACGAGTTGCTCGAAAAAGTCGCGGACGGACGCGTCTTCACCGGCCGCCAGGCGGTCGATCTCAAGCTGATCGATCAACTCGGCGACGAGAAAACCGCTATTGCATGGCTGGTCGCGCAGAAAAACATCAAGAGCGATCTGCCGGTGCGCGATTTCAAGCTGTCGCCGCGGTTCGGCGACCTGACCTTTCTGCGAACGGCGGCTTCCATCACGCTCGACGCGCTCGGCCTGGGCTCGATCGCCCGTCAAGTCGAGCAGGGCGGCGTTGCGCAGGCGGTCGATCGTCTCGGTCTCGACGGCATGTTGGCGCTTTGGTCTCCTGCGGGGTCCAACTGAACGCCATAAGTACGGTTCCCGTACCGTCCTCCCGCATTGCGAGTGTTGCCGGAATACCCAATCCGGCCCTTTGTCACGCGTTTTCGCGGCGCGCAATTTGATTTAGCGTCTTGACAGTGCACGGCATTTTCACGGAAATGCATGTCCGCGCTCCCGGGTCCCAGTCTCGATGATCAAATCCGAACTCGTTCAACGCATCGCCGAGCACAACCCGCATCTCTATCAGCGGGATGTGGAGAACATTGTGAACGCGATCCTCGATGAGATCGTCGCGGCTTTGGCGCGTGGCGACCGGGTCGAATTGCGCGGT
>Ga0179587_10001332_pt1 | contig 11120 bp, 9 predicted proteins | sample CZODoug2_1_08_16_FD_185932 | JGI IMG/M metagenome (GOLD analysis project Ga0179587, IMG submission 185932) | Vadose zone soil fungal communities from Angelo Coast Range Reserve, California, USA - CZODoug2_1_08_16fungal | ecosystem: Environmental > Terrestrial > Soil > Vadose zone | place: USA...
TCAGCGGCGAGCTCACTCGATAAATTCGGGTCTCGCGCCCCAGAAGCTTCGCTACTCGCATGCCGAGATGTGGAAACACCTCGTTCGACAGATCGCACTCGGGCTTCAGCCGTTCGAGTACTGTTCGGGCGTGTTGACCCCCGATCGACACGGTAGCCCATTGCTCGGCCACGGGAACGACGACGACGCGAGCCTGTGGCCATTCACATTGACGCCATTCTTCGAGCCAGGCATGAACCCGGCCGGCCCCGCTACTGGTCGTGGTGAGTAGGACCCGATCGTCATCGAGGATAACGGCGGTGCCATCATCGAAAATCACGCCGGTCTCGCGCAGCATGATGGCGTAACGGGTGCGGCCAGGCTTCAGGGTCGTGAGATTGTTGATATAGAAGCGGTCGGCGAATTCCAGCGCGTCTGGGCCGACCAGCTCGATCTTGCCAAGCGGCGAGGCGTCATACAGCCCGACACCGCTGCGTACGAGCTGCACTTCTCGATGCATTGCCTGCTCACGCGATTCACCTTTGCGGGGAAACGCAGCTGCGCGCTTCCATTCGCCGAAATCGTCGAACAGCGCACCGTCCCTCTCCTGCAACGCCTGCAGAGGTGTGCGCCGGATGGGGGCGAAGAACTCTCCGACGCTCCGGCCCACAAGGGCGCCTAAGGTCACGGGAACAAACGGCGGGCGGAAGGTTGTGTGTCCCAGCTCCGAAGGACTCACGCCCCGGACTTTCGCGATCACCTCGGCCGCGGGCGCCTGCCCCACCTTGCCCTGATCCACAGACATGCCTAGCGTGGTGTAGCGCTTGACGTGTTCGACGGACGAATAGCTCTCGCGAACCGCGAGTTCAATGTCGGAAACTGTAACATCGTGGCGAAGGTCGACCCACTGGCGGGAAGTCTTGCCCACAGGACTGACGCGCGGTCCAAGATTCTGGGGCGAAGTGTTGGCCGCCGCACCGACGAGTTCAATGGACGGGTGGGCCGCAACGGGCTGGAAGGTTTGGGATTCTTGCGAGAAGGCGAGCTTACCGCCCGCCTGGGCGAAGAGATGCAGTGCAGGGCTCCACCCGCCCGAAACGAGCAACGCATCGCAGGCCAGAGGCTCTGTATTTGTAACATTTTCGCCGGACCCCAGCCAACCGATCGACACCTTTCTTAGCGCGCCAAACCCGGCCGTATCGACTGGAATCGAACCCGTTTGGACGCTCACAGATAAGGCGCGCATTACGTCTACCAGATCGGACCGCGGGCGTGGTCTGGAGTCAACGAGCGCCACTACATTTACCCCGGCCTGGCGCAGCTCCCGTGCGACCCTATAGGCCGAGTCGTTGTTCGTGGCGATCACGACGCGCCGACCGGGCGCGACAGCATGGCCGCGCAGGTACTTGAGCGCTGCTCCGGCCAGCATGATGCCGGGCCGATCGTTATTGGCGAAGATCAGCGGTTGCTCGATCGCGCCCGTGGCGAGCACGACTTTACCCGCACGAACCAGCCATAGTCGTTCACGCGGAGCATTCAATTCGCCGCCGCCTTCGGCTGATTCAACGAGGGCAACGAGTTCGTGGTCGTAATAGGCCACTGCCGTCGTGCGAGGCAGCAACTGCACGTTTTGCATGCCTTTAATCTGCGAGACATCTGCGCCGAACGCGGAGTCCTGTTCGATGAGCATCACGCGCTTGCCGGTTGCGGCTGCGGACATAGCGGCCTTGAGGCCCGCTTCGCCGCCTCCGACAACCAGGATGTCGCAGTAGGCGTGGTGCGTCTCATAGCGATCCGGGTCTGGGCCAGTCGGTGCGCGGCCGAGACCGGCGAGCTTACGGATGATCGGCTCGTAAGTCTTCCAGCTCGGCCAAATGAACGCCTTGTTGTAGAAGCCCGCCGCGAATAGCGGATGGACGAAATCGATCGCTCGCAAGACATCCTGTGAAACGCTCGGCCAGCCGGATTGCGAGAACACTTCGAGACCGTGCTGCAACGGAACGAGGGTCGCCCGAGCGGACGGAATGGTGCGTGCACCCGAATGTAACTGTACGAGCGCATTCGGCTCTTCGAACCCGGCGCTGTAGATGCCACGGGGCCGGTGGAACTTGAAGCTGCGCGAGACAATCCGAATGCCGTTCGCGAGTAGGGCCGAGGCGACCGTATCGCCCTCAGCACCTGAGAGCACTCGGCCATCGAATCTGAACGCGATGGCTTTGGCACCGCGCTTTGAGCTGAGACGGTAAGGACCAGACGCGCTCACTGGCTGATCCCGCCAGCACCCGCTTCCGCTACGCCTGACTCGCCCATGGGATAGACCTGCCAAATCTCATGCGTAGTTGTGTCTCGCAGCACGTTGAACCAACGGCCGCAGCCGAAGGAGTGCAACCATCGTTCGCGATAAGGACCCTTGGGGTTTTCGCGGTGATAAAGGTAGTGCGTCCACTCCCGATCCGTGGCGGTGAGCTCGGGGCGGGTGACATGAGCAGGCCCTCCGTAGGAGAACTCCACTTCATCTCGTGGGCCGCAGTAAGGGCAAGAAATTTGCATCATGAGGTCGTAGTCATCTAGTGCGCGACGCCTGAGGCCGCGCCTTCGTCAATCAAAGCGCCGCGCTCGAATCGCTCGAGGTCGTAGGCCTTGATTAGCGGGTGAGGTTTGTCGTGGACCACGGTGTAGGCCATGGTTTCGCCTCCTGCAGGGATGGCCTTATAGCCGCCCGTGCCCCAGCCACAATTGATGTAGAGGTTTTTGATGGGCGTCAGGCCCATGATGGGACTGGTATCGGGAGTGATATCCACCGCACCGGCCCACTGCCGCATGAGCTTCAGACGGCTGAACGAGGGAAAGAGCTCAAGCACCGCCGAGAGCACGCCTCGTGTGATCGCAAAGCTACCGCGCTGGCGGTACGAGTTGTACACATCCGCGGAACCGCCGATGACAATCTCACCGCGATCGCTCTGGCTCACGTAGGCATGAATCTGGGCAGAAATTACACACGGATCGAGGATTGGCTTGATGGGCTCGGTGACCATCGCCTGAAGCGTGGTCGTGGTGATGGGGAGTGTGAAACCGGCCATCCGAGCGAGGATCGAACACTGGTTGGAGACCGCCATAACGACTCGATCGCAGTTCAAGGGGCCCTGGGAGGTGACGACACCTGTGACGCGATCTCCGGACTTTTGGATCCCAGTGACTTCGCAGCCCTGAATGATGTCGGCGCCGTGGGCACTTGCACCGCGCGCAAAACCCCACACCACTGCGTCATGGCGGGAGATACCGGCCCGTCGCTGGATGAGCGCACCGAGTATTGGAAAACGCGACTTCGTGTTCAGCAGCGGGACGAGTTTGCGGACCTCGGGCTCGCTTAGAACTTCCGCATTGACGCCATTCATCCGGATGGCATTTGCCCAGCGGCGGATGATCTCGAGGTCGTGCGGCGAATGAGCCAGGTTGATCTGGCCGTCTTGACGCAGCATGACGTTGAAATTGAGCTCCTGGCCGAGGCCATCGTACAGTTTCAGGGAATGGTCGAAGAAGCTTGAACTCACGGGATAAAAGTAGTTAGAGCGGGTGACCTGGGTATTGCGGCCCGAGTTGCCCTGCCCTATGTGGCCTCGCTCTAGTACCGCCACCCGGCGCACGCCATGTTTCTTGGCGAGAAAGTATGCGGTAGCAAGGCCATGACCGCCGCCGCCGATCACCACCACATCGTAAGAGCGCTTCAAGGTGGGAGTAGCCCACGCCGGCCCCCACCCCGTGTTACCGCGGCACGCTTGCCAGAGAAGCTTAGGAAAAGAGTAGCGTTGCATTCAAAGCCTCATCGGATGAGGATAACCCCGGGCAGACAAATTAAATTCTCTCGTCATTACAACTGACTAAGTCAAATACCCCGACACCGGCCCCGTCACCACTTCTCTGAACAAACCCACCGAGGACCGGATACCGACCATGGAGACTCAGCGGCGGGATGAGTTTTTGGATCTCGCGAGCCGCCAGCATTTCAGAGTCCACACCGTTCATCCTGATGGCGTTGCACCAACGTCGCATCGTTTCCATCTCATGGTCACTATGCGCGAGATTCACGACGCCGCGCTGACTGAGCATCACATTGAAATTCAACTCCGCGCCGAAGCCCTCAAACAATCGCAGCGAATGATCAAAAAACGACGTGCTTGCGGGATAGAAGTAATTCGACCGTACTACCTGAGTGTTCCGCCCCGAATTCCCGCCGCCGATCCAGCCACGCTCGAGGACGGCGACATTGCAGATGCCGTGCTTTCGCGCGAGATAGTATGCTGTAGCGAGTCCGTGCCCTCCACCACCGATCACGACTACGTCATAGCTGGCCTTCAGAGAGGGCTGGCGCCACGCTGGCTGCCAGCGGCTGTTACCGCGGAGAGCGTGTCGAACAAGGTTTAAGAAGGAATAGCGTTGCATCAAGGGTAATTGTGTCGGTTTTGGTTCGCAAACAATGAGCGGCGTTCTCTTTTATTGGAGATGGAGTACTCCCAAGTGACGCCCCTCTCGCCCAGCACCCCGCACAGCTTGATTGATACGAGCAAGGGTTAGATATTCCATCCATGCATAAGAGCGTCCGCCGCGCGAAAATGGATACGCAGAAAGCTAAAAAAAGTGATCTAAAGATAAGCCAGTTGGAACGTAACCTGCATCCGAGGCCATCGTTGCAGCAGTAAGAGTCCTACCCACGGCGACGCCCTACGCAGGGACGAACGACTTTCGTGCTGACCCCGGGGCTTCGCCAGCGCGGGCCGTAGCGCATCAGCTCCATACTTCATCCCGGCGGTTTGTGCACCAAGGGCGGCACGGGATGTCCTTGACTGACGCCATGAATCGCGAACACTGAGCCGGAAAGCGGAGCATGCTCGAGCTCCGCCGCTGTGAGTCCGTACGTTGCCGAAGTCACAAAGAGCGTCTTGAGATCTGGTCCGCCAAAGATACAGCTCGTGGGCCGTGGAACCGGCATCTGGATGACCTGGTCGAGTATCCCCGCGGGTGTGATCTTCAAGATTGCGCCGCCATCCCAACGCGCATTCCACAGACATCCATCAACGTCCATTGCCGAGCCGTCCGGAATGCCAAAACCTTGCGCGTCGTAGAACGTACGCTTGTTGTGGATCGTGCCCACCTCGGCATCAAAGTCGTACACATAGAGATGCTCTTTGAGGGTATCTCCAAAATACAATCGCGACTGATCGGGCGACCACGCCAGCGTATTGGGGATGCCGATTTTCTCTTCGAGGACTTCCACGCGTCCGTCGACATCGAAGCGATACAGGGCGCCGTCGAATCGATCGAGCGACACGGTCTCGCCTTTCGGCCCAAAGTTGTTCTGCATCGTGCCGACCCAGAAGCGTCCTCCTGGATCGACCTTGCCGTCGTTGAAACGTGTGCCCGGCCGTCGGGGCGGTACCGACCACAGGAGTTCAATGACGCCCGATTTTAGATTCAGCTGCTGCACACCCTCGCCCATGGCCACCGCAATTTCGCCCGGCGTGAGCTCGGCAAGGCAGCCGGGATAATCCGGCAATCTCCAAGACCCTGCGCGCGGGTCTGATAATCCTCTGCGGAAAAGCTGCTTGCGCTGGATGTCAATCCAGTAGAGCGCTCGCTCGGCAACCGACCATAAAGGCCCTTCGCCAATACCGGCGCAGCCTTGGGAAAACACCTCGATATCAATCATGAAGCTTCACTCTCGGGTGCAAAACCGAATGTGGTGCGATAACCCCGTGTGCGGATCAGTTGATAGATCACACCGATCGCCATCCAGGCGAAGCCGAGGTGTCGCGCTGGCGCGGGAAGACTCAACCAAATGCTCAAGCAACTCAGAAACCCGAACAACGAGACGCAAGCGGGTAGGATCCGTCGGGTCGCGCCGGCCCGCCACTCGTTCAACACCGCGCGCAGCGCCGCGAGATTCACCCCCATGAAGGCGAGAAACGCGCCAAAGTTCAAGAGTTCACCGGCTCGTTCAAAGCCGAGCGCCAGCGCACCGACGATGGCCACAAAACCCACCAACCACACGTTGTAATTCGGCTGCAGGGTCTTGGCGTTCAAATGGGCGAATAATCGCGAGGGCAACACGCCCGAGCGCCCCATCGCAAACAGCACCCGCGCGGCGCCCGCTTGTCCAGTCAACGCGGCACCAAAGGTCGCCAGAGTTAGTGCGATTACCAGTGCCGTGAAGAGCCCAACGCCGCCGATGCGTTGCGCCACGTCCAGAAAGGCGGTATCAAAATCCCGGAACTCCTGATACGCAGGCCACACGAGTTGCCCCAGATACACCAAGAGCACGCTGACCAAGCCCGTAATCAGACACACCAATACCGTAGCGCGAGGCAGGTTTCGAGTCGGATTCTCCACTTCTTCCGCCAGGGTCGTGACCGCATCGAACCCGATGTAGGTGAGCGCCGCAAAGGAGGTAGCGGTCGCGACCGTGCCTAAATCAAATACGTCGGGCCGATAGAAAGGAGATAGTGATACGAGGCCGCCTAGCCCCTGCCCTGCCCACACATAGTGAATGGCAAGTCCAATGACCGCGACGATGACTGCACTCATGACGGCGAGGAGCAGCTGTTGGGTTCGGATACCGGTGCGAATGCCGCGCAGGTTCAAGAAAGTGGAGAGGGAGGCGAAGAATACCGCCCACACGGCGTAAGGAATTGACGGCACCACGCGATGCATGGTCACTGCGCAATAGATCACCCCGGTAATCGGAATCACAAAGTAATCCAGTATCGTAGCCCAGCCGGCCAGAAACCCCAAGTGCGGGTGCAAGCCGCGCGTGACGTAGGCGTAGGCCGACCCCGCCACCGGGAAGCGCGCCGCCATGCGCCCATAACTGAAGGCTGTCGGCAGCATCGCCAACATCGCAAAGACGATCGTCGTGGCCGCTTGGCCGTGCGAGAGTCTCTGTAGAATCCCAAATGGCATGATCGGCGCGATCGGGGTAACGCAGATCACGCCGAAGAGGATCAGGTCCTGAATTCGCAAGGCCTTGCGAAACTGAACCACTCCTTCGCGGGCAGGATTGGCGTGGCTGTTACTCAATGGCTAACGCTCCATCGATGCCGGTGATGCACTCGCCACTGATGTGAACTTGGCCCTCTCCGGTGACGCGAACGAACACACGGCCGTCACGGCCCACACATTGGCCTTGCGAGGCTACATAGGCCATGCTTTCACACGACAATAACCCGCGCGCGAAACGAAACGCTGCAACGCCGCCGTTTCCGCTGCCGCACACGGGATCCTCAGTGATACCGTTGGACGGCGATAAGGAACGCACCTCGATGCCCGCGGGACTGCCGGAAGGGTAAGCACCGTAAAGACTCACACCGCCGGTCGCGCCCAAACGGCGTTCGAATTGCGCCAAACGGCTAAAGTCCGGATTGAGCGCGAGCAGCGCCTGTGGGCTCATCAGCTGCGCCACGATCCACACCACGCCCACGTTCACCATTGCCGGCGCTACCGCGCGATCCACTTTGGCGCCAAGGATGTTTTCCAGCTCGTCGACATCACTCGGCGAAAGCGAAGTTAGAACCGCGGCGGGCATGCGCAGTGTAATTTGGCTGGCGAACCGATCGCGCTCGCATTGAAGCTCAATCAGGCCAGTACCACACTCTTGGACCAGTGCCCCTGCGTGCGGAGTGGCAAGCCCCCCCTCCAGCACTGCATGGGCGCTGCCCAGCGTCGGATGACCTGCGAAAGGCACTTCGCCCCGAGGGGTAAAGATGCGCAAACGATAATCCGCGCCCGCCTGCGCGGCCGGTAACACAAAGGTAGTTTCGGACAAATTCGTCCAACGCGCGATGCGCTGCATGGCTGCGGTGTCAAGGCCTTCGCTCGCGAGTACGACTGCAACCGGATTGCCGCTTAGCGGCTCGCGGGTAAAAACGTCGACGACTTTGTAGGCTCGGCGCATCTCGATCAGCGGCCAAGTGGCTTGTACGCCATCATTTTCATCTCGATGCGATATTCCATCAGGAAATGGTTGTGGAACACCGAACGTACCGGCCGGGTATCGGTGAAGTACTTGATGTAGATGCGATTGAATTCGGCGAAGTCACGTGCGTCCTTAAGCCACGCCTGGCAGTCGACCACGTCGGAGAGTTCGCAATCCACCAGTTCCAACGCATCGCTCACCATCTTGAAGGACCCATGCACCTCGTCAGCGAACGAATAGGACTTGCAGTGTTTGCCCGTAGAAAGAGGAATTCCTTCCGCCGTGAAAATCTGGTCGTCGTGTTCGGGGATGTAGCAACCGAAAGCGCTCGTTAAGACGAAATCGCCGGCCCGTACGGCGCGCGAGATCGGATATTTGAAGGACCCGTAGAACAGCGCGCCGTTGGCGGCGGTCTTGATTGGGCGTTTGGCGGTCTTGGCCATGGGAGCTCCGGATTACAGGTGAGTGGCGGGCGTCAGGCCCGTCATGTCGATTGCGGGCTTACGACCCGCGATGAGATCGGCGAGGAGATGCGAGGAACCGCAGGCGAGCGTCCAGCCAATGTGACCGTGCCCGCAATTGAGGTACAGGTTCTTAAGCTTCGTTGCGCCGACGTAGGGATTACCGGACGAGGGCATGGGGCGCAGGCCGGCCCACACTTGCGCAGTCTGCTCGTTGTAGCAGCGCGCGAAATCGGGGAATACGGAGAGGACATTTACGATGAGCGCCTTCACGCGCGCGGAGTGGGGCGTGGTGTCCCAGCCGTTGAATTCGACGGAACCGGAAAGGCGGTAGTGACGCCCGAGGTGAACGAGACCAAAGAGGCGCGTGTCGTCGATGACCGGGACCTGTGGGCCCTGCGGCCATGCGTCGTCGGGCGCTGTCACGGTAATACCCTTCGCGGGATAGATGCTAACCTTGACGCCGAGCGGCGACAGCAGAGCGGAAGAGTAGCTGGCAAGCGCCGCGACGTACCGGTCGCCCGCGATCCTCCCATCGCAGGTCTCGACGCTTTCCACGCGGTCACCCGAATGTACGATGCGATTGATAGTAGTGTTGAAGTGGAACATTACGCCAAGCTTCGTCTCGCAATAGCGTCGCAGCCCCACGGTGAATTGGTGGCAGTCGCCCTGCTCGTCGCGCGGCGCATAGATGCCGCCGGCGAGCGTGTCGCGGATTGGTGCGAGCGCCGGCTCAATGGTGACGCAACGGGCCGCATCGGCGACTTCGTACACGAGACCGAGCGGCGCCTGCAGCGCGCTCTCGGCGGCGTTCTGGTCGAGCGCCGCCTGACGCGTATAGATCTTGAGCGTACCGCGCTGCGCGCGGTCGTATTCCAAGCCGGTGTCCGTGCGTAGCGCTTCCATGACCGCCAGCGTGTGATGGGCGAGGCGCAGGTTCACCCCGGCGGCCTGTCGGTACCGTTCGGTGGTGCAGTGACGAATGAAGTCGATGCCCCATTTCCACATCGAGGGCAGCGCACCGAGTCTCAAAAGCATCGGCGCATCGTCTTTGCCCAGCCAACCGAGGACCGCGCGCGGCATACCGGGACGCGACCATGGCTCCGCCTCGCTGGTGTGCAACACGCTCCCGTTCGCGAAGCTGGCTTCCATCGCCGCCTCGGGTTGGCGATCGATGACATGCACCTCGTGACCGGCCTTCGCCAGGTAATAGGCAGTGGTCGTGCCGATGACACCGGCGCCGAGAACAATAGTATTCATTGGGATGCTGTGATGGCTGCGGCTCAAGTGTCTCACGAGCGCGCTTAGGTTATATCGCTGTCTGTCCGCCATCCGCGTACCACGTCGCTCCGGTGACGTAGGACGCTTCGTCCGATGCCAGAAACGCGATCACATTCGCGATTTCATTTGGGTCCGCCGCTCGCGCCATCGGGACTTTGGCGAGGTACTCCGCGCGCTTTGCTGGATCCGCCATCAGCGTCGTCACCAAAGGAGAGCTCGTCGTCCCGGGCAACACGGCATTGACGCGGATGTTCTTGCTGACGTAGTCAACAGCTAAAATGCGCATCAAGCCATGCGTTCCCGCCTTACTGGCGCTGTAGGCCGTGAATGCAGGAGCGCACCCATGAGTGCCGGTAGGGGAGCCGGTGATCACGACCGACCCCGCGCCATTACGCAGGAGAGCGCGCAAGCCGTGTTTGCACGTTAAAAACATCCCCGTGAGATTGACATCGATACACTGCTGCCACGTCTTCAGATCAAGCTCGGTAGCGATCGTATCGCGGCCGACCAGAAAGATGCCGGCATTAGCAATGACGGTGTCCAACCCGCCAAAGGTCCTTTCAACTTCAGCATTCGCACGCGCCACCTCGTTTTCATCCGCGACGTTCGCGCACAGCGCGAGGGCTTTTCCACCCGCCGCCCCGATGAGCGCTGCGGTCTCTTGGGCGGCCTCGAGATTGATATCGAGTACCCCGACCCTCGCGCCTTCTTCCGCCAGCTTGATCGCCGCGCCGCGCCCGATTCCGGAGCCCCCGCCGGTGACGATGGCTCGCTTACCCAGTAGACGCTGATTCATTGTCCGCCTTCTTATTCGTTGGTGCCCATCATCTCGGCACGATCAAAACAGGGGCCGTACTACCGACTGCTTACGGAAGTAATCCTCGAGCGTGTCCGGACCCAACACCCCTCCTCCACACCCGCTCAAATTGACACCGCCATACGGGACGCCGTGGGCAAAGACGTTGTGAGCGTTGATCCAGGAGCTGCCGGAGACCAATTGCTCCGCGACACGATTGGCACGGTCCAGATCGGCGCTCCAGACGCTGTTGGCCAATCCGTAAGGGCTGCGATTGACAAGCTCCACCGCTTCGCGCTCATCGCGGAAGGTCATCACATAGGCGACGGGACCGAAAATTTCTTCGCGCGCGCATACATTGTCCGGCGATCCGCCGAGTAGAGTAGGTTTGACGTAAAAGCCATTGGGATAGCTGGACACTTCCGCCGCGCCGCCGCTCAGGTACGTTTTCGCGCCTTCCGCATGGCCCTTCTGGAGATATCCCAACACGCGCTGACGCTGCTTCTCGCTGACCATCGGTCCGATCTGAGTCTGCTCATCGCTCCCATAACCAATTTTCATGCCGCTCATGGCCGAGGTCGCTTTGTGGATGAACCGATCGGCGATCTTTTCATGCACCAGCCAGCGCGCGGCCGTG
>Ga0179587_10001333_pt1 | contig 11115 bp, 8 predicted proteins | sample CZODoug2_1_08_16_FD_185932 | JGI IMG/M metagenome (GOLD analysis project Ga0179587, IMG submission 185932) | Vadose zone soil fungal communities from Angelo Coast Range Reserve, California, USA - CZODoug2_1_08_16fungal | ecosystem: Environmental > Terrestrial > Soil > Vadose zone | place: USA...
CATGAACTGCAGCCGGAAGCAGTTCTTATTGTTGGTCTAGCTGATGGTCCTGGTGGCCCGGCCGCCTTGCAAGAGGCTTGCCAATTACTGGTAAGGTCTGCCCGAGAGCGTGCTGCTCAAGGTGCTATGCCAATACCCTATGCGGTTATCTATGCAGGAGCCCCCCAGTATATAGAGGCTGTGCGGCGCATGCTTCAGGGTGTTGCGGAGGTGAACTATTTTGATCCGCTGGTTTCACAGGCACAGTTGGGACAGATTAGCATGGCTCTGGGTGCATTGCACGAGCGCGAAGTCATCCAGAAACTGCCTGGATACCAACGGTTGTATACTTGGTCCAAGTCTGTTCCTGTGGCCTCTGCAACTTCACTAAGTAGCTTAGTGCGTTTCCTGGCACAGCATTACTCCATGAATGTGGCTACTGTAGACGTTGGTGGGGCGACTACAACAGTGATGCTAGCTGGTGAGCAAGGTGAGTTCATCCCCAACGTGAACTGTGGTGTGGGCATAGGTGCTGGCATTGGAAGTCTCTTCCAGCAAGTGGGACTGCAACGCATTGCACGCTGGCTACCGTTTGGTGTTTCCGAAGAGCAGATACGACAGTTTGTGCTCAATCGCATGACCCATCCCCAGGTGCTACCTACTAATACCTGGGAGTTGCAGGTCATACAGGCATTTGCACGTGAGGCTATGGCTTTGACTTTCGAGGCTACAAGAAGCACTAATGTAGAGTGGCCCAATATCGATCTGATCCTTGCTACCGGTGGGGTACTGGCGCATGCCCCCAAATATGGACAGATTGCCATGATGTTACTTGATGCACTTCAACCGCGTGGTGTCACTTCACTTCTATTAGACCGTACCATGCTTGTCTCGCAGCTTGGAGCTGTAGCAACGGTTGCGCCAATAACTGCAGTGCAAGTTAACGAGAACGATGCTGTATCATATCGTCTGGGTACCTGTGTTATTCCCTTTGGCGATCTTCAGCCAGGGCAGCCAGCAGTGACTGTTGGCCTTGAGTATAGCGATGGCAAACAGGTGACCGTTGATGTGATAGCAGGCTCAATTGAGGTTATTCCATTAGGTGTTAACGAACAGGCTATGCTCACATTATTCCCAGCTCCAACGGTTGATGTTGGCTTGGGACCGGGAGAGCGTGCACGTGCTGCCGAAGAGATCGATGGAGGTTTAATTGGTCTCATTATTGATGCTCGTGGCCGACCTCTGAACTTGCCATCTAATGAGGCAGAACGTCAGGCACGCCTGCTGCAATGGGCACAAGCTCTAGGTGCCTGAAAAGTGCAGAAGACCACCTGTTTATCCACAGAAAAGAATAGTTATCCACATATTTTGGCTGAATATGTGGATAACTTTTAATGACCAGCGTGGGATGGTCTCGCGCTGATTTGGTGTTAGGCGTGGGAGAGGACATTAGAATGGTACTTCGTCAGCGTCTCTCTCATCAGCCCTCGAAAGAGTCTCTTGAGCCTCCACTGTTTCTGCCGTATCCTGGCTCTTTCTCTAGGACTCAAGCGAGAAGCACGTATGGATGCAGAATTAGCATCAATCAAGCGGATAAGTGCCTGGGCTGGACTAGAGGGTACCGCTCGTCCCTGTTCCCAGTCTCGCACGGTTTTTACGTTGAGGCCAAAGTAGGTAGCGAATTCAGTCTGGCTCATACCAAACTTCCCACGAATGCGTGCTGTATCAATGGCATAAGGAATATGCACCACACACCCGTTATCTTCACCCCTCGCAAATGCAAGAGCCTGTTTTGCACTGGCTATCATCCGCTCTCCAGCGCTTAATGTCTCTGCCATGGCTATTTCCTTTCTTGATGATAGGTATCAACAATGTTAGAAAGTACTGCCCTTAGCCTATTTTTCTCTGACTGGGTGAGGTTGGTCTTCTCATTCTTCGCAAAAATGTTTATCAAGAACACTGGGATATCTTTACCGCTATAGAAGGTAATAACTCTACAGCCCCCTCGTTTTCCCTTGCTGTTTCTAGCAAAACGGGTCTTACGTGCTCCACCCGTTCCCTTAATCTCATCTCCAGACATCGGATTTGCCGCAATGAAGCTCACGATTGCATCCCGCTCACCCTCGGTCAGCTTAAGAGACTTCACGTCTCGTAGGAAATCCTCAGTCTCCACGACACTCTGCATATCCCAGCTTTCAATATTATACGGTTTCCCCGTATAGCTGTCAAGGCAATAGACTCCTTCAATTGTGGATCTATTTCCGCCCTCTTCGCTAACTATGAGAAAGCATTGGGTATTTTCATTTTCGTCCACGTGGTTACTCTCCTTTATCCCATTGATATTGAGAGCAGCTTTGGGGTATATTTTTCATACGGAAAGAACGTACCTTTCTTTTCGTCAGCCCTGAATACTTTCTGCATTGATGCCACAAACATCAAGAGAGTATTGCAGGGCAAAACCATATTTCGATGAGCTAATGATACCATATCTTGGATGCGGGGTGTACAGAGCATTTTAGATAGAGAGCTTATCCGAAAGTTTTGCTCATGCTCCCAAAGCTAAAGGGGTAAAATCAGGTTTTTCGAATGGGCTCTTGGTGGAGTTTTACCTATGTGGCAAAATGAGAGATTTCCCTTGCATCTCTTTCGGTTGTGGAATACCCATCATCTGTAAGATAGTCGGGGAAACGTCTGCCAAGATGCCATCCTGGCGCAGGCGTGCCTGTGCGAATGATGGCGCTACTAGATAGAGTGGAACAGGATGGGTTGTGTGGGCGGTAAGCGGCTTGCCTGTATCATACTCAATCAATTGTTCTGCATTGCCGTGGTCGGCAGTAATCAGAACATTGCCACCGACAGCGAGTGTAGCTTCCATGACGCGTCCGACGCTGGTATCAACTGTCTCAACTGCCTTGATGGCAGCCTCAAGAACACCGGTATGTCCTACCATATCAGCATTAGCGTAGTTCATAATGATAAGATCATATTGTCCACTGCGAATACGCTCGATAGCGCTATCGGTGATACCTGCTGCACTCATCTCTGGCTGCAGATCGTATGTTGGAACTTTTGGTGATGGCACCAGGATACGATCTTCACCAGGAAAGGGAACTTCGCGACGGCCATTAATAAAGAAGGTGACATGGGCATACTTCTCCGTCTCAGCCGTGTGGAACTGAGCCATGCTGCAGTTGGAGATAACACGAGCCAGCGGCATCTCTACCTCATCAGCTCGATAGGCCACCTCCGCATCAAGTCCCTCCTCATATTGCGTCATCATCACAAAGATCTGATCATTAAAACGCGGGCCCCGGTTAAATTTGCCCTCGGCCTGTGGAGGCAGCTTCGGCATCACAAAGGCTTTCGTGAGCTGGCGTGCGCGGTCTGGACGGAAATTGTAATGGATTATGGCATCTCCCTCTTGGACTGTAGCGACGGGATGCCCATCTTCGATGATGACTGTGGGAACAATAAATTCGTCGGTGACATGCTTATCATAGGACTGCTGAATGGCTGCTAGAGCGGAACTAGCTTGCAAACCTTCTCCACGTGTCATTGCAAAATAGGTTGCCCCGGTACGATCCCAGCGATTGTCACGGTCCATAGCATAGTAGCGTCCACTAACGGTAGCAACTTTTGCTGGATGATCGCCGCCAATCTCTTTTGCACGAGCCTCCAGACGCCGCATAAATTCGACTCCGCCAGTAGGAGAAGCATCACGTCCATCGGTAAACGAATGGATATAAACGTGCTCAAGGTTGTGTATCTGGGCCAGGCGCAGTAAGGCCTCCAAATGCGACTCATGGGCATGAACCCCGCCGTTACCAAGTAGTCCACAGATGTGCAACTGGGACTGATTTTTCTTAACGTGTGCGATGGCCTTGAGGAATGCCGGATTCTGGAAGAAAGAGCCATCCTGAATTGACTCACTGATACGTGTATAGTCCTGTAGGACTCGCTTGCCCGCGCCGATATTCTGATGCCCGACCTCAGAGTTTCCCATCTGGCCCTCGGGTAAGCCAACTGCGAGACCAGAGGTTTTGACTGCGGTATGAGGCCATTCACGTGCAATTTTATCGATGTTGGGTGTTCGTGCAAGCGCAATAGCGTTTCCCTCTTTACGCGGATTAATTCCCCAACCATCCATGATAATCAAAACAAAAGGGCGATACCGCCCGGAAGACGTTATATTCATGCTGTGTTCTTAAGCTCCATATAAAATGTTTCCAGGGTGTACTGTTCTGTTTCTTATTGTAGCATGCAAGAGACCTGAAAGATACTTGTGGGCTTCTCTCTTTTCAAAGAGGCCTGCAGGAGCCTGATGGTGCACAAAGGACAGAGAAGTTATTCATAAGGTGTTAGGATTGCGTCAAGCGGTCCAATTCTGTGTAACGAACAAAGTGGTATTGATTGCAAAAAATATCAGGGAAGTCACGACAAAAGTATCCTTAAGCCTGCGATGTTTGCTCCAGAGTGCCAAAAGCACAAAGATAGGGAATGCGACCATGAGGTAACGAGGCGCAGCGTTAAGAGATTTACCTAGTGAGCGTGGAAAGCACAGTCCAGCTAATATAACTGCCAATGCTAAGAGGCTGTATTGCAGTGGTAAGCGCTTCCAGCCTATAACAAGGACTATAAGTGGTATGAGCGTAAAGATAAGATCTACTAGATTTGTCTCAGTCTGATACATAGGGATGGAGAGCGCAACGATAGCATTTATGATACCTACCCATGGGAGTGCTAAGGCCCGGCCCCAGACCTGAGCTTGCTCAGTGCTGTAGATTAACGGATTGCCAAAGACAATACCAAGGTAAAGCATATATACCAAAACTCCTGCAGGAAGCAGTAGTATTGATAATAGAGCATTCAACTTCTCTTGCCATTTCTCACGCGCAAAGATGGTTTGTAGGCCAAAGTTTTGCACGAATATTACGAAAAAGAGGATAATGAGGGCTACTCCAGTTGGACGTGTTAGCGTGGCGAAAAAGCCACAAAGTCCGGCTAGCCACCAGTCCAGAGGTCTTCCCCTACGCAAAAGGTAAAAAGTAGCTAGACTCAGTAGCAGGAGGAGGGACTCGCTATAGCCTGCAAAAAAGAAGATGCCATAGGGGGCAAACGCTAGGTAAAACAGAGCATTTCTTGCTACGGACTGATCAAAATCTTCACAGAGTATTTGATGGAACAAGACTAACGCTCCATAGAAACAAAGATTGGCAAGTATAAGTCCAGCAATGTAGTCGTCGAAAGCAGATCCTCCAAATAGAGCACCTAATCCGTGCATTAATAGTGGGGGAAGCGGAAAAAAAGCAGTATTTTGGATAGTATAACCATCATGAGCAATTTCTACGTAATGAACGACATCCCAACGCCACCAGCTATATAATAAACTTACTATGCCCCCTGCACGACTATGCTTTACTATATTTGCAGTGAGATGAAAGTCACTAATACTGAAGCGACTTACTCCTATGTATGATACCAGTAGGATCATTAAACGACTCAGTCCAAAAGTCCATGTTGCATCTTTCCAGGCGATTTTCTGTTTCAACAGGGAAATTTTCATGCAATCAGTATACCAGATAGGATTTATCCTGAATAGTTACATATTCTTTTCATGCTCTCTGATGGCAAACTAGCAAACTAGGAAAAGGAATAGCAGGAGCGTTTAATTGTGGTAAAATAGAAAGAGCCTCGTGCAGCCAAAACGGAGTAATAGCTTGCATGAGATGCTATTATTTTTTGATTTGGGTTGGGTGGAGTGGGGTTCTGTACCACTCATCATATTTGGTTCTGCGATGAAGGTAATTTATGAGTGATCGTACAGGCCTACTTGATCGCTACCATCTCATCCGTAAGCTGGGATCGGGAGCATTCGGGAAAGTGTATCTGGCAAAGGATCGGTATCGCCACAACGAGGTTGCTATCAAAATCCTGCCGTCTCTAGCAGACGACGAACTGCCGAAGTTTCTGACTGAGGCTCGCATGATGCGGCTTAAACATCCCCACGTTATCCAAATCCTCGATTTTGGCATTGAACAACAAACCCCATTTCTGGTGATGGAGTATGCCCCTTGTGGCGACTTACGCCAGCGCCATCCCAAAGCGACCTGCGTGTCTCTTCCAACCATTCTCTCCTATGTGACCCAACTAGCTAGTGCTTTGCAGGCAGCACATGATGATCAGATTATCCACCGTGATGTCAAGCCAGAGAATATGTTGCTCAACCAGCAGGGTCAGGTCCTCCTCTCAGATTTCGGAATCGCAATGATGGTGCTTAGCAGTACGCTACATAGCGCCCAGAGCTTTTTTGTCGGAACCATCCCCTACATGGCTCCAGAACAGGCTGGAGGTCATCCTTGCCTTGCAAGCGATCAATATGCCCTTGCCGTGGTGGTTTACGAATGGATCTGCGGGCAACGTCCCTTCCATGGGTCACCCATTGAAATCGCCATCCAACACAGAGTGAGCCCACCTCCATCATTGTGCGAACAGAACCAGATCATCTCACCCGAAGTAGAACAGGTCGTCTTAACAGCATTGGCCAAAGATCCGATTAAGCGTTTTGCGAGTGTAAAGGCCTTCGCGCAGGCCTTGGAAACAGCCTGCTCGGCATCGTCCATACTAACGGATGTGTCCGCACCCAGCACTATGTTGGATATTACTCCTTCGCGTACTCCTACATCTATGCCGGTGGTACCTGATCTCGTGATTGGAGCAGGACCCGCTGTTACTGAATTATCGTCACTCGCACAGGCGATAGACCGCGAACTTACTGGCAAGCTACCTAGTGTGGCTACGGCGATTGCAGGCACGGCACAATTTCCAGCAATCCCAATACAGAGCACAACTCCCCAGCAGGACAATACTGGAACAACAGTTGTGATTGCTGGTCCAGCCTCTGTAGTGCGTGGCGTGGATGCAATGGGCTCTCTTATACGCATCGGCAGTCTGGCACTCCTCGGAGCCATACACAGGAAAAACCTTTGGAGAGATTTGATCTCTGCGGTTCTCGTCATAGCGCATAAAGTGGGTGTAATGGGCTCTCTTGTACGTAGCGGCAATCTGGTACTTCCAGGAGCCATACCCAGGAAAAACCGTTGGGGAAGTCTAATCGCTGCAGTGCTCATCGTTGCCATTCTGTTGATCGTTAGCGGTATGGTCATTTCTGCAATTGGCACTATCGTTCCCACCATCATCACCATCACGCCGGATAGTCAGGTCGAGCACGATAGGTACGTCATCCAGGCTGTTACAGGCAGGGCTGACCTTGCCAAGCGTCAGGTATCGCTGCGCCAATTGACATTCTCGTCACAGAAGCAGTCGAAATCGGTTACTGCAACAGGTGTGGGTTACATAAAAGCAACCAGGGCATCGGGAACTCTGATATTCTACAATGGTTCTACAACCAATTTGCTTGTTGAAGCTGGCACTCGTGTTCAGAGTTCTAATGGTATATGGGTTATCACTGACCAATTTGTTGATGTACCTGCCAGATTGTTTGGCAATTTTGTCATGGCTGTATCTGTTCCTGCTCACGCTGTTTATCCGGGAAACGCTGGTAATATTAGAGCATTAGCTATCAATCAATTCTGTTGTAACTTCAGTAATTCTATAGAGATAAAAAACCCCAAGGCGTTTTCCGGTGGCTTAGATGTGCGAACCTACACTTTCCTGCAGCAGAGCGACGTTGATGGCGTTGTCAACCACCTCAAGCCCGTGCTGTCTCAACTGGCCCTGAATGATTTCAAACGGCAGATCAAGTCGAATGAGCAACTAGTCGGTGAGCCTCAATGCACGATGGAGCCAAATGTAGATCAACCTGTAGGAGATCACTGGCTGAATATCACATCTGCCAATGTTACCGTCAAAGCCACCTGCACGGGTCTGGCTTATGATGCTAGTGGTGCGCAAATGCTCGCACAGGCTCTGCTCAAGAGGAAAGCCGTCAGCGATCTGGGGCAGAGCTATACGTTGGCGGGTACGATCACCACCAAGCCGCGAGTGACTAACACTGACACCAAAAATCAGATCATCACCATCAATGTTGAGGCACGGGGTGTCTGGTATTACCAGTTTGACGATCAGCAAAAGCAAACACTTGCCAAATATCTGATCAACAAAAGTCGTGCAGATGCACAGAGATTTCTCACTTCCTACACAGGGATCTCCAAAGCCAAGATCGATATTACTGGTGGTGGCAATACGTTGCCAGCTAATCCCAAACAGATCGGTATCAAGGTGCTGGAAGTCTAAGGCAATTTATCCCTGTTTCTCCTTGTACAAGCGTGCCAACTTCTCCTAAAAAAGAGTACATTTGGAGCAAATATCTGGTATACTTGCTCAAGAGGGGTGAAAACACGTTCATCAACAGACACGTACGGTGGAGTGTATCTCTGGAAGGATCGGCAAGCGATGGAAGCCTTTACTCATTCGGACATTGTCAAAGCTCTCGCTGCACGTCCATACATTACCAACTTTACTTTGAAAGACTATGCCATCGCTGAAGACCTCTCACGAGTCACACGTGGCATCATCACTCAGAACGCTCAAGCTTAGCAAAGAAATTATCGATCACACGAGACTTAACGAGCAAACTGTTGGTCTCGTGTGATCGATGATAGACAATGGAAACAGGCTCCCGAACAATGTACTCTCTCCTATACATTCCTTGCCTATAGACCTGAGACCTGTCTTGCCGCTTGACAATGCACAGCTTCACTTTTACAATAAATCTCAAGCATAATTCCCATCGATAGGCATCTTATCGCGATGTAAGGGGAAATGAGATCATGATGATCGACTATACCGGTCAGCAGATCGGTAGCTACCAGCTAGTGCAGCGTCTTGGCCGAGGCGGGTTTGCTAGCGTCTATCTGGGGCAACATGTGCGCATTACCACCCAGCAAGCCGCCATCAAACTGCTCCATCTTTTCGACGTGGACGCCAAGAAATTTCAGCAAGAGGCCGAGACGACGGCAGCCCTAGTCCATCCCCATATTATCCGCCTCTTCGATTTCGATTTTCATGATCAGATGCCTTTTCTCGTCATCGAGTACGCTCCCGGTGGCTCATTGCGTACCTGTCATCCAAAGGGGACACAGGTCCCGCTACCAACCGTGGTGCAGTATGTGCAACAGATCACGGAGGCGTTTGTCTATGCATATTCGACCTACACCACCTCCTGTGCCCATACCGAGAGCGCCATCAGCTGGAATTTCGAAGAATCAGGTGCCAGACAGGATTGAACTACCCCCATCACCACAGGTGATACATGGTCAACCTAGTGCCAAGCTGCCTCCTATGCGTTCAGGAGCTACAGCTACAAACTCTATACCTCCTCTGGCAACTCCAATGCCCCCCCCTTCCTCCCTCCCAACATAATACTGGAAAAGCACTAGATACTGGTGCAGCAGTTAGTGGAACTGATGCGAGTGGCCCTCATGTGCATAGGGGTAATTTGGCACAAGTAGGAGCCTTGCATTGGAAATCCCGTTGGAGAGGTTTTGTGGTGGCTGTCCTCATTATTGCTACTTTGCTAATTGGTGGTGTGATTATGTCCATGCCAAGCTGGCATCTATTTCATTTTGGCCAATCTCCAAGTGGCAATGTTGTTCTGGCAACCGTAACGAATAGCCATACTTCTCCCCCTGCTACCACTATTGCGCCGCACAATAGTGTGGGAAAGATAGCTGATGCAGCGGGCGTGCTTGACCAGAATCAAGTGAGAAGTGCAGGAGTATCACTGCAATATCCTATAGATATCTATACAACACGAAATTTTTCAGGCACTAGTAGCGATCTTGAGCAGCGTGCTCGTAGCCGTCTGACCAATGCTAATATGATCGTGATGGCAATTAGTACGAATCCTAGCTATATAACGGTTGTTGCTGGCAGTGGAGTACCACTCTCAAGTACTGAAGCTGAGAGTATAGTAAGCTCTTTTAAAACCGCTTATCAGAGCAGTGGTGGTAATTTCACATCTGCTACGGTTAGTGCCTTGCAGTCGTTGCAGCGTGCTCTAGCAACTAGCTCTGCGGGATAATAGTATGCTAAATGGAGCAACCTAATTGGTTTGCTCATTCTTGGTGCTATTGTGCTATTCGTCGTTACGCGCCATTGCTGCGACTAGGAGTCATCATGAAAGGATAAATGGGTATACAATGATGCTATAATTAGCTTGTGAAAACACATCATCAAAGAACCAAGGAACTATACAATGAAATTCGCAAAGATTCAGCTTGAGAACTGGCGAAACTTTACTCGTGTGGATGTACCACTTCAGCAATGTATGTTTCTTGTGGGGCCTAATGCATCCGGTAAATCTAATTTATTGGATGCCTTCCGCTTCTTACGTGATCTTGTTCGGGTCGGAGGAGGGCTTGAAAAAGCTGTAGCTGATCGAGGAGGAGTTTCACGTTTACGCAGTTTGGCTGCTCGTCGTCATCCTGATATAGTAGTCAATGTCCATATCGAAGATGGAGATGATATCACTTGGCAATATCGCATTGGAATAGCGCAAGATAGTGTTTCTAGAACATATCTAAAAGAGGAGCAAGTTTGGAAATCGGGTCAGCTTATTCTTAGCCGTCCTGACGAGCGCGATAGAGAAGATGAAGAGCTGTTACGTCAGACTCATCTGCAGCAAATAAACTCAAATCGTGCTTTTAGGAAAATTGCAGATTTTTTTAACACGATTCGATACTATCATATTGTGCCTCAACTGATTCGGGATTCGGAGCGTGCAGTGGGGCGAAAGTTTGATCCTTATGGAAGTAATTTTCTCGAACAAATAGCCGATTCTCCAAAGAAAATTCAAGAATTTCGTCTACGTCGTATACAGCATGCATTACGTGTTGCTATTCCTCAATTTCAGGAACTTACTCAATATACAGATAATCGTGGTGTTTCACATCTGAAAGCAAAGTATGACCATTGGCAAAATAAAGGAGCCTGGCAAACGGAAGCAGACTTTTCTGATGGAACACTTCGGCTTATAGGACTACTTTGGGCTCTATTAGATGGGAACGGTCCCTTGATACTAGAGGAACCTGAGATTTCTCTACATGCAGAAATAGCTAGGCATGTACCAGAAATGATGGCATCTATTCAAAAGGAGCAAAAAAAGCAAGCCCGTCA
>Ga0179587_10001334_pt1 | contig 11113 bp, 18 predicted proteins | sample CZODoug2_1_08_16_FD_185932 | JGI IMG/M metagenome (GOLD analysis project Ga0179587, IMG submission 185932) | Vadose zone soil fungal communities from Angelo Coast Range Reserve, California, USA - CZODoug2_1_08_16fungal | ecosystem: Environmental > Terrestrial > Soil > Vadose zone | place: USA...
TTTGCCTGGGCGCGCGAGAACGGTGCGGAGCTGCGCTCGCGCTGGCAAGAGTATTCCGAGGAGGAGCCTGCGAAGGCGATGCCACCGACGCAGAAAGCTCCGAAGGAGAAACCATGAGCGAAACCAAGGCTGTCCGCGTCGCACACGTGAAATACGCAGGCGAATACACATTGCGTCTGCGTTGGGTGAATGGGAAGACGATGTCCGTCGATTTGCGCGAGCCGGTGCATCGATTGAAGGGTTTGCGCCCGCTACGGGATCAGGGTGTTTTCGCGCGTGCCACGAAGGGAGAAGGCGGACACAGCGTGATATGGCCCGGTGAGATTGACATGGGCGCGGATCGTCTGTGGGAAATGACGCTTGAACAGAATGGACATTTGGACGCCTTAGAATTCATCCGCTGGCGCTGGCGCCATGGACTGAGTCTGAGCGATGCAGCCGAGGCACTCGGCCTGTCAAGGCGCCAAGTGGCCTATTACGCAAGCGGTGAGCGACCCGTTCCACGCACCATTCTCTTGGCGTGCAAGGGTTGGGAAGCGGAGAGACAGGCTGCGGCAGCCTAGAGAGGGCTCCTCGCCGCTGTGCCGCCGATTCGGAGTATCGGCACGCGGAGTTTGAGCGCCGCAAGTCGGTGGAGTTTGCCGGAATATCGACCTGGATCACCAGCCGAGAAGACCTGATTCTTTCGAAGCTCGTTTGGGCACGCGACACAGGCATCGGAGTGCAGCTGCGCGACGTCCGCACGCTGATCGACGAATCCGTTGATTGGCTCTATCTGAAAAACTGGGCTGCGAAGTTGGGCGTCGCCGCCAAACTGGATGAGGTCTCCAAGTGAACGATACCTCTCCCGAAATGGACAAAATGGTCGCCGACCGCTACAAGCTCATGACGCCGGATCAGCGCATGAGAATCGCCTCCTCGATGTTCGAGACGGCGCGAGCCATCATCGAATCTTCGCTGCCTCTCAACCTGACACGCCGAGAGCGCCGCCTTGCGTTTGCCAAAAGGTTGTACGCTGGCGAGTTGCCCGATGCAGCGTTGCTAGCATTCGCCGAGTGGAATGGCTGACATTTCGAGTGCGGATGGCGCTTAGCTTTATTTGTAGAACCAAGGTTTATAGGCAATCTCGATGTTGTATCCGTCCGGGTCGCCGATGTTTGCCGCGAAGTAGCAAGGCCCGCGGGCTCGGCCCCGCGATGGAGGCGCTGACCGTTTGGTGGATCGAGTACGGGGAAAGCGTGCCGGCAAACCGCACCATGCGCGGCCGTAAATCCACCTGAAGCAGGCTGGAGGCCGCCGTGGACGCTCAGCCACCGACGCTGCCGTAGGGCGACGGCTTCCGGCGTGCGGCATTTTGCGTCAACCGGATGAGTTCATCGCTTAGCTTCCCAAGGATTCACGACCTCAGCAGTTAGGTCTGCAAAGTGTTTGACGTTTCTGGTCGCCAGCGTCGCACGGCGGGCGATTACTATTCCCGCGATCTGCGTGTCGCGCATGTCGACGGTTCGGCCATTGCGTTGTCTTTCGACCGCGAGGGCCGCAGCAGCTTCGGCTGCTGAGCTGTCAAAATCCAATACCCGCTCCTCCAGATCTTCAGCCAGCAAATGCTCGAACGCCAATTCGAGCGCTTGCCGGCGTCGACCGTTGGGCAGCAGCGCAAGGCCGAGACGCGCTTCAAGTAGCGTAATGCTTGTTATCCAAACGGACTCGGCCGGCTGTCGATCCAGCCATTCGACAACAGACGGATCAGGAACATTCTGCATCAGCTCCGAGAGTACGTTCGTATCGAGGATGATCAAGGTTTGAATTCAGCCGAGCGTGGCACTTGACCGTGAAGCTCCGGCAGATCAGTGGATAAGCCGATGTTGGTAAACCGCGCCGCAATGCGGGAGCCGAGAGAAGTAACCGGCCGACCCGATTCTTTGACCGCATTTCGCAGAATGTGTCGGACTTCGTCCTCCATACTGCGTCCATGACGCTCAGCGCGTCGTTTCAGACGCGCCTTGACCTCCTCCTCCAAGTCACGAACAACGAATTGCGCCATGGGATATTTCTCGCGTACAAGCGTACAATGTAATTGATATCACGATATCAATAATTTGCCAACTTTTCCATTGGGCGAGGTTCGAGCGTCAAGCGCCGATGCAGTGGTCCGACAACGCCATGGGGCCTCATTGCACCCGTTTTATCAGCCCGGACAATGGCTTAGGCAGCCGAAGTTCGAGTACGAGTCCGCCTTTCAAGAGTACCGTATCCCTCAAAATGGCGACGATGCGCGCCAAGAAACGGTCGAACACCAGTAGCTGTCGTCGGCACGCAAAGTCGACTCCGTTTTTCGATGCGGTCCTCAGCCGCTGTTCCAGCGCTTCTTTGAAGGCTTGCGGGGAACTGTACTTTCGCACCGTCATCCCCGAATTCCTCCAAAGGCTTTGAGTGTCTTTTCAACATCTGTAAGTTCCGCCTTTGTCACCAGTCCGCGGGCAAGTGCCTGCTTCGTAGCATGGCGGAGCAGATCAGGGGAGAGGCCTGCGAGGGCGCAGTCATTGAGAGTGCGGCGCGTGGAAGTCACGGGCACCGCGCCGTTCCATGATCGATCTTGTACTGGTATATCGGCGTAATGGAGCATGAGTCCCTCCGGGACGCGAAGCCGCCGTTGTCGCCGACGACGTGGTGGAATGGGTTGCAGGTAATGGGTAGGGTGACCTTCGGCCTCCTGCTCCTCGATTCATGAAGTTACCCTGCTTGAGTAATCCGGTGCGATTGTGCGAGCGCCGCGCGATCACGGCGAATGCGGAAGCTCCAGCGACTTTGGTGGGAATCCCAAATAGCCAAAAGCAAACCGATAGTAGTAGCGTCGAACGAAGCGCTCGTCACGTCGCAGCTCGACTTCCTGGAGTGACCCCAGCTCTTCGACACCGGCACGCACCTCCGGCGAATCGAGGTCGTCGGCGTCCCAAGAGACTAACAATAGCGTGCGCCCGTGCTCGGCAGTCGGTGAAGTCCAGCGCTCGTACATGAGTCCGACGTGGCCGAACAGGTGGGCGGCGGTCACATCGCTCACCGCCACGTTGGGGTCCGGCGCATAGAAGGCGAGTTCGCTGGCCAAGAAGTATCGGTCCATGCCAACGATCAATGGGCGGCTGGCGGCATGCTGCGCGATGCTATGCACTTGCCTCGCCAGCTCACGCCACCCCACCGGAATATCTTGAGGATGATCGCCATAACCCAATCCCGGAATGCCCGCGGCGAAATACTGGAATCTGAGGCCGTCAAATATAAGTAGCGCGAGCAGAGTGGGGAGCCAGGCGCCGCGAAGTCTCGCAAACAGGCCCCTAGCCCAGATGTCGCGGGCGTGCACAATGCAATACGCCATGAAAGGTAAAGCAGCGATCCACGCGGGACCAAGCCAATCGACTTCTATTTCGTGAAATAGGCTGAAGACCGTGAACACGGCAAGCGGCACGCTGAGGCTGATTTGTTGAAAGTGCCATGCGCGTTGCCGATCCGTCGACTCCTCTACCAAGTGGGAAGGCGCGCGGCGACGCAGCAGAATGATGGCGGCAATGGCCCCGGTTGGGCTCAGCAATAGGAAAGTCGAGCCGAGAAGCCGAGGCAGCCCGAAGGTATGCTCTTCCGCGAGTCGACGTGAACCTTGAAACGCGAAGGAAGCCCAATCATGCTCGGCGTTCCACAGGATGACTGGAAAAAAGATCGCCGCCGCCAGCAAAGCGGCGCCATAGGGTTGGGGACGCCGCCACCATATTCGCGAACGCGAATCGAGTGCCATGAAAAGCGCAACCGAGGCGCCAAGTAGGGCGATGGTGTACTTAGAGAACAGGCCGAGGCCAAGGGAAAGACCCACGCCCCACCAGGCACGGGCGCGCTGGGCGATCAATGCGCGCTCGATATAATAAAGTGATGCTGTCCAAGCCGCGATAAGCGGAGCATCTGGATTCATCACCATCCCGGAGAGGAAGAAGTACGGCAGCGTCTGCATCAACACTACTGCCACCCAGGCACTCGCCTCGCCGAACAGGTTTCGAGCGAGACGAAACATGAAGAGCGCCGCTATTAGGTTGCTACAGAGCGCGCCAATGCGTACACCGAATTCGTTGTTGCCGAATGCGGTGGTTCCTGCACGGATGAGCAATGCCACCATTGGCGGGTGATCGAGATATCCGAAATCAAGGTGACGCGAATAGTTCCAGTAGTATGCCTCCGTGGGTAACAGATCGAATTGACTGCAGTAGATCAATCGCAGTAAGTACGCAAGCAGCATCAGTGCAAGTGCGCCAGACCTCCAATTCCTGCCGTCGCCGAGTCGCAGGCTCGAACCTCCTGCGCAGTACACAAGTCCCGCGCGCATCAGGGCCGCCGTGGTGATGACTGCGAAGCCGACGGCCACCTGCACCGGCAATCCGAAAACATTGGTCAGCAAACCAAATAGTCCGTTTCGCAAGAAAAATGCGAGCAGAATCACAACCATCACTACCGCGTAGCGGCCGGTGGTCCAATTAAGCGCGCGACGCAGTCGGGCGCGCATCAAGGACCCCAGACATATCACGGCGGCGAAAGCGAACCCGAGCATCTGCGCTCGATCAGCGGAGGTTTCGAACAGGACTGCCGTCAGGAAGGTGATAAGATCGCCGAACGGCGCGAGGACGGCGAGTGGGTCCACGCCATTTCTCAGCGTTACATCTTCGCTCATGTCCGCGCGCTGCGCGAGATCCTCCGGTCGCGCGAGAAAATGGCGGATGGTCCTGATCATCATGCGCAGGGGGATCCCAAATCTCTCGGTATAGGCCGATATAAGTAATTGGATCGTTTCGACCGCCAGTTGCCTTTGGCGCGTAGTACCTCAATCGACTGCGCGTCCACCTTGGTTGCCCTGGCGGCCTTGCGAGTGCCAGGAATGATCTCATTGTGCTGTTGCATGCTTTCTACCAAATCGGCAAACAATTGTTTGTCCATCGTGCTTCCTACCAATTTTCGTTGCGTTTCTTCAGCACCTTTTTCTCGGCCGAATTCAAATCGTCTGTGACGCGCTTCCTATAGATCGCGATCAAACGAATCTCTGCCGCGGCCGTGACATAGAAACAATGAATGCGACTTGTCGGCTATTGCCTCACGGCGACGAGCATGAGTTTCGGCTCGACGCCGGCAATCAAACCAAAATCTCGATCACGATGGAGGAGCGGCATGCTTGCATGAATTGCGTGCGTCGCTATAAGGCAGTCATTCGCGGATCTTGGAGTTACGCCAGCCCACCGACATCGCGCGTACAAATGCGCTGCGCTGCACGCTGCTTCCAGAGAGTCTCGTCCGCCAGGTACTGCTCTCGGCTGAATCCGGTGGTGAAACGTACTGCCGCAGCGGCATAATGCTCGATGTCATCGAGGTAGACACCAGGATCACGCTGCGGCATAGATCGATGATTTGCTCTGCTCGATGTAATGGCGCAACCGGCGGTTTCGGATCGCTCGCAACTCAACCAAATCCACCGAGCGTTGGAATAAAGCCTCCAGCGATTCTTTCAGGTCCAGAAGGTTGGAGAAACTGTCTGCAGCTTGCCCCTCGAACTCAACTAGGACGTCCAAATCGCTGCGTCCAGCATCGAAGTCGTCGCGGAGTATTGATCCGAACGCTTCCAGGCTGCGCACGCCGTGAAGACGGCATAGTCTGGCGATGGCCTTGCGATTGTTTTCGATCAGCGGATGCATAAAGAAAGTTTAGCATGGGCCCAAACGGCGCCGCCGAGAGGCGCCTTGAGATCCGGCAGTGCCCGTCATTGCGGCCCACGTGGAAGTGGGCAGGCTAGCGGGTGGATCAAAGCGGTAGTACCCTCCTCGATTGACGTCTCGCCGATGTTACCGTCCCGTGGAAGGTGCGATTTTTGCTAGCGCTGACAATGGGTTAGGCTAGCGAGGACTATTGTTAGCCGTAACGAATGCTCGATACAAAGATCAAATCCTCCCCGCGCTACCAATTTCCAAAATTTTTCTCGATAAATCAGATACCTACAGACGTAGGTACAAATCAAGTGCCGCTGGCGCCGTCCACAACTTGTTGGTACCGCATCGTCGAAAGAGCCTTGATGCCGATGCCCTGCTGCTAGTAGCTGCGGCGCGGTCTCAAGTCTTTTAGACTCCTCGTCATGACCGAGGAACTCGATGTACTCAGAATAATCAGCGAGCGGCTGCGCGCAGCCGATGTTCCCTTCATGTTGACGGGCTCATTTGCGCTTGGGTATTACGGCAAGCCGCGCATGACCCGCGATCTCGACTTTGTCGTGGCACTGATGGAACGGCACGTCGACGCTCTTGTGAGCGCATTCTCTGCGGACTTCTACATCGATGAGGATGCCGCGCGTTCTGCGATCAAGTCGCAGCGGATGTTCAATCTCATGCATCTGGATAGCGCAATCAAAGTTGATTTGATCGTACGGAAGAATTCGGAGTATAGGCACACAGAGTTTGAGCGCCGCAAGTCAGTGGAGTTTGCCGGAATATCGACGTGGATTACGAGCCGCGAAGACCTGATCCTTTCAAAGCTCGTTTGGGCACGCGACACGGGCTCGGAGATGCAACTGCGCGACGTCCGCACGCTGATCGACGAATCCGTTGATTGGCTCTATCTGAAAGACTGGGCCGCGAAGTTGGGCGTCGCCGCCAAACTGGATGAGCTCTCCAAGTGAACGATACCTCCCCCGAAATGGACAAAATGGTCGCCGAGCGCTACAAGCTCATGACGCCGGATCAGCGTATGAGAATCGCCTCCTCGATGTTCGAGACGGCGCGAGCCATCATCGAGTCTTCGCTGCCTCTCAACCTGACGCGCCGAGAGCAACGCCTTGCGTTCGCTAAAAGGTTGTACGCTGGCGAGTTGCCCGACGCAGCGTTGCTGGCATTCGCCGAGTGGAAAGGCTGACATTTAGAGATTTGAAAAATAGCTTCGCTGTCCGGTCAAAACTCATTTTCGTGTGGTACCCAGTAATGCCAGTCGGCGATGGCCTGGGCGGTGACCTTGCCGGTGCCGATGAGCTGCAGCTGCGCGAGCGGCACGCCCAGGGAGCGGTGGGACAGTGGCCCGCGAGTCAAGTTGGGAGAGGCGGCGCGCAGCACGAGCGCGCCTCCGCCGATGAACAACAACGCGCTATATCCGAACAGTGACTACCTCTCAAGCAGCGTATCGAGCGCCGCGGGCCACCGATGCTCGAAGTCGCCGTCACTGTGGAGTCCGCGTTTTAACAGAGCTTGGATTCGCCGTTGCGTTTCAGTCCATGTCAGGGCTGTCTGAAAGGAGTTGAGGGCGTCGAGGAGCCGGTCGGCGGATGGCAGCGAGACTTGGTTAACGAGGTTCTTGGCCGCCGCGATAGCACGCCGGTCGAAGGAGGCGATCCGGCGCGCGAGCGTGTCGACGAAGCTGTCCAGCTCCGCGTCCGGAAGTGCTCGGTTAACGTATCCGTATCGTTCCGCAGTGTCGCCGTCGAAGTCGTTCGCGCCGAGAACGATTTCGAGCGCGCGGCCGCGGCCGACGAGATGTGGGAGGCGTTCCGTACCCCCGCCGCCAGGATGCAGTCCCACCCCGACTTCGGGTTGGCCCAGTCGCGTGTTCTCGCGCGACGCGAAGCGCATATCGCAGGCGAGGACGAACTCGCTGCTCACGCCCCGAACGCAGCCTCGGATCTTCGCGATGCTGACCACCGGGGACTTGGTGAGACGGACGAACGTATCCATCAGGATCGGGAGGCCGGAAGGCCCGACAGCTGTGGTGATGTTTCCCGTCTTGCCTGTCAAATCAAGGTGGGCAAGGTAGAACTCAGGATTGGCGCTCTCGAATACAACGACACGCAGGCTCCGGCTGGCATCCATTCGAGCGAGCAGTTCCTGGAGCCCTTCGAATATGGTGGCGTCGACAATGTTGAAAGGCGGGTTTTCGAACAGAACCCTCCAGTACGCAGTCGTTTCCTCGATGACCCGCACGTGCGCCGCTGATTCAGTCATGACTCACGCCCCTTGCTTGGACCACAATCCTCATCGAAATAGATGCGCCTTGTGCTGCCCAGTGCAATGACCGCAATTCCATCGGCTACTCTTGTCGTCAGGACTTCGGGATTCATCGCATTTCTCCTGTTTCACGGAATGCCTGACTAGCACTATTCACCTCCTCTCCGGAAAAGCAAGGCCAAGCTCGTCAACCGCAAGCCTCGGCCGACTTCTTACCGCGCTGCTTGCGGTTTCTATGCGACCGCGGCGCGGGCCTGAACGGCCTTTGCGGCGGCCCGGATCACGTCGATCACCAGGTCGGGCTTTGAGAGCATAGGGACGTGGCTGCTCGCGACCTCAGTCACTTTGGCGCCCATGCGCTTCGAGACGAAACGTTGCAGCTCTGGCTGTACGGTCCGGTCTTGCGTGGCTACGATGTACCAACTCGGCTTCGACTTCCACGCAGTGCCATCCACCTTCTGATTGAACAAGTCCGCGTCTGGTGCATGGTGCGTCGCCCACACCATTTTCTGCTCAGCCTCTGGCAGGTCTCCCGCAAATGAGCGGACCCCGTCCGGCTTCATCCAAACGCGTCCGTCCGCTACTTCGATGTGCGAGAAAACTTCGCTCACCGGGAATTGATTGATCTGGCTTTGCGATGTCTCGTTGGCGTCAGGGGCGAGGGCTGCGATGTAGATCAGTCCGGCGACACGGTCATCAGTTCCCGCAGCCGTGATGACGCTTCCGCCGTAAGAGTGCCCAACAAGAATGGCGGGGCTGCTGACCCGCCCCAGTGTGCGTCTTACTGTGGCGACGTCGCCTGCGAGTGTGTCGAGGCCATACTGGGAGGCGATCACCTGATGCCCCTCCGCCTGAACCGTTGGAATCACCTTGTCGAAACACGAGCCGTCGGCCCAGATCCCGTGACAGAAGACGATGCTAGGTTTGGTTTGCGCAGGTTTCATTTTGTTCTCCAGGGTTGCCTCTTCGATAGAACCAGGCATCGAAAGGGGCCGCAGTCAGCGTAGGGTCAAGACTGCCTGCTATCTTGTAGAATTTTGCTGGTTTTATTGTTTATTGCCTAAAAATGAGTCGCATTGACGGCCCCACAGGCGCGACTGTCTCGAAACCGCGGGAAGTGAGGGGCCTTACGCTCGGAAATGCCTTGTCATGTTTTGCCGTCGCCATCTTCCGGGGCTGACCCCGACGACTTGATGGAATGTGCGCGTGAACGCTGCCTGGTCGTTAAATCCTGAGCGAATCGCGATGTCGATCAGCGAGATGCTGGCCTGGGCCATCAAGTGTTTGGCGTGGTCAATGCGATGCTGAATCAGCCACTGGTGAGTGGAAGTGCCGAAAGAGGTTTTGAATGAGCGGGCAAAGTGGCTGACGGAAAGTCCGCATTCGCCTGCAATGTCCGAAAGCCGGATTCGGCCATGCATGTTCTCATGAAGAAGTTCCGACGCTCGTCGCTTCTGCCACGGCGCCAGACCTCCCCTTGAACAACGTGCTGTTTTCTTGAGCACGCCGTACCGCTGGAGAAGATGGGCTCCCAGGATGAGGCTCAATTGATCGAGAGCCAGAACCGCGAGACCATCGCTCCGCCTTAGGAACGGAAGGATGCTTTTGGTGATCTGGGCCACAACTAGATCGTCTTCGAGCACTGCCAGGCGATAGTCACTGACCCGGCCAAAACCGAGATCCTCGGCAATGTCATCGAGTCCGTTACGAGGGACCGAATAGTGAACGTAGTCGAAGGCACAACCTGCCCAGCACCTTGGCTGTGAGTCGAAATCGATGACATTGGAGCGAAACGGGCGGACTATGGATGTGGCAATGAGCTTGTCTGCTGCCCACACCTGGTAGCTGGATGATGGCAGCGACTTAAGGGAGATCGACACTAGCAGAGCGGGGACGGGCGATAGCTTTGTGATTCGATCAGGAAGCCCCGCCGGCGACTGGAGCCGGGTGATCGTAAAAGTCCCCGCAGAACGAAACTGCGATGGAACGGGGGATCTCCCGTCCAATTCAATGAACCTTGTGAAGGGAGCATCAGGTGACGCCTCCGGCGTCTTGTCTGCCTTAGGCGAAGGGTTATTGTCCATCGCGATCTCCGGCGCGGGACCCTGCACGGCCAGTTCTGACATTTTCGATCAAGAACTACCTGTAGCGCCTCGCTTTTGCGACCATCTCAGAAAGCATTCGCTGGCCCAACCGGGCCTCAAACGCCCGCTGCGAATCCCCCAGCAGCTCTACCATCGCCTCTTTATGCGTGCAGCTCGTGCGGCATGTCTTTTCCCTTGGATACTCGTGAATCGAAAAAATAGGGGGCGCCTCGGCTGCTCTGTAAATTTCCAACAGACTGATCCTATTTGCTGGCCGCGACAACGACGAAAAACCATGGCGGCCGCGAGATGCCATCACTAAACCTGCTTTCACAAGTTTGGAGAGCACACTGCGGACTTGCGATTCATGTGCCCGCACACTTGCGGTCAAATGTGCTGAGGTGACCTGTTCACCGTGATGGTCGCCGAGCGCTGTCATGATGTGAACACCGACTGAGAATTTGTTGTTAATCCTCGACATAATGTTATAATAGATATCACATTTTGGTCAAGAAAAGAAGGCCGCAATCTTCATGTGCAGCGCAACCGCAACCATTGAGCGGTGCTCGTGGGTCAGCGTCGATGATCCGCTGATGCTCCAATACCATGATCGCGAGTGGGGTGTCCCAGTCCACGATGACCGCAGGCACTTCGAGTTTCTCGTGCTCGAAGGTGCACAGGCTGGGTTGAGCTGGACGATAGTACTGAAGAAGCGGGAGGGTTATCGGCGCGCTTTCCAAGGGTTTGATCCGGAGAAAGTGGCGCGATTTTCCGTTCGACGAATCGAGAAGCTCGTATTGAATACTGAGATCATTCGCAACCGCATGAAGATCGAGGCCGCCGTGCGCAACGCGCGCGCCTTTCTCAAAATCCAGGAAGAGTTCGGAAGCTTCGACTCCTATTGCTGGCGCTTCGTTGACGGACGGCCAAAGCTCAACCGATGGAAGATCATGCGACAGATTCCTGCGACTTCGCTCGTATCCGACGCGTTCAGCAAGGACCTTAAGCATCGCGGATTCAGTT
>Ga0179587_10001335_pt1 | contig 11109 bp, 13 predicted proteins | sample CZODoug2_1_08_16_FD_185932 | JGI IMG/M metagenome (GOLD analysis project Ga0179587, IMG submission 185932) | Vadose zone soil fungal communities from Angelo Coast Range Reserve, California, USA - CZODoug2_1_08_16fungal | ecosystem: Environmental > Terrestrial > Soil > Vadose zone | place: USA...
GCCGCATGTGGATCAGTGATGTCGAGCGCGACCGTCGACAGGTTCGCGTGCGCGCCGACGGCCAGATCGTCGAGGCTCCCTCGACCAGCAGCTCTATCGCCTCATGGAGGCGGCTGGCGGTGATCCTAAGACGTTCACCTACAATAGGCGCGCCGGCGAAGCGGATGGGGTTCCCCGCGTGACCGAATTCGCCTTCGGCATTCATCGGGACGGTCTCACCGCCGGTCGCGGGCCGAGCCGGAAGGTCATCACCGGCGTCAATTGACAGCCGGGAATCAACAATCCGTTCCGGCAGCTTGGGCGCAACGGCATTGGCCTCGATGCAATCCTATTCGAAGTCCGGGCCACCACGTCTCAGCCAGTCATCGCAGTGCTGCATCTTGCTTGTCCGCGGGTGACGTACACGGACCGAGGCAAATCGGCGATCGTGGTGGAAGGCGAAGCGAGGGACGACGATGGCGAGGAATAATCAGCGGGACATGGCCAACGATTTCATCGGTCTTGTTCGCGAAGGCACGAAGAGATGGACCCGGACGAGGAAGACGGAGGAGCGCAACCCCGTTTCGCGGTCCTATCGCAAGTCCCGAATGACGCGGGAGAGGGGCGTTGCGTTCAAGGAGGCAGCATCGCAGATCATGGAATCGGCCTACATGCAAGCGAGTGGCGACGGCGCGCTGCCGGCCAACGCCAGGCAGATAATGTACGCGGCGCGCGGTCACATCCAGAAGGAGCCCCGCCGGCGCCGGCTTCCCCGGCGTTTTCCACCACCCCTTGACGGCACCCGCGGCAATGTGTATATCGTACACACGATGCAAAGCCGCGAGATCATCAAGAGGCTCACGGCCGATAGCTGGCGGAAGGTCGCCCAAAAGGGCAGCCATGTGCAGTTCAAGCACCCGACCAAGCCAGGCAGAGTCACGGTGCCGCATCCAAAGCGCGACATTCCAACCGGCACGCTGCGCTCGATCGAAAAGCAATGCGGCCTCAAGCTGCGAGGGTGACATTATGCACTATTACATTGCACTCCTGCACAAGGAGCCGAAGAGCGATTACGGGGTTTCGTTCCCTGATCTGCCGGGATGCATCACCGCCGGGCGCACGCTCGATGAGGCGCGCGCGATGGCGATCGAAGCCTTGGCGCTGCATCTGCAGGGCATGATCGAGGACGGCAGCGCAATTCCCGAACCGTCATCGCTTGAAGCGGTCATGGCCGATCCGGACAACCGCGATGGTGTCGCCACCCTGATCCCCGCACCGCCGATGGATGGCCCTGGCGTCCGCGTCAACGTGATTCTGCCGGAAAATCTGCTGACCGAAATCGATCGCCACGTCGAGAGCCATGGGCTCACACGCTCCGGCTTCCTCGCCGAAGCCGCCAAGCGCGCTATCGGCAAAGCGGCATGACGCGAATACCACCCGAAGCCGGGATTTCGGGTTGTTTTTGACAGATTGCGTCAGCAGTGCTTAATTTAATTTAGGCGCAAGCGGCAAGGGTAATTCCAAGCCCGGCCTATCCCCTTCGTATCGCGTCAAGGGAGGCGCGCCGATGGGCCACAGTATCAATCGCTTCAAACAAACAGACGTGGTGCGCGCGCTCAAAGCCGCGACGGCCGCGGGCTTGGCCGTTGGCGGCATCAAGGTCAATACCAAGACCAGCGAAATCACTGTGCTGGCGAAGGGCGACGCGCCGAACGGCCACCATTCGTGGGCGCACGAAGAGATCAAGCTGTATCGCAGCCATTGGCCATTGGGCACCGAGGCACGGCTGGCGATGGAGTTTGCGCTCGAAACCACGTCCCGCCGCTCGTAGCGTCGTGCGGCGCAGCCCGCAGCACGTCAAGGCCGGCCGCATCAAGATCGAGCGCTGCCACCGAAGCCGCGATGTCGATGTCAGGATCACGCCGGCCCTGCAGGCGGCGATCGACGCCATGCCGAAGAAGCGCCTGACCTTCATCGTGAGCGAGCGCGGCAAGCCCTACACGGCCGACAGACTGGCCGAACTTTTCGCCAGTGGGCGACCGAGGCCGGCCTGCCTGATCATTGCCGGCTGCACGGCTTGCAGAAGGGTGGTATGCGCCGCGTTGCAGAGAAGGGCGCCTGGACCCACGAATTGCAATACGTATCGGGTCACAAGACGCTGGCAATGATCCAGCACTCCACCGACGCGGTGGACCGCGTGAAGCTCGCGGATGCGGCCTTCGACAAGATCACGAAGGAGTCGGCGTGATCGAAGAACAAACCGGCACGGAAAAGTTACAAACGCGGCGGCCGAGACTTACAAACGCTCCGAAAACCGAAGCACTTTCAAAGGCATAGAAATTATGGTGGAGTCCGTTCCAGACGCAAATGTTCAGTTGCTCGCCCAATTGGCGAAAAAGCCACCGGAACCACGGCGCAAGACCTAAGATGACGGACCAACTGCCGCGCTACCGACCAAAAGCACGAATTTATCTTTACGCCGGTGGTGGCCGTTCCGGTGGCGGCTGTCCCTTTACGCGGGGGACTTTTTGGGACTTAGAGGCGGAGGGAATCGTACCTAAGCCTGGGATGAAGTTGCAGTTCTACGCGGATGACGGCAACCATAAAGGCGAACCGGACTGCCTCCTCTTTACCGGCACCATAGACTGCGACCAAATCACCGGCGAATGGTATGCAATGATCGATGACGGTAGCTTTTGCCATGAGTCCGACTTAGCTGCAGTGCCCCCGTCCCGGTTTTCGCCCAAAGGGTCATCGACTGACTAACGTCGTACTTGTCAAGTACACCATTCCGCTTGTGGGGAGGGGTTGCGGGTCGAGGTCGCGAGATGTGGCACATCGGTGCCCTACGGCACGCCTCCCTCGCGGGCCCTCCCCCACAAGGGGGGAAACCGCGCTGCACCGTCACGCCATAACTTAACGCCAATGGGTCAAGCCCTGGACAAGAAAACCATATCGCAACCGAGATCATCCACATGAACCTCGAAGCGCGGCGCATTCTGATCGCGGGTGGTGGCCCCGTCGGGCTGTTGTGCGCCTGGCTGCTGGCACGGCGCGGCGTGCCGGTGCGCTTGTTCGAGGAAAACGACGGCCCGCAGGCCGATCCGCGCGCCGCCACCACTCATCCGGCGACCCTCGAGCTGTTGAGCGAGGATGGCTTGGCGCAGGACATGGCCCGCGTCGGCTTGGTGGCGCCGATCTTCCAGTTCTGGGATCGACCAAGCGGCACCCTGATCGCGGAATTCGATCACGCGGTGCTCGCGAACGACACCGCCTATCCGTATGTGGTCCAGTGCGAGCAGTTCAAGACCGCCGGGCTCCTCCTCGAGCGCCTGCGCGGCTTTTCCAACGTCGAGATCATGTTTGGGCATGCGGCGATCGACCTGCAGCAAAGCCAAGATGGCGTGCGGCTCGACGTACGCGGCCCCACCGGCACCACCCCTCACGGCGGCGCCTATCTGATCGGCGCCGACGGCGGCCGCTCGACGGTGCGAAAGCAATGCGCCATCGCGTTCGAGGGGTTCACCTGGCCGGAACGATTCGTGGTGCTGACCACGCCCTACGATTTCGAGGCGCAGCGCGGCTACTGCTATCGCAGCTATTTCGCCGACCCGGGTGCCTGGTGCAATTGCTTCAAGGTCTCGGCCGACGGGCCGCCCGGCCTATGGCGTGCCGTGTTCCCGACCGACCCGGCGGAGACTGACGATGACATCCTGGGCGATGCCGGCGCGCAGGCGCGGCTGAACAAATTCTTCCCCTCCCCGCACCCCTACCCGGTCGTCCACCGTAATCTCTATGTCACCCATCAGCGGGTGGCGGCGCGCTTCCGCCACGGCAGGGTGCTGCTGGCGGGCGACGCCGCCCATGTGAACAATCCGATCGGCGGCATGGGGCTCAACGGCGGCATTCAGGACGCGGTCAACCTCTCCGACAAGCTCGCCCGCATCGTCATGGGCGGCGAATCCGAGCGCCTGCTCGATCTCTACGATCGGCAGCGCCGCACCGTGGCGGTCGAGTTCGTGCAGGAGCAGTCGATCGCCAACAAGAAGCGGCTGGAAGCCGCCGATCCGCAGCTGCGCCGGCGCAATCTCGACGAGCTCAAGGCGATCGCGGCCGATCCGGCCCGCGCCCGCCAATTCCTCCTGCGCACATCCATGATCGATAGCCAGCGCCGGGCCGAGCGCATCGCGCTCGAGGATGCCTGATCATGCACAGCGCCCGCGATGCGCTCGATCGCTACCGCGACGGCAGGCTCCGGCATCCGCGTTCTTATGCGGACCTGCACCAGCATGTGCTGGCGCTGGAGCGCGCCGGCTTGCTGCATGTGATCGAGGAGCCGATCAACAAAGACACCGAAATGCATCCGCTGGTGCGCTGGCAATATCGCGGCGGCATCCCGGAAGGCGACCGCAAGGCGTTCCTGTTCACGCAACCAACCGATTCCAAGGGCGCCCGCTATGACATTTCGGTGCTGGTCGCGGGCCTGGCCGCCAACCGCGAGGTCTATCGGGTGGGCTTCGGCAAGCCGCTCGAAGACATCGGCGAGACCTGGATCAAAGCCCTCGCGCATCCGGTCGCGCCCCGCCTGGTCGAGGACGCGGCCTGCCAGGAGGTCGTCACCATCGCGGGCGCGCTCGATCGCGAGGGCGCCGCGCTGGACGCACTGCCGGTGCCCATATCGACACCCGGCTGGGACAACGCGCCTTATCTCTCCGCCGGCCACTACATCACCAGGGATCCGGACAGCGGGATTCAGAATCTCGGCAACTATCGGGGGCAGATCAAGGCGCCGCGGCGGCTCGGCATGAACCCTTCGGTCGAGCTGCGCGCCGGCGTCTTCGCCCATTGGGAGAAATGCAAGGCACGCGGCATGCCGCTGCCCTGCGCGGTCGTGGTCGGGTGCCCACCGATCATCTCCTACGCATCGGTGCAGAAAATGCCCGAGAGCCTCGACGAGATCTGGGTGGCGGGAGCGCTGGCGGGCGGCCCGATCAATGTGGTGCGCGCCAAGACGGTCGATCTGCTGGTGCCGGCCGAGGCCGAGATCGTGATCGAGGGCCTGATCAATACCGAGCTGTTGGAGCCGGAAGCCCCGTTCGGGGAGTCGCACGGCTACGTCAACCTGCAGGAATACAACGCCTTCATGGAGGTGACTGCGATCACGCGCCGGCGGCATCCGATCCTGACCTCCTTCATCAGCCAGGTGACGCCCAGCGAATCGAGCGTCATCCGCAAGGTCGCCATGGAGCCGGTCTATCTACATCATCTCAAGAGCAAGCTGGGGATCCGGGGAATTGCGCGCGTGGCCATGCACGAGCCGCTGACCAGCCTCTATGCGGTGATCGGGATTCAGTTCGAGCGCGGCGCGCCGGAGACCGAGGTCTGGCGCGCGCTCCACGGCGCCTGCGCGCTGCATCGTTTCGCCGGTAAGTGGATCATCGCGGTCGACCAGGACATCGATCCGGAAAATGCCGATGCTCTGTTCTGGGCCATGTCCTATCGCTGCCAGCCGCAGCACGATCTCCGGCTCTTGCCCCACAAGGACCCCGGACATGGTCCGCGCGGGCCCCAAGACGGCGGCGAAACCGCCGCCGTCTTGGTCAATGCCATGCTCAAAGGCCCTCATGCGCCGGTGGCGCTGCCGAAGCGCGAATTCATGGAACAGGCGCGCGCGATCTGGGAGCGGCTCGGCCTGCCGCCTTTGACCCCGCAGGCGCCCTGGCACGGTTACGATCTCGGCCATTGGCCGCCGGAGCTGGAGCGGCAGGCCCGCATGGCGGTCAACAGCGACTACTTTGCGCTCGGCGACGAGCTGGCGCAGCAACGCCGCGGCGATGTCACCATGAATGCGCCGGTCAAGCACGAGTAGCTCAATCATGAAGCTCGCCGTGCCGGACATGATCTCGAACTCCTATTTCCCCGCCGTCGCGGCGATCGAGCTCGGCTTCTTCCGGCAGCAGGGGCTCGATGTCGAGCTGCAGCTGATCTTCCCGGTCGACAAGGCTTATGCGGCGCTGCGCGACGGCGCCGTCGACTTTGTCGGCGGATCGGCGCATTCGGCGCTGGCGGCCTTTCCGCAATGGCAAGGCGTCAGGCTCCTGTGCGCGCAGGCGCAGGGCATGTACTGGTTCCTGGTGATGCACCGGGATTTCGGCGTCCAGCGCGGCGACATCGACAGCGTCAAGGGTCGGCGCATCGGAGCGGCCCCATGGGTCGAGATGGGGCTGCGCCGATTACTGATCGAGGCGGGCATCGATCCGGTGCGCGATGGCGTCATCATCGCGCCGGTGCCGGGCGCGCAGGGCGCGAGCGTCAATTTCGGGGTGACGGCCGCGCAGGCGCTGGCGGAGCGCAAGATTGACGGATTTTGGGCGAACGGCATGGGGGCCGAGATGGCGGTGCGTCGCGGCATCGGATCGATCGTCCTCGACGTGCGCCGCGGCGACGGGCCCAAATCCTGCTTCAACTACACGATGGCCTCACTCGCCGCCGCCGATCGACTGATTGAAGCCTCGCCCGCAGCGGCGGCAGCCGCGATCCGTGCCATCGCCAAGACCCACGCGGCCTTGAAGAATGATCCGGCACTCGCCACCACGGTCGGCCGCAAATTGTTCCCGCCCGCGGAGGCGGAGCTGATCGCCGAGCTCATCCGCCGCGACCTGCCCTATTACCACATCGCGATCTCCGAAGGTTTCGTGGCCGATATGAATGCCTTCGCGCGCGATCTCGGAATCCTGCATGGCGATGTCGCCTATGAGCAGATCGTCGCCGCGCAGTTGCGCGCGGCTCTCGAAGGGTCAAACTCTGGCGAGAGCGAAATCGCTGCAGATTGAATCGTGATTTCGCTCCAAGCATCTGTCTGGCCGCATGATCTTATCCGAACAGTCTGCAACTTTTCAGGATCACGCTCTGGCGGTAACGCGGGGCAAGCATATCTCACGAAGACTTGAGCTCGCCTTGAATCAGCACCCGACGGACCTCATCTCAAACCACTCGAGATGCCCTGGTCCTGAACCTTAATCCTCAAATGGTATCGCGATGTCGAACTGGGCCACCGTTGCGCCCGCCATAACGTCGGCGTTCCTGGCTTCGGTCGTCGAGGTGGTCGAGGCCTTCACCATTTTGCTCGCGGTCGCGAGCGTTCGCGGCGCGCGACCGGCCGTCACCGGGACACTGGCCGGCCTTCTCCTCTTGGCCGCGATCGTGCTCGTGTTCGGGCCAGCGATCGACCGGGTCCCGATCGGGCTGCTGCAATTTTCAGTCGGCGTCCTGTTGCTGCTGTTCGGCCTGCGCTGGCTGCGTAAGGCGGTGCTGCGCGCGGCCGGCATCATTGCGCAGCACGACGAGGAGGCGGTCTACCGGATGGAAAGCCTTCACCTCCAGGATGAGCTGCGGCGGCGCGCCGCCCGCGCCGATTGGCTCGCCGGCCTGACGGCCTTCAAGGCGGTGGTTGTGGAAGGGCTCGAGGTCGTGTTCATCGTCATCGCGGTCGGGGCCGGGCGCGGCCTGCTGGTGCCGGCGAGCCTGGGAGCGCTCGCAGCCTGCATGCTGGTGCTGGGGTTCGGGGCCCTGGTCCACCGCCCGCTCGCACGCGTGCCGGAAAACGCCCTCAAGTTCGGCGTGGGCGTCATGCTGTCGAGCTTCGGCGTGTTCTGGAGCGGCGAGGGCTTGGGCGTGCCTTGGCCGGGCGAGGATATCGCGGTGCTGGGCTTCATCGCGACATTCCTGGCGCTCGGGCTCGCGCTGGTTGCGGTCCTGCGCAGCCGAACGGCGGAACTCGCGCGATGAATACATTCCAAGCGCTGCGCAAAGCTTGGAGTGAATTCCTGGGCCTGTTCGTCGAGGACGGCAGTCTCGCGCTCGGCATTGTCGCGGTAGTGGCGGTGGCCGCAATCCTGTCGGCTCTCGCCATATCGCCGGTGGCGGTCGGGGTCGTGTTGTTGCTGGGATGCCTGGGAGTGCTGGTCGAGAATGTTCTGCGCGCCCGGCGCAACACCTCCCGGCGGCCGCCCTCCCGATAAATCATCGCAGGCACACAATAATGATATCAATGGCTTGTGTGTATATAAGTATATAAGACCGCTTTGCTAACGTCGTGCTAACAAAGGAAGACCCCCGGAGGAAGGGGCCTTACTTCGGCATAGGCCAAGCTTTTTCCGGGTCTTCTCCCGATCGAGTGGGTGATTTTTTGGGAATTTGAGTGTGATTCCGTTATTTAACGGTGACCTGATGGCTGACAGGTGATCGCTGTTGCGTGTAGTTCCGCGATCGGATCGATTGCACGGCCGACGATCGAAATAGCGGCGCCCAGGTTGACTGATCAGATCCTACGCCGGTAAAGTCTGGCCTTTCAGGCCCCCGCCTCCGGCGGCTTCGGACTTGACAGGCGTAGGCTCGGGAGGGAATTCGGACTCCTTCAGCACGTAAGCGGTATTGAGTCGCTTGTCGGCGGCAAGCAAGATCTTGAGGTTCTTTCGAGCGCTACCCTGCAGGGCCTTGGCGTCCCGCTCAGCGACCTCGCGCTCCTGTCGCCCACGCTGGCGCAGTACTTCTTCAGTCGCGAAGCTGCGGCGTATGGACGTTCACCCTCCTCGCGGAGGGTTTGATTGTCTAACGCGTCGACCTGTAAAACAGGACCTGTGCATTTGGCTCAAGTTGTTGCAAGAGATCAAAGTCGGACAAGTTCACCGTCAAGACGACAGCACCAGCTTCGCGAGCTTGAATAAGCATAAAGGCATCATTCAGTCCATCCTGCTCCTGACCTTTGTTGTACGCGCCAAGTCGGGCGCGCATACCCGCGAGGATACCCGCTTCTCCCCAGACAGAAGTGCTAGGTACTATAACTCGATGCTCCGGAATGTCGTCTATCGTAGCAGCCAGGGTATCTTGCGCGCGCCGCTCTGCTTCATTCGACGGAATTCGCGCACCGAAATGGTTTGTCAATTCCGCAATAGCAATTGCAGAATGCAGAAGAGTTCGGGTCTTCAATAGTGCATCTACCTGAGACGGAGTGGCCCCGCGGAGAACGTGCAAGTAGACGCAAGTGTCGAGCAGAAGTTGAGGGCCTGCTAACTCTTCATTTTCCGCAAAACGCAGGTCGGCTTCGTCTCGACGCACTAACCTTGTAAGGTGCTTTTGTGGCTTGAGCCTACGAAGTGCCTTTGCAAGGTCGAAGGTAGCCACGGAGGCCTAAAAGTCCACACTCTTAGGAATTGAACCTTTCCGCGCCAGTAGTTTTGATCCGAAATCGTCCTCTAAAGCGACCTTAGAAAGCGCGTATTCGAGCAGCATCGTTGGAGACTTAATGCCAGATTTAATTTTTGCAGTCGATATCAACACGCGCGAAACACGCACACTTACTCGCTCAGACTTTTCACCTTTGAGGTATCCGGCCGATTGAGCGGCCTCTAAAAAAGCCAGACCGCGAGCCGAATGTTCCTTCGATAAGAATTTGACCCATGAGCGTTTGCTACTTCCGTGTGACGGCCCGGCCCAGCGCTGGACCTTCCCCTTACCGGATACAGGCTTAGCCGGTTTACGCTTGCGCTTGTTGTACGCAAGCGCCAGCGTCTTCTTCCGCGTCACATGCTCTTGAAGCTTGCCTGACATTTTAGTCTCCTCGCTGTCATACAAAATAGGGGTTTTGACCGACAAATTCAACCGTTCTGTTAACGGGTGGCAATTGTGCCGGGAAATTGCCCCCAACCTGGTCCGGCGCCGACTGGCTCAGGCCCCCCGAAAGTACTAGCCACGCTCAGCCTCCCACCAGCGCGGCCCGTGCCAATTCTCACGGGCCCTGGCGTCCCGCTCTGCGACCTCGCGCTCCTGTCGCTTACGTTGGGCGCGGGCTTCCTCTTCCTTAACCCGCCACCAATCGCCCGCGGGGTGAAGCGATGCCAGCGGCACGGCCAGCACTGCCAGCGGCACGCTCGGCACGCCAAGCCGTTTGCCGACAAGCACCCAGCTGACCCACGAGCTTTGGATTTTTTTCTTTTGCACCTTTTTTTGTTTGCTCTGGCTAATCGGACGGGGCCCCAACCCCGATCTACGCACGAGGGGTGGTGGGGAGAAGTAGTCCTCGCGTCTCGCAACGTAGCAATCCCCGTCGCGCCGCCGAAGCGCAGCCCCGGACCAGCACCGTCCGCGCGCCCCGATGCGGATTCCGATGAAGGCGGCCCGACGCGCAAAGCGATAGCCTCGGCACGGATCAGCTTCCGGCGATCGTCAAGTCCTCACGGCCGTGGGACAAAAATCGCGCTTACGAACGTAGCAAGGCTTGGCTGCGAATGTAACAAACACCCGCCTTTTGCTTCTGAGAGTCTTGTGCGTGCGCGACAGCCATGAGCGCATGACCGATCGGGTAGCTAGGCGCTCAGGTAGAGGGCGTTAGCACAGCTGTTAGCAACGGCGGTCTTGCGAGGAACAATATCGTTATATATCCATAACGTATGCCCTAAAATATGGGCCCTGTTAGCCGCATATTTGCGATAAATCATCGCAAGGGGCCAAAAGCGTTCAGCGGCGCCCGGAATGGGCCCGCCTTCCTCGTGCTTGGTCAGCGAAGGTACAACGATCCCAGATAGGCGGTCAGCCGCCCTCCGACGGTCACGGCGGCCCAGAGGAACCAAGAGGCGGCGGCGATCTTGAGGGCGCGCGAAGGCACCGTCCCGGCCGCCTCCCAGGCGGGGGCGTCACGCCTGATGATGATATGGAAATACACCATCGCAATCGTGGCGATGATCACAAGCGAGAACTTCGTATCGAACATCACGTCGCCCAGATATTGCCCCGGCTTCGACATCCAAAGCGTAAAGCCGCTGATGGCCTGGAACACGACCGCAATCCAGATGAGGGGGATCAGCTTGTTCAGCGATGTGTAGGGAATCGCCCGGAACGCCCCGAGGAGGCGCAGCCCGATGATGGACATCAGACCGACGACAACCGCCATGCCGAGCGCGTGGATTGTCAGCGCGAGCGGCCAACCCCACGATTCATCGACCCACATCGCGTAAGGAGAATCTGCCAGCCATTCGATCACGTTCATCCTCCTTGATCGCTAGGCCACTCGTTGTATCCACCGATGTGGATTTGGGCCAAGTCTTTTGGGCCAGTCTTTGGGGCCAGTCTTAA
>Ga0179587_10001336_pt1 | contig 11108 bp, 12 predicted proteins | sample CZODoug2_1_08_16_FD_185932 | JGI IMG/M metagenome (GOLD analysis project Ga0179587, IMG submission 185932) | Vadose zone soil fungal communities from Angelo Coast Range Reserve, California, USA - CZODoug2_1_08_16fungal | ecosystem: Environmental > Terrestrial > Soil > Vadose zone | place: USA...
GGATCGCCTGCCGCGCCTGCTTCTTCAGGCCATCGATCTGCCCGGCCAGTTGCCCGATCACGTCCTCGACGCGGGTGAGGTTGGTTTCGGCGGCCTTGAGGCGCAGTTCGGCCTCGTGGCGGCGGGCGTGAAGTCCCGCGACGCCGGCGGCATCCTCCAGCACGCGGCGGCGCTGTTCGGGCTTGGCCTGAATGATCTCGCCGATCTTGCCCTGGTGGACCAGTGCCGGCGAACGCGCGCCGGTGGCGGCGTCGGCGAACAGGATCTGCACGTCGCGGGCGCGAACGTCGCGGCCGTTGATGCGATAGACCGAGCCCGCCTCGCGCTCGATCCGACGCGAGATCTCCAGCGTTTCCCGGTCGTTCACCGCCGCCGGCGCGGTGCGGTCGGAATTATCGATCGTCATCACCACTTCGGCGTGATTGCGCGACGGACGGTTGCCGGAACCGGCAAAGATCACCGCGTCCATGTCAGCCGCACGCAGCGATTTGTGCGAGGTCTCGCCCATCGCCCAGCGCAGCGCCTCGACCAAGTTGGACTTGCCGCAGCCGTTCGGTCCGACCACGCCGGTCAGTCCGGTTTCGATCACGAAGTCAGTGGGTTCGACGAACGACTTGAAACCATGGAGACGAAGACGGGTGAGTTTCATGGACACGATTCTCTGTTGGCAGGGCGCGAATCTCTCTGCCGGGACAGTACCATAGAAGGCAATGTCGGTGTGCGGGGGGAGCCTGCGTTTTGCGGCTCCGATGGCCGCGACAATGGCGAGGCCGGCGCCTCAGGGCAACCGGCGCGCCGGGTTTCCCAAGGCTTTTCCCAAGGCTTTTGCAGGGCTTACGGGATTGATTGAATCCGGTTAGCCGGGCCGAAACAATCAGCTCTTCAGCAGCGGCTTGATCTTCTTGTCAAATTCCTCGAACGAGGTCTCGCCCTTGATCATCTCGCCATTGACGAAAAAAGTCGGCGTCGAGTTGACCTTCAGCACGTCGCTGGCGAATTTTTGGTCGGCGGCGATCTTGTCGAGCAGCGCCTGGTCCTTGAGGCAGGCTTCGACGGCCTGCTGGCTGAGGCCGGCCTGCTTGCCGATCCGGGTCAGCGTTTCCGTGGTGTTCTTCGACACCCAGTCGTTCTGCTGCTTGAACAGCATGTCGATGACCGCGAAATATTTCCCGGCATCCTCCTTGGCGATGCAGCGGGCCAGCATCGAGCCCGCGGCGGCCTTGATGTCCAGCGGGAACTCGCGGAACACGTAACGCACCTTGCCGGAATCGATGTATTCCGACTTGATCTTCGGGAACACGGCCTCGTTGAAGGCCGCGCAATGCGGGCACGTCATCGAGGCATATTCCGTGATCGTCACCGAGGCATTGGCGGGGCCGAGCGCCATGTCCGGCAGCGAAACCGGCTTGGCCACATCGGAGGCGCTCTGCGCCATCGCGTATGAGATCAGCCGCAGCGGCGAGAACCCGGCGAGGGCGGCAAGCCCGGTCAGCGACAGGGCGGCGGTGAAGGCGCGGCGCGTGATCATCAAGGGTTTGCTCCCGGATTGGCGCGGTCACGCCCACAGAACCTGAAAGAAGACAGTTCGCTAGCTTGAAACCACCATCGTGGCAATGGCGGGCCGCGTCTCCCGGTCCCGCCGGAACCCTCAATTTCGCTTGATCGAGGCGCCAAGCCGCGCCAGCGCGGCGCGCAATTCCGCGTCCTCGACCGAGGACAGGGTCTCCGCGACTTTTGCCACCGCGCTCGGGTCCGGTGCGCGCGAGGCCACAGGCCGGTTCCGGCGCGACAGCGGCGCTTGCCGCAGCGCCAGCCGTCCGACCGCGCTCCAGCCGAAGAAGCGGTTGACGCGCTGCACGATGACGTCGGAGGCGTGCTGGATTTCCAGCGCCATCGGGCCCTCGACCCGCAAGACCAGCGTGGCCGGTTCCTGCGGCTGCCCCTGCACCGGGCGCGGCCACTGGATTTTCAGCGGCTCGGAATGGGCCGCGATCTCGGCGCCGGCAATTTCTCCCCAGCGCGTCACCAGTTCCCGCGCGGCAAATCCCTGTTTGGCATAAGCGTCGGAAAACACGTCGCTGAGCAGGACGGAAAGCGGTTTCGCACTGATCGGACCGGGTTTGGCCATGGCTTCCTATAACACCGGCCGCTCAATAGAGACACACTTATGCCGCGCGCGGGCGGATGGTCTTCAGGTCGCGGTCGATCTCGCGGCGTCGCTGCATCAGATCGTAGTCCATCTGCAAGCCGAGAAAGAATCCCTCCGACAAGCCAAAATAGCGGGCCAGCCGCAGATCAGTGTCGGCGGTAACATCCCGTTTGCCCAGCACGATCTCGTTGATGCGGCGCGGTGCGACGTGAACCTCACGCGCCAGCGCATTCTGACTAAGGCCCATCGGCTTGAGGAACTCTTCGAGCAGGATTTCGCCGGGGTGCGGGTTAAGAAGCAGCCCGCTTCTAGACGTGGTAGTCGACGATTTCGACACGTGACGGTCCTCCCTCATCCCATATAAAACATATACGCCATTGATCATTGATCCTGATCGAATGTTGCCCCTGACGGTCCGCTCCAAGTGCTTCGAGGCGATTGCCCGGCGGAACGCGAAGATCGCCCAATACCCGCGCCTGATTCAAAAGACGAAGCTTCCTCAGAGCGACGTTTTGGATGTCCGCCGGCAATTTTCGGCTCCGGCGCCCGGACCAGATCAATTCCGTTTCGGAATCGGCGAAGCCCTGGATCATGAGATGACTATAACGTAACGCGTTATAGTTCACAATCCCCAGGCAGAGCCATGCTCGCTGGTCATGCACCGATTCTGTTCCTAAAATGAGATGTGCCGATATCGACAGCCATCAAGAAAGCGAAGCCGACCGTCCCCGAAGACGGCGCCGCCCGCCCGGCGCTGCTGCTGGAATGGTACGACCGCCATCGCCGCAAGCTGCCCTGGCGGCCGCTATCCGGCGAGCGCGCCGATCCCTATTCTGTCTGGCTGTCGGAAATCATGTTGCAGCAGACCGGCGTCAAGACGGTGGGGCCGTATTTCCTGAAGTTTTTGGCGCGCTGGCCTGACGTCGATGCGCTGGGCCGCGCCTCGCTCGATGACGTGCTGCGGATGTGGGCGGGGCTGGGCTATTATTCGCGCGCGCGCAATTTGCACGCCTGCGCGATCGCGGTGCGGCGCGATCACGGCGGCGCCTTTCCCGACACCGAGGAAGGTTTGCGCGCGCTGCCGGGGATTGGGCCCTACACCGCGGCCGCGATTGCCGCGATTGCCTTCGGCCGCCGGACCATGCCGGTCGACGGCAATATCGAGCGGGTGGTGTCGCGGCTGTTCGCCGTCGAGGAACCGCTGCCGCTGGCAAAACCGCTGATCAAGCAATTGGCAACGACGCTGCTTGCATGCGCCGGCGACGAAAAATCTCGCGCCGGCGACGAGGAATCTCGCGCCGGCGATAGTGCGCAAGCGCTGATGGATCTTGGCTCCTCGATCTGCACCCCGAAAAAGCCGGCATGCGCGCTGTGTCCGCTGAACGGCGATTGCGTGAGCCGTGCGCGTGGCGATCAGGAGACTTTTCCGCGCAAGGCCGCGAAGAAGACCGGGGCGCTGCGCCGAGGTGCGGCGTTCGTGGTCAGGCGCGGCGACGAGTTGCTGGTCCGCACCCGCCCCGAAAGGGGCCTGCTCGGCGGCATGACCGAAGTGCCGGGCTCGGACTGGCTTGCCGCCCAGGACGACAAGGCGGCGCTGCGGCAGGCGCCGGTGCTGAAAGACATCGCGCGCTGGCATCGGAAGGTTGGCGTGGTCACCCATGTCTTCACGCATTTTCCGCTGGAGCTCGTGGTCTATACCGCAGCCGTCGCCGCGCGTGCCCGCGCGCCCAAGGGCATGCGCTGGGTGCCGGTTGCGACGCTCAGGGATGAGGCGCTGCCGAACGTCATGCGCAAGGTGATCGCGCATGGGCTCGGGGAGTGACGCCCCTGTTATTCAGGGCTTGATGACACCCGAGGCGGCAGGGGGCAACCGCGAAGGCAGCTCGCCAGGGCCTCGTCGCGGCCTCGCACTTTGCGTCATTCCAGGATCGAAGTGAATTTCTTCTTCCGGAAACGTCAGCCTTGCTTCGCCTTATGCGCACCGCGACTTACGTCCGAGGTAATTGATCTTCTGATATAACAGCTTAAGGCTAACCGTCATGAGCTCCCTGGACTCGAACACGCAAGGCTCGAACACGCACGATGTTGCGACAGGACACTTCAGCAGCTTGCTGAAGCATTGGCGAAACGTTCGCCGCCTCACCCAGATCGAACTGGCAGGCGATGCAAATGTCTCGGCCAGGCATCTGTGCTTTCTGGAAACCGGACGCGCGCAGCCGAGCCGCGAGATGGTGCAGTTGCTCGGAAGCGCGCTCGATCTGCCGCTCGAGGAGTGCAATGCCTTGCACGTCGCCGCCGGTTTCGTGCCGCCCTACGGCGACCGGGGATTGGCGGCCGAGAATTTGCAGCCGGTGCGCCAGGCATTGGATTTCATTCTTCGTCAGCAGGAGCCGTATCCCGGGATTGTCATCGATGGGCGCTGGGATGTCCGCATCCGCAACCAGGCTTCCCGACGCCTGTTCAAGGCTTTTCACCAGTCATACGAAATGGGAGCCGACATTGCCGAAAACGCCATGCACGTCGTCTTCCATCCAAAAGGCCTGCGACAATTCATCACGAACTGGGACGAATTCGCCGGCCAGATGATCCAGATCCTTCATCGCGAAGTCGCACAGGGCGGCAGGGTAGCGGCGCAACTGCTCGACGAAATCATGGTGTATCCCGGGCTGCCGGCCGAATGGAAGCTTCCGCGCAATCCGGCCGGATCGTCTCCGGTCATGACGATGCAGCTGGAGAAGGGCGACTTTCGCCTCGCTTTCTTTTCCACGTTCACGACGCTTGCGATGCCGACGGATGCCGCGCTGCAAAAATTGAAGATCGAATGCTTTTATCCGGCGGACAGTGCGACCGCGGCGCAAGCGCGCGAACTGGCACTTTGACAAAATTCGGGAGATAAAAATGCAGCTTGCCCAGCGTCATCACCAATCGGCCGAGACGATGAACGAATTGCGCGCGTTGAATGCGCGCTTTATCCATAACTTTGTGACAAACGACGTGCCCTCGCACGACGCCATCCTTCATCCCGCCTTCATCAACATCTGGCCTACCGGCCAGCGGTGGGATCGCGCGACCTATCTGAAGTATTGGGCGACCGCCTTCGATCCCAAAATCATCGTTTACTGGGATGTCCGCGACGAACTCATCACGATTATCGGCGACGTTGCGCTGGTGCGCGCCACCAACAAGCACACGCGCCGCCGCGACGGACAAGAAGTGACCGGCATGACAATGTACACCGATACCTATCTGTTCGAGGGTGGCGCGTGGAAGTGCATCCAAGCCCAGCTCACATCGGTTGCTCCCGAACACCAGCCCGCCGACGATACGATCATCAGCGTTTTTATCGAGGGTAAACGTCAGGAACGACTTTCGTGACAAATCGCGCGGGCCGAACATTCGGGAGCACTTACGCCGCGCGCGGGCAGCCATGTCAGCATCGATCAAGGACGTCGATGGACTCGCTGATTGCCCTGGTTCGGAATATTCTCTCCACGGTTCAAATTTGGCGCGCGCGCGCACACTCCCGGCGAGAGCTCGCCGCGCGAAGCGATCGTGAATTGCGGGATATGGGAACCTGCTGGTCGTCGATATCGGACGAGGTCAGCAAGCCGTTCTGGCGTTCGTGACGAGTTGCGCCAAATACCGCTCTCGAGAGGGCAGGCGGCAACTGCGAAAGGCTGACGTCGCAGGCGGCGGCCCGGCCGCCTGGGGTGGACGGCAAGAGCGCGTGCCGTTATTGTTCGGCTTTGCCATGAGGACCAACATGCTCAAGCTCTATTACGCCCCCGGGACCTGCGCCCTCGCTTCGCACATCGCCCTGCAGGAGGCAGGCGCCACCTACACGACCGAGAGGCTTGATTTCAAAGCCAACCAGCAGAACAGTCCGGAATATCTCGCGGTGAATCCGAAGGGGAGGGTGCCGTCGCTGGTGACGGACCGCGGCATCCTGACCGAGACGCCGGCGATGCTCGCTTTCATCGCGCAGAATTTTCCGCAAGCGAAACTGGCGCCGCTCGACGATGCCTTCGCATTCGCGCAGGTGCAGGCCTTCAACAGCTATCTGTGCTCCACCGTGCATGTGGCGCACGCCCACAAAGGGCGCGGCTATCGCTGGGCGACCGACGAGGCTTCCTTTGCCGACATGAAGCGCGTGGTGCCCAAGAGCGTCGGCGCCAGTTTCGCGTTGATTGAGCGCAACATGTTGAAGGGGCCGTGGGTGATGGGTGAGACCTATACGATCTGCGATCCCTATCTGTTTACGCTGGCAGGTTGGCTGGAAGGTGACAGCGTCGATCTTTCGACACTGCCGAAGGTGGCGGATCACCGCAAACGGATGTCGGAACGGCCCGCGGTGCAAGAAGTCCTTGCCGAAGAAAAAAGCTGAAATCGGGGGGTAGGCGAAGCCAATGGGCCGCGCGAACGCGCGCCCGATGAATCGGGGCATGGCGCGAATTGCGCCTTGGCTCACCCTACGTTGCCTTTCGCCTGTCGCGATCGAGCCCGCGCCCGGTTTCCAGCATCAGCTTGCGCAGCCAGATCGATCCGGGATCGAACTGCGCCCGCGTCGGATAAAACATGAACTGTTCGTCGATGCCGGGGTCGAGCGGCGGCGTGACCGTCATCAGCGACAACGGTTTTGTCAGGGCAGCTATCAGCCGGCCGGGAACGAATGCCACGAGATCGGTGCGCGCGGCGATATGGAGCGCCTCGATATAGCCGGGCACGACCAGCGCGACGCGTCGCTCCAGCCCTTTGGCTCGAAGCCAGTCGTCGATCAGGTCCGCGTTCTGACCGCGGATGATGACGGCGACGTGTCGCGCGTTGAGGAAAATATCGCGCCGCTTCAGCTTCGCGCCAATGGCGTGGCCGCGCCGTACCGCGAGCGCGTCACGGTCGGTATAGAGAAGCTGGCGGTGAAATCCCTTGAAGGCATTGCCGATTGAGATCACGAGATCGATCGTGCGCGCAAACTCCGCGGTGAAGATCGCAGGCCCGCGCCAAGGCACAATGTCGAGCCGGACGTTGGGCGCAAGCCGCGTTATCTTCTCCATCAGCGGCGGCACCAGAAGCTCCACGGCGAGATCGGGCATCATCAGGCGAAAACGCCGTTCGCTGCTCAAGGCATCGAAGTCGTCCGGAATGAAAAGTCCGCGCACCTGGTCGAGCGCCTGCGCCAGCGGTCCGCGCAGCGCCTGGGCCCGCGGCGTCAATTCCATTCGCGCGCCGACACGAACCAGCAAGGGATCGCCGAGCACGTCGCGCAGCCGCTGCAGCGCATGGCTCGCCGCCGGCTGCGACAGGCCGATCCGCATCGCGGCGCGGCTGACATTGGCTTCGAGCAGCAGCGCGTCGAGCGCGACGAGCAGGTTGAGGTCGAGCGAAGTTAAATTCATACGCTGAATATATGTCATATTCATTATCGATTGGAAGAATGACGCGCAATGCGGCAATGATCGGCGGAAACTAATCCATGGAGAAGCCGCTATGAGCGCAGCCGCCAACAAGAAACTGATGCAAGAGATTTTCGCCGCCGCGGAAAACCCAGATCCGGCGGTGCGCGACCGCGCCTTGTTCGTCGCCAGCCTGGCCGATGACGCGAAATGGGTGGTGACCGGGCAATATTCGTGGTCGCGCACGTTCACCGGCAAGGAATCGATCCTGGGCGAACTGCACGGTCACGTCCGTTCGCTGCTGGTCGAGCGGGTACGCACGATCGCGCATCGCTTCATCGCCGACGGCGACCACGTCGTGGTCGAGGCAAAGGGCGACAACCTCACCATGACGGGGGTCCGCTACGATAACGATTATTGTCTGGTGTTCCGGCTGGAAAATGGAAAGATCAGGGAGATCAGGGAATATTGCGACTCGGTGCTGACCGAAAAGGCGCTGGGGCCGTTTCCTGAAGCGCAAAGGCGTGCCGCGGGTTGAGACCTTGAGCGGCGTTTGCGCGGGACAACCCGCGACATCACCAGCGGCGATCGCTCTCAAGTTCCATGTTCGCGAACGCTCGGGAGGTTGTCGCGCTCGTCCGGAGTTGGCGAACGCGCGCTCGCGTGCGGCGTCACCTTGCAGCGATGACCGAAGGCGAATTACAGGATATGGGTATCTGCCGGTCGGAAATAGCGGACGAGCGCAACAAACCGTTCTGGCTGAAGTGACAAGGGAGATCGACATGGCCAAACCATCAAAGGAATTCCTCAGCCCGAAGACCCTGATGCCGCCGGCGGGATATTCGCATATCGCCAAGGTCAATGGTGGGATGACCGTCTATCTGGCGGGACAGGTCTCGAGCGACGCGTCCGGCAAGGTGATCGGTGAGGGCAATTTCGAGGCGCAGGTCGAGCAGGTCTTCCGCAATCTCAAGATCGCGGTCGAAGCCGCCGGCGGCACCATGGCCGACATCTTCAAATTAAACATTTACCTGGTCGCGGAGGTCGATCAGGCCGATGTGCCGAAGCTGCGTGCGATACGCGACCGCTACGTCAATGTCGAGAAGCCGCCGGCAAGCACGCTGGTCGTCGTTAGCCGGCTGGCGCGGCCGGGCTGGCTGGTCGAGATCGAGGCAATCGCAGCGCTGGAGGATTGAACGAAACGGCGCCCGCGAAGGGCGCCGTTTTGCCGTCCTGGTTTGATCACGCCGCCTTGGTCTTGAGATGGCCGAACATGATGTCGCGCGCCTCTTCGTCCATTTCGGCCTTGAAGACGAACTTGTCTTTCAGCGCGACCGCCCGGGCGGCGGCCGGCCTTGCCGAGACCTCATCGACCAGCCGCTTCACGTTGGGATATTTCGCAAACACTTCATCGCCGAGCACGAACGGCGCGAGACGCGCCCAGCCCCAGAGCGCCATATCGACGATGGTGTAGGTATCGCCGACCATATAACGGCTGTTGGCGAGGTGATCGTCGAGAATGCCGTAATGGCGCCGGGCTTCGAACTGGTAGCGGTTGTGGGCATATTCCAGGTCTTTCGGCGCGAAATGCTTGAAATGCACCGCCTGGCCGGAATAGGGCCCGACGCCGGTGGCGACAAACATCAGCCAAGACAGGAGCTGGGCACGGCTGGCGGGCGTGTTGGGAGGCAGAAATTTGCCGGTCTTCTCGGCGAGATAAAGCAGAATCGCATTGCTGTCGAAAACGAACACGCCGTCATCGTCGATTGCCGGCACCTTGCCGTTGGGATTCACTTTCAGGAATTCGGGCTTGAACTGATCGCCCTTGCGGGTATCGACCGGCACCAGTTCGTAAGGCAGGCCGGACTCTTCCAGAAACAGTGCGACCTTGTTGGGGTTAGGCGCGCCATTGAAGTAGAATTTGAGCATTCGGAATTCTCCCTTTTTTTGTTGCCGAGAAAAGTCGGGACGCGATGACAATACCGCGGGGGGCGGCATCTCCATGCCCAAATTTTCGCAAAAAGCGCAAGCGACGAGTTTGTGAAGCCGATGCCGTCACGCTCCCTCGGTGACATGCTGGGCGCGCATGAGCGCGAATCCGGTGGGCCAACCCGCCCACGCCGCTCGCGCGCACGGGCGAATTTGTTGAACCGGATCAATGTGATTTGCCCAGTCCAGTCCTCTGTGCAAAAAACCATTGCGTGCGGGAATGCCGGGTGTTCCGGTGTACTCGACTCGTGTGCTTTCTACCAATGCAAAGTGCACACGAGGCCGCGGGTGCAGTGGGCACCCGGCATTCCCCACGCCCTCCAAAGAGGGCGAGAGATAAATGCACAACTCGGGCGCACCGCGCGGCGAGATCGCGAACGTGTATCTGAAATTGGGGTGCCGTCATTGCGAGCGAAGCGAAGCAATCCATGGCCGCAGCAAAAAGGAAGTATGGATTGCTTCGCTTCGCTCGCAATGACGGTCTCGACCGCACCACATTCTCAGCCGTCATCGCCCGTGAAAGCGGGCGATCCAGTATTCCGAGACGCCAATGATGGAGCCGAAAAGCCGCGGCATACTGGATACCCCGCTTTCGCGGGGTACGACGGTCGTAGGCTGGGCAAAGCGCAGCGTGCCCACCATCATCGTCGTCAATGAGAAGTGGCGGCCACGGCGCGATCAGCGCCCTTTGCCCACTCGACCTGGCCCTAAACCACAGCCATCCCGGAGCGGATTTCGGCGCGCAGTTCGTCGATCAGGCGCAAACCCTTGTTGGTCTCGATGTGCCAGAAGGTCCAGCCGTTGCAGGCGCCCGAACCCTGCGCCACCGCGCCGATGCGGTGGATCGAGCCGACCTTGTCGCCGAGCATGATGGCGCCGTCGGCACGGACCAGCGCGCCGTGACGCTTTTTGGAGTCGACCAGTCTGGCGCCGGGCGAGATCATGCCGCGCTCGATCAGTTCGGAAAACGCGACGCGAGGCGCGTCGCGCGCGGTCATGAATGGCGCCAATGTTGCGTCCGGCAGCGGTTCGATGGCGGCGATGCGCGCTTCTGCCGCCGCCGCATAGGTCTGATCGCGCTCGAAGCCGATATAGCGGCGGCCGAGACGTTTTGCCACGGCGCCGGTGGTGCCAGTGCCGTTGAATGGATCGATCACGAGATCGCCGGGCTTCGACGACGACAGCAGCACGCGCGCCAGCAGGCCTTCGGGCTTCTGGGTCGGGTGCACCTTCTTGCCGTCCGTGCCCTTGAGGCGTTCGTCGCCGGTGCAGAGCGGAATCAGCCAGTCGGAACGCGCCTGCACGTCCTCGTTGGCGGCCTTCAGGGCCTCGTAGTTGAAGGTGTAGCCCTTGGCCTTCTCGTCGCGCGCGGCCCAGATCATGGTTTCGTGGGCATTGGTGAAACGGCGGCCGCGGAAATTCGGCATCGGATTGGTCTTGCGCCAGACGATATCGTTGAGAACCCAGAAGCCCAAGTCCTGCATGATCGAGCCGACGCGGAAAATATTGTGGTAGGAGCCGATCACCCACAGCGTCGCCGACGGTTTCATGATGCGGCGGCAGGCCAAGAGCCAGGCGCG
>Ga0179587_10001338_pt1 | contig 11102 bp, 5 predicted proteins | sample CZODoug2_1_08_16_FD_185932 | JGI IMG/M metagenome (GOLD analysis project Ga0179587, IMG submission 185932) | Vadose zone soil fungal communities from Angelo Coast Range Reserve, California, USA - CZODoug2_1_08_16fungal | ecosystem: Environmental > Terrestrial > Soil > Vadose zone | place: USA...
CTGGTGCGCACTCCAAACGCGCTCCGAATTGCCGATTCGATCTCCCTACCATCAAGGACGGTAACAATGCTGCCACCCCATTTCTTTCGCAGCCGAATCTCTTCGTCTCGCACCTGATCGTCTGTGCTGTTGTCCCACGTTCTTCTATCGTGTGCCGTCGTGTAAAGGACTACAAAACTCTTTACGCCGTTCTCGTACACGGCCTCAATAATTGGAAAACTAACGAGATGCCGTGCAAATTCGCTTGGATAGTTTCGGACATCGCTGCCCTCAATCTCAAATATTGCATGCAGCTTCCAGTAATTGTGGTTGCGGTCATTTTGAGGGCCGTTGTCCCCGCGTCTTCGTGTAGCCCAGACAAGATCAATGTCTCGGGTTCCTCCATCTGGAAGGTCCACGACGAACTCCGGTATAACGTCATACCCTCGTTCGATTCCTTCACGAATGAGGTACGTATAAAGGTCATTTTTCGTCAAAACGGCTCTCCAGGTGAACGCAATCTGCCGCTTGTGCGGCCTCTCCGATATAAATTCCGCAGCTTCCCGTCAGCATCCCTCTCCCTCGACGGCTACCACTTTATCCGCATACGCCCTCACAAAACACAGAGTATTCACCAGCTTCATCTGCTCAATTGTAGTGCACGGCGCCTCCAGCAACCGCGGACTCGCCACCACCACCGCCAGACATCGAGCTCGCGAAATCGCCACATTGAGCCGATTGCGGCTATATAAAAACTCCAACCCCCGTGAAATATCCTCCGCCGTCGACGTCGTCATCGACACCAGAACGACGGCCGCCTCCTGCCCCTGGAATTTGTCGACGGTGCCAACGCGCGCGCTCGCCGGCAGCACCGACTTCAACAGGTTGACCTGCATGTTATACGGGGACACGACCAAAATGTCCTGCACTCCGATGGGCTCGGTAACACCGTCCCGGTTAGTCCATCGTTGACCCAATAGGCTCGTGTAAAGCTCCGCAATGCGAGTCGCCTCCTCTTCACTTTTTTGGCTGCAATCTTCATGTGCGACCGGTGCCCACGAGATGCCCGATGCTCGAAGCGCGGGATCGGGCCCATTCGAGAGGACAATCCCCTGCGCCGCATTGCGATCTTCCGCCTTCAAGCGCCCGTCGTAGACGGCCTCCGAAATGAACCGACATACATCGGGGTGCATACGCCGAGTGACCGGCAAGAAAATCCCGCGATCCAGCGGCACCGTAGCCATGTCTCCCAATACGAACTCCAGCGCCGACTGGCCAGAATCGCCCGGATGAGCACCCTGAATGGGTTGCCCCAACTGCATCTGATCGCCGACCAGCACGATATTCCGGGCGCTAACCCCCATAGCCACGACATTCGCCAACGACACCTGTCCCGCTTCGTCGATAAACAAGGTGTCGAGCGATTGATCGAACTCCGGGCGCGCGAACAGCCAGACGGTGCCGGCGATCAAATCATAGTTCCCGGCACTCACTGCAGCGTTATCGAACAAATCGACGATCAGCGACCCGTTGAGACGATGCTCGTCATCGGAACATTTCTTCGCACCGCGAAACTGAAACCCCCGCTCCGTCGCCTGCCTCTCTATTTCCGCGAGCAGATTATTGATCGCCCTGTGCGAATTCGACGCCACGCCAACCCGACGCCCCTTCGACAGCAACTCCACGACCGCGCTCGCCGACAGGAATGTCTTACCTGTCCCCGGCGGCCCCTGTACCAGCATGTGACTCTGGTCGAGCCGCAAGATCGTGGAGACAGCCCCCCCAACAATTTCGACGCCGGCGGGGATGATGTCCGCGCCACCCTTAAGCCCCCTGACCCGAGGCCGATCGCGCTTCAAGATGGAAGAGATGGCCGAGTAGTCGGCACCGCCGGCAACCACGGTGTCCGCATATCGATACACGGCATCCCGTAGCACCGCAGCGTCCAGCGGCCCCTCCGGAATGAGCGAAAACGCTGCCTCATAGGGTGCCGCCTTATTCCCGATCTTCAGACAAATCCGACCGGCGTCCTCGTCGATTGAGACGACTTCCCCCGCATCCTCCAGTGTCGCGGCTCGCTGTGGCCTGCTCCCCGCGCGCATTTTGAAATCCTGTGGCGGGAAGAGGAATGTGTGCACCAGAGATCGCTTGATCGCATAGGGAGGCGCAGAGGGGTCCCGACGCAGCTCCCCGATACATTCCCGATCGTCGATCAACTCCTCTTCGGACATCTCCTGCCGACTAAACATCGCCCAGTACGAGGGCTTGTTCTCGCGACGATGAAATTCAAGCAAATGCCCGACCAATTCCCGAAACGGCAGCTCCTCAGCCGGGGCTACCAAGAGACTCGCGATCGTGGTCCTGGCCCGCAGCTCCGCGTCATTTCGCCGCGCCGTCCGCGCCGGATCCTCGTCCTCATCCCTCTCCGCGGTATACCAAGCCACACCATCCGGCCTCAAGCTCAACAACCAATCCCTCAGCAACAGCGTCGACCGGCAGTCCGCCTGGTTGTAATCCGCAATCTCTTGCAGCAGTCTGGCATCCTGAAGCTGGCGCCACTGCTCATACACCACCATGCTCGCGCCGGCCGATGTCACCTCACCGCTTCGAGCCTCCATATAGAAGGTCTCGAGATTCTTGATCGAATAGCTGGGCTCCGAAACCTGAATTCCCTCCCGAACGACCTGGTATAAGTCCACCAATTTGAAGGTCCGCAACAGCTGATCAACCTCGCTCTCTCGCGTCCCGTGCAGCATCGCCAGCCGCTTGAGCGCACTCTCCTCATAACTCGCATAGTGATAGACGTACGCGTCCGGGTATACCGCTACCTGCGCCATGATGAAATCGACTGCCTGCTCAAAGGCCCGCTTCTCATCGGCCCGGGTATGACCCCAGAACGTCACGAACACCGGCTTCCCTCCGACGGTATGCGCGAAACCAAACAAATACTCCAGGCCCCCGTCAAACAGTGGATCGCCCTCCATATCGAAGAACAGATCACCCGGATTCGGCCGCGGCAAGCGCGCGAACCCGCGGCCCTCGACTGCCTCCAACAACCGGTGCCGATTCTTTCCGTCAGCCCGCTTCGCGACCTGAAGGTGCGCTTGGTTGCGGATCCTCGCCAAGACCACCGGCGGAATTCCCGGTACCCGAACGCTCGCATCCAGCGCCCCTAACGCGCTCATCGTTGAAATCCCTTCGGCCTCGAGCTTCGCCCGTTGACTGCGCGTCATACTAGCGACCAAACTCAAGTGATCGATCCGTTCCCACTCGGCCTCACAGTGCTCGCTCCACCGGCACACACCACAATGTCCGCACGGCTCACCAACGGACGCAACCGGCGGCGCATCCAGGAATTGCTCAAATCGCTCGCGCGCAGCGCCAAAGTAATACCGCATGTCGGCGACCCGGAGCGACAACTCCTGGTTATCACCCAAAACAACACACATGTGCTCCGGCGCCGCTCCCTGCTCGGCCGCCAGCAACATCGAATACACCGACAACTGCAACGCATGGGTCGGCTTCGCCATTCGCGATAACTTGGTGTCAACGGACTCGTACCGATAGGTCCCCAGCACAGATTCCCCGGGCACCCGTACCAGGAAATCTGCATAGCCCTGCCACTGGTTAGCCGACAACGCCCCCTGATAGATGACTTCGGCCCCCGCCCGCATAGCCTGAATCGTCTGCGCGCGCCGCTCAATCATCGAGCCCTGACTTGAGATCTCGACGACTTCTTTCCCCGCGCTTTCCAGCGATCCGAGATACTGCCGCTCATGCGCCAAACCCTTGTCTTGCAGCAGCGCCAGCAACGGATCCTCCGCCCTAAATTCAACAGGCGCATCCAGATTCCGACGGTCAAGATACGTCGCATGGCGGCAACCGAGAAAGTTGACAAGGTCCGTGGCCGAAAAGATCAAAGAGTTATTTTGTAAGCGCACAATAGTTCTCGACATTAAGACGACAATTCACCAGGCTCATCTCCGGCGGTGACCTATGCGGCACCGACCACTTCCTCTTCTGCGATCTCACCCGCATCGTCACCAACCGAAGCTGCCAATCCCACTCCCGGCAACGCCAGGACCGTCGCGCTTTCCACCGGGTCCATCTGCTCCACCGCCAGCAACTTCCGCTCCATCACCCGTCTTCGGGTGCCTGCCTCCTCGATCGTCCGGGTCGCCGTGCTGAGCTGACGATGCACCTTGTCCAAAACGCTGCCGAACTTCCCAAATTCCGTCTTCACTGCCCCCAACACCCGCCATACCTCCGCAGCCCGCCGCTCGACCACCAGCGTCTGGAATCCCATGCGCAAACTGCTCACAATCGCTGAAAGGGTCGTCGGTCCCGCGATCACCACCCGATACTTCTGGTGAATTTCCTCGGTGAACTGCGGCTGCCGCAGCGCCTCCGCGTAGAGTCCCTCCGTCGCCAAAAACATGATCGCGTAATCGGTCGTGACCGGCGGATTCACATACTTGTCGTGGATCTCCTTGGCCGCCGCCTTGATCGCACGGAGCAATGCGTCCGTTGCCGATTGAACGGCGACCGGATCGCCGGCTTCCGCGGCAACCTGTAATCGCGCGTAGTCTTCCGTCGGAAACTTCGAATCGATCGGCAACCACATACACTGGCTGGCATCGTCTTTCGGCCCCGGCAATCGGATGGCACATTCCACCCGCTCCAGCGTACCTTCCTTGACGCAGACATTCTTCGACCACTGATCCGGAGTGAGCATCTGTTCCAGAATTCCGCTGAGTTGGACTTCTGCCCAGGTGCCCCGCACCTTGACGTTCGAGAATATCCTCTTGAGGTCGCCAACCCCAGAAGCCAGACCCTGCATTTCGCCCAATCCCTTGTGCACCATCTCCAGCCGATCGCTCACGAACTTAAACGACTCCCCGAGGCGCTTCTCGAGCGTACCCTGCAGCTTCTCATCCACCGTTTGCCGCATCTCTTCCAACTTGCGCTCGTTGCCGTCCTGCATCTCTTTCACCCGGGCGTCGAGACTCTGTCGGAGTTCTTCCACCCGTGTATCGAAGGTCGAGCGAATTCGCTCGAGCACGCTCTGGTTGCCCTCCGCGGTTTCCTTGACCTGCTTGGTCATGGCATCCAGCCGTTCGACCTGTGTGGTGCCTGTGCGATCCAGCGAAGCGACCAGCGCTTCGGAATGCGTCTTGAGTCCGGCGGTCAAGTCTCCCCGCACGGTATCCAGCTTGCCATCGACTGTATCGCGGATTCGGTCCAACACGCCGCGGGTCGCCTCGAGCTTCGCCTCGGTCCCTTCCTGCAGATCCTTCACCCGGGAGTCGAGTGTCTTTCCGATCTCCGTAAACGATTTAATGCCGCCGTCGACGGTATCGTTCGCCACTTTGTTCGACGACCGCAGCTCCTCGCGGCCGACGCGAAGGTCCTCGCGGACGTCTTTCGCGAAGGCCCGGTTGCTTGAACTCCGCAACAGCAGGCTCACCAGTAAAACGACGTTTGCCACCGCCGCGACCAGCAGGAGCGATATCAGGACAGTGTTCATGTGCGTCTTCCCAGCAGTTGTTGACGCTCTACTTATAGGTGGCGCCAGTATCAAAACGTGAGACTGGCAAGCGGCCGCGCACTATTTTCGCAATATGTTCAATAGGATAGCGGCGGTTCGACACTAGGAAGGGCTGTAGCGGCCGAGCGCTCCTATGAGCTGGCTCTTGACCTCATCGACGAGGGATTCGGGTTCGATCACGAGCACGTGCGGTCCGTGCCTCAAGATATCCATGACGAGTTCGCGCTGGTCGCTATACGGAATTCGAAGCTCGTAGCTGCCGTCCTCGAGAAGTTTCCCCTGCTGCTGCGGGTGCCATACCTCGTCGGCGACCCAGCGAGCCCGTTCTTGGCTGAACTGAAGGACCGCAATCTTATCCGGCTGACCCCCGAATATTCCGTATGAACTCGCGTAGTGGGCATCGAGCTCTGATTCCGCAACATCACCGGCCCGGTCATCCAAAACAGTTGCTCTCAGGATTCGATCAATCGCGAAGCAGCGCAATGCCTGCTTGCCCTCGTCCCAAGCATCCAGATACCAGCTCTCTCGATAGTGAGTCACTCGCTGCGGCGATACCGTCCGCTCCGAGCGTTCATCGGTGCCGCGCGCGTGGTACTCGATCCAAAGTTGCTTACGTTGGAGCGTTGCCGATGCGACCGTTTGAAACGCCGGGCCCGCCGGTCGTGACGCAATGGCCGGGAATCTCAAGCGACTCGCCGCTTCGCCCAGATTTAACCGTCGATGACGCGTGAGCTCGTCCAGGCGCTTGGATAACGGCCCCAAGTGTTCGGTGAGAAGACCTCCCCCAACGTCTTTCAGCAACCGCTGCATGACCGCGAGAGCCTGCAGCTCCGCCGGCGTGAACCACAACCCCGGAAGCTCGAATGCGCTCGCTCCATTCGCAACGGCGTATCGGAAGCCTCCGACCTCCGCGTCAAACTCGACCGGTGCGCGCAGGGTATCCTTAAGGACATTGATGGCTCGATAGAGAGTTGACTTTGAACACTCGAGCCTCGCCGTGAGATCCTCGAGCGAAATAGGAGTCTTCCGAGCAGCGAGGATTGCATGCAGGTGGAAGATTCGGTCGAACTTATCCATTGCCGAGTCCCTCTACCATATCGTGGGTCAGGCCTGGCAATAATCGAACACCCTGTTGTCGCCGTCCACCAGATACTTGCGACACTTCTTCGCTATCCAGGTCTGGACCTGGATGCGCTTACCCCCTCGCCAAGCCATCTTGGTGCGCCAGCACCGAGCCGCTTCGCGGCGTCCGCCTTCGTCGTGCCTGTGCGATACACTAATCCAATCCCGACAGGAGGATTTCGAAGCGTTATATCAGCAGGAGAACATTGCAGGACACGACAATTCGCGGCAAACGCGCTGTGTCCGTACCTGCTATTCAAGGGGTGACCCTGGAGGTGGCCAACCTAATTGCTCCCCACGTCAGCCAATTTTGCGTTCCGGCGATAAGCCCCCGCTCCGTGTCATACACCTCTTGTCAAATCTGAATCCTCCCGGTTCTCCGTCTGGCGGGGGCCGTTCTTTGAATGATTGTGCGCCACAGGGGTCCCCTGTTCATGTCCCATCAAGCAACGCAATTATTCGCGCGCCCGACACTATGGCAGGTTCACGGTCGAATCTTCCCAACGAGCTATCATCGCGACAGTAAAGGGAGAATATGGTTGCACACTAACAATCACTCCCGCGACGGGTTGACAAAATATCGATGACCCCCTGAAAATAAAGATCAGTTCCTGTAAGCGCGATGTACAAGCGGGCGATCAGAATCACGAAGGCAGGGACGCCGTGAAGTTACCGCTTACGGCGGCTTCGCTGAACAGCTTGTTTTGCATGACGCGGTCGAGTCTTACCGATTCCACGCGTTTTCTTCGGAGCCTTGGCTGAAGCCCTTTGGTGTCCGAGCCGGGAAAGGAGCTTATCAACGAGTGATATGGCAGCCGCTTTAGAAGTGCAATCGTAGATCAGTGAAATGATGTTCTGATAGGCCTTTCGCTCTGTCGGTGAGAATTGGTCGAGAGGATCGATTTCGCTCGCTTGCGCACCCAAAGCTTTGATAACCCCAGCATGCAGGGCTGTGGCTTGTTTACTCAACGCCTGCCGAGTATTTTCATCAATGTGGCGGGTCGCAATAATTTTGTCTATGGATTTAAGAGCCTTGGCAATCGAATCGGCACGAGATTTACGTGCTTGCCTGTTAAGGGCTCCGCGCCGAATAACTTTGGTGTGTTCGAGGATTGCCGTCTTTTGCAGCTCGAACTCGCGGACCCATTTGCGAGCGATCGAGCTGTCACGGCACCGTCTCGCAATTTCTCTAATCAACGGTGTAAGTTGATTAAGTAAGTTGTCGAAATGAGAGCTTTGTTCGAAATGATCTCGCCGTCCGTTTGGCAGCACCCTCTTGTCTATGATGTGCACTTCGCCGATCGCCCAGGCGTTGAAACGGCTTTCCGAGAACATGGACTCAAGCAATGCATGGTCGCCCACTTGTACATTGCCGCTGCGGAGACGGATCCCCTTGATAAGGGCTTTGTTGGGCAGGGCCCCGTAATACCCGTGATGCGCGATCCAGGCGATCGCCGCAACGTTGCCATTCACATCATTGAGAGCTTTGATCTCGAGTTCGGTGATCTTATCCTGCGCGACTTCATTGATCAGGAACGAGTTGCGATGGGGTCGGTACAGTGGGTTGGCCGAGGCATTAATCCGGATTTGCAAATTAGCGAGATTTACGTGGCCAGTCAGCGCCGACTCAATTTCGGCGCCAAAGGTGAATTCAGGGGCGAACGGGACGGGAGCGACCTGAGATAGATAGTCGCCGACGGCGACCGCATTCAGTAGGCGATCGTCACGATGTCGAATGACGCCTTTGAGTTCGACCTCAAAAAAGTGATCGGGATAATCCGTTGACTGGGTGCGCCGTGTAGCAACGATCGATTTTACAATCTCGCCCAAGTGTTGTTGTTCGTTATCCGTGGATCGGAGAGCGGACTTGAGCAATCGGCAGTCCCAGCGCATCTCTGACACGAGTCTTTCAGAGGGAACGCGCGACCGGAATATCAACTCTTGACAGTATCCAAGTCCGGCAAGTCGCCCGACGCCGCGAAAGCCTCGCGCCTGAGTGCCTCTCTTTCGGCTTGCCCCGAGATTGCTCAAGCGTTGAACGAACTCATGCCATGCTAGGCCCGTTCCGTTGTCGCGAATCCTAATGATTCGACTGACTGCATTAATTGTGATGTCAACGCGACCCGACTCTTTAATGTGCAGGGAACCAATTCTATGCGCATCGTCGATCGCGTCCGCGGAGTTTTGCGCATACTCCCGATAAATGGTCATGGGGTCGATGTACATCGAGGAGCTCAAAAGCTCGAGAATGTCTTTGCCGACCACGATGTCGCGTGAATCTGAGGACCAGTCGGGAGCGCCTCGCTCGACGTCAACTGATGGAACAGATCTTAACGCTGCTGCTTCGCTCATGCGGCGATCCTCTTGTTCTTTGCGGGTTTCCGCGTCGCTGGCACAGGATCGACGGAAATGTCCTGGTCAAGACCAGCGTCTTCAACACGTTCCTCTTCCGACACCCAACTGCTTTGCACCTCGCCTGCTTGTTTGGCTCTTTGAGCGGCCCAGATGCGAAACATCTCGTCTTTTGCTTTCGGAATGTAAAAAGGCAATATCTTTTGAATCTTTGAATTGGATGTTGTTGATGGAAGTGCGTGAAAGTGCTTTGGGTCACAGGACGAGAGCAGTGTGACCAATTCTTGGCGGTCAGCCAAATCTAGGCTTTTGAGCACATCACGATACTCATGTACCTGTTGCTCAGGATCATGTTTTTCATACCAATCTCTATTAAAAGTGAAATCGTGCGGATGTAGGAGTATCTGTTGGAACTCATCGTGCGTATCACCGAACGCGCGTTTGAAGTACTCGGGCGCTCCGCTTACAACGCCGTGGGTGGCCTGCAGAACAATCTGCATCGACCGCAATTGGTAGCGGCTCCAATTCTTGCCCACATGGCCACGATCGGCGCGGTCGGTAGGCTGAAAGCGCATCGGAAACGACCAGACGCGGATCCCAAGTTCTTCGTTGAGCGTTACATTAAGCCGCATACGCTCAAAGAGATCTTCGGGAGTGTCGTGGAAATTGTAGAGCATGTAGTTGGAGAGCTCAGTTAGACCAAATTCATGAGCGTATCTAACTGCCTTTTCGTAGGGTCCCTTCAGTCCCAAATGATCGAAAGCGATTCGCAGTGGCTTGAGACAAATTGATGCGAGCTCGCGAAGGTACATGGGGTCTTTGCACAAGATGCGCGCATCAACGCCCTGGTTGAAATCAACTCGACGTTGTACAGCTGCTCGCTCGTGCGAGCGTTTAATTTTGGCTCCAGGCAAAAATCCCAGATCGCGAATCTCTGCGATAATCTCTTTGAATCGGGCGGAGGCCACGACATTGTTATCCATTAAGATGAGATCTTTCTTGGGGCCGTACAATTTCTCGATAGATAGTACCAGGGCGGTAAGGGACTCCGTGTCGCGCTGCGCGCCTTCTAGCTTAGGAACTCCGCAAAAACCACATTTTCGGATGCACCCACGTGAGGTGTAAGCGAAGTACGCATCACGCACCGGGTAAAGGTAATCGACCTGCTCCAAAATGCTGTAGTCAGGTACGAGGTCTTCAATGGGCACGCTTGAGACGTCGTCTGAGTACAGTTCTTCAGAAAAGTCATCAAGTTGCAGCGACGGAGCAGGTGGCGTACTGAGTAAGCCCTTGATAAACCGAATACCGTGCCATCGAGGCTCATCCAAGAAGCGCTGATGCATCAAGGACGCCGCGATCCCGCCAACAAAGATTTTGTCGGCGTGACCATTCGCCACTGTTAATGCGAAGTCGATTGCCGTGGATATCCGTTCGTATTCGAACGAGAATAGCGTTGTGATGTAAATGCGGTCCCACGCTGTTCCTAGAACTGATTTGTTCTCCCCCTTAATGAAGCGAACATTGTCGCACTTGCCGTGCGGGCCGTGATATTGGGCAATCTTCATCAGACCCAGCGGGGGGTACTTGTTCTTGTACCCCGGTTCGATCAGTAAAATGTTCTTATTTGCCACTTCTGACCACCTTCAGGCGCGACTTACGTCGCGCCAAACGAATAAGCTCTACCGCTTTCTTGACACCGCCCTGGCCGCCGAGGCCTTTCAACGGGCCGCTCGTTGCCCAATTGAAGTCTAGTGCGAAGTCCGATAGCGCCATAACGAAATATTTGCGGTCACAGACACGATTCTTGGGAGTTTCGACGAAGAGGTCGGCCGCAATTTCCATGAGTGCATACACACCCACGCCTTTCGTGAGCATGTGTTTGCGAGGATTTTGCCACTGGCCGGGCAACACGGTCACCAGCGCTTCCCAGAAATCCAGGACCAGATGAGCCGCGTCATCGATGGATCGGGTGTCCAAGACTTTTGTCCGGTGCAGAAACTGCTGGACAGCCTTCTGGAAAGTCCTAAGCGATGCGCGCCGACCCATGCCAGACGTCGTGGTGCCGCCCAGGTCCAATTGGTTGTGCCACGGAGAGGTCACC
>Ga0179587_10001339_pt1 | contig 11095 bp, 8 predicted proteins | sample CZODoug2_1_08_16_FD_185932 | JGI IMG/M metagenome (GOLD analysis project Ga0179587, IMG submission 185932) | Vadose zone soil fungal communities from Angelo Coast Range Reserve, California, USA - CZODoug2_1_08_16fungal | ecosystem: Environmental > Terrestrial > Soil > Vadose zone | place: USA...
GCCGGTGGTGGACGCATGAATCGCAGGATGGCGCTGTTGCTCGTCGCGTTACTGTCGCTGCAGGCCGCCTGTGCCAAGAGGCCCCCTGTTCTCGTAGCGGCGCCCGAAGGCCAATGGATCGCGGTGTTCAACGGGAAGAACCTGGACGATTGGATCGTCAAGATCGCCGGACACGATCTCAACGACAACTACCGCAACACCTTCCGAGTCGAGGACGGAATGTTGAAGGTGTCCTACGATCAGTACGAGAAGTTTGGCGGTCGATTCGGCAGTATCTTCTACAACAGGAAACTGTCGCATTATTGGCTTCGGGCGGAATACCGCTTCGTCGGCAAGCAGGTCGGAGGAGCACCGTCTTGGGCCTATGAGAACAGCGGCATCCAACTCCATAGCCAGCCGCCGGAAACCATGCTCAAAAATCAAGAGTTCCCGGTGTCGGTGGAATTCGACATCGTCGGCGGGCGGCTGTTCGGCAGACATCCCACGGGCGATGTATGCGAAAACGGCACTCGCGTGAAAATCGGCGGTGCCGTACTCGAGGATAAATGCTCGAAATTGAGCGGCGTCGCGATTCCCGGCAACGAGTGGGTAACCATTCTTGCGGAGGTTCAGGGCGGGGCGCGCGTGAGGCAGATCGTTAATGGGGCGCTGGTGGTCGAATACACGGACTTGGTGCTCAACGAAAAGGATGCCGACGCCAGCCGGCTGCTCCGTTCCGGCGCCGACAGGGCGCTGACCGCGGGTTACATATCCATCCAGGCCAATAGTCATCCCATCGAGTTTCGGCGCATCGAAATTTTGCCGGTCGACTAACTCGGCAGGAGGCCGAGTTGAACGCCGCGCACGCGGGTGCGACGCATGCGTCGCACGGGTAGCCATGGAATGGCTACCCAGGGCTTGCGCGCAGCAGGGACAGCGTAGCGCAATGCCCGAAGGGCGAGGCGCAGGAAGCGCCGAGTACTAGGTGCATTTGAACGCCGCCGCCGCACGCTGCAGGCCCTCGTGCAACGGTGTCCACGCGAGGTCCAGGGCTTCTTCGGCCTTGCCGCTCAACAACGTGATGTTCTGACTGCAGAGATTCAGAAGCGACGGCGTGATTGCGGGTGGAATGACGCTTGCGCTTCCCAGGCGCCGCTGCATCATCTCCAGGAGCTTGAGGGGCGGCGCCGCCAGCCGGGCCTCGATTTTCAACCGGCGGGCGCCGATTCGCGAAACGGGCACGGCGCCCAAGGCCCGTGCAAACCGGATGAAGTACTCGTTCCAAGTGGGCGGCGAGCGCATCGCTAGATTGAAGCAAGCGCCGTCGATGCCGGGCGCCCTCAGCGATTTTAAGATCGCTTCGACCAAGTCGTCCACGAACAACAGATTGCATACACCGTCGCCGGCGGCGCCGAGGTCCCCGAGCCGATGCGAGCACACTAGGCGCGCGATGCGTTCGCTCCATTGCGGACAATCGGGCCCGTATTCGCATCCGGGGCGCAATATCACGCTTCGCGGATAGTGCATGGCCAAGGATTCGGCCGTCACCTGGGCCGCACCATAGGCGCCCAGATCCGACCGGAGGGCGGCGTTCTCGACCACCGCACCGGTGCGTGTTCCGTAAACCGTCATCGAACTTAGGTGCACCACACGTGGTCCGCTGCTGATGTGTTCCAGAGCCCCGTAGAGGGCCTGCGCCGGCTCAAGAATCGCATCAGGCCGGCCCAGGGAGCCGTTGAACACGGAATCGAAACCCGCCAAATGCGCCTCGGATAATGAGGCCGGCGGACCGGAAAACGGCACCGGCGTAGCCCAATCGCCTGCCGCGAGCGCCTGCAGCACCCTGGCTGCGACAAAGTGCTCGGACCCGAGCACCAGAATGCGCCGCTTCACGGGAGAGGCCGCCAGGAAAACGCCCCCCGTAAAAAAGCCTGCCACCCGTCGCCCATGGCGAAACGAGTGGCAGGCCCATTGTGGCTCGAGCGATGTTGGTTCGCTCTGCCGGTTACGGTTCGAACCCGACGTTGTCGACGTACCATGCGACGTTCGACAATCCAGTCTGATCTTGTATGCAGAACTTGTAGATCATGGTTCCCAGCACGCCGAGATCGGACAGCGGAACAGTGTACGTCGCCCACTTGCCGACTACCGGCGCCGGGCCATACTTCGACGGGTCCACCGAAATTCCAACGGGGATGTCGCCGACCTTCACGAAGTAGAGGTTCCATTTCTGGTTGACGACCGTCGGTTTCAGCGCAAAGGTCAGCTTGGTATATCCGTTGGAATTGAAACTCCAATTCTTGGCATAGGGCAGCCAACCGCCCCAGGCACTCGTCAGCGTGACCTTGATGTCGTGGGGACCGCTCAACGGTGCACCGCTCGTATCTGCATAATTGGGGGACGCAACGAATGAGTAGTCACCGGGCCAGTCAAAGACACCGTTGTAGTATACCCAGGAGGTGCCGGCCACTGGAGTCGGAGTCGGAGTCGGAGTCGGAGTCGGAGCCGGGGCCGGGGCCGGCGTCGTGCCGGATGCAGCGACCACAATCGTCGTCGCTGCACACGTTGCCGCCACATTGCCGAAGGCATCGGCGGCGCACAGCTGGAACGAATACTTGCCCGCCTTCTGCGGCGCGCCGGACAGAAGTCCGTTGTTGTTGAGTATCATGCCGAGCGGAGGCGTTCCGGTGGTATACGTGCCGGTCAGATAGTGGTAGGTACCCTCTCCGCCGGCGACGGTTTTCAGCACATTGGTGGAGTATGACCTTCCGACCGTCGCCTGGGGCAACGGGTTTATCGCGGTGACGACGATCGCTGCGCTAGGAGCGACTTTCGAAACGAAAGAGTTTCCCGTCGAGTCCACGTTGACGAGCGTTAGGAGTCTGGTATAGCTGAACGAATGGCCGGGCAGCGCGGCGCTAACGTTGTAGGTTCCCTTTGACAGTCCCGAGAAGCTGTAATTCCCGCCGAGGTCCGTAACCGTGGAACCGATATTCGCGCCGTTCAAGGTCATGGTGACCCCGGACGTTGCGGTCCCGACCATCGTGCCCGAAATCTTGTACGTCGGCGCACTCGTCGCAGTCCCGGAGAAATTCACGTTGCTTACCGGTGCGCCGGCGACCTTGGCGGCGACGCTGCTCGGAGTGAACACGTGGCCGGCGACGGAGGGGGCGACCGTGTAGGTCCCGTTGGCAACGCCGGCAAAGGTATAACCTCCGCTCGAGCTAACAGCGGCGATTTTCGTGGACTGCCCGGTCAACACCACGGAGGCGCCCGTTGAGCCTGTCACCGCGCCCGAGATCGTCGTAGAGCCCGCCGTAGGAACGGGAGTCGGCACGGGTGTCGGCGCCGGCGTGGTCGCCTTCGTGACGGTGAAGAGGACCGACGTGAAATGCGAATTCTGTGGATTGATGAAACCCAAGTGCGCGGTGGTGGCGTCGTTCGGCACGGTGACCTTCACCAAGGTGTCGCTTACGACGTGGACACTCGCGTCGTGCGCGGCGCCGATCCACACCTGCGTCAAACCGGTGAATCCAGTGCCGGGTACCGTAATGATGGTGCCCGGGGGGCCGGAAGTGGGCGAGAAGCCGGAAGGCATCGGCGTCGGATAAGTGGCGCTCATTGCGACCGTGGCAGTGAACAGGGCAAATGCAAAATACAAGGGGGTACGTCTTGGCATCTTCTCACTCAATGACATTGGAGGTGGCAAAAACCGCGCCGTGATCACTGAGTGCAAATAAGGACTTCTCAGAATCGACTACTGCGGAACACGAGAGGCGTTGTACGTGCGATGAGAATCGCTAGCAACCGTCTCGGTTTGGCGACTCGCGCCTTCATGGAATGTCTTGAAACGGCGACGTGTGTCCTACAGCGAATGCCCTACACGAAAGTGTGAAATGCGTCCCGTTCTGTTTAGGACTTCGTGCGGGGCGCGGAGGGAATTCAAGCAGGCGACGATGCGCCGGAGCGGGGAAAAGCTAGGGTTTTTCGCGATCCGTGCGCACCCATTCGTCGGACGATCGACGGCGCATCATCAGCAGAATTTTCCAGAGAAGAAATCCCGGCGCACGCGCCAGATCAAGCAGTCCTTGGGCGCCGATGCCGCTCAGCCGCCAGCCGCGCACCACGTAGAGAATGAGACTTGCCGCGCATCCCAGCCCGATCCACAGCCACACTCGCATCGCCGGCAACCACCATGCGCTGAGGGCTGCGAGCGCGATCAGCGCGCAGACGTTGAGCGTCACATACGACAACGGCAGCACGAGCAAGTCGAGTGCGAGATCGAGGCACACGGCACTGCGCCTCAGGCACGCGGTCCGCAGCAACGTCATGCTTTTCGCGCGAACAAGCTCGAAGCGACCATGCTCCCAACGTTGCCGCTGTTTGCGCGCGATCTGTTCCCCCGAGACCATGTCGGCATCCGAATGCGCCTCGTCGGCATACTGCACGCGAAATCCCGCCAGTCCCAGATCGATCCCGTATTCGAGGTCCTCGGTCAACGAGAACGCGCGGTACGGGACTTGGGCCAGGAGCGCATGGGTAACGCACCAACCGTTGCCGCGAATGCCGCAGGAAACGCCGACCCTTTCGCGGGCGCGCGAGCGTACGATGTGAAATGCGGCCTTGGCGATCGTGATGAGCCGCGTGCGCCATGACGCGAGTGGATTCAAGACGCCGTAGTGCGCCTGCACTGCGCAGGCGCCGCGTTCGATTCTCGCCGCGAACGCCTCGAGGAGATTCGCGGACGCCTCGGCGTCGGCATCGATGACGACGACCGCATCTGCCCAGGCTTCCGCGGCACTGCGCTCGAAGGCAAACTTGAGCGCGTAGCCCTTGCCGCGCAGTTCGGGATTGGTGCGCTCGAATACCTTAGCGCCGGCCTGCGTCGCGATGCTCGACGTGGCGTCGCTGCAGTTGTCGGCGATCACGATCACCCGAAAACGGTCCGCGGGCCAATCCAGCCGCCGCAGATTCGCCACGGTGCGCGCAATGACGGCTTCCTCGTCGTGCGCCGGCACAAAAACGTCGAAGCGCAAGCGGCGCGAGGAACGCTGCGGCGGCCGCGCGCGCGCGGACAACATCGTGCAAGCCAAAAGATAAGCGCAGGCGAGGCCGGCGGGTAGCGCGAGTGCGAGGAGCAGCAGGTTCAAGAGGACGATCACTTGGTTTCACGCATACTCGCGGTATCGCCAGCCCCAAAATACCGACAGCTTGCCCACGTTTGCCGAGAGCGTGGTCAGCCAGCGGGCGGCGTGATGGCGGCCTAGCGGCCACACCACGAGCGCGAGGGCGGCCGCGGCCACTGCTTGCGCGAGCGCGCGCAGGAAGAATAGTACGCGCTTCGCAGTGGACATGGTGCCATAGCGGCCGGCGATCGAATGCCGGGCGAAGTCCTGACCCCCCGACAGCGCACGGCGCAGGAGCCAATGCAGGGACAGGCGGGACGGCTCCACCGGTTCCCTCACGATGGCCTCGTCGCACCAAACGAGGCGCGCACCGCGTTGTACCAGGCGCGACAGCAGATCGCCGTCTTCTCCGCCCGTGAGTCCCAGGGCGGGATCGAATGGCGCTTCGGCGCCGCGAAGCCACGACCCCTTGACGAGGACATTGCCGAATCTTAAGCGATTGGGCGGAATGACCGTTCCCGTAGCCATGCGTGGAAAATCGTAGAAACGGCCCCGCCGGATCCAGGCGGGAGCGCTCAAGGGCACGATGGGGTCGACGGGACCCAAGACGCCATCCGCGGCATCCCGAGCGGCCGACTCCACGAGTTGCTCAAGCCACGGGGGCGGCGCACGTTCGTCGTCGTCGATGAATGCCAACCAGTCGCCGCCGGCGAGTTCGACCGTCTTGTTGCGCGTCAGGGAAATATTCTTCACCGGTTGGACTGCATAGCGGATGGGGAAGGGCGCACCCTGACACAGGCGTTCCTCCACGACGGCCCGCGCGCCGGCTCCCGCATCGTTATCCACGACCACCACTTCGTCGGGCAGGCGGGTCTGGCGGGTCAAATCGTCGAGCACGGCCGCAAGGCGCTCCGCACGACGGTAAGTGGCTATGCAGACGCTGACTGTGCTCATGCGAGTCCCGTGGTCGGGCGGCCGCTCAAAAGTGATTGATCACGGCTCCGAGGAGTTTCGACTGGGTGCTGGCCAGGCGCCGCAGCAGGGCGCGGGTGCTGTTGAAGGACGTGTGCTCCGCTCGGCTCAGCACCAGTGCACGTGCGGCAACCGTGGCGACCGCCAGCCCGTCCGCGAACTCTTGCACAGGAGGCGTGTCAAGAACGATGAATTCGTAGGCGTTTCGCCAATCGTTCAGCAAGTTGCTGAACCGGCCGTCGGACAGCAGTTCCAGGGGATTGGGCGGAATCGGACCCGCCGTCAACAAGTGCATGAAAGGCAGTCCAGTCACCGGATGGTAGTAGGGCTTCTCGTTGTGTCCGATCGATTGCGACAGCCCGTGTTGATTGGACGAGCCGAATAGCACGTGCTGCTGCGGCTTGCGCATGTCGGCATCGACGAGAAGGGTGCGTCGGCCCAGTTGCGCGAACGAGATCGCGAGTTCGGCGCAAAGCTGCGAACGGCCCTCGCCCGAGCCAGGACTGACCACCGCCAGCACGTTCGCTCCGCGCCCGGTTTCGTGCAGCAGCAGAAGCTCGGTGCGCAGGGCGCGCAGGCGCTCGCTGCGCGGATTGTCGGGATCGTGAGCGAGAATCAATTTTTTGCTGGGCGCGACGCGCTCGCCCTGCCGCAGCACCACGCGGCGATCGGCCGCGATGCGCCGGATCGCCGTTTCCACCATTCCCTCTTCTTCCACCGTGCGTCCGGACTTGATCTTCAAAAGGGCTTGTTCGAATGCATCGGGCCGCAGCAATCCTAAGCGTTCGGCGGCATCGGCGAAGGTGGTGCTCATCGACTGCATGACTTCATGGATTTTTTCGATGGAATCGCCCGTCAAACCCAACTCGGCGATGAGCTTGTCGTTGATGTCGATGTCCGTGTCTTCCAAGGGATCGTGGAGAGGATCGTGATTGGTCGGCGATGGCGAGTTCATGCGGCACTTCGTAGGCTGAGAATCGGTTCGAACTCCATCAGCACCGGCAAATCGAAATCCCGCTCGAAATCGTCCCGACAGCGGATTCGCCGGTTAATCAGCAACTCGTAGATCAAGGGCGCGAGGACCCCTACGCCTATTCCGCACATCACGCCCAGAATGAGCAATTTGAGCTTGTTCGGCTTGGCAGCCTTTTGCGGAGGCACCGCTCTACTGACGACGCCGATGTTCGCCACGTGTCCGCCGGATGCGAACATGATCTGGTCGTAGCCGTCGAGCGCGCGCTTGTAGACGGTCTGCGCCGACTCGAGTTCCAGTTCGAATTTCATCCCATCGTCCTGCAGCTTATTGACGCCGAGCACTTTTTTCCGCTGGTCCTCCACGGCTGCGCGCATCTTGGCCTCGAGCTCTTGAGCTGCGGCGAGTTCCGACGTATTGGCCGACCTCACTCCATGAAGCTCCGCGTCAAGATTGCGCTGCGTTGCGTGGATCTGGTTTTCGAGTTCCAGGACTTTGGGATGCTGCACGCCGTACGTGGTGCGCAACTGCGCGAACAGTGTCTGTTGCGTGTTGAGCAGCGCCTTGAGGTTCTGCACGGCCAGCGAACCGGTGGCCGTATTCGCATTCTGCGCGGACATCGCCTTCACCTCGGCCGAACGGCGCGCGTTCTCGGCATCCTGCAGCTTGCCCTCGAGCATGCCGAGAAGGGCCTGCTCCACGCTCGCGTTCTTCGCCGTGGTATCGGTGACGCCCGTGCGCTGCCGAAATGCGGTGACCTGATCCTGCGCAGTGCGCACCTTGTTCTTGAGTTCGGCCAGTTCCAAGGCATAGCGCTTGGCGCGCTCGCTCGCCGGCCCCGATACGCGCTCCCGCTGCTGCGTCAGGTACAGGTCCGCCAAGGTATTGGCGATCTGCGCGGCGAGCGTCGGGTTGCGGGCGGACGCATTCACTTGGATGAGCTGGCTGCCAAAGGCGCCGAGTTGTATGTCCAGACTCTTGATGAGATTTTCCCGCACCCAGTCGCGCAGCGTGCTGCCGTCGCCGGCATATCCCGCAGTATAGCTTTTGTCCTGGGTCAGATTCAGCTTGTCGATGACCGGCAGCAGCACTTCCGGGCTCACCATGAGCTGCGCTTCCGTCGACATGTAGTTGAACGTGGGTGTTGTGGCCGCCCCCGGGGTGCTCGCCAGCGGATCGTTGCCCTCCGGGTTCACCATCATCGTGGTGGTCGCGGTGTAGGTCTTCGGCATGAGCTTGATGACTCCGGCCATGAGGACGGAAATCGCGACCACGATGACGAGCGTCGGCAGGCGATACGCGCGCAAGATCGACAGAATCTGCGAAAGAGAGAGCCCCGGAGTCGCGAAAGCTCTCGGAAGCGCCGCTTCGTTGCTTGGAGTGACGGCGGCGGGCACCGGACGCGCGACCGCGAGCACTGGGAGATTTCTACGCGATCTCAAAAAATACTCTCCTTCACTTGCAAAACATCGTCGGGTTGGATGAGGTCGCCCAATTTGGCTTTCACGGTCGAATAGTCGCCGTTGGGTTGCTTACGTTTGATCTCCACCCGGCGTTGGCTGCCACGCAGGGTAATACCGCCCGCCTTGGCGATGGCTTCGATCACCGTCATTCCCGGCTCGACGCGGTATCGCCCGGGCGTGGTCACCTCGCCGTAGATCGAGAACTGTTCCGCCTTGGGCACGAACACCGAATCGCCGCCCTGCAGAGACATCGAATGGACCGTGCCGCTGCCGTTCGCAAGGCCTTTCAAATCCACCGGAAACCTTACTTCCTTTCCGTCCTTGTCGAGCCGGATGATGTAGACGATGTCCGAACCGGTCGCCGTGATTCCGCCGGCCTGCGCCAGCAGATCGAAAATCGTCGTGTTCGACTCCACCGCATAGCGGCCCGGGGCGCCCACCTGGCCGAGCACGGACACTCGTTGGCTGCGCGACTGCGTCACGGTGAGGGTGACGTGCGGGTCGACCAGAATCTTGCCGGATTTCAGTGCAGCCTCTATCCGGGAACTCGCCTGCGCGGGCGACAAACCGGCGACCTGGATATTGCCGGCCAGCGGGACCGACACGGTTCCGTCGTCACCGACGTAAACCGTCGTACTCAAATCCGGCTGACCGTACACTTGAACGCTGACGCTGTCTCCGGGCCCCAGTTGCAACAGGGGCGCCTTCACTGCGGGCTTGTCCGGCGGCGGCGGAGCCGGGGCCGCAACCGCACATTGGAAGACGCCGAGCGCCAGGACGGCGACAGCCGCCCACCCCGATACACCTCGAAGCACGTCTCTCCGGTACTTCCCGAAAACCCACCGAGTCTGCAATTCAGCACCTTTCGTCGAAATACTTAACATAATACGCCAGCCTCTCTTATAACCCAGGCTGGGGGCGAATATATTACTATTGACTCCCGCTGGGGAGCCGCGATTGGTCGACAGTACTGCACTCTTGACGGCCATTTCTCGCACGCCGCGGGAGGGCTCCACGCACAATTGTAAGACATAGCGATCCAACCCAATGCCGACCCTAACTTCCTAGTGAAAGTATTCCCGCGCCTGTCTCCCACCTCCTGGCTGACGACCAAAACGGTTTTTTCGCAAATCTTTGCGCTCCTGCTCTTTGCGATCCAGGCGCCCGTTCTCGGGCCGAAGGCCTTCGGGCTCATTTCCATCGTCATGGTTTTCGTGGGATTCTGCGAAAACGTGCCGGGTGAAGCAGCCGCGGAAGCCTTGATTTCGGTCCGCGAAATCGACGAGCGGCACTTCCGCACCATGACCACGGCCAATGTGCTGTTCTCGATGGCCGTCGGAATAGCGGTGTTCGCGGGGGCCCACCGGATCGCGGGTTGGTTCGGCGAGCCGGAACTTGCCTCCATCTTGCGCTGGATGTCGGTGTTGCCGGCAATCAGTGCGTTTGCTGCGGCGCCCATCGCCGCGACCAAGCGCGATATGCTGTTTCAGCCGCTTGCGCTACGTTCCATCGGCAGCTTGTTCGTCGGCGGAATCGTGGGTCTGGCGCTCACTCTGGCCGGGGCCGGCGTATGGGCGCTGGTCTGGCAGGCCATCGTCACCAGGCTGGTCTCGTCGATCCTGCTTTGGCGCACCGTGCCGCTCAAATTTGGCGTGGGAATTTCGGCCCGACACTTCCGCGAGTTGGCGCATTTTGCGGCTCCGACCCTGGTGTCGCGCTTACTGACCTGGAGCTGCAATCAAATTCCGCGCTTGATGCTGGGACTGTACTGGGGGCCGACCGATCTTGGGTTGTTCAGTCTCGCATCCCGCTTGGGCGACATTCTGGTGGAAGTCGCCGTCGTGCCCCGCTACGCGGTTGCCCGGGTGGAACTGCGGAAATACAGCAGCGACCGTGCGGGCCTCGATGCCGCGCTACGCCGTACCTTTACCTTTCTGACGGTGTTTTGTTTCCCCCTGTGCATCGGGGGTGCCGTCATCGTGCCGACGCTGTTTCACGTCTGGCTGGACCCGCGGTGGATCGGGGCGATCGTTCCCGCGCAGTGCCTGCTGCTGACATGCGTCGCCCTGGTCACGCAATACCTGGGCGGGGCGGCGCTCCTCGCCATGAACTTCCAGCGCAAGGAGGCCATGGTTTCCATCGCGCAAACGGCGGTGACCGTACTCGCGGTTGCGGCCTGCGCGCCGTTCGGCCTGCTGGCGGCTTCGATTGGAATCGCGGCCCGGCCGTTTGTGTTGCTGCCGTTGTCGGTGGGCCTCTTGAGGCGCTATTGCGCCATTCCGGCCTCCACGATATTCCTGCCGCAGTGGCCGCCGCTGGCGGCCAGCCTCATCATGGGAGCATGCGTGTGGATGCTGCGGATGGCGCTCGAGCGCTGGGTCGCCGACCTCGTGGCGCTGCCCTTGCTGATTCTTGCCGGGACCGCCGTTTACACGCTGATGGTGCGACTGACCATGCCCACCGTGGTCGCTCGGTTCGTCAGCCGGCTACCCAGGAGCGTCTAGTCCAGGCGACGGGAAATACTCGGGCGGCTCCCGGGGGCTATTCCCTCGAATCCCACCCTCCCCCCCCCCTCGTTACAT
>Ga0179587_10001341_pt1 | contig 11088 bp, 11 predicted proteins | sample CZODoug2_1_08_16_FD_185932 | JGI IMG/M metagenome (GOLD analysis project Ga0179587, IMG submission 185932) | Vadose zone soil fungal communities from Angelo Coast Range Reserve, California, USA - CZODoug2_1_08_16fungal | ecosystem: Environmental > Terrestrial > Soil > Vadose zone | place: USA...
AGTGAAATCCTACTACGTGAGAAAAGAACGGTCACGCGCAAACGCGTCGCGTCGACTTGAGGTAGGTTGTTGTATTGTATTTACATGACACGTGGTGGTTTCAAAGTTTGGTTCTTGTCTTTCTTACGAGGCTGACAGCCCCGCCTTCAACTTTTAGAATTCTTGCACCCTAGGCCACTATTTGACTGAAATCTATCGTTCTACAATCGCGTCGACGCCATCAATATATTCCTAACATGGCCACCAACCATGCCCGCGTACGGTTCTACCTTTGCTTAATGTTCTCTCCTGATTCTCTTTCATTGTCGTCTAGTTGCCTCAACGGCGCACACTCGCTCAACGCGTAAAGGCTGACGAGAACGCCATAAGTAGACACTTGCGTCAGGCTTCGAACGTTACCACTACATCGCGCTTTGCTGCCAAGGAGGTCAGCGGTGTCAAGACTACTCAGACCCGAACAGCACTCGGCGAAGTCACCCTGACCGCTGTGAACAGAAGAGTATGCACACTACCGCTCCTTGGCACCTCTGCTGGTGGCTGACAATATTCTTCTAGGACACGGGAACCAAATTCAATGCAGGAAAACAAAAGGAGCCACCAGCAAGCCTGAAACGGGGACGCTCCGACTCTAACGCCATCGTGCAACGTGTCCCTCTTGGTCCTGGCAGAAGCCAAATTGCACCACCCGTCGCCAACGCCGTCAACGCCCGTGCGCCTCTTGCACGCCCCCGGATACCAAGCGTCAACACCAAACGTGGTGTTTCGCGAATTGCACTCCCCACTGTCGTTGTGCAAGACGTAGATGATATTCCACCCCCGAGCGAAATGGATATCGAGGAAGATGCCACGACGGTCGACCGTGAGACCGAGGCAGAAGCTAGCCTCCTGGACGGCGAGCAGGAGGTCGAAGCTATGGTCGGCGTTGAGAACAGTGAAGAAGATGACATTGAGGAGACCGCCCAACCACCCTTGACAGGGGTGCAACGAATATGGCCTGACGTTGCGACAGACCGCCGGATAAAATGCGAGAGGGAGGTCCTGGCAATCAGAGATGTGTTTCGAGACGAGGTGGATATGTACGATACAACGATGGTGTCCGAGTACGCCGAAGAGATTTTTGAATATATGTGTGACCTCGAAGTATGTGTCCCGAGCATCCAGTGTTATCATGCTGATTATGACACCTTACTCAGGAGGAAATGATGCCAAGCCCAAATTATATGGACGGCCAAAATGAAATTACCTGGGCGATGCGACAAACACTTGTCGACTGGCTATTACAAGTCCACCTCCGGTACCACATGTTGCCTGAGACCCTCTGGATAGCTGTCAACATTGTGGACCGGTTCCTTACCAAGCGTGTAGTATCTCTGGTAAAGCTGCAGCTCGTTGGCGTTACAGCTATGTTCATTGCGGCAAAATACGAGGAAATCCAAGCCCCGTCGGTGGACGAATTTGTCTTCATGACTGAGAACGGGTACCCCAAGGAGGAGATTCTCAAAGGAGAGAGAATCATGTTGCAGACCCTCGAATTCAGAGTGTCGCATTATTGCTCGCCGTATAGCTGGATGCGGAAGATCAGCAAGGCGGATGATTACGACATCCAGACAAGAACCCTTAGCAAGTTTCTAACCGAGGTTACGCTCCTGGATTATCGATTTCTGAGAGTGAAACCAAGTTTGGTGGCAGCAGTCGGAATGTACTGCGCAAGGAAGATGCTAGGTGGAGACTGGGTAAGCCTTTCGTATCCACGATGCGGTCGACATGCGTTTACCGCATGTGCATCATGAAATCATGTGATTGACCCCACTTTAGAACGACGCATTTACGTTTTACTCTGGCTATACCGAGGAGCAATTGGCAACCGGCCACGAACAACTGATCGAGAAGCTGATAGAGCCCAACTTCTCGCGACAGTATGTGTGCAAGAAGTACGCGAATAAGAAGTTTCTCAAGGCATCTGTGTTCGCTATTGAGTGGGCGAGAGCGCATAGGGAGCGACCACTGCCAGAGACGGCATGATGCTTGAATATTGAAGGGGCTCTTCAGTCTGTTGCTTTCATATATCCCTTGTTTCTCTGACTTGTACATCTAAACCGCATCACTATCCCATCCATTCACCTATAATCTTCTCATCTCGATGTTCGATTATATCTCACTCTGTTACCGCCATATCTTTGTTCACGTCGCAATCACATCTCGTTCTGTTTGACTATGTCTCTCGTCTATGCACTTGCTTTTCACCCGCTATCGACCTTGTGCCTTTCTACTTGGCCTCATTGTGCATAGAGTCTTGTCATCTCCGGCATATAGGCATTTCTAATTCCTAGTCTATGTCACTGGCACACATTCCCCTTCTGGAGAATTTCCTTGGTATATGATTGCGCTTCATTTTTTAATGGACCGGCGTAATAATATGCCGAGTCAATATTCACATGTTTCCCAAGGATTGAGGTATTTTACGCCAGAACCCCCACTGTACGTGATAACCATGTCTCTCTCATTCAAAGGCCACACCGTAGTCATCACCGGCGCAGGAGGAGGGCTGGGAAAGGCGTGCGAACTTGCATACGCATTCGCACTTACGCCATACTTACTACGATCTTTCCTAGATATTCCTTACTCTTTGCATCGCGGGGAGCGAATGTCGTGGTTAACGATTTCAACGGGGTGGCCGCTCAGAAAGTCGTTGACGAGATTGCGAAAGGTTGGCCCAATTTCTGGATACCTTGTGCTCTCGAATTTACTCGTTGGAATAGCTGGTGGTAAGGCAGTTGTCAACACCTCATCAGTTACCGATGGTGCCGCGGTAATTCAAAGCGCGCTGGATACGTTTGGCGGAGTCACCATTCTGCTCAACAATGCTGGTATCTTGCGGGATAAAGGGTCAGGAATAACACTTCCTGGGTATTGACGAGACATATTAACCATCCTTCCTAGGTTCAAGAACATGTCTGACAAGGAGTGGGACCAAATTATGGAGGTCCACTTGAAAGGCACTTTCTCTTGCACCAAGGCAGCGTGGCCTCACTTCCGGAAACAAAAGTTTGGCCGTGTTATTAATACTTCCAGTGCAGCCGGGCTGTATGGTGCGGCTGACACCAACACGCCGCTTTCTTCGTGTTGTAATTGAATTATCTAGGCAATTTCGGCCAGGCAAACTACAGCGCGGCAAAGATGGGTCTTATAGCCTTCACGAAGACGCTTGCCGCGGAAGGTGCTAAATACAACATCAAATCGACTGTCATTGCCCCTGTACGCTCCTATCAGTGCCGTTTGTCATGTTCTAACCTCTGTGTATCGATAGATGGCCGCGTCTACCATGACGGAAACCATGATGCCTCCAGAAATGCTGGCCAAACTCAGTGTATGTCTCCCATTCAACCAGGTCCACTCATTCTTACGGGTAATGGGATAATCAGCCGGAATTTGTTGCTCCCTTTGTTGCTGTTCTCTGCCATCCTGATGGACCTGAGGCTTCCGGCAAGCTATTCGAAGTAGGTGCTGGGTTTATTGCCGAGGTCCGATGGGAAAGGAGTGACGGTGCATTATTCAAAACTAACGCCAGCTTCACACCTTCTGCAGTAAGTATCCCTCGTGAACTAACGTCAGAGGATACTGATATCCCCAGGTGAAAGCTAAATGGGCAGAAGTGACGAATTTTAGAAACCCATATTAGTATGGCTGTCATTTGTTTTAGTTTTGGCAAATTCTAAGCAGTTCTGACTATAAACAGCCCTCAAGCTGTTACCGATATAGATGCAAGAGTGGGGACTTCCTATTTTTCACCCGCCGCTTGTCAATCTTATATCGTTTAGGGAAAACTCGAGCAAGCATCTAAACTACCGAATAACGCACAATCATCACCAGAAGTGCGTTTTGATGGCCAGACCGTGATTATCACCGGTGCCGGTGCCGGTCTTGGTCGCGCTTACGCACATATGTACGGAAGACTTGGCGCAAATGTTGTTGTAAACGATGTCAGCGAGAAGGGCGCCCGCACTGTCGTCGATGAGGTCGTCAAAGGTCAATATCTTACACTACGAGCAAGATCGCCACATTTTTCTGATGTATGGCTTACGCCATCGTAGCTGGAGGGAAGGCAGTAGTCGCAATTTGCTCAGCTGAGGACGGCGATGCGATCGTGAAGACTGCTATAGAGAGGTTTGGTGGCGTGCATGTCCTCATCGCGAACGCCGGTATCTTACGGGATAAATCCTTCACGGCCATGACCGAGCAGGAATGGGATCTTGTGTTGGCTGTACATCTACGGTTAGTTTAGCCGCTCTTTTTAGGTCATACCGCTCATCTCAATCTTCTGGTAGTGGTACATACAAGGTACGAATGCCCTTTACCTTTCATAGTGCGGTGCTCTCATTACAGACCAGTGCGCGAAAGCTGTCTGGCCGATATTTCAGCAGCAGAAATTCGGGCGCATTGTAACAACGTGTTCTCAAGTTGGAATCTGTGAGTGTACATTCCTGTAGCCTCCGTTTGTAAAGCAGCTGTTGATTGCCGATTTATGCAGATGGCAATTTCGGCCAGGCAAATGTCAGTAGTATGATTTTCCACCCGACATAGTAGATCCCTCATATTGGTCCAGTACTCTACAGCAAAGGCTGCGATCACAGGCTTGACACGCACACTCGCCCTTGAGGGAAAAAAGTACAACATATTGATAAATGTTATTGCTCCATCGGCGGGCACCGCCATGACCAGCACCATTTGGTGTGTGTTCTCTTGGACTCTGTATCATGTCATATGAATACCGTCAAACAGGCCGCAGGAAATGGTAGACGCCTTCAAGGTGAACGAAAGCAGTCCTTTGATTGACCCACTTGCTGATGTCTACATTAGCCTGATTATATCGCACCTTTGGTCGGATATTTGAGCAGCAAGGGCAAGTTAGGTTTCACATGTAGATGCTGCCATCATTCTGAATTCTTTGCAGATAATGTCGTGACTTCGGGTTCGTTGTTCGAGGTGTCTGGAGGTTGGGCGGCACAAACGCGGTGGCAACGTTCGGGGGGCCATGGTTTCTTTTCTGACCAACCTTTCACCGCCGAAGATGTCATCGCGAATTGGAAGAAAATCACGACCTTTGGTAAGTTAACCACACAACGCCACAGCTACAATCTGACTTTGTCAAGATGATGGACGTTCGACGCATCCTGCTTCTGTACAAGAAGCCGCAACACAGGTTTGTTCCAAAGCATCTTACCGTATTCCCTTTCCAAAAGTTCACTAATGCTATCTGTTTAGCTGATCAGCAACTCGGAGAATAAGACCAGCACTTCAAGGGCGAGGTTGTAAACATATTGTATTGTAGCTACTTGGGACCGGAGTCCGATAATCTTAAATCCATGTGATTATGTACTATATGAAGTATTCAGAAACGTGGAACTACTGTCTAACTTGTCTTGACAGTCGCCCTCACTGTACATACTATGTTGAATTTGAATGCACACGACACGTTCGCCGATCCAGAGGACTCCCAACTGGTAGCCGAAGCAAAGCGACACCCCATTGAATCCTCAACATATAATTACACCGAGGTAGCCTTCTAAATCTCGACAAGTGAACTCATGGACGTTAACCTAAACCTTCAGCGCGACGTCATCTTGTACAACTTGGGTGTCGGTGCGACCGAAAAAGAGTTGCAATGGACCTTCGAGGGTGACGTAGATTTCTCGGCGTTGCTCACGTTCGGTGTCGTTCCCCAGTTTCTTGCGAGCTCTGGGATACCACTGGACTGGCTACCGGACTATAACCCTGTGGGTATTGTGCCATAGTAAGCACAAGGCTAGCACTGATGTGTTCGAAAGGCGAAGCTACTTCACGGAGAGCAATACCTGAGTATCAAAGGCCCAATTCCAACCAGGGGAGAGCTCGTCAGTACTGCCAGGTTAGTGGACCTTAGTTGGTATTGCTATCTTCATTGACCGTGTAGCGAAGGATCATGGAAGTTTTGGACAAGGGCAAGGCTGCAGCTGTTACGACGGTTGTAGAAACCCGCGACAAGCACTCTGGACAAGTCATTTTTGAGAATCAGTCGACCGTCTTTATCCGTGGTGCTGGTGGATTTGGCGGAAAGCGGAACGGTAGTGGTCGGTTGTTCGGTCATCCAACCAAGAATCGCCTTACTGACAGGGCGCGATAGACCGCGGAGCTGCAACCGCGACGAATCTACCGCCGAATCGAGAACCTGACGCTGTCGTGGAAGAGAAGACCAGCCCTACACAAGCTGCGATCTATCGGTATGCCATTCGATTTACACGGAATTTTTTGTTTTTGTTTAATCCAATGGACTTTTAGACTGAGTGGTGATTATAACCCTCTACATGCAAGTACCAAGCGTCGAGGGTCGAGACGCTTCTCTGAGCTTTATGGATCCATAGATCCTTCCAGACTTTGCTACCATTGGTGGCTTTGATAAGCCAATCCTCCATGGCTTGTGCTTTATGGGAATTGCTGGCAAACATGTCCTGAAAACGTTCGGGTCATACAAAGACATCAAAGTTCGGTCAGTTGACTTCTCCTTGCGCTCTCGTCTGCTTAAATTATGTGGTCAGTTTCGCTGGAGTAGTCTACCCTGGTGAAACTATTGTGACTGAAATGTGGAAGGAAGGCGACAAACTCACCTTCAGTAAGTTTATAAAGATAGAACACAAAGCATTGTACTAAGAACTCATTTCATAGCTGCAAGGGTGAAAGAACGCAACACTACGGTCCTTGCAGCAGCAGCAGCTACCCTGCTTGATGGAGATACCAAAGCAAAACTGTAAGATATTTTGATTGAGTGCTTCTATTACACCCTGAGATACTCAATGCGTCTGGTCGTATATCACAATCCCCTCCCAGCTGACAGAGGGAATCGGAACATCGAGGCTTACAGCGGAATGGTACTTGCAGGGAGAAGTCGTCTGCTGTGAACTGTGATCACGAAGTGGAAACTCAAAATTTAAGTTTTTGCGCGAATATCATACGTTGACATTTCGTACTTCCCATGTACAACATACATTTATGAATGTTCTATTATTGACTCATGCACATGTTCTCCATATACAAGTACGCTCTTGTACCGGCATATATCCCTGGCCTTAGGACAACTACTCACTTTCAGTGCAATCCAACAGGCTGTTAGGCTATTACTTTCATGCAGAGGATAACTTTGTTGTCGGCTCTTTCTGGAACGTCTCCGGTTCTGGAACGGAAAGCTTTGTATTCATTCTTCAATGCTCCACAATATCAAGCATCTGTCAGTAGCCACTCAGGGCATGAGCCATCTCTCCGATCATTGGATGACTCATGGGTGTTGGGCATCGGTCCCGGTATGGCTGCTGAGGGTTGACATGTCATGTATTATCGATTGCTATTAACAAGTTATAGGGTTGACTAAGGAAGGTGAGTCATACATCCTAGGGGTGAGAGTAACAGATCATACCGGGTATATAGAACCAGAATGTGACACCAAGGATAACATACAGGCCTGTTCCAACAGGTCTCATAAGTTGGGTTGGTATCACTTGGTGAATGACTTCTCATACACATCAGAATCATGCCTTCCAGCCAATTTGATTTCCCATCTTGTACCACGTAATTCACTGTAAGGACTGCTTGAGGAGTTATAAACAGTTCATCTCATCATTGCAATGTGTACCACCTCACCTGCGAGGAAGAGGGTGACAGATTCATAAGGATCGAACAACAGTGTCAGAGGCTTGTCCAGAATCCACGCAAGAATAACGATGAATCTGTGAATGGGTCCTGTCAGCATCGCTTCTCACTTGCGAAGGGAGGTGGATCTCACGGAATCACAAAGAGTGCTATTTGCTGCGGGTATATGTAAATTAGCATCAATGAAGTAATTGGTAGCAGGATCAAGACTTACGATACTAGAGCCAACTGCAACCCCTATGCTCAACGTAAGCTTATCCTTTACGGAGACAGTAACTGCTGTTACATGTTCTGTAAAATTTCTTCAGGGCCTCTTTCATTTCATAAGCGTCGTGCCTCGCACCTGCGGCGTTCCCTACGATGGGAAGGAGTATGACACCAACATATTCTCTACTGATGTTTCCACCAGATGTCATGCCGTCGATCGAGTCCACCAGCCATTCGGCTGTCACAGCAACCAACTGTGAAACAGTGGTCGGAGCATTAAGCATAAATTTAGGAATGCCATCTTACCACAGTTATAGCAATCAGGAGAATGATGGTCATCCATACACTCATTTGAGGCCTCTCTTCCTCCTCCTGTTCTTCTACCGCCTGGCTCTCAAGGTCTGTCGCACTCGATGTGTTTTCCGTTGCCCGACTGTTAGTAGCATTCGTAGTCGTGGTGTGCGGCACGTGGCGGTCGGATGCATCGTCGTGATGGTGCTTGAAAGGATTCTTCCCCTTTGACCGAGGAGAATATTCAACTGACTTGATGATATCATCCCCAGAATCGTCATAAAGCTTTGCGTGAGAGTAGAGTTGGAAGTACAGGTAGGACCCGTAAACTGTCGAGATGTAGTCCACTGTAGGATAGTGACGAGGGATTTGTGCTTACTGAATAGGAGGATCACTGCAACCTGAAGATTTGGCATTCATCAGCTACTGGATTTGCACTTACAGAGGTAGAAAAGGACACACCCCATGGCTAACGGATAGGATACGTGATGCCTCATCCGTCGAGTTACCGTTGTCGAAAGCAAAATGGAACGCAGCAGGTAAAAGGACGGCAATGACACTGATTGCTAGCAGCGATGAATTCAATTGTGTTGCGCCTGTAAAGGCTTCAGGACACCCCAGCCTCGTTGGGGAGATATGACAATTACGCACTGGCACCAAAGCCCTGCTCAGAGTATTTCAGGCCTCCTGCAAAAAAGCACATTCCCAAAACAAGGACTAAACAGGGTCAGAAATTCAAGATGCTGGTGGGTGTAGATAAGCACTTACGCAAATTACTGAGGACTGAGCCAACCACTGACAGATTGAATAATCAGGATTGGGCAACAGATAACGTGGGGAAGTTCTCAAGTAATGGATCGTGAACACAACAGTTCCCCAAGCATTGCTCTCTCAAAGGTTCATGACGTAGAATGTGGACTTACATGACGATTGGACTATCTGTAGCTCACATTTGAGAAGCGCAATTATCTACACTGGCGATAAGCTTTACGTGCCATGGGAATTAACAGAAATGACACTCACGGAGACGATAAGTTCAACACTGATTAAAGCTGAGTTGAATGTACAAAAGTCAACAGATATAGGCTTGGCTTACGCGTTCCCCTGAATACAACAAAGCCCTTGGATGAAAAAATACCATGAGAACCGGAGATATAATGGAGCATACAAGAGTGGCATTGAGAAGACCGGCCAGTGTTTGTCCCACTCGCAAAGATAGTTCTTCGGTAGCAAAGCCCAGTAGCTGACCACACTGTCAGTACACGTGGGAAAACGCGGATGCCGTATACCTTCGCCAGGGGTATAATTGCAAGAAATGAAACTAGTTATATCATCACCAACAACGCCACAGATGACACAGCGGAGCAACACACAAACGAATACCAGGGTATCTTTATTCTTATCTGAATCTTTCAGTGCGAAATTGAGTACCCACTGAAATCTCCATAAATAAGTTGGGAGATATTCGCCGTGCAAAACAACGAACGGATATTGGTATGAAGACAAGTAGAACATTCAACCCTGCATGAAAGAAATGACAAAGCAACGGGTTCCATACCTCAGTTACGAAAGCAGCGAAGAAAGAGAACGCACATGAAGCAAATAAAATAGACTTCAGACTCTCAAAGAATCCTGGGGCAGGTCCAATCCTCCTTGGAGGGGTCAGCATAGTAGTAGTAGCGCGACGTAGACTGAATGGTCGTGGCACGCCAGGCTTCCCATTACTCGGCGCCTCGTGCGGAATCGTAGTTTTCCTCCTGACAAGTGATCGTAGAGGGATAGTACGATCACTACAAGACGACGGTTCTGTATGGGAACGAGAAATAAGTGTCTGCTCCTCAGCGCTTGATTCTAAATCTGAGACGTGAGATGATCCAAGTGTAACGACGTGGGGATGATCAGGACAAACCATTGGAAGCGCCAGCTTCAGCTGCGGAAGCCATCGATGCTTGTCAAGGTCAACTTATCTGAACAAGTCGATTTAAATAAAGAGTGCTAATGTCCGACCACTCGGACTAGTGCTATGTAACAGCGATGTTCGGTGGGTTTAATTGCCGCAGTACACAGCAAATGAAGTTGCGGTTTTAAACAGACAGAAGGAGAGGGAGCCGATGAATCTGGCAAAAGCTAAAGGTTCGTCACGAGGATGCAGTTGCGTTTTCGAAAAATCGAGCTTTGGCTCTATTTATGTGGGACCCGTGGGACCCTTCCTTCTTTTCTTCTAAGTTGCGTTCCAGTGCTGTTTAGTTTGCTTGCTCTTTCATGTCATCCCCACCCTGAAGAAGTCATTGCAAGAGAGACCAAAGTTAATACACTTAAGATAGACCTCGACGACGTCACGTGATGAAATCATTACTTTCCGTGACAAAATGAGAAAAGCAATAAAGCTTTGTAACAACAGAGTTTTGGCTGAATCTGGGCCTGAGGAAATGTGCAGAAAGTGAAAAACTTCAATCGCTCGGGGCCAAAATTTTGATTTCGTAAGTATTGAGAGATGGGAACAATTTTTAGTACCTATATTTAGCCACCACCCAAATCCAGCTTGACCTCGAAAAGTATACAGCATCATATAAGACAAGCAGATGAACCGTGCGTTCGGCACAGTTTCGTATTGCTTTCCGTGTACATTACACAGTGTTTAATCCCAAGCATATGAACCATGCCTTCAGCATGATTTCATATTGCTCTCAAATATTTTACATAGTGTTTAATACCAAGCATACAAAACCATGCCTTCGGCATGGTTTTGTATTGCTCTCCATATACTTTACACACTCTTTAATCCCAGTACTTTACATAGTTCCTTATCATTTATCCCAGTAATTTACACAATGCTTTATCCCACTGATCTACACAATATTCAATCCCAGTAATAAATACAATCTTTAATCCCAAGCATATTGTAAGAGTGGG
>Ga0179587_10001345_pt1 | contig 11072 bp, 10 predicted proteins | sample CZODoug2_1_08_16_FD_185932 | JGI IMG/M metagenome (GOLD analysis project Ga0179587, IMG submission 185932) | Vadose zone soil fungal communities from Angelo Coast Range Reserve, California, USA - CZODoug2_1_08_16fungal | ecosystem: Environmental > Terrestrial > Soil > Vadose zone | place: USA...
GATCGGGAGCACAGTTTCTATGGCCAAAAAACGTGGCGCGGAAGGCGGCTTTGCGGCGGTGGGCACGAAGTATCTTGAAACCGATGGCGTAAAGATAAGTGCGAAACAGAGCCCGCGGCTGGTAGCGATTGGCGGCGCGGAGCAAGGCGAAAAATGTTTCCTGGGTGAGTTCTTCCGCGTGAGCGAGGTCGGCAACGCGGCGGCGGAAAAATCCATAGATGGGCTGCTTGTACCGCGAGAATAGTTCTGCAAAGGCTTCCGAAGAGCCTTGCGAAAAAGCCAGCATGAGCCGTTCATCGCTGACGCCGGTGTTAGAGGATACCGGCGAGCCTTGAGGATTCGGTTGGCTGCTGGGCGTTTCGTCCATGGCGTGTCGAAGGAGAGCCTCGGAGTTTAGAACGAGCGCCGGCAGTGCGTCTTGCATGGTAGGCCGCCTGAATCCTTCACTAAGTGTAATGTCGCGGCCAGGCAAAAAGTTCCCTCAAGAATGGATGAAAGATGGGGCAGAGACCCGGAGAGCACAGACACGCGCAGAGTCGAACCGCTCAGAAGCCGATAGAGGAACGGAGGGCGTTGGCAAGCGACTGGCTGAAGCGCTGGACGTCGGCCTCGTGTTCGGCTTCGACCATGACGCGGGCAAGCTGCTCGGTGCCGGAGTAGCGAAGGACGACGCGACCGTTGTCGCCGAGTGCGGATTGCGCCTCGGCCAGAGCGCGGGAGACCTCCGGGAGCGTTTCGAGCGGCGGTTTCGAGCGCACCTTCACGTTCACGATAAGCTGCGGATAATCCTTGAGGCCTTCCACCAGCGATTCAATCTTGCCGTGCATAGAGACCAGCGAAGCAATTTTTGCGGCCGTGAGCAGGCCGTCGCCGGCGGGGCTGTCATCGAGAAAAATGATGTGCCCGGACTGTTCGCCTCCCAGCACGTTGCCGCTGCGGAGCATTTCTTCGAGAACATAGCGATCGCCGACGGAAGCGCGGGCCAGCCCAATATTTTCGCGCGCAAGCACGCGCTCAAGGCCCAGGTTGGACATGGATGTAGCGACGACGCGGTCGCCTTTGAGTTTGTTCTGGGCTTTAAGGAAGCGCGCAGCGGCCAGAAGCACGCCGTCGCCATTCACGACTTTTCCGGATTCGCAGACAAAAAGCGCGCGGTCGGCATCCCCGTCGAAGGCCACACCCAGACGAGCTTTCTCGGCGACGACACGTTTCTGCAGACCCTCCAGGTGAAGCGAGCCGCATGCGGCATTAATGTTGCGGCCGTCAGGTGAAACGCCCATGGCGATCACGTCGGCACCGAGCGAGCGGAAGAGCTCCGGGCCAAGCTTGTAAGCGGCCCCATTGGCGCAATCGAGAACGATCCGGAAACTACCCAGCTTCGCGCCGGGGATAAACCGCTTCCGTAAAAAAGCGAGATATTCAGCGTCAAGGGATTCGTCCGCAGCGAGCGGCGGCAGGTTTTTTGGAGCGGCTTCGCTCCGGTGCTTCAAAATCCCTGCTTCCAGCTGTTCTTCGACGGCGTCGGGGAATTTCATCCCCGCGTGCGAAAACAATTTCACCCCGTTGTCTTGAAAGGGATTGTGCGAAGCGGAGATGACCACGCCGGCGTGAAAATCACCCTGGCGAACGAGGCAAGCAACGCCCGGAGTGGTAATTACGCCGGCAAAGGCAACCTTGGCTCCAGCTTGCGCGAGACCCGCCGCGAGTAAAGAAGCAATGTGCGGGCCGGATTCGCGCGTGTCCATCCCGATCAGGACATGCGCCGCGCCATGTTCGCGCTTGAGATACGCTCCCAATGAGCGCCCGGTGGCGTATAGAGTGGCATCGTCGAGCGGGGGCGTGCCCGGGACACCGCGTATCCCGTCGGTTCCAAAAAACTCTTTGCCCATGGAAAAGCCTGTTTCTCCAGAGTGTGTGGCCGGGCCTGGTCGCGGCCAGCTTCCGTGCGGATGACCTACCAAATCTTAGCACACCGAAAACCGCGACTTTACCGCCTGGCCCCGCGCATGCTCATTGCATAACGGAGCCAAATCAAGAAGCACATCACTCAAATTGTTAGATTTGCCCTATCAAAGCAGCAGTCCACAAGCCCGTAAACGTTTTGCGAGAATGTGCTAACGTGTAGCACCGGAGTTGCTCGTGTCCGTCACGCAAACGCCGCCATCCATGGTTCGCTTCACCAGTTCCAACTTCAGCATGCGGGTGCTTGCTGCGGCCATCATTTTGCTCTTCTTTTATTACGCCGCGGGCGTGGTCATCACGCTGCTGCTCTCCATTTTGCTGGCCTATTTTCTCGATCCGGCAGTGGAATTCCTAGAAAGAATGGGTCTGCCTCGAACGTTGGGCGCGATGGTGATGGTGTTGATCCTGATCGCCGTGCTGCTCGGGGGAGGCTATGGGCTGTGGACGCGGGTCGCGGACTTTGCGGAAAACTGGCCGAAATACAGCACGGTCCTTCGGCAGGCAGCGGGCGCCGTGGAAGGCAAAATAAAAGGGATTGAAGGCCAGGTTTCGCAAATCGCGCCGGATCCAGGCGCGTCATCCGCGGCCACCGTGCGGGCGGAACCCACCGTCGTTCGCACGCTGATCTTTCGCGGCATCGGCTCCCTGTACGCGCTGTTTCTGGAAGTTACCTTCATGCCCTTCCTGGTTTTCTTCATGCTCGCGGAAAAGCGGGAACTTTGGCATGGAACATTGCAGCTCTTTCCCGCCTCGCGCCGGACGCAGGTCAAGGAAACCCTGGAGGATTTGCGCGACGTCTTGCGCGATTACCTCGCGGGAATGAGCATCGTGACGCTGGTCGTGATTGCGTCCAGCAGCCTGTTTTTCTGGTTCATCGGGATGGAGTTTCCCATTCTCACGGGAATCGCTTCCGGGATCCTGAACATGGTGCCTTACATTGGCGCGGTGATGGCCTGGCTGCCGGCCTTTCTCATCGCGCTCGCAAAATGGAAAACGCTCGGGCAGTTCGCGTTGATTGCGGCGACGCTGACTGCCATCCACGTCTTGGCGATCAACCTGGTGGCGCCCAAACTGGTGGGCCGCCGCGTGCGCCTGAATGCCGTGGCTATCACCATTGCGCTGCTCTTTTGGGGCTGGGTGTGGGGAGGCATGGGATTGGTTCTGGCGATTCCCATCACCGCGACTTTGCGGGTGATTTGTGACCACACCGAATCGTGGAAACCGATCGGGCGCTGGCTCAGCGCTTGAAACCGCCGCACGCAACAGACCATTCCTATTGAGGTAAAAACTGTGAATTATAAGGCTGTGTTATCCCTGGCTGCCGTGGTATTTCTGACGATGACCGCTCCTCGCGCCGGCGCGTGGGGCTGCAAGGGTCATCAAACTGTGGCCCTGATTGCGGAGAAGCACTTGACACCCGAAGCCCGGCAAATGGTTCAGAAGCTTCTTGGCGATAACCCGATTGATCCGAAGCTGAAGCGCTGGTGCGGCAATGCCACGACGGACGTGATGGTGGACGCCGCCACGTGGCCGGATGATGTGCGCAACGAGCGCAAAAACGGCCCCTGGCATTACATCGATATTCCACGCGGCAAGCACCAGGGCGATTTGGCGGAGTACTGCGGCGCCGAAGGATGCGTGACGCGTGCAATCGAAGAGCAGCGCGCCATTCTGAAAGACAAGTCCGCCGATCCTTTGAAGCGCGCCGAAGCGATCCGCTACCTCAGCCATTTTGTCGGCGATATGCATCAGCCGCTGCACGCCATCACCAATGGTGACAACGGTGGAAACTGCGTGCCGGTGAAATATCTTCACCATGAACCGCTGCCCAATTCGCTCCATCCTGAGCGTGAGGATTATTCACCCAATCTTCATCAGGTCTGGGACACGGAAATTGTGGAACGCGACATGGAAATCTCCAACCCGTTCAGGTACGCAGACGAACTGGACGAAAAGTTTCGCGCCGAAGTCGGTGCGTGGAAAGCGGCGGGCATCCATGTGGACAACTGGGCCTGGGAGAGCCACGAGCGGGCCGAAACCGCCGTCTACGATCCTTTCCCCGAGAAAATCGCCATCGAGCCGGACCTGAAATTGAAGAGCTGCGCCGAAAACAATCACATGGGCAGGCGCATGTTTGAGAGGCATCTTATCGTCGGCGAGACGTACCAAGCCAATTCCGCGAAAACCGCGCAGACCGCGCTGGCAGAAGCTGGCGTTCGTCTGGCCATGATTCTGAACGATGCTGCCAAGGCTGCGAACTAGGACTGATCCATCATGGTTTCGGCGCGGGAGATTCCGCCGCTGGGGCTGACACACCGAGCGATTTGATGTACCGCACCAACTGCCAGCGCTGAGGTTCTGGAAGTTTCGACCACACCGGCATTTTCTTTCGAACCACTCCGTTAGTCAGCAGCCAGAAAAGAGTTCCGGGCGTTGCGTTTTGTACTTCCAGAGTGCGAAGACTCGGTGCTTTGCGTGTACCTTCGGCGGATTTGCCGTGGCATTCCGCGCAGTGTTGTTCGAATAGAATGGCGCCCGCAGCAACGGCGTCCGGATCGTTCTCCAGTGGGTTTCGACGCTCTTGCGCTTTCTTGGGTGCTTTTTGCAGTTCAGCGTAAACGGGGGGATCGTATTTTGGCGCTGCGCTGGTGGGCGATTTATCGGGATCTTGGTTCTGCGCAAGGACAACAGAAACCGCAAGAAATAGAACGCAACTGGGGAGCGCCGCACCAAAGGCTTTCACTTGCGCCCTCCAAAGAGCCGGCTGACCATCGAGCCGAAGCCGGTTATTTCCCGCGACAGGCCCCAACGCATGAGCAATTGGTGGCTGTTGTCGTTCAAACCAAAGCCGGGCGAAATCCGCAGCGCCCACCCGGAGGGCAAATTCCACGCCAGCGCGGGTGCCAGGTAATGCGCTGTATCGTGGAGTCCAAAGCTGTGACGGTCACCCAGGCCACCATACATTTCGACACCGGCGACAAAGTTTTGCGGACAGAAGGTGCAGCGTTTGGCGGAGGCCTTCAGCGCGAGCGGACGGCTGGCGCCAAGCGCGTAGCCGAATTCCCACGGTGAATTCGAAAGGTTCTTGGCCGCGAGCGTGTTCTCGGTAAAGTTCCAGCCCTTGAACGTGCTGGACAGGATGAGCTTCAACTCGATTTCATGGATACGCTCACTGCGAGCCACCGCGTTCGAAACGAGGAAGTCCGATTCCACGTCGTGGCCTTCGCCTTCCTTCAGGATCTTGTCCGCGCCGTTTTTGTTTTCATACTCGACATAGAAGATGGGATTGATGAAATGCTCGCGCTTCAGAGGCCGGAAGCGATTCTCCCAGCGGAAACCGGTAAACACCGTGCTGTCGTTGAAGGTAGTCTGGCCATCCAGGTAGATTTCCGTGGTCCACCAGGCCGTGGCCCCGTATTCAAACTCGGCCCAGTAAGCGTGGAAGTCGTTCCCGCCCCGCTCGGTGCCGAAGGTCGAGAAGTACTCGATCTCAAGGTTGCCGGGTTCCTCCAGGTAGTGATCATAGGCGACAAAGTACGGACTTTCCTGGGCGATGGCACAGGGAGCCGAGTAAAACGAGAGCAGAAAAAGACAGAAGGAGCCAAACAATGCGAGCCGACAGGTCGGGAACACAAAGTCTCCTTGCAAATGACTTGCATAAACGAATTCAGACTAACTTAGTCCTATATCGTTTGCAAGTGACTTTCATCTAGGAAATGGGCCCTGTTGCCGACCGCGTACCCCCGCGCCGCTGGACGGTATCCCGTCGGACGAATTCTTAACGCCAAGACTGCCGGGCGTTGACACTTAGGAGGTGGCGCGCCATCCTTGGCGGGATTCCTTCTCCCTACGCTCACATGAGGAGGCCCGGTGGATTGCACAAAGCTGGTGCTCGCGCTGCTCGAAGAAGGCTACGAGAAAAAGACCTGGCACGGACCGAACCTCAGGCAATCCATCCAGGGCGTAACGGCACGGGATGCCGCGTGGCGCCCGGGGCCGGGCCGGCACAATATTTGGGAAGTCCTGCTCCACGCCGCGTACTGGAAATACGCGGTGCGGCGAAGAATCGAGGGCGGAAAGCGCGGCTCGTTCGTGCTCAAAGGAAGTAATTTTTTTACTCGGCCCGAAAAAGGCAAAGGGAACGAGGCGGCCTGGAGTGCTGACAAACAATTACTGGAGCGGGAGCACCGGGCCTTGTTCGCAACGGTAGCTGAATTGTTGCCTACAGCGAGAGCTGCAAGATTTGTGCCCCAACTCTACGGCATCGCCTATCATGACATCTATCACGCTGGGCAGATACGGCTTCTGCGCCGGCTAATGGAGCGCTGATCAGCGCGCCTGCTTCCGCAGCGACTGCACCAGGGAGGACATGTCCCGGGCGTCCTGGAAGAGGCGAATCGCCGCGATGCCCGAAGAGCCCGCGGCAAGACAATCGGGGGCGTTCGCCAAAGTAATTCCACCGATGGCTACCACCGGGATGGAAACCGCGCGACAGACTTCGCGAAGGCGTTCCAGGCCCTGCGGGGCGCCAAACGCGGCTTTCCACGGCGTAGTGAAAACGGGGCCGAAAAAAAGATAATCCGCGCCGTCACTCGCAGCCGATTTCGCGGCTTCCCAAGAGTGACAGGAAACGCCGATAACGAAATCTTCTAGCTCGCCGCGGTTCTTGATAAATCGCTTTGTTTCCGGCAGCGGAAGACTCGTCTCGCCGAGATGTATGCCGCCGGCGCGTTCCGAGAACGCCACGTCCAACCGGCCGTTCACAAGTATGCGCACGGGGGCGCCGTTGCTCGCCGGGGATTTCACGGCACGTTGCAAAGCCTCTCGCGTGAGCAAGGCACAGTCTCTTCCGGAAAGATCTTTCTCCCGAATCTGAATCCAATCGACACCGGAGGCTGCAGCGGCCTCGATCTTCGACAACAGAGCTCCTTGTGCTTTCTGAGATTCGAATTCCGGAAGGCTGGACCGGTCGGTCACGTAGCAAAGGAGTGGCCCGCGGGTTGTGTTATTGAGGCGGGACACGATCAGGCTCCGGGCGCGAACCGATCCAGCCGATGGCCAGAAGGATATCCAGGATTCCGACGCCGCTCACTGCGCCGCGGAAGGACGGATGAAGCAGAATGGGCATGAGCGAGGGGTAGTGGCTGAGAAAAAAATTCTGTTCCCAATAGCCGGACCACGGCAAATAGAGAAGCATTGCGCCCATTTCGAACGCAAGTACGACCAGCAGTGCGCGATAAAACCGGCTCATGGTTCGGCGAAATTCCGTCCTGCAAGGTATGGGTTCAGGATCGACGGATAGGCTTCTGAAGGGCAGCGATGCGCTCGGCTACGTCACGATAGTCGATGTTCATCGCATAGACCTGGGAGAAACTCTTCAACGCCGCTTCAGGTTCGCCCGCCGATTCCTGAGCTACGCCCAAATCATACCGCAAGGCGAGCGTGCTTTCCGGATCATTGCCGGGAGTCTGCAGAGCGCGCTCGTACCAGATCGCAGCGATGGCCGGCTGTCCCTTCTCCATGAAGGCCAGGCCCAGAAGCGTGCAGCACTGCATGGTGTAGCGGAAAGCGCGGCCGCGGTCGCTGGCTTTGGCGACTTTCTGGAACTCGCTGATGGCCTCCTCGAGGAGACCCATTTCGCGGAACGCGATGCCGAGGTTGTAGTGTGTTTCGAGGTCTTCGTCTTCCGCGCCCATCTCGCCGAGTTCGGCGCGAAACTCGTCGAACACTTCTTTGAGCGGACCCGACTCGGTGGACTGCGACGGCGCCGCATCTTTCTTGGCCACGGAGGGCGGCTGGGCGCTTGGCGCCCCTTCCGAGAAACTCGGTGTCAGCTCGCCGATGCCAAGCTGATCGATTTCGTTGGCAAGATCGGCAAGGAATTGATCGGAAGCGAAACTGTTGCCCGCGGGTGGAGTTGCCGCGGCGTTTTTTCCGACCGGCGCGCGTGGCGCGACGGGTTTTTCGGGCGGTTTCTGGTCGTACGCCGGCACCAGAGGCTCCGCATCCAGTACCAGTTCATATTCCTGTTCCAGTTCGAATTCGGGCTCGCCCTTCTGGGGAGGTTTCGCCGCAGCTTTAGCCCCTGGCACTTGTTTGGCCGGAGGCTTCGCCTTCGCCTTTTCAATGACGGGTTCCGGCTTGGGCGGAATTGCGGGAGCGGCGCTGGCGGCCTCCGATGGCTCGGCGACCGGAGGTTCCTCACCAATCTCAAATTCTTCTACTGCCCCAGGTTTCGTGTGACGCGTAGGAGCAGCGGCAGCGGGCTTCGCCGGCACTGGAGCAGGAGGAGCAGCCGCTTCGGCGGGACGCGTCTCTTCGAGAAGGGTCGCCCATTCGTCGGACAAATCGACTTCCTGCACTTCGGCTTGCGCGGGAGCCGAGTTCACTCGAACAGGCTCGTGGCGCGCTTCTTGCACAGGAGCGGGCGGAGGTTCATTCGCCACAGGTGCAGCGGCGATTTCAGGTATCGTACCATCCGCAGCCTCGGTTTCGGCGGCTTCCGGAGCGGCAGGTTTTGACGGAGGAACCGCGATCGCCAATTCCTCATCCGTCAAACCGGCGGCACGCTGGAAGCGACGGCGCAATTCTCCGAATCGTTCGGAGCTGCGCTTGTCGCCCGTTTCGCTGTGAATCTGTTCCAACTGCGCGGCGAGTTCGGCGGTGCGCCGGTCGTCGCCTGCGCCGAGAACGAAGTCGAGCAGTTTCTCGAGCGTCGGCGTGTGGCGCGGCGCGCGGCGCAGGATAGCTTCGAGCAATCCAATCGCTTTTTGCGTGAGGCCGTAACTCGCGAAGAGGTCCACGTCGGTGAGCGACTGCCCGATAAATTTTTGCGTTTCTTCGTCAAGCGTCGGCTCGCTGGAAACAGCGAGGGGTTTGACGAGCACTTCGGGAGCAGGCTCTTGGTCGTCGACAGGCAGCTTGGCGGCAGGGGGCTTCGGGATTTCCGCGCGCAAGTTTTCCTCGGGAAAATCCTCTGCCTCTCCCGCCGGCAGTTGTCCCATTTTGCGGAGCACGCCATTGAGTTTGCGCTTTGCCGAATCGCTGTCCGGATCGCGGTCGACAAGCTGCTGAAAAATCTGCTTGGCGCGCTCCCACTGATGACCGGCGACCAGGGCCTCTCCCAGGTGCGCCAGTGCGTCGGGCAAACGGAAGGAATCGCTGGTGCGACCGTACAATTCCACGAGCCATTCCAGCGGCTGGATACTGCCATGCATGCTGGCGGCTAGTTCGTTGAGTAATTTCCCGACAACCTCATGCTCTCCGGCGTCGATCATGGGCAGGCGGGATTTTTCCATGATCTGCATGGCTTTTTCGGGATTCCCGGACTGCAGCAGGGCTTCCACAACCTTTTGCATCGGCCCAAAATTTTTCTGGTCCGCTTCAAACACGCGATGCGCGAGCGCGGAAGCCTGGTCCCAATCGGAATTCTTGAGATACAGGTCGAGGAGGAGTTCGGTTTGTTCGCCGCCCTTTTCGAGATCGGCCGCCTGTTCCAAAAGCTGGGCGGCCTTGGCGAGATTGCCCTGGGAAGAATGCGAGCGCGCTTTGACGATAACCGCGGCCAAATTGTTGGGCTCGAGTTTCAGAGCCTTGTCCGCGAGCTTTTCGCTTTCTCCCTGGTCACCGCGGGCCAGCGCGCGCTGCGAAGCGGACACGTAAGCCTCGATGGCGTCCCGGGTCTGGCCCATGGCCTGATATAAATCGGCCAGGCGGATCTGGATGCGAAGATTGTCAGGTTCCGCTTGAAGAAGTTTCTTGAGCAAGCCGACGGCTTCGGGCTGGCGATTGTTCTTCAGGTGAATTTCCGCCAGTTGCAGGAAAAGAGGCCGGGCCTCGCTCATTACGCCCTGTTGAACGTAGAGATCAGCAAGCTTCTCGAGGGGGCGAATTTCCTCGGGAGCCAGCTTGGCGATGCGTTTGTAGACCGCGATTGCTTTTGTCAGGAAGCCGTCGCCAACGAAGATTTGCGCGAGGCGTTCGAAATAGTCGATGGCCTGGAACGTTTCGCCTTGGCGGATATAGAGTTCGCCGATGGTCATGAGTGTGACCTGATCGCGCGGCTCGTATTTCAGAATATTTTGGTACTCGGCGATGGCTTGAGCGACTTTGCCTTGATTCAGCAGCTTTTGTGCGGCCTCTACGTATTTGCTTTTGTTATAAGCCATGCGCGAACTGGGACAAACCTCCCCGCGGGAGTCTGTCCGGGACGTTCTCCTCGATTGGTTGCGGCAGCGGAAAACCCGCAACACTACTGAACTACGCTATCAGGCGGGAAAAAGACAAGTCAACGAACCCGAAGTACCTTGTGAGTAGCCAGTTATCCCCTTTCCTTTCAGGAAATTCACAGGCGAAAACGAGGCGAAGCGCCTGAGAGGGATCCACCCCTAATTCTCGAGCGGGAGCTGCGTTTGGGTCGCGCCCGTAGCCCAGCATCCGGATTCGCGCACCGGCGCAAAGGAATAGCGATGAAAGGGCGTGGGGCCGTGTTGGCGCAAGGCCTCGAGATGGTCTGGAGTGCCGTAGCCCTTGTGGCGCGCCAAGCCGTATTGCGGATAGATGGCGTCCCACTCTTCCATACGCATGTCCCGATGCGTTTTCGCCAGGATCGAGGCTGCTGCGATGGAGATGCTGCGTCGATCGCCCTTGATCAGAGATTTTTGCTCGATCAAGACGTCGAGTTGCATCGCATCAATGAGCAAGTAGTCGGGCGGGATGGTCAGTTGCTGCAACGCAGCGGTCATCGCCTGGCGCGAGGCCTGATAAATGTTCCAGGCGTCGATGCGCTGGGCGTCCACTTCGGCGACAGCCCAAGCGAGAGCGTGCTCGCGTACGCGCGGCGCGAGTTCCGCGCGGCGTTCGGGAGTGAGCTTTTTGGAATCGTCCAGGCCGACAATGCGTCGCCTGGGGTTGAGAATCACCGCGGCGGCAACGACCGGACCAAAGAGCGCACCGCGTCCGGCCTCATCGATGCCGGCGATGCGCATCCAGCCCAGTTTGCGTGCTGCTCGCTCGAAACGGGAAGAGCAGAGTCGGCTCATTCGCGGTGAATTCTACCACGCGGAAGTCGCGAAAAGGTTCGCTTCGTAAACGGAGAACTTTGAGGAAAG
>Ga0179587_10001346_pt1 | contig 11065 bp, 8 predicted proteins | sample CZODoug2_1_08_16_FD_185932 | JGI IMG/M metagenome (GOLD analysis project Ga0179587, IMG submission 185932) | Vadose zone soil fungal communities from Angelo Coast Range Reserve, California, USA - CZODoug2_1_08_16fungal | ecosystem: Environmental > Terrestrial > Soil > Vadose zone | place: USA...
CGAAAACATGGAGTAGTGGTTTCCTACGATTTGAACTATCGCGACTCATTGTGGAAAGCGATTGGCGGCAAGAAACGCGCGCAGGAAGTGAACCGGCGCATCGCTCCGTTCGTGGATGTGATGCTCGGCAATGAAGAAGATTTTTCCGCGGCGCTTGGTTACGAAGTTCCCGGCACGGATGAAAACCTTTCCGCGCTCGATCCAGAGAATTTCAAGAAAATGATTGCGAAGGTTGTGCAGGATTTTCCATTCAAGGTGGTAGCAACGACTCTGCGCAAAGCGACGACGGCGACGCGAAACGATTGGGGCGCCATCTGCTACAGCGCTGGAAATTTCCACGAGGCGTGGAACCGGGAAAATCTGGAAATTCTGGACCGCGTAGGTGGTGGCGATTCGTTCGCGTCTGGGCTGATTTACGGATTTCTTGCCGGCAAGGACGCACAGTGGGCCGTCGAATGCGGCGCGGCGCACGGCGCGCTGGCCATGACCACTCCCGGCGACACGACGATGGCTACGCTGGAAGAAGTTCTGCAGGTAATGAAAGGTGCGGGCGCACGAATCGCCCGCTGACAACGAGGCAAGCTCTGATGAGGAAGCAGGAAGTCCGGTCAATTATTGAAAAGGTTGGAATTGTGCCGGTGGTCCGCGCGTCATCCGCGGAAGAAGCGCGCTTCGCGGCGGATTGCGTGGCCAAGGGCGGCGTGCCGATTGTGGAAATTACGATGACGGTTCCGGGCGCAGTCGAGGTGATTCGCGAACTCGTGAAGTCGATGCCACAGGTGCTCGTCGGCGCAGGAACGGTGCTGAATGAAGGCTCGGTACGGCAGTGCGCTGACGCAGGTGCGCAATTTCTTGTGACGCCGGGATTCGATGCGCTGACGGTGGCCGCAGCACGAAAACTCGATTTGCTGATTATGGCGGGCGCGCTGACGCCATCCGAAATCATGGCCGCGTCCGCGTCGGGCGCCGACTTCGTAAAAGTATTTCCTTGTGGAAGTCTGGGCGGGCCGAAATATATCCAGGCGCTGCGAGGCCCGTTTCCGAAGGTTCCGTTCGTGCCAACGGGCGGAGTGAACGTCGAGACGGCGGCGGACTACATTCGCGCCGGCGCCGCGGCGCTGGGCGTCGGCGGAGAGATGGTCTCGAAGGATGCGCTGAAGGCGCGCGACGGCGACGTCATCAGCAAACTGGCGGCGCTTTTCGTGGACCTGGTTCGGGACGCTCGCCCCCATTAATGCAGCTTGCACAGAGCTGGTCAGTTCATAGCCACTCCAGCCGACTTGGAAATGTGAACGCCACATTACCGCCGACTCCTTAACGGACGCGGCTAAGTCTAATCCGTAAACTATTGATTCTAAGGCGGATACCTTGATACCACGACGGATTATCAGATTCCGCTACAGTGATATCCCACGCGTGATTCGGTGATTCACCCGATTGAGTCTGACGGCCAAAACAGTATCTTTCTAATACGAGAGAGTGGGCCGCCTCCGCGAACAGCACCCCTCCTCCACCCCAAGTACCGACCACAGCTTTTGCGGAGGTGGCTCCGTCAATCGGTTGAATGAAGGCTGAGGCAAATGAACAGAGTGCAACAGTTAGTAAGAGAGAGCGCCACAAAGCAGTCGATCGGAGAAGGAGCGAGAAGTGTAGCGGAAGGTGCCAGCGTACCGGGAAACGGAGTTCCGAGGTTCGTGACGCAGGCGCGGGTATCGCATTTGCTCGCCCTTCCGGAGGAAGAGGTTCAGCGGATTTCGAGAGACGCGGGATTGGGCCGCGTGGAACGAGCTGGAAACGAAGAAGAAACGTATTTCACGTACGACGAGTTGTACCAGGTGGGAGTTCTGGCGGCCCGGAAGAAGCGGGCGACGAAGCATTAGCACGACAAACCGAACAACGGTTCGGCCAGGAGCAAGAAGGCCAAGTACATGGGACAAAACAGATCTATGGGATGTTCATACAAGCTTGCCGAAGAAGCACACTCGGGAATTCATCCAGTTGCAGCCCTGAAAGATGGACGCGACGCACAACTGGAGCACGCAGGCGTGCCGCTATTCTTCGATCGCGAAAAGAGTAAGTCTTGCCAACACGTTCTGCGGCATCTGCTTTCGGAAGCAAACCAGGATTTCGCGGGACTGCTGGAGGACCTGCATGCAACGCTGAGCGAACACGAAGGGCGCGCACCAGACCGGCAAATCAACGATCTGCTGATGCGCGCGGTCCGGTGTGCCACGAAACAGTATCTGCTGCAAAACACGCTGGGCGGTCTGGCGTTCAGCGACGAATTGACCGGCCTGCTGAACCGGCGCGGGTTTATGGCGATTGCGCAACATCAGCTGAAAGTGGGGCGCAGGTGCGCCCGTGGGATGATTCTTTTTTTCCTGGACGTAGACGGATTGAAGCACATCAATGACCTCTATGGCCACGGCGAAGGCGACCGAGCGTTAAAGCGGGCTGCGAGGGCGCTGGAAATGACATTCCGGGATTCAGATGTGATCGCCAGGCTCGGAGGAGATGAGTTCGCCGTGCTGGCGATTGAAGCCTCGCGCAACAGCGAAGCGGCGATGAGAAGCCGGCTGGCCAGAGCGCTGAAATTGATTTGTGAGAAGGAAACTCGATACAACCTGCATCTCAGCCTGGGAGCGGCGAGAGTAGAGGTGGGGCGCAAGAATTCGATGCGCAAGTTGATGGATCGGGCGGATCAGTCGATGTATGAGGAAAAGCGGCGCAAGGCGAAGGGCGTCCCTCGAACGGCGAAGATTCGCGGCAGGAGTCGACCGTTGTTGGCGGTCAAGAATTCTTATGGACGCGTGATGCAGTAGTTTCTGCTTTCACTAGGCTCTCCCTCCCCAGCCCGGTGCGACGGAGTGAAGGCAGCCTGGAAAGCGAGTCACCAAATGCCGATGGGGTCTGGACGTTTAGAAAAACGAGCAACGCTGGCAATCCCGGTGCGGATATTCAGCACGCGGGAGCCGAGTGTAATCGAGCGGACGACTACGGAAAACGTCAGTTCGCTGGGACTCCGCGTGGTGGTGAGCCATTACCGGCAAATGAACGAGCGGCTTGTGGTGAAATCTTCGGACGGCGATCTGCAAACGCAGGCGCGCGTCGTTTACTGCCAGCCGCTTTCCGATGGACATTTTGCGATTGGATTGCAGTTTCCCTACGAAACGTCGGATTGGATGAAGAAGAAGCCGGGCTTCGGGGGCTAGCCTCGCCTGGTTGAATTTCCGCGATTCGATTCATTCAAAGCTGAAGCAAGCGCGTAGAGAGGCTTGATGCGGCCGTCAGCGAGCAGTCTGAGGGGCCCCAGCTTTTTTCTGCGCTAACTCCTGCAAGATGCGGGGGATCTTCTCGAACTCCGCGGACTTGTCGAGGAAATATTCAGCGCCGGCCGTCAAGCACTCCTGCCGATACTCGTCGTGCGAATGGTTGGTGAAAACCAGAACATGAATGTCCGGCCGAACGGGACGAAGGGCGCGAAGAACATCGAGGCCGGTGCCCCCGGGCAGGTGAAGATCGAGCACCAATGCATCCGGCGCCGTTTCGAGCAGACGTTGGATCGCTTGCGGCACATCGCCGGCATGACCGACAAGCTCCACTCCCGGAACGTCCTCCAGAAGCAGGGTGAGCCGTTCTACGATTACGCTGGAATCATCGACGATGAACACTCTCATAGCCTGCCTTCTTCAAAGACGGTTCGCCCACATATAGCAAATTACAAAATCGCGCGGAATGATATCGGGTGTGCACCGGAAGTAGTTGTAGGACTTTGTGAAGAGGGGTAGACCGCTAGGGTCCCACGGGGTTCGTACAGCCTCTACCTGATGCGACCTTCGGGCGGTGAACGGGCTAATAGTACTGGCCTAATCCACCAGCTGTGTCTGTAATGCGTAGCGGATCAGCTCCGCGTTCGTTTTCATGCCGGTCTTTTCCAAAATCCGGCTGCGGTATGTACTGACGGTCTTCACGCTAAGAGAAAGTTCATCGGCGACTTCTTTCACGGTCTTTCCGGACGCGATCATTCGCAACACCTGAAATTCGCGGTCGGAAAGCAGTTCGTGAAGAGGCAAATCGGTTCCCCTCCGCAAATCCACCGCCAGCGTTTCCGCCAATGTGGCGCTCACGTAGCGCCCGCCCGCCACGATTCGCTTGATAGCTTCTTTCAATTCATCGGGGACGCTGTCCTTGGTTAAATAGCCTGCGGCGCCGGCTTTCAGCGCGCGGCGCGCAAACTGCTGTTCGGGATGCATGGTCAGCAAGAGGACGGGAATTCTGGGACGAGAACGCTTCAAGTCCTCCAGAATATCGAGGCCGCTTCTACCGGGCATGCTGATATCGAGAATGATGACATCCCAGTTCTGGCGCTGCGCAAGCTCGAACGTTTCTTGCGCCGTTCGGGCTTCTCCGAAAACAATTCTTGGAAAAGCCTCGGACAGCGTCTCTTTAAGGCCGCGGCGAAACACGGCATGGTCGTCGCCGATGAGAATCTTCATGGGGTAGTCTTTCCCGTTGCGGAGAGGGGCCGCAGCGGCAGTGTAAGCGTCACGGTGGTTCCTGCTCCGGGTTTTCCTTCGGTTTTGAACTCGCCCCCGAGCAAGAGAGCGCGTTCCTGCATGCCGATCAGACCGAGAGACTTGCCTGCCTTTGCGGACTCGGGATCGAAGCCGGTACCGTTGTCGACGATCTGGAAAATGAGGCGGTGGGGTTCGTGCAAAAATCGGGCTTCGACGCTGGTCGCATGGGCATGGCGCGCGACGTTGGTCAGCGATTCCTGAAAAATACGGAAGATCGCGGTCGAGCGGTCCTTATCAAGCATGAGAGGTTCCTGCGGCAGCGTGACGCTGCAGCGAATTCCCGTGCGGCTCTCAAACTCCTGAGCGTGCGATTCGAGGGCAGCCTGCAAACCAAGATCATCCAGCGTTGTCGGGCGGAGTTCCGAAGCAATTCTGCGCAAGGTGACAATCATGCCGTCGACGAGTTGCGTGGCCGCTTCAACCTTGCCGCGCAGCCGGCTCTGCCTATTCGTAAGCTTGTTTCCGATTAATGCAAGATCCATCTTGATTGCGGTGCACACCTGGCCGAGTTCATCGTGAATTTCGCGCGCGATATAGGTGCGCTCTTCTTCCCGCACTTTCTGGAGCCGGGCCGCAAAGGCTCGGAGTTCGTCGCGTGAATTCGTAAGCTGCTGTTCGGCGCGCTGACGTTCCGCAATTTCGGAGCGCAACTCGAGGTTCACACGAGTCAGAACGGCGGTGCGTTGCTCGACGCGAAGTTCGAGCAACTCCTTGGCCTTGGTTAAAGCTTCAGCCCTTTCACGATCCTCGGTGGTGTCTCGCGTAAGCTTCGCGAAGCCGAGGAGATGGCCGTTCGAGTCGCGGAGAGCCGTGACGACAACATTTGCCCAAAATAGCGAACCGTCTTTGCGAACCCGCCAGCCTTCGCCCTCGCTTTGACCGTGCCGCACGGCCCTCGCGAGAATTTGGCGCGGTTCATCATTCAGCCTGGCTTCCTGCGGATAAAAGACAGAGAAGTGTTTGCCGATAATTTCCGCCGATTCGTAGCCTTTAAGCCGTTGTGCGCCGGCGTTCCAACTGGCGACGTTGCCTTCCGCATCCAACTGGTAAATGGCGTACTCGCGAACCCCTTCAACGACCAGGCGAAAGCGCTCTTCGCTTTCGCGCAAGGCGCGCTCGGAATGAATGCGGTCCGTGATCTCCTCTATCGCCACGCCGAGACAATTCTGGGAGAGAGGAAATACCCTGACGGAGTAAACGTGTTTTTCTTCCGGACTGTCTCCAAATGCAAGTTCGCCCAGGTCGCAATTTTCTCCGCTGCGGAGCGCAGCCAACAGCTGGCCGGGAATTGGGGTTTCGAGAATTCCAGGAAAGTCAGCGAGCGTCTTGCCGAGCACCACAAGGTGACTGAGCCGAATGATTTCGACGGCGGCTGGATTCGCGTCGACGACTCGAAATGTGCGTACATCCGCGGGATCGTCCAACAGCAAAAGGAGCACGCCGGTTGGAAGTTTTTTTAGAGCTTCGGGATATAAACTGAGCGCCGCGCGGGTGGGCAGCCCGCCACCGGTAGAGTCAGGCTGAATTTCAAAGCCGGAAGTCCTGCGAGCTTTCATGGAAGCTTTCTGTAGACAGTTCAGGCGGGCGGGCACTCAAGCTAGATGCAGCTTAAGTTCAACTTAGTATAAACGATTGACGAGAAAAAAAATTGCGAGGCCAGATCCGAGACTGGCCCCTTGGGACAGGTACAGGTGTCCGCCTGTAAGACTGCCGGAGACAGTTTCGACTGAAGGTCTCACAGGAGAATCATTTCCCCGCCGACAGACCGAAAATTCACGCAAAGCTAACCTCTCGACCGTGGGCGCAAGCTTTGGAGCGCATATCTGCCTCCGAAATCTCGTGAGCCCACGGCGCCGCCCAGGCCCTAGCGAGTCCCCAGACTCGAAACGCGCACGGTCCAAAAAATATTAGGGGAAATGTTTTGAAAATCAGAAAGCAAAGTTGGTCTGTTCATTCGCATTTCAAGTCGCTGAGACTCGCCGGAGCGGCGCTACTGGGCCTTTTAGTTGCCCTGGCATGCTGTGGCTACGCGGCAGCTCAACAAACGATCTGGCCAGGCGCGACGGTGCCAGCCTCGATCGATAACGGCGCCAGCGGTCCGCTCGAACTGGGAGTTTCGTTCAAGTCGGACGTCGGCGGCACGATCACCGGAATTCGTTTTTACAAGAGTTCGTTGAATACCGGCACTCACGTCGGCCACCTGTGGGGCCCTTCGGGCGCTCTGCTTGGCACAATCACGTTTGCCGGCGAAACCGCGTCGGGCTGGCAGCAGGCTAACCTTTCCACGCCAGTGACCATCGCGGCGAACACCACTTACACAGCCTCCTATAGCACGACGGTCGGACACTTTAGCGCCGATTGGAGTTATTTCGCGACGACCGGATTTAACAATGTTCCGTTGCATGCTCTGCAAACGCCTAACGGTGTTTACGGAAATCTCGGCACGTATCCGGCGGCTACGCACAGCGCTGCGAACTACTGGGTAGACGTGGTTTTCAAGGGTGCATCCGCATCCGCGCCCGCTGCGACGGCTGCCTTTGGGTTTAATGAGGGTAGCGGCACCACGACGGCCGACACCAGCGGCAACGGAAACACGGGAACTTTGGCCGCCACAGCTTGGACGACCGTGGGTCGCTACGGCGAGGCTCTTACGTTTAACGGAAGCACCGCCGACGTCGAGGCTGCCAATTCCAGTTCCTTGAATCCTGGAACGACGGCGACGTTCTCTGCTTGGGTGAAAGTCGCTGCGGCGAATTCCGAAATTTCCTCGGTCATCAACAAGTGGAGCCAGACGACCGACGATGAGTATTTGTTCGGCCTGGATTCGGGCAATCATCTTACTTTCGCATGGCTGACCACCGGCGGGAACGTATGGGGACAGCCTTCCTACAATCTCGTTAGCGGAACCAACCAGGTTCCTTTGAACACGTGGACGTACATCACGGTTGTGAGAAGCGGTCCAGCGATCAGCTTCTACATCAATGGCAACTTGGATAAGACATTCGCAGCCGCGGCGGACGCGAATCCCTTCCGGAGCGGCATCAACACCCTTCGCATCGGTGGGCAGAATCGCGGGGGCATAACCCGTGTGCTGAATGGCACGATTGACGAAGTGCGCTTGTACAACCAAGCGCTGACTCAAGCTCAGGTTCAGAGCGAAATGAACACGGCAATCAAGGCTGGGACCGCTGTTGCACCATCGATCGCAACGCAACCGGTGAACCAGAGCGTCGTGGCCGGAGCCGCGGCAACATTCACGGTGGCTGTAACAGGTACCGCGCCATTCCAATACCAGTGGCAGAAGACCGGAACCGCGATCAGCGGAGCGACGTCGGCCTCCTACACAACACCGGCTACGGTTGCATCCGATAGCGGATCGCAATTCAAAGTAGTGGTCAGCAACTCCGCAGGCAGCGTAACGAGTAGCACGGCAACGCTTAGCGTAAGCGCAACACTCATAGCACCTGCCATCACTTCGCAACCGGTCAGCAAGACTGTCACGGCCGGCCAGACGGCCACGTTCCAAGTGGCAGCCTCTGGTTCCGCGCCTTTGACCTTTCAGTGGCGAAAGAATGGCACCGCGATCGGTGGCGCGACTGCCGCGAGCTACACGACAGCAGCCACGACGACGGCCGACAACGCCGCGCAATACACGGTGCTGGTCAGCAACTCAGCCGGAAGCGTGACGAGCGGTGCGGCGACGCTAACGGTGAGTGCTGCTACGGCTACTCTCAGCATGACTCCGACGACGTTGAGCTTCGGAAACATTGACACGAGCACGATTAATACGCTTCCCGTGGTGCTCAAGAACACCGGCACCGGCAACGTGACCGTCTCCAGCGTCACGGCTTCCGGCGCAGGCTTTAGCTCCAGCAACGTTTCCGCCGGCAGCATTCTGGGCCCCGGACAATCCGCGACAATGAACGTTACGTTTGCGCCGGCAGTCACGGGCAGCGTGACGGGCAGCGTAGTTGTCGCCAGCAACGCGACGAACTCGCCTTCGACTGTTGCAGCGTCGGGCACGGGCGTGCACTCGAACTTTACCGCCTGGGTCTCACCGAGTATGGTGCGAGTTGGCAAAACCACCGCGGCCGGAACACTCTCTTCGATGAGCCTTTCCGGCGCTCGAGGCGAGACGGTTGACAGCCAGGTTGTAGTGCAAGGACCTGCTGGTGGTTTGACCAACGTGAACGTGAGCGCTACGGCTCTCACCGGTCCCAACGGCGCTTCTATCGCAGCGTCGAACGTCACGCTGTACCGCGAATACTACTTGTCGGTCACGGGCACGGCCAGCTACGGCGGCGGCAGCAATCCACCGCTCGGTTCTGGAAGTTACCCTGAACCGCTGATTCCCTTCAAAGATCCGGAGACTGGCGCAGCATTGTGTTCTTCCTCCGCTTCGTTGAAGGCTTGCAATGCGACCATCAGCTCAGGACAGAATCAACCCTATTGGATCGACATTTCAATTCCTCACGGGAGCACCGTCACGCCGCCGGGAACTTATACCGGCAGCGTCTCGGTCACCGCGGATCAGGGATCGGCAACTGTTCCAGTGACGATCACAGTTTGGAACTTTGAGCTTCCGATGCAGCCGTCCGAACTAACGCTCTGGACGCTGTGGTCGCCCAACGCGGGCAACACCACCACAACTTTGGCGCGCGCACTGATGCGCAACAAGGTTATGGGCTGGTACGATCCCGCAGGCAACGCAGCCTCAGACGTGAGCAGCATGGGGCTGAATCGTTCCGGTCTCGACAGCTACTACTTCGTCGGCATTCAGTGCAACGGCTCGTACAGCAGCCTCCCGACGACCAGCCAAATCAATTCGGCGGCGGCTAACTTCCCCTCCGGCCTGGGACTCGATTTGTATCTTTCCGATGAGTTGAACGGTTGCAGTGGGGACTACAACGCAATCAGGACTGTCGGCGCGAATGCACACGCCGCCAACCGCAGCGTCAAGACAATGGTAACTCTCAACGCGGTGGACCCAAATCTGTACGGCGCTGTGGATCACTGGGTGCTTCTCAACTCCGTGCAACAGTGGCCCGCCCTGCCATTCACCGGCGGAGGCGACCTCTGGAGCTACACAAGCTGCAACGCAGGTTACGGCAACGCTCCGGAGTGGATGGTGGACTATCCGCCAATCAACGAACGCATCCAGGCCGGCTTCCTCAACTTCACCCAAGGTGCGACAGGTCTTCTTTACTATCGCGCCGACGGTTGGACGGCGGGGAATGCTATCGGCAGCTGGAACAATGTGGACACGACGGCTTGCGGCGGTGGATTGGGCAGACCGGGTGACGGAATCTTCGTCTATCCGCCAGCACCGATCGCTTCAACGGAATCGGCTCCTGGAATCCGCCTGAAGGCTATTCGTGACGGTATTCAAGACTATGAATACGCCCACATACTCAAGAGCTTGGGTCAACTCAACGTTGTGAACACCAACCTTCTGCCGATTGCGGGAAGTTGGAGCAACTGGAGTCACGACCCGAACGCACTGGAGAGCGCAAGAAAGCAGCTGGGGCAACTGCTCCATCAACTTGCGCCCTGAGCATAGGCAACTGGCTTCTCGGATGTGGAAGCCGATTGCAGCAGGTGCACTCTAGACGAGCCGAAGAGTCTGTGTGGCGGTCAGCCCAACGAGAAGGGGCCGTCACACAGACTCAATGGCTCGATTTTTTGTTTTAGCGCGAGGAAGACTCCGCTCCTGCCCGAGAAGGTTTTCGTTGCGTCGAACCAGCCACGCCAGCGACATAGTCACCTCCTGAACTCATGCAGTCCACCAAGCCAGTTCCCGTGTAGGCCGCAGGAAGCTCCGAAAATTGGCGCACGGAAGGATCGGATTGGAATTCCGCGGCGAGTTGGCCCATCGTCAAGCAGCGCACGTCCCCGCTGCGGACTAGCGCTGCAAGTTCTTCCAGAAAACGTGCCACAACATTTTCGAGGCGAGGCCACTCGGCGTAAAGATTTTCGGGATGGAACCAGACGTGAAATACGCCGCCTTCGCGGCGGACGCGCTGCAACCCTTTTCTGAGACGGCGTAAACGGCTGGAATCGGGAATGAATTTGCGCCATCCTTCGGAGAACCGGATCAAAAGCGAGCCCGGGATGGAAACGATTCCCTCTTTCAGAGAAGGCTCGACCAAGGGCGGAGTAATTCCCAGGAAATCCGCGCAGACAGCGGCGACGGACGAGAGCGTATGGCTCGGAAGGCGCACGAGCGGCTTATCGGTGTCGCGAAAACACCTGAATCCCGCCTTCCTCAACTCGGGGAGATAGGCTACTAAATTGCGCGGGAAGATGAATGTCCTCTCTGGAATTCCAAGTTCATTCGCAATTTGGGAACAAAAGCGATATTCGGCGATAGCGCGTTCTGGCGTCATGCCGCGCTGCGCAAACGGAACGTGTGAAAACGAATGGAAACCGATCTCCTGCGCCGGAGTTGCGTTTCGGATCCGTTCGACCAGGCTCGCTCCGAACCATTC
>Ga0179587_10001349_pt1 | contig 11057 bp, 7 predicted proteins | sample CZODoug2_1_08_16_FD_185932 | JGI IMG/M metagenome (GOLD analysis project Ga0179587, IMG submission 185932) | Vadose zone soil fungal communities from Angelo Coast Range Reserve, California, USA - CZODoug2_1_08_16fungal | ecosystem: Environmental > Terrestrial > Soil > Vadose zone | place: USA...
GATTTCCGCGCCCGGCGGCGAGAACTTTACCGCGTTGGAGAGCAGGTTGGCGGCAACCTGCATCAGCCGGTCCGGATCGGCGTGGACGTTGTGCACCGACGAATTCTCCAAGCGCAGCCTCACGCCGCAACGCTGTGCCATCGGGCGGTTGACCTCGACCGCCCGTGCGAGCAGGGACCCGACGCCGACACGCTGCATGTCGAACACGACTCTCCCGCCCTCGAGCTTCTCGATGTCGAGAATGTCGTTCACCAGGCGGGTGAGCCGTTGGCCATTGGCGTGTGCGATTCCGATCAATTCTCTCCCGGCGTCCGATCTGGCGGCATCCGCGATCTCTTTGAGGAGATCGAGCGAAGCCGCAATCGACGTCAGCGGCGTGCGGAGCTCGTGACTGACGGTCGCAATGAACTCGTCCTTGAGTCGCGACGCTCTTTCTGCCGCCTCCTTTTCGCGCTCGGCCTGGTCGCGTTCGGCTGTTCGGTGCTGAAGGACATGAAACGCCTTTTCGAGCCCAGCCGCGACCTCACCAATTTCTCGGATGTTCGGTCGTGGAATGGTCGGCGCCTCGCCGCGCCCGAAGGCCATTGCGGGCCCGACCAACGCCTGTACCGCGGCGGTGATCCGACTCGATCTATAGGCGGCAACTCCGACGCCGATCATCAGAATGAAGACTGCACCTAGCGCGCTCAATCCGAGAAACGTATGCAGATCGTGGTTCATCTCGGCGGTCGGAATCCCGATGGCGACCGACCAATTCGAGGTTTCCGACCGACTGAAGGCCAAGTAGACAGGAAATCCTTCGAGCGTCAATGTATCGAGGAAGCCGTTGGGCTTTTGCTTCACCATTTCTATCAGAGCAGGGGGGCCGGGTCGGCCGACGAGCTCCGCGGGACCGCGGGTGCGCGCCACAGTAACGCCGTTCGTGTCAAAAATGGAAGCGACCCATGCCGGGGCCAGCTTCTGCCGATCCAGGATTTGGCCTAGATGCTCAGAGCTCAGGGCCATTGAAAGCTCATACTTGACCTTGCCGTCGCGGAAAACCGGCACCTCGATCGCTACCAGCGGTGCTCTCGCTACGGGCCCAAAGAACAAGTCGGTGATGACCGGCTTGCCGGTGTTGAACATCAAGCGGTCGAGCGCCATGCGGGGCCGCTGACCTCCGTGCGGCAGCGGACGTCCGCCGAAGGGAACAAGCGTATTGAGAAGCTGCTGACCTGATTGTTCGATCAAGACGATGTTGTTGCCTGATAGCTGCCGGACCAGCGCACTGGCCCTCTCATGAAAGGCTGCAAAATCGTCGGACGCCAGCTCCCGCGACGTCGCCAGGACTTCCACCGCGGCACGCATGGCCGCAAGCTCGCGGTCGACCGCAAGCATCAGCGCGCGGGCAGTCATGATCGTGTTTTGGGCGGCGCGTTCGCGTTCACTTGAATACATGCTCTGCATCAAGACCGCAAAGCCGATCCAGGCCGGCAGGACGCAAATCACGACCATCCAGATCAGGGTTCCGCGTATCGTGCGCACGCGTTGCCCTTCCCGGAGGGAGGAGTTCAGCAGCAAAACCAGCTTTCCATTTGCATGACCTGCGGGCCTGAACGGTTCACGCATGACCGACCTTGGCGAATTCGGCCGCCGACCGATATGCGGACACTATCCCCTCGGTTCTCAGCTGTCACCACGATTTCCGACCGGGCCGGGAGAACCTTCCTGCATTGGAGAGCAGGTTGGAGGCAACCTGTATCAGCCGGTCGGGATCGGCGTGAATGTCGTCACCGGGCGTGCTTTCCGGACGCCTGACGCCGGGGTGGAAACCCATGCCGCGAAACAGATCGTCAACAAGGTGGGCTTGTGGCGCGCTTGGAGGGATAGGCTGAGCTAGAGCGCAGCTTACATACGCATTCGCGGGCGCAACGAAGGCCCGTCGCGGACCTCCGATCGCGCAACATTTCCATTGCTCAGGCGAGGAGCGATACGCCCGGCTATTCCCGTTTGATGTGGGCGATGAGTGCGTCGATTTGGGCCTCGGCGTCTCCCACGGCGCCACGACCGGAACGCCTCTCAGCCGTGGTCTGTTCGAGTGCCGAAGCCGCCAGGCCCACCGCATCGAACCCGTAGAGGCCGGCGGCGCCCGCCAACTTGTGAGCGAGGGTCTGGAGCTCTTCCAGTGCTGACGTTGCGGTGGCACTGTCGGGCAGCTGGGTACGCAACCTGACGAGCGTCGCAGCGTCCGTGCGCAAACGCTCGCGGAATCCATCCATCTCTCCCGCGACCTCATCGTCAGGCGATTGGCATCGCGCCTGGTCAGCCGCCGTTGGGCGCGCGCAGTCCGGCAAGTGCTCTCGCACCGATTCGCGCAGTGATTTGCCATTGAATGGCTTTGCGATCACGCCGCTGGCGCCGAGCGTTTTCAGACGCACCAACTCCCGTTCCTGCGCCCGGGCGGTCATGAATATCACGGGAATCCCGGCGGTTCGCGGGTTTTCGCGCAAGCGCGCCAGCGTGGCCGGACCGTCCATCACAGGCATCTGGACATCGCAGAGGATCAGGTGCGGCGACCACTGCGCGGCGGCCACGACGGCTTCCTCGCCAGACGTGCAGCTTCGCACACTGAACTGGGGATCGATGCCGAGCGAAAGCGCCACTACCCGGCGGATATCCGGCTCGTCGTCGACGTGAAGGATGCGAAACGACGTCATGCCGCCTTCGTTTCCTCGACTGCGCCAACATCGATCTGTTGCAGGCCGGGCAGTTCGACAAAAAAAACGGTTCCGCCTCCGGGCGCGTCCGCAAAGCCGATCTCGCCGCCGAGTCGCTGAATAATCTGTTTCACGATATAGAAATCTGTTTCACGATATCATGTCTTGGACGCCCCATTGGCGTTCACTCGAATACATTCTTTGTATCAAGGCCGCGACGCCGATCCAAGCCGGCAGGACGCAAATCACCACCATCCAGATCTGGGTTCCGCGTCTCGTGCGCACGCCTCGCCCCTACTGGGGAGAGTTCAGCCGCAAACCTGGCTTTCCGCCTGCTGGCGAATTCGGGTGCCAAGGGGGTGGGCGCGCTGGCCGAATGGGCGGCCGCGCCGACGCCGTTGTCTTGCAAGCGAGGCAGGTCGACAAAGAACACTGTCCCGCCGCCGGGCGCGTCGGCAAATCCGACCTCGCCGCCCAATCGCTGAACAATCTGTTTCACAATGCTCAAACCCAGCCCGGTGCCGGCCTTCTGCCGCGTATCGGAATTGTCGGCCTGAGCGAACCTTCCGAATATGCGATCTCTGAACTCTGCCGGAATGCCATGACCGTGGTCCCTGACCGATATGCGGACCTTGTCCTCGCGGTCCTCGGTTGCCACCACCACTTCCGTCCCTGACGGCGAGAACTTTACCGCGTTGGAGAGCAGATTGGAGGCAACCTGCATCAGCCGGTCGGGATCGGCGTGGACGTCGTGCACGGACGGGCCTTCCAAGCGCAGCCTCACGGCGGACCGCTCCGCCATCGGGCGGTTGGCCTCGACGGCCCGTTCGAGCAGCGACCCGATGTCGACATGCTGCATGTCGAACACGACTTTCCCGCCCTCGAGCTTCTCGATGTCGAGGATGTCGTTCACCAGGCGGACGAGCCGTTGGCTGTTGGTTTGCGCGATCGCAATGAGCTCTTTCGCCGCGTCGGATCGATCCGCATCCGCGATCTCGCTGAGCAGATCGAGCGCGGCGGCAATCGATGTCAGCGGCGTCCGCAGCTCGTGACTGACGGTGGCGACGAATTCGTCTTTCAACCGCTCGACACGCTTGCGTGCCCGGATATCGAGGATCGCGCAAAGCGTGAGAACGCCCTCCCGTGTCTTGATGGGATTGAGCCCGATCGCCACGTCGATGCTGCTGCCGTCCCTGTGCCGACCGCAGAGGTCACGGTTGTGGACCGTGCGAACGGAGGGATCTTTGCAGAATGCTTCGCGATGATGGGCGTGCCGGCAATGCAATTCAGCAGGGAGCAACATATCGATGTCCTGGCCCACCAGCTCGCTTCGGCTGTAGCCGAACAAGGCTTCCACCGCGGCATTGACCAGCACGATTTTGCCCGAGACATCGACCAGCGCCAATCCGGTCTGGCAGGCTTCGACCGTGACGCGGAAGACCTCTTGCGTGATCCTGTGCTGGGCTTCCAGGCGCCAGCCAGTGGCAAGTGGATCGGCCAAGCTGTCCGGTGAGGATGTTCGGCGCTCGATGGCCACCTCGCGCCGCTTCGGCTCGGCGCCCTCCCGCGGCAGTGACTCCGGGATTCGTGGCGACGCACGCGCGTTGAGGTGAGAGCCCGCGTGGGCACTTTCGAGCCAGACCCCAAAAATGTGTTGCAAGGGCATAAGGGCCTGGCCGGCGAACAGCGGACCGGCTCGATTGGTCAGGATCGGATGACCGGTCTGGGAACGCAGAACAATGAGTATCAGTGCGGTCAGACCGATGACGCAGGCGGCGGCAGCCGCCAGGCCGAGCAACTCAGCTGCAGCCGCCGGAAGCCCCAGCAGGAAGAGTATGGTCAAAGCAAGCCGCATCGATCTGTCCATCTCACCAGTTCTTCGAGGAGCCGCGGCCGCTTTGACAGACTCTTCGATCCAAGAAGAACTTAGGTCGCTCAGGTTATTTTATGTCTAAGATGTTTGTACGCAGTAACCACTGGGGTTCATCAGGTGTGACGCAGCAATCAAAAATAATGGAATAACTACAAATACTGTAGACAGTGTACGTACATAATGTTACTGGGTCGATGGACCCAGGCAATACGACTGGGCACGCGTGAAATCTTCTGCTCTGAGTGTCGCCATGCATCGCGTGCAAATTGCTTCATCAAGTTCCCTGCGCCCATTCAACACAGGGCCAGGACCCGGGATGACACCGCAGCCTGGATTTGAGCCTGGTTGAAAGATCCAATCTGCGGGAAATACCGGCTGAGCCAGGGGAAAGTGCTGATGAGCCCGGAAACGAACTAATTTGATTAGCACTTCTCGTCTAATCTCTATTGGGAATTTGGGTACTCTGCCAGCCTTGCGGCCCGCAAAACTGTCACAACACCGCTGCGAAGGGGTTGCGGCTGGCATTCCGTGGTGCCGCGCTCGGAGTGGCAGGAGGAGAAATCGCCCCTCAACCCTCATCTTATGTACGCTGATTTGTTACGTACGCTGATTGAATCCGGCCTGTCTCCTCGGCGCGTCGAGTTTTGATGATCCGGCAGCTGAAAAATCTGGGCATATCGATCGCGCTCGACGACTTTGGGATCGGGTATTCGTCGCTCAGCTATTTGACGATGTTCCCATTCGACAGGATCAAAGAGATCACCGAATCCGTCGCGATCGAGGACCAATTGAACATCCCGCCGAAGATCGACAAATGGTTCACGCAGAACATGACGAGGCGGTCCGATGCGCGGCCATCGTATCGTCCGTGCCCACGCTCGGGCAATGTCTCGACATCGCCACGACCGCTGAGGGGGTCGAAAAAGAGGAGCAGTTCGCGTCGTTGCTCGCGTCCGGCGTGACCGTGGTGCAAGGACGCCTATTCGGCCGTCCTTGCTCCGTGTCGGAGCTGGATTTCGGGAAGGTTCAGTTACGGCGGCTGGCCGTGGACGAGCGTAGAAAGCGAGGGATCTGGCCGCCGGGTGTCGGCGAAAGGGTCGCGTCATGGCCTGCGCCATCAAGCGGCCTCTTCGGGGAACAGGTGGAAGTAGGGCTCGGCCTCAGCGAGCACGCGGGCGACGCTCGGTCGCGCCTTGAGGCGTTCGAGGTAGCCGACGAGATTCGACCAGGCCGCCATCGGCTCGATCTTGTCGCCGTAAAAGAGCGCCGGCAGGGCGGCGCAGTCCGCCAGGGTAAAGGTCTCGCCTACCGCCCATTCGCGGCCTGTCATCAGCGACTCCAGCAAGTCGTAGGCTCGGCGGATCTGGGCTCTTGCCTGCTCGACGCCCACGGCATCCCGTTGCCCGGATGGCCGGATACGATTCCCGACCACCACCTGCAGCGGCTGGTGGACATAGTTGTCCAAGATGCGATCGCGCAACCGCGCCTGCAAAGCGAGCTCCGGGTCCGCGGGAATCAGCGCCGCGGCCCCCGGATGGTGCTGCGCCAGATACTCGACGACGATGCTGGATTCCGGCACCGTAATACCGCGACCGGAATCGCCCAACACGGGAAATTTGCCCATTGGCCAGACCGCCAGGAAGGCGGCGCGTGCGGCCTCGTCGCCGAGATCAACGATTCGTGGCTCGAAGACCACTTCGGCATCATAGAGCGCGATCAGCGCCTTCCAGCAGAAGGATGAGAGCGGGTGGTAGTAGAGGATGAGAGACATGGTCGACCTCAAACAATTGAGCCACCTTGTTAAAGCGGAACGTCGTGCCTTGCGAGGCGCAAACGGGCCAGTCGGGACATACACAGGCCGACGGCGGCGCCGGCGCCGCAGAGGCGGCATCGTGGGCGAACACCTCGTAGAGGATGTGGGACATGGACCGCCCGGTGTTACTGGCCGACACTACGGATTCCGCCGATGCGATTGGAGCGGACAAAAGTCCCGGGGGGCGCCATCTGTTGTGCATTCGTCGGCGACAGGGCGCCGACGCCGCGGACGGAATGCCACTGAGCAACAAGAGGAGTAAGCCATGTTTGCGGTGATCTTCCTGGTCCAGCCCAGGACAGAGCGCTGGAACGATTATCTCAATCTCGCCAAGTATCTCAAACCGAAGCTCGAGGCAGTCGACGGCTTCATCGACAATGAGCGATATGAAAGCATGCGAGCCAAGGGCCGCCTCCTTTCGCTTTCGACTTGGCGCGACGAAAAGGCCGTGGTGCGCTGGCGCTCGCAAGGCGAGCACCACGGCGTGCAGGAGAAAGGGCGTCTTGAGATTTTCGAGGACTATCACCTGCGGGTCGGTGAAGTCATCGTCGACACCGACCCGCCGAAAGGTCTGACCATCGAGGAAAAACGGCTCGATGCGACTTCGGTCGGCGACGCGAAAGTTGCAACGATCGCGGAGGTCACCCCGAAGGAGGCAGCACAAATCGAAGCATGGTCGGAAACGCTGCCGGCGCTTCTCGGTCTTGGCCTCCATCTCGATGGCTGCATTGACGTCGAGGTCTTCGAGAGCATCTATAGTCCGGGCAAGCTGTTGCTCTTGGGATTCTGGCGGGATTCGCCAGCCGCGCGCAAGTGGAGCCCGGGGCAGCTCACGGAGGCCGAAACGGTGCGGCATCGGCACGTCCGCATCATTCGCGACTACGGCATGTTTGACCGTCGCGAGGCGCCGCAATTCCATCCCGAGGTCGACCCGTCTCGCAGCCGCGTGGCACTGGCACCGAGAGGACCCTGATCATGCCTGCGATCGCGCCGCGCAGTGGACCGCCGGCAACGACCGTCGCACAGGCGCGTGCATCGGCATCACCGTCTCCAACCTGTCCTGCTCAAGTCCGGCAAGGTCAAAGGCCTGTGCTTCACAACTCTGGAGGCGATCTGCCGGTATCTCGACTGCCCGCCCGGCGACCTCGTCGAATACCAGCCCGATCGGGAAAACAGCGCATGGCGTGACGCGGACTGCAGCTGTGCTGCGGGTGCTGCGGTTCAGAATGCAAGCAAGTTGTCCCGCAGCTTTTCGTGGCTATAGCTTGTCCGGGCCAGGCCCCGAAACTGCAGTGCCGGCACGAGACCATCAGCCACTTCGACCACGTATCGCCGGCTAACACGAAGAACCGGCGTGGTGATGAGAAAGCCGTCGCCGCCGACTTCCTCCATCACCTCGCCCATACGATCCGCCACCGTGTCAGGTGTGCCGATCAATTCGACCGAGGACACGAGGCCGCCGCCTCCATCCATCACCAGTTGACGCACGGTCTTGCCGCTGCCCCATTGTTGGAACTTATCGAGCGAGCCAGATTCACCGTTGGTGACCAACTTTTCGGGCAACGGCTTGTCGATGTCGTACTTGGCAAAGTCGATCTCAGTGATCGCGGAGAGGGAGGACAGCGTATCCGTGATGAAATGCGATGAAGAAACCAGGCGTTTGTATTTTTCTGCCGCTTCCGCCTCCGTCTCACCAAGTGTTGGCGTAACGCAAAAGAGAACCTTGATTTTATCAGGGTCTCGGCCCTGCTTCACCGCTCGGGCACGGATGTCGCTGCGGAATGCCTTCATGCTTGCGACGCCACTTGCGACAGAGATGACGGAATCAGCGTGCTGGGCGGCGAAGTCGCGACCGCGCGGCGACGCTCCGGCTTGAATGAACACTGGCCGGCCCTGAGGAGACGGCACGGTGTTCAGGGGGCCGCGCACCTTATAGAAGCGGCCTTGGTGATCGATGGTGTGCACCTTGGAAGGATCGGCATAGATACCTTTGTTGCGGTCAAGGACGATCGCGTCCTCGTCCCAACTATCGAAGAGCTTGCGGACCACGTCCATATACTCATCGGCCATTTCGTAGCGCGTTTCGCGTAGCGGCAGTTTGTCGAGGCCGAAATTCTGCGCCGCGAGGTCTTCCGCGCTCGTGACGATGTTCCAGCCGAATCGACCGCGCGTCAGGCTATCGATGGTTGAGCACAGTCGGGCGAGCAGAAATGGGGGATAAGAGAGCGTCGACATGGTGGCGACAACGCCGATACGGGAGGTGGTCATGCCCATAGCGGTGGCGAGGGGCGCAGGATCATGCTTTGGTACCATCATCGCGTTTTTGAGCGCGAAATCCCGGGATCCTCCATAGGTCTCAGGGACCATCAACTTATCTTCGATCATGATATAGTCGAAGCAAGCGCGCTCGAGCGTTTGCGCCATCTCCATATAGAAACGACCGTCCCAGGGGTAGCCGCCATTGCCGAACGGTTCGCGCCATTCGTCGGGCGTGAAATTCATGAACCAAGCGAGATGGAACGGCCGCGCGCTCATTGGAGTGCTCCCCAAAAGCAGTACACGATGTCGCCAATTATTATTAAGCGTATGTTTAGTAAGTCTGGCAAGCGAGAAATATGCGGCGAACAAAATTTGCTCAGAGAAATGCTTTTGCAGGCTGCAAAGGCCAGATCTTGTGCAGCGGAGAAAGCCGGTTGCCTGTGCTATTGGCAGCAAAGTCAGCCGGTCTGATCGTGGTTCGGGAATAGTTCATGGCCGTGAGACGAATCCACGTGCCCAGCGCCGGAAGGAAAACCGGAAAGATGAAAACAGTGCGCCAGCGCCAGCGTCTAGCCCCGTCCAAGAGGTCCCAGCTCATTCTGGACGCGGCTCTGCAATTATTCGGAACATCGCATTACAGCATCGTCACGGTGCGTGAAATTGCTCTCGCTTGCGGCGTCAATGTCGGACTGATCTATCATTATTTCGAGAACAAAGATCACTTGTTCCGCAGCGTACTTGCCTATGCGGTGGGCCAACTCATGGCAGGCTATGAGGAGCGGCGTGGCTTTAGCGATAGCGATCCGTTATTTGATCTCGGAATCTGGTTGGACGTTCACGCCACCATCGCGCCCACGCTCACACGCATGGTCAAGATTATGGCCGACTACGCTGCTTTCGATGTCCGCGATGCAGAGGTCGATCGTTTGGTCGCAGATTTCTATAACCATGAGCGCACGGTCATCGAAAGAACTCTGAAGCGAGGAATTGCAGCCGGCACGTACCGGTCGGTGCAGGTAAAGAAGCTGGCGCGGGTTATCGGTCGAAATCTCGACGGGATATTTCATGCTTCGGCCAGCCGTGGCGACAATCGCATTGCTGCGGACATCCAAGAATTGCGCGAATTCATTCTGAGCTTTTTAGGCGTATCTCAAGATTGAGATGTTGGTGAGTTGGTGTCAAATTCATTCTGCGGAGACGAGCGCGCTACCCGAGCGAACGCTTTGAGGCGACAATAAAAAATGAAATAAAATAAAAACACATAGCTTTGCCATCGCCTCGATGATGCAACGGACGGACTGAGCGGAAAAGCAAAGCATCATCAGCACTTAAGGCGAGCTCGACAAGCCGTGCTGTACCAAACGCTGTGCCGGCCACTTTCGAAGCGTACGCAGGCGAACGTCGCGTTCCCACCTTCATTTGGCGGTCGCCGCGTATCGCAGCGTACGACGCCAATCTACGCCATTCCAATCTTCTGGGGGCGAATAGCCGTGTACCTCCGTGTCCGGCGCGCGCCAGCTTGAAGCCGTAGTAGCAGCCCACCGCACCCGCACCCATTACCGCGATTCGTCCCATTGGATAACGGGTGTGCGCTGGCTGTTGATGTCCGGCTGCCATGTCGATCATCCCTTCAACACGACTTTGTCAAACGGCCGATCCTCGATCAGATGGCGCAAGGCCGCACCTGCTTCGGGAAGAGCGTAGACCCGCTCGACAATGGGTTTGATATGATGGATCCCGTCACCATCAGTGGGATGACGTCCCGCCACGCTGCAGCGATCGCAAACGGCGATTGGGCGAACAGAGAGAAGCCGGCCATCCGCGCACGCTTCCAAATCAGGTCTGTCAAATCAATTGTGGTTTTCCGGCCGGCGGAATAGCCCAACGTGATCAGGACGCCGGCGAGCGCAAGGCTGCTCAGCGCCTGACGGGTCACGCTCCCGCCGATGCTGTCGACGACGATGTCGACACCCTTGCCGGCCGTTATCCGGCGAACGCCCTCGGCGAGGCCTTCTGCGGATAGGTCGACGACGTCTTCGAAGCCAAGCTCGCGCGCCTTGGCGGCTTTCGCCGCGCTGCCGGCCGTCGAAATCACCTTGCCGGCGCCGTGCGCCCGTGCGAGCTGATAAGTCGCGTTGCCGACCGACCCGCCGATCCCAGGAGCCAGCACCGTCATGCCCGGCTTGAATCCAGCCAGCGTCAGGGTGACCTGCGCCGTCAGATAGGCCACGGGAAGGCTGGCCGCGACGACATCGTCGATCGCGTCCGGCACGAGTGCCAGATGTTCAGGTCTCGCCAGCAGCCATTCCTGCCACGTGCCATTCTCGCCGACGCCGTAGGGTCCTGTGAACATCACGCGGCTTCCCACCGCGAGCCCGGAGTCGCCGGCGTCATCAATAAGACCCGCGCCCTCGTT
>Ga0179587_10001350_pt1 | contig 11057 bp, 10 predicted proteins | sample CZODoug2_1_08_16_FD_185932 | JGI IMG/M metagenome (GOLD analysis project Ga0179587, IMG submission 185932) | Vadose zone soil fungal communities from Angelo Coast Range Reserve, California, USA - CZODoug2_1_08_16fungal | ecosystem: Environmental > Terrestrial > Soil > Vadose zone | place: USA...
GTCGTGTAAGCCATGTTCCGGGCACGCAGATGCTTGCTGACGGCAGTGATGATCTCGTTGCTGCGATCAATGAGGATGGGAGAACCAGTCCGCTCGTTCCGTGGACCGAACGCGACCTGAACAACCGGGATGGCAAGCAGCGCAATAAAAAAGACGATCATGGTACGCATATGATCCCCTCCGCAGGCCGACGTGCGGTGGAGGTTATCATCAGCGGCGATCATAAAATTGATATCAACCGAACATTACGAAAATGTATGCTCCGAGAAGATTGGCCGTAAACTCGGTTTCCTCGGCAGAGTTCAAATACGAGCCGTAATACAACGTCTTCCGATTAATTACCGCACCGCACACAGCCACGGTTGGATAATGCGACTGATCCTCGGCGACGGCCGCTTTGTGTCTATCTCTGCCTATCCAGTTCCGGCGATCACATCCGGCATACGCAGCGGACGATGACGGTAGCCCGCTGCCCTGTCGTCAATCTACCGCGTTGGCTGCGTATGCCGGTCGGAATTGACGGCCCAACTCGCGCACCCTCTGAATGGGCTGGCACGCGCATTTGACTCTTTGCGCGGATCGTTCTCGACTGACTCCGGCGACTCGACTCTTCCCTGCTTCTACAGAATCGATTCATACATATGAACGCCGCCCTGTACGCGCGCGTGAGCTCCGATATCCAGAGGCAGGAGCGCACGATCGAAAGCCAGCTCTTCGAATTGCGGAAGCAGATCGCCCGCGCCGGTCATGTACTCGTCAAAGAGTACATCGAAGATGGCCACAGCAGAGCCGAGCGAGACCGTCCGGAACGGAATGATGAAACGGTTTACTGTATCTACATGGCTTGTTGGGAGCGAACACAGACGACGACGTCGTTCGAATCGATGCGTCAAAACATCTTCGGCTCAGGGTCGTTCCACCGAGGTAGGAGGTCGTGCTGCTTGAGGTGTTCGATTATGGCGTCGCCGTGCGGGCTGCATAGCGCAGTGAGAAAGTCGTGACAATGGTTGACGACATCGATCATCATGGCCTTCATTTCTTCGTCGCTCAAGCGCCCCAGTTTATTCCACGCAATCTCTCCGTAGGGAGAGACAACCTTAACGTCCGAGTAGTCGCCCGCTTTGGAAGACGGGAACGTGCCAGCGTGGAACTCCTCTAGCTTGGTGTTGCGAAAGCAGTCTCGCGCCATTACTTTCGCCAGGCGAATCCTGACCACTTCGTTATTCTGTATCTCTTCTAGTGATTTGATGTTCATAGATGATGGCCTCCGATGGCGCGATATCTGCGCATCACTGGCGTTCCGGAGGACTCTCGCGTCATCACTTTCGTCACGCGCCTCTTCGCGATCTCATCCCCTCGTATTTTTCCAAGGCAGCTAGCCCGCATTATGCAGCCCATGTTGGCGGATGTGGTTTAAATCACTGATTTAGCGTATGATTTGGTTGTCGAATCCAATCAGCGCCATTTCAGGAAAGCCACACCCGCCATGAACGATCCTATGCTGCCGCTGCCCGGCCTGTCACCCGTTTCAGGCAAGACAATCGTCGCCAAATTCGGTGGTGGTCTGCTGTCGTCGGACGGCGGGATACTGGTTTTGCGGGAGGTGGAGCAACGGCTTCGCGTCGCCGATCGCATGGCTGCCTGTATCGAAGACCCGCGCGTGCCTGATCAGATCACGCACACGCTCGCCGACATCATCCGCTTTCGTTTGCTGATGATCGCGGCGGGCTATGAAGACGGCAATCAAATCAATGATCTGCGCAAATCACCCCGTTGTCACGCGTCGTCCAACTGTTTAAGCGCCTCAATGCGCCAAATACATTCAAGCGCGCCCGTCGATGTCTGTTCCCAGCGGCAAACGCGAATACGCCGCGGCGTCCGCTGAGATTCGATGAGGAATTGGCGGTCGTTGCCGTGCGAGGCCATTTCTAGTCTCACCAGATGGCTAAAGGTCTGTTATCGATCGACCGGCAATCTCATCAAGCGAGATATGCGGTCAGTCGATCGCAAGGTTGATTGCATATTGCGTCGCGCGCTACGCCCCTGTTGTGAGGCCGGCCGGCGAGGTATCTGATTTAAGGACTTACACCGAGCGCCCTGAGTTCGGCATAGGCGGCTGGCCGTTCGACGAAATCGCGCGGACAATCGGCGGCTGCAAGGTGGAAAAGGCGCGCCGCCTCCTCCTTAACGCCCCGCTGTAACGCGAATTCCCCGCTGTAGAAGTTGGCCTCGCAGACTTGGCCTCTTTTCGTGTTCGCGTCTGGATCATCGGCGGCAGCTAGCACGGCTGCCGACGTCGTCTGGCCGAGGAACAGGCGGATCACTGGCGCCGGCCATTTCGTCATGTCGATTTGGGAGATCGCCTGAGGCAGGCCGGTCACCACATTGCTGCGGTTGTCGAGAATGTCGAGCCAAAGTGCGTAATAAGCGTATTCGGGGTCCAGCTTGCTCGCCTGGCTGAGATCGGCCAACGCCCGGGGGAGAGAGCCGGCGTAGAAATTCGCGATGCCTCGGCGGAAATAGGCATCATCATCCTTGGGATCGAGCATAATGGTCTCGTCGTAGCGGGCGATGACGCGGTCGAGGTCGCTCATGGCTTGGCTTTTCGTCGCATGCTCGCGGTAGGCATTGGGACCTTCGGGTTCGAGCCTGATCATCTCGATGTAGCCGGCGACGGCGCGGTCGCGGTCTCCCTCGGTGTAGTACGCGATCGCACGGGTTTTGCCGGCCGGCGCGAGATTTTGAGTCCGTTGGCTACCGTCCTGAATGACGCGGGTGCAACTGGCAATTGGGCCATCGGGAGCCTTCATCCCGCAGGCGTCCCAATCGTGCTGACTGGCGGCGAGCACGGCGCCAACGGCCGTGAAAAGCGGGACGGCTGCAATCACCATTAAGGAAAAGCGCGTCATTTTCAACCTCGCAAGAACATCGATGACGACATCTTTCCTGAAGCCAGGAAGACGACTCCGACCACCTGCGGATCTCGTCTACTACAGCCATAATTCAGCGCGCAGATATCGACCGAGTTTGACCTAGTAATGAGTTTGGCTTGATGCTTATCCGGAATTGCTGTGTTTGTTCCGGATCTACCGTTTTGTCTCTGCCAGGGACGTTTACGATGTCCTGGCGCCGACGGGCGTAGCTACACGTTGTGCACCCTCATCAACCGGCAGGCTGAATTGAACGGTCACTCCGCGGCCGCCAGCGCGAGAGGCCCATACCCGTCCTCCATGAGCCACGACGATCGAACGGCAGATAGATAGTCTCATGCCCATGCCGACGGGCTTGGTCGTGTAGAATGGGGCGAACAAGTGGTCAAAACTTTCCGGACCCAGTCCCGGGCCGGAACCCTGCACGGCGACGAGCACCGCGCCCGGCGCATCTTGCCTGGTGACCCCTCGCCGACGCCGCTCATCGCCTCGACGGCATTGCCGCACCCTGATCCTCAGCCGCTACACGGAGTTGAATGCCGACCAAAAGCTCCTGGTCCGACAGCTCAACCTCGATCTGCCGCCGCAGCCACCACCACGCATCACAGCGCCCGCAGTTGCCGCCTCGATCCACGCCGTGTAGTGGAGACTTCCGCTAGACCGCCCTTGATCCTATTCACTTTTTCCCGCGAGTGGAGAAAGTTGGGCTAGCGCGAGACTGGAGGGGGCTCTGACCCCAGTGAAGGTCGAGGCTTCGACATGTCGTGGCTCTACCAAGTAGCGAAGCCAGGCGCGACTTTCCGTATTTGGCTGCCCGCTCTCACTTGAGAATAACATAGACCGCAAGGCGCTGCTCAACCGTCGTCCACCTTCCGGATTTGGATAAGCCGCAAGCGCGTCTCGTATCGAGAAAGGTTGACGTGTCCACCTCGATTGAGCGCGATGCTGCAAGGCGACGATCGATAGCGCGCAACGCCTCCTGCAATGCCCATTGTGGCCGTCAACGTCGCCGGCAATCAAGCGTATTGAGGGGGACTCAAGCCGGCAGACAGCAAAAGCGCCGCAAACAGCAAAAACAGATAGAGGATCGAAAAGGCGAACAGATGCTTGGCCCCACGCTCCCCGCCGTCCCCGACTGTGCGTAGCCGCAATGCGAGCCCGACCATGATTGTACCGGCCCCCACGGCAACCGCACCGTAGATCTCGTCGGCATATCCGAGCGGCCAGAGCAGGACCGCCGTCGGCGCCAACAGCAGGGCATAGATCCCGATTTGCCGCTTTGTCTCCACCTTGCCGGCGACCACAGGAAGTGTCGGAACGCCGGCGCGATCATAATCGCGGCAGCGATAGAGCGACAGCGCCCAAAAATGCGGAGGCGTCCAAAGAAAGATGATTAGGAAGAGAATCAGCGGCTCGACGCTGACGCTGCCGGTCGCTGCGATCCAACCGATCATTGGAGGAAATGCTCCCGAAGCTCCGCCGATGACGATGCTTTGCGGGGTCGAGCGCTTGAGCCACATCGTGTAAATGGCGACATAGAAGAAAATCGTGAATGCGAGCAACAGTGCGGCGGAGACGTTGGCGAATAGCCCAAGTACCGCGACAGAACCTACGGCAAGGGTCAGGCCGAACGCGAGCGCATCTCTCCGCGGCACACGACCGCGCGGAATCGGACGGCCGGCGGTACGAGTCATTAGCGCGTCAATATCGGCGTCGTACCACATATTCAGTGCGGCCGCGGCGCCGGCACCGGACATGATGCAGAAGAGAATGATGAAGGCGGTCAACGGGGGCACGTGACCGGGTGCGACGAGGAGGCCTACCAGCGCCGTGAACATTACCAGTGACATCACGCGCGGCTTCAATAGCGCCAGATAGTCGGGGATGCTCGCGACGCTAGGGGCGACGGGAGCATCGCCGGCGACGAGCGACCGGTCTGGAACTTGACTCTCAGGCGAAATGATTTGCAGATTCGCAGTCGGCATCATCGCAACGCGACCGTCGGAATCGTCGCCGATGCCGTTGCGAGCCGCCGGCGTGCCTTCGGTTCCGGGCGATCGGACCACAAGACATGCCATCGAATTCCCCATCGCGTTTCCCCATTTCAAGCGGAGACCGTTGCCTCCGGGCACTGCGCCCTGATTCCATGGTTTGATCGCCTCATCGTTCTTCCGATCGCACAACGCCTGCACCGCCGTAGAAGGCGGCAACCGCCCGCATCTCCCCGGGGGTCAGTTGCTTGGCGACCGTCCGCATCTGCTCGTTGATATCGTTCTGTCGCATGCCTTGGGTGAAAGCGGCCAACTGCCGTTCGATATAGGCGGGTTGCTGACTTTGCAGCGCTGGAGCTCCGATCTTGTAGCCGCCAGGCCCGTGACAGGCGGAGCAAGGCGGAATACCGCGTTGCGGATCTCCGGCGAAAACCAGGCGCGTTGCCGGATCGTTTTGCCGCAAGCTTCTCCCCGACTCGGGGACACGCGCCCCGCCGGTTGCCGGAAGCCCCCCTGAACGACTTGCGAAATAAGCCGCGACGTCGGCCGAGTCCTGAGCCGACAAAGCCTTTGCCATCGCACCCATGACACCCCACAAGCGTTTGTCGGAGCGATAGTCATCAAGCTGCTTATAGATTACTGCCCCTTCCATACCGGCAAGGGTCGGAACCAGTCCGGATTTGCTCACACCTCCCTCGCCATGGCACGCGGTGCAGTTCAATGCGATGAAGCCACCATGCTGCGCGTTGCCCGACGCAAGTTCACGGAGCGTGTTGATGCTCCACGCGACTTGTGTCGCCGTGCGCAGGGGCGGCTGCGGCTCTATTGCCGCGCCACTATCCGCGGCAATGCCTAAGCCTCGGCAGATTGCGCTCCAGAGGCCGAGCGGCGGATCATTCTGCTGATAGCGGGTCAAGACCGCAAAGCCGAGCACAACCGAGATGCCAACCAGCGCTGCCAACGATATCCAGCCGATCGACGGCCAGGGATTGTCGAGCCCATCTGCGCTTTGATCCCGCGTCATCATTGTCCACCTGCGCCTCCGAATTGCCTCGTTACCTCGTACGCTGGAACCGATGATTTCAGGATGAAGAATTGCCCGATCGGGTATCCGTAGGCCACCAGCATCAACACCAGGACGATCACATTCCAAAGCGCAAAGCCGTTCAGCGATGCAGGGACGCGCGCGGGTGGGTTGACGGCAAGCGCGTAGCGCAGCGGTTCGCCGAGTATCCTCTCACCGAACTGCGAGCGTAAAAGAATGACGATCAAGAGGACGGCCGATATCAGCAGAATGAGACCGCCAACGGCGGAGACAATGACCAGCGGGCCCATGCGCGCAATAAACGGTTCGCCGTAATCGAAGACGGCGATGCGCCGGGGCTGGCCCATCAGGCCTGTGATGTGCCAGGGGATCGTGGTGATCAGCATGCCCCAGAACCATGACCACAGCTGCCATCGCGCCAGCGCCTTGGAGCGCAGAGGCCTACCGGTGATCCGCGGCCACATCTCGTAAGCGATTGCGAAATACATGATAACGACGGCGCCGCCGAAGATGAGATGGAAATGCGCCGTGACCCAGGATGTATTGTGGATCATCGAATTCATCGCGTAGCTCATGTTGATCAGCCCGCCGAAGCCGCCAAGGCCGAGCATCACCAGGGACAGTGCAACCGCCAGCACCATCGGTTCGTCCCACGGGAGGGCGCCGATCCAGCCGAAGAGGCCGCGGCCGCCACGGGCACGCCCCGCGATCTCGAAGCTCGCGCAGATCGAGAACACGGTGAGAAGCGTTGGGAGTGCAACGAAAAAAGTCAGGAAAGACTGCAGGAACTTGAAGCCTGAGCCGTACTCGGGATCGGCGAAGAGATGGTGCATCCCGACCGGAATGGAAAAAACGAGGAACATTATGAAGGTGAGCCGCCCCATCGTGTCGCTGTAGAGCCGACCGCCAGCCGCTTCCGGGGCAAGTGCATAGAACGCGATATAGGCAGGCATTAGCCAGAAATAGACGATCGCGTGCAGCGTCACCGAGAAGAGCGTGCGCGCAAGGCCCGCATCGATTTGCGTGCTCCACCCGAAAGCTCGTGGTAACAGGAGGCCGACCAGTTCCAGCAAGACGCCGCTGGCCGCCCAGGCCCAAAGCATTGCCGTCGCGGCGATCGCGAACATGGCAAGCGGCACTGGCCGGCCCGGATTATCGCGCTTCCAAACCATCATATTGATGATCATCAGCACGACCCAGATCATGGAACCGCCGACGAGCAACAGCGTGCCAAGATAGTACCAAACGCTCGCAAGCAGCGGAGGATAGAAGGTGTAGAGCACCGACGCCCGGCCGGCGAGGATGGTAACGACCGCCATCAAGGTACCGACCAGGCAAATGACGAAGCCGATCCAGGCTGCGGTGACACCAATAATCGGGCGTTCCAAGCTGGTTGCCGTCACCGCATAACCGAATCCCATGATAAAGAAAGTCGTGATCACGTAAGCCATCGCGGTGCCGTGCAGGGTCACCGACGTGTAGTAGGCATTCGGATCGTCCAGCGGAGCCGGCAGGGGGCTGCGCATCAGCATTTGCCATGCGCCCAGAAGCACGGCCGGAAGAAACACCGCGAAGGCGACCCAGTAATGACTTAAAGACAGGCGGCTACTATTTTGCACAGCTCGTCCTCTCCGTGCGCGCCAATTTCGGAAATTGATCCTTCGGAACGACGTTGACGCGGGCCCACATGCCGTGATGACCATCACCACAGAACTCGTCGCATGGCATCCAGTACTCGCCGGATCGCGTGAAGGTCGTGCGCACCTCGGCGATGAAGCCCGGTACCACCATGGTATTGATGTTGGTGGAGGGGATGAGGAATCCGTGGACCACGTCCGCGCTGGTCAGCCGGAACTTCACGGGGGTGTCGACGGGCACCCGCACGCAATCCGGTACGAAGCTGTATTGCTCCCCGATCACCCGCGCCGTGACCGAGCCGTCAGGTTCGACGGCCGTGCCGAGATTGCTCTCGGCAAATTCTCCGCCGCGGTGCAGGGTCGTCGGATCAATGGTTTCAACGTTGCTGGGAGGGTGGAGCGCATTGGTCATGCCGGTCACGACGATGATCGCCATCATCATGGCGAGCATCCCGAGCATGATGATGGCCCAATAGGTCTCCGTGCGCGCGACCTCCTCCTCGGTAACAATTCCATCCAGGACGGGGCGCTTGATGGGATTTGCCTGAGATTCAGCCAATGGACCCTCGCGGCATGAATAGAAGGAAATAAAAGGCGACCCAGCCGATCAAGAGCAGCGCCACCGCGATCCCGGAAACGACGAACGCGCCGCGTGGACCATGCGACAAGCATTCCCCGGCCGCGTCCACGCCTTTGGGTTTGGCTACTTGTTCGGTTGGACCCGCGGCGGACCGGTGCGGCAACTCCAGGGAACCCGACATGACTTCGCCTCTTAGTGGGACGCAACGGCGTCGGCGCCGCTGCCCACCTGCTGGTAGTAGGCCGCGATCGCCGCAATATCTTGATCGTCAAGGCGCTTGGCGACCTGCGCCATCGCTTCAGGGCTGCTCTTGCGGAAGCCGCGCTGCCACATGTGCAGCTCGAAGGCGATGTAGCGTCCGTATTGCCCGGCCAGATAAGGGATCGCCGGCGGCTCGCCGGCACCCCCCGGTCCATGGCAATTGTCACAGGCCGGAATGTCTTTGGCGGCACTGCCCACCTTTGCGAGCTCCTCGCCCCGCTTGACGAGCGCCGCGTCTGCGGCCGGGAGAGGCGGGAACGGAGCGCTGACCGCCGCGTAATAGGCGGACACGTCGGCGATATCGTCGGACGAGAGCGCCTCGGCGATGGGCGACATGACGGCATTGACGCGATCGCCCGAAATGAAGGCGCGTATTTGCTTCGACAAATAATAGCTTGATTGTTCCGCCAGGCGCGGAAATGCGCCGCTGCCGTCGGACGCGCCATTGAAGGCATGGCACTGCGCGCAAGCAGGAGCCCCTCGCGCGGTCCCTTGCGTTACGATGACCGCCCCGCGCTTGACATCGGGCCGAGGTGGCCCGCTCTGGGTATGCGCCACCCCGATCGGCGCAGAGCCGAGACCTGCGACCAGCATTGCGGCAACTGCGCTGCGAACGAGACGCTTGCGTGTCATGCCTGCACCAGGGGTCCGGGAGACTTCAAGTATTTGTTCTTGATTGCGTCCAACGCCCAGTAAGTCATCGCGCCGATCGTGCCCGTGTAGTTGTAGGTTCCGTTCTGGGGAAATGCCGAGCCTCCAATACTGAAAACGTTCGACACGTCCCAGCATTGCAGATAGCGATTGACAACGCTCGTGCCGGGATCGTCGCCCATGACGGCACCGCCGGTATTGTGCGTGCTTTGATAGACTGTCGCGTTGTAGGGTCGCTTGGTACCGCCGCGAGCCACGGTCGTGCCGCCCATGGCGCGGCCGATCTCCACGACCTTGTCGGCGATATACTGCGACATGCGGATGTCGTTATCAGGAAAGTCGAAGGTCATGCGCAGGAGTGGAAGCCCCCAGGCGTCCCGATAGGTCGGATCGAGGCTAAGATAATTAAGCCGGCTCGCGGTCGATGTCCCGTGCTGCTGGATGAGGACCGTGTGGTTGTAATGCCGGGCGACTGCTTGCTTCCATTCGAGCCCCCAAGGCGGGGTGCCAGGTGGCGTCGGATGAAACTCGATCGGGCGCCCGTTGGTCATGATCGCACCGACATATTGGCCGCCGACGAAGCCGAGTTGCGAGTGATCGAAATTGTCGCCGCTGAAATCGTCGATCATCGTTCCGTTCGCGCCCGAAGCCATGAACGGATTGATATTGATGCTTTCGTCCATAAAGACCGTCGGGCCGCCGACGGTCTGATAGGTATAGTTGCGGCCGACGACCCCCTCGCCGGTCTTGGGATCGTAGGGCTTGCCGATCCCCGAGAGCAGCAGCATGCGGACATTGTTGAGCGGAAACGCCGTAATGAGCACTAGATCGGCCGGTTGTTCGTACTCGGTCCCGGCGGCGTCCACGTAGGTGACGCCGGTCGCCTTCTTGCCGGTGCTGTCGAGATTGATGCGCAGGACCTGACAATTCGTCCGCAGCTCGTAATTGGGCTTTTCCAGCAGTACGGGCAGGATGACCGTCTGCGGGCTGGCTTTCGCGTAGTGTTCGCACGCGTAGCGCTCGCAGAATCCGCAGAACACGCACTGTTGGAGGGCCAAGCCTTCAGGATTGGTGTAGGGCTGGCTCAAATTCGCCGAGGGCTGCGGGTAAGGATGATATCCGAGATCGCTGGCGCCTTTCCGAAACAACGCGCCGAAATAAGTTTCCTTCATGGGGGGGGTCGGATATTCCCGCGCGCGCGGCGCCTCGAAGGGATTGCCGCCCGGCTGGATTTGGCCCTTGATGTTTCCGGCCTTTCCACTCGTCCCGAGAAGGTATTCGAAGCGATCGTAATAGGGCTCGAGCTCCGCATAGGTGACACCCCAATCCTGGATCGTCAGATCGGGGCCACACGCATCGAGAAACTTCTTGCCGTAGCGCTGCTCGATATGCGTCCTGTAGATGAAATCGGCGACCTGAAAACGGAAAGTCTGGCCGTTCCAGTGTACAAACGACCCACCCAAGCCGGTTCCCGGCAGGAAGCTCCCCCAGCGGCGGAGCGGAAGCGCAGTCTGGTCGGCGCTGTTGCGAAAGGTCACCGCTTCCTTGACATTGTCCTGCATCATCGCCTTGCGGATCGAAAAGCGCAGCTCATCGTGAATCGCCGGTGATTGAAAATCCGGCACCGTATCACGCGGAGCACCGCGCTCAAGACCGACCACCTTCAAGCCGGTCTTGGCGAGCTCCAGCGCCGTAAGGGATCCGGTCAGGCCGACGCCGATCGTCACGACGTCGACCGGCTTAAGGCGTTGGGCCATGTTCAATCTCCGGTCCGTTTTATGGAGAGCGAGCAGGTATGCCTGGATTCATGTGCACGTGATGATGAGCGTCCTCGCCCAGACTCATCGGTGCGCGATCGATTTTAATGCCGTGCTGATCGATCAGGTCGTAGTAGGACGCGTAGGCACCGGGGAAGCCGATCATCCGCCAAGATGCCATGTCGCGATTGCCGCCATATACCGG
>Ga0179587_10001351_pt1 | contig 11055 bp, 9 predicted proteins | sample CZODoug2_1_08_16_FD_185932 | JGI IMG/M metagenome (GOLD analysis project Ga0179587, IMG submission 185932) | Vadose zone soil fungal communities from Angelo Coast Range Reserve, California, USA - CZODoug2_1_08_16fungal | ecosystem: Environmental > Terrestrial > Soil > Vadose zone | place: USA...
CGAATTGCGGCCGGCGATCCGCTTCGGTGCGGCCTTCTTTCCGCATGACACCAATACGGCCGATGCACTGGTGCAAAACGCCGAGGCTGCCCTGAAGGCTGCGCGCGAAGACAACGAAAAGTACATGATGTACGGGTTTGTCACACAGCGTCCGACGTCTCACAGTTTGGCGCTTGAAGCGCGTCTGACCCGGGCTCTCGATCGCGAGGAGTTTCGGCTGCATTATCAACCGAAAATCGACATCAGGAGCGGCCGGATCGAAGGCTTGGAAGCGCTCCTGCGCTGGCAGGATTCTGAGAACGGTCTCGTGCCACCGTCGCAATTCATTCCGCTGTTGGAGCAATCGGGTGCGATCGTCGATGTTGGGGAATGGGTTATTCTCCAGGCTTTGCGCGATATTCGGACGTGGTCTGAATCCGGCCTGCAGGACCTACGGGTGGCGGTCAATGTTTCGCCGCTGCAGCTGCGACGCCGGAATTTTGTGGATCGAGTGCTGGCCGGCATTGCGCCCTCCGGCGAGCATTTGGCCGGCCTCGATATTGAGATAACGGAAAGCATGTTGATGCAAGATCTGGAGTTATCCATCCGCAAGCTGACGCAACTTCGAGAGGCCGGCATTGGGGTCGCAATCGATGATTTTGGGACCGGCTACTCCTCGCTGCGCCTGCTTGCCAAACTTCCCGTGGATACGCTCAAAATCGACCGTTCGTTCGTGCAAGGGATCGCGGATACGCCCAACGTCGCGACCCTGGTTTCAACCGTGGTGACCCTCGCGCGAGCCTTCAATATGAAAACTGTTGCGGAAGGCGTGGAGACTCCGGAGCAATTGCAAAAGCTACGTCTGTTAAAGTGCGACCAGGCCCAAGGATACTTGTTCAGTCGCCCGGTGCCGGCTGCGGATGTGCCCCCGGTGATCGCACGCTTGCGGACATCGCCAAGTTCGACGATTTCGCAAATTCAACATCCTCCTCGGTGATCTCCGCGGGCAGGCGCAGGAGGTCAGGACCTTCGCAACATCAGATGCAGTCAAGCGAGATTTGCGACGTTGATCACACGCGGCGCGGCTTCCATTCGCGGAAGGCCGCGCTAGAATTACCATTCCTTCGCCGGGTTTGAAATATGCGATTTCGGCTTAAAGCTTTTTCTTTGCACTTACTCTCGAGCGCGACCGTGCTCACGCTGATACTCGGGTCGCTCTATTTCGGCTGGTATCGCTGGCCAGGCTGGCACCTGACCGACGTCAAGACAGTCGTGTTGGTGATGGTGTGTGTGGACGTTGTCCTTGGGCCCACATTGACGCTTATCATTGCCAACCAACAGAAGTCGCGCCGCGAGCTGACGCGCGACATCGGCATCATCGTCGTGGTGCAACTGTGTGCGCTGACCTATGGTTCGGTGTCGCTTTGGAATGGACGACCGCTTTACTACGCCTTCTCTGAGACGGTATTGCAGCTCGTGCAATCCTACGACATCGATGCCAGAGACGCTGAGACCGGGCGCCAACTGAATCCTGCATTGGCCCCGCATTGGTACAGTCTGCCGCGCTGGATATGGGCACCACTGCCGCAAAATGCAGAAGAGAGCCGGAAAATCGTTGTGTCAGCGGTGACGGGCGGCGATGACGTCATTTCAATGCCAAAGTATTTCAAGCCTTGGGAAGATGGCTTGTCCTCGCTTCGCAACAAACTTAAGAAGGTAGACGACGTGCCCTACTTTGCGAAAAGCGAGAAAAAGAAGCTCAAAGAACGGATGAAAGCGGCAGGGTTGCCCGATGACCAAGTGAACACCATGCCTCTTACGGGTAGGGGGCACCCTCTTCTCGCGGTGTTTGATCCGGTCACCCTTAAAATAACGGGAATAATCAAAGCGAAATAGGAACTTCAATTGCGCTGCGGCGCACAGTGGACCCAAGTCAAGGAATTGGCGCTACTAAGTAATCAGTGCTATTTTCGCACGAGAAAAATCATATTTGTCCTCGCGGGCTGACCTCGGGACTCACTAGAAGGGATATCAAAAATGAAAAACCCTCACGAGAATTCTCGATATTGCGTTGCACTATTGCTCGTCGCCGGTGGCTCCGCACTTGGTGCGATTGCCAACGCCGCCGATGCGCCACCAACACAGATCCCCACCTGCGACAGGAAGATCGGCACCCTGGCGGTAACGGAGCCGCAAAATCAGTGGTGGACCGCGCTGAATTTGGAGTCGCCTGCAGCCTTGATCAAGGTTTTTGTGTCGCAGTCCAAGTGCTTTACCCTTGTCGACCGCGGCAAAGGCCTGCAAGCAGCCCAGGCTGAACGCGCACTGTCCGCCAGTGGCGAGGAACGCCAGGGGTCGAATATCGGCAAGGGTCAGATGAAGGCAGCAGATTACGTGCTGATACCTGACATTGCCAACCAAAATCGCAATGCGGACCGCACCAATATCGGCGGCGTACTCGGCGGCTTGTTGCCGCACGGTGTCGGCGCGCTCGTCGGTGGTGTCAGCATGAAGAGCAAGACAGCGGATGTGGTATTGACACTAACGGATGTGCGCTCGACGGAGCAGGTGGCGCTGGAACAAGGCCACGCCAAAAAAACCGACATTGGTTGGATGGGCGGTGGCGGTGGCGGCGGGTTCTTCGGCGGTTTTGCCGCCGGCGGCGCCAGCAGCTATGCCAATACGGAAATTGGCCAAGTGGTCACCATGGCTTACCTCGACGCGTATGTCAAAATGGTCGGCGACCTGAAGAATGCTGCTCCCGACGCCAAAGCCGACAATGTGCAGCAATCGGTCAGGATGTCCAAGCCCGGCAAGATGTACACGGAATCAAATCTGAAATCCCAGGTGGTGCGTGACGTGGACCCCGGCATGATGCTCTATCCGACCGGCGACAAGATGGGCGTGTGGTGGAAGGTCACCGACGAACTCGGCAACGAAGGATGGGTCGTGTCAACGAATTTCCAGTTGGCTCATTAGCCGTCGGGCGCCACACGTTCGAGGACGTACGAGAATACGACGTCGCCGACGACGACATCCGGGCTGCGCTGCAATTTGTGGGTGAACTGGCTGACCAGCCGTTTCACCTATTGCCGAGCCATGCGTTTTCCTATTGACGCTAACCTGCTGCGCGCAGCAATTGTCGTGTGCCAAGAATTCGGGCACCAGGTGGACGATGTTGCCTACTTTGTTCGATCCGGTCACGCTGAAGATTACGGGATTATTCAAAGCGACGTAGTTGCGGCGCCCATCAGTGCCATGGCCTGACGATTGGGCCATTCGGTATACTCGAACTGGACACCACTCATTTGGAGCCCTGCAACGTGCCACGAAAACTCCACATCGGTGGACAAGTCAGAACGCCCGGTTGGGAAGTCCTCGACGCCAATCCTGGGCCATGCGTTGATCACGTGGTCAATGCTTCCGATCTCTGTGTCTTCGAGGACAATTCATTCGAACAAATTTATGCTTCTCACGTAGTCGAGCATTTCGATTATCAAGGTCAGCTAATTGAAACTCTGAAAGAGTGGTGTCGAGTGCTGATGCCGGCCGGAACGTTGTGCGTTAGCGTGCCGGATCTCGACACGCTCGCGCGTCTGTTTGTCGATCGTTCGCTGCTCTCGGCGCAGGAACGATTTCTCGTGATGCGCATGATCTTCGGCGGGCACATCGACAAGCACGATTACCATCTCGTTGGGCTGAACGAAGAGTTCCTGACAAGTTACCTTGAGGCGGGAGGCTTTACAGGTATGCGTCGGGTTCCAGGCTTCGGGTTGTTCAACGACACAAGCTGCCTTCAACTAAAAAACATTCCGATCAGCTTGAATATGACCGCCACCAAAAGATGATTCCAATCAATTGCCGCAAATGTTGAACTGGATTAAAAGGAAAATCGCTGATAAGACGCTTGACGCGACGACCCCCGTTGCGGACCCTGTTTCACGAGAAGTGCTCCAGCCGCAGACCCTCAAGGGGCAGGGCGACGAGCACCTCAAGGCAGGCCGTTACGCCGAGGCAGAGGGCTGTTACCGCCAAGTGATGGAATCCGAGGCGCAGTATCCCGGAGCCCTCATTAATCTGGGTTTTGTACTCAGGGAGCAAGGGCGTACCAATGAAGCGTGCGAGGTTCTCGAACGTGCCGTACGCATTGCCGCCGAGGACGCCGACAGTCACTACCTACTAGCCAGCATCCTTGAGACTACGGGGCCGAGAGACAAGGAGGTTTCGCACCTGCAAAAGGCGGTTGAATTGCGCCCCTCCTTTGAGTTGGCGCGCCTCCAGTTGATCACGGCGTTATTCAAATCGGACCGCATTGCTGAAGCTACGCAGTTCTGCGAAGACAGCATGGCGTTCTTACCCGATTCGGCCGAGCTGCACTTTTATCGTAGTAACCTCTATCTGCACGCGGACGAAAAAGCCTTGGCGATCGCGAGCTGCAAACGGGCGTTGGCTCTCAATCCTGGATTGGTCACAACTCAGCAGAGCTTGTCGCGGCTCTTGTTCGACACTGAGCAATTCGAGCAGGCGGAGGCGTCGTATCGCCGGGAGATTGAACTGACCCCGGCGCATTTTGCTCCTTACCATCAGCTGGGTACGGTACTCAGTCGACTGGCGAAGCATGCCGAGGCGATCGAGCAATTTAAGCGCGCCATATCGCTGAATCCCAGCTCGGGCGCATCGTACTACAGCCTTGCCAGCGCCTATACCGATCTTGACGAAGCATCAGAAGAAAACCTTGCGCTTGCCCGGGCGAATTTCGAAAAGGCAGTTGCAACGGAGCCGGAAGTCTCCGGCCTTCATTGCGGCCTAGGGTTTAGTTATTGGCGCGGGGCTCAGGTTGATCGCGCCATGGCGAGCTTTGACAAGGCCATCGAGCTCGATCCCAACAATGCAGAGGCGCGCTGGGCGCGCGTAATGCTCTGGGCGCCCGCCTTTTCCTCGAAGGGCGCTGACGATTCCACGAACCGCTCCGGATTCGGGGCTGAGCTTGCCAAGTTCGAGGACTGGTGGGTCAAGTGCGAAACTGACACCGCACTGTTCGTCGGCGAGCTACAGCCTTTTTTCCTCACGTATCAGGAGGAAAGCAACATGGCCCTCCTGAAACAGTATGGCCGGTTGTGTGCAATGGCGATGAAGCGCTGGCTCGACCGGCAGAAATCGCCGGCTTTTATGAGACCGATGGGAAAGCGGATCCGGCTGGGTATCGTCTCTGGGGATATTCGGCTGCACTCGGTTTGGATGGCTCTGATCAAGGGCTGGTTCCAGTCCTTCGATCTCGAACGCTTTGAACTCGTCGTCTTCTCGTTGTCAGATCGGACCGATGCAGAGACATCTTGGGCGCGCTCGAAATCGGATGTCTTTGTCACAGGCCCGAAGACCATTTCTCAGTGGGTCGTCGCGATGCGCGAACAGAATTGCGAAATTCTGCTCTATCCTGCCGTTGGACTCCTTGCGACTGCCCTGAGGCTGGCCAGCCTGCGCTTGGCGCCAGTTCAAATCAATACCTGGGGTCATCCCGAAACCTCCGGCTTGCCGACACTCGACTACTACGTGTCTGCAGAATGCTTCGAGCCCGCGGGCGCGCAGGATCACTACTCCGAGAAGCTCGTGCTCCTGCCCAACCTTGGCAACCGCATACAGCCGTTTGGGCTCCCAAGTAGCGATCCTGGTTTTGCCGCGATGAATATCGATCTCGAAAGGCCGATCCTGGTGTGCCCGGGTACACCGTTCAAGTACCAACCCGCACACGACCATGTATTTGCCGAGATTGTGCGAAATGTCCCGGATGCGCAGCTGGTGTTCTTCCGACCCTCGGGAGCTGCCCTCGCCAACATTCTACAGGACAGAATCGCCAAAGAATTCGAGGCGGCCGGCCTTGAAGTGATGGACCACGTGCGCTTTGTCCACTGGCTGAATATCCTCGAGTTCCACTGCCTCCTCAGACACGCAGATGTGTTGCTCGATACCATTGGCTTTTCCGGCTACAACACGGCGCTGCAAGCGATCGACTGCGGCTTGCCGCTGGTTACCCGGGAAGGCCGGTTCTTGCGGGGGCGCCTGGCGAGCGGCATTTTGCGGCGCATGGATTTGACGGAGTTGATTGTCCAAACCAAAGCTGACTACGTGAATCTGGCCGTCAGGTTGGTGACTGACAGCGACTACCAAGCGCACATCCGCCACGAGATAGAGCAGCGCCGTTCGGTATTGTTCGATGATCAGTCCGCCATGGGCCCGTTCCAAGACTTCCTCGAGTCGGTCGCCCGGCCCGGCGGTACGCGTACTGGCGCGGCAGGCCCGCCCTCACTCGAAACAGTCACATAGCGCACCAATGGGCATTATGAGCGTCACTTCCCTTTGTCAGACTTGCGCCAAAATGCGCCGCTCCAATCGACTAGCTCAATCGGATCCTTGATGCCGTGTAGCTGACGAAATTCCAGAACGGCACGGCGGCAAGGCTCAAAATCGTTAAAGTCATCGACAATGATGAAGCCCCTGAGACCTTGTCATACAAGGCTTTCAATGAATCCATGGTTGAAAGGCTAAAATGGCCGGCCGCCTTTCTGCCCCTTGCGATGCTGCCCCGCACTCCAGCGTCGATCTGAAAAAGTTAGGGTGGCGCGGAATGATGAATGCGCTGCGGAGCAAGGGGACGCTCGTGGTGACGAATCACGATGAGCCCGAGGCCGTCATCATTCCCATGGCGGAATATGGCGCCATCATGCAGCTCGTAGAGCAGGCGGAGGCTCAGACCGAATCGGCGCGCTCGCAGGACTCAGGCGAACCTTCCATGAGCGTCTCTCGGTGCTCCAGGGGCGGTCGGCTGCAACTCGCCTGCAGTCGACGATGCGCGGTCGTGCCAAATTGGGTGGCAAAGTAAAAGCCGGTTCCGGTTATTGATGACGCGATTCGTTCTCTATGTCCTTGCTGGCGTAAACGGGGCCGGCAAGAGTTCGGTGCGCTCCGGAGTGGAGCAGGCCGATTCTCGAAGCCGCGCTACGTGGCGGGCCGGCCCACGACTGATTGGAGTTGGTGAGGGTTGCTCCAGAGAGGCCGTTCACGACCCACGATAAGCTGCCGCAATGCTTCTCCACCTCGTGCCCGTACGGTATTCATGCACGACGTCGGGCGAGCTTTATGGCCGTGTCAGCACAAAGATTGTGCCTCCGATTATGACGTTCCTCTCCTTACGTAAGGTCACCTGCTCCGAGAGATCAATGATGAATCCGTGCCTGGACGCCAGCTCGCGCACGTAAGATGTACTATGCGCATAGCGGCCGGTCGGGAGCAGTTCAAACGAGCCTTGCGCTAGATGTTCCACTGAAAACACGAACAACCCATTATCAGCTAAGATCTTCCTGGTGGCTTTAAAGGCAGGTTCTAGGTTGCCGACGTAGATGAATACGTCGGCCGACAATACGATGTCAAAAGTGCGTGATTCCGCTGCCGTGCGCTCAAGCCAAGCCACGATCTCATCACAATCCAATTTGCTGTAGATTTGTTTGCGGCTGGCTTGTTCAAGCATTTTCGGCGACAAATCCACACCGTCAATTTCGGCCACGATATCCTTAAAGTGTGCTCCTATCAGTCCGGTCCCGCAGCCAAGATCAAGCGCATGCTGGAAGCGGCGCTCATCGCGAGTCAGCCGGCCAACAGCTTCTCGCATTAACTTCGGTGTCGAGTAACCCAATGTGCTAACGAGATGAGTGTCGAACCGCGACGCGTAGTCGTCGAATAAACTTGTAACGGACGCACCGGGCATCGATCCCACGTCTTCTCCGCTCCAGGCCGCCAGTAGGTAGCTAGCCAAGGGATTTGTCGTCCCGAGATCGATGGCTTTCTTATAGCGGTCAGCAGCCTCAGTCAGTTCGCCCTTGTTCATGGCAAGTACGCCCAAGTTAAAATGCACCTCGGCGTAATTAGGGCAGATCGCTAGTGCGCGCTGGTAGCTCTCTATTGCTTCGGCGGTACGTCCCAAATCGTGAAGCGCATTCCCCATCGCTACGAACGCATCCGCAAAGTCGGGTTTGATGCGAATAGCAATTCCGTAGTTGTGCAAAGCCTGTTCGTATTCGCGGGCGCGACAATTGAGATTTCCCAGATTAAAGTAGGCTGCTGCATAATTCGGGTCGCAGGCTACGGCGAGTTGATAGGCGTCACGAGCCTCCTCGATACGGGCACCCGCAAGTAGGATGTTGCCGCGGTTAAGGTAAGCCCTCGCGCATCGCGGATCCGCCTGGACGGCAGCTTCGTAACACTCCATTGCCTCTTCAGGTCTCCCCTGTTCCTCCAACGCATTACCCTTCTCGATGAGAGCAACCACGGAGTCTCCTGAAGTTACTGTGGCGCTGTTATTACTGGCTCCGCTGGTCAGGTTCATGGTCGTGTCCCGATCGGTCAGTTTGTCAAGCTGAGAATAATAGCGGCAGAGAATATGCGAAGGTGACGCCTGTCACGGGTGCAGAATTCCTCTGATCGATCCGACTCGATTTCGGTTGGAGACTACCCAACCGTACGTTTTGACACCGGGCCGGTCAAGGGCCATTGTCCCAAAGTCTCAACTGGACCGAAAATCGACCAGCAGGTCAATCGCCGCTGCGCGGCGCTCTCGTCGAACTCCCTTGTTTGTCTGCCGGGTCGAATCACAACGTCGAGCCGGCATTGACGACAAGGGGTTCTCAGGCATGGAAAACTATGGTGCGCCCGGAGAGATTACTTCGGGGCCTGCGGCCCCTCGCCCCTCGCTTACGCTCGGGGTCGCTCTTGTGGGCGATCGCCATCGCCGCTGCGCGGCGCTGTCGTCGAATTCCCTTGTTTGTCCGCCGGGAGTTCGAATTGCGACGTCGAACAGCAAGAACCAATAAAAGGTTCTCAGGCAAGGCAAGCAATGGTGCGCCCGGAGAGATTCGAACTCCCGGCCTCCTGGTTCGTAGCCAGGCGCTCTATCCAACTGAGCTACGGGCGCAAATGATCGAAAGCTACGGCGGGCATCGCTGGGCAGACGCCGCCTTCCTGACCCGGTCAGGGGCGCGAATATTACCACATCGTTTCCAGATCGCCATTCGGTCACGCTACTCGCGACTTATGTCGTTTCTCGGGCCGCTGACGTGCACTGTGCTTGGCTTGGATATGCTGCCTTCGAATCCCTGTTGAATTGCTCGCCCCAGCATTGCGCGTATCGCGAAAGACTGAAATAGCGGAAACAACGGTGCTGACCTTGGTCGACGGGGTAAAGATAGTCGTTCCAAACTCGCTTAACTTGATCACTCCCTACGTCTTGCGCGAGCAACCGGATTTCTTCGAGGATGAGTTGAAGTCTGTCAGCAAGCTGATTGGACCGGGCCAAAAAGTTATCGATCTTGGTGCCAATTATGGTGTCTATACACTGCCGCAGCCCGGAGATGGAACGTCGCTTGGATTGGGTTCGCCAGCGTTTCGACAATCGACGTCCGCAGGAACGCCGCTGAAAATCGCTCGAAACTAAATCTATAACCCACCGAATCACTTTGGCGGAGAGGGAGGGATTCGAACCCTCGAAGGGCTTTTGACCCTTACGCCCTTAGCAGGGGCGCGCCTTCGACCACTCGGCCACCTCTCCGGATTAAGACCATGCGGCCCTTCGCGGAGCGCGGGATGATACCCGCCCGGAGCAGTCTAGGCAAAACTAAGGGGATCTACGGGCCTTTTCAAGCGTCGTCGACAATCTTGGCGGCCGGAGCACCCACTCCAGAATCCTGCTCATGTTCGCGTTTGATGCGTTCGAAGATCTCTTCGCGATGAACAGCCACATCCTTCGGCGCATTCACACCAATTCGGACCTGATTGCCCTTCACGCCCAACACGGTCACGGTAACTTCGTTGCCGATCATTACGGTTTCGCCGACACGCCGGGTCAATATCAACATAATCTAGCTCCTTGCTACTTTGGCACTAGCAGCGGCAAATGTACCGCGTTGCACACCGCATCGCGTCAAGCAAATCCCGCGGGAATTCTTTGGCGGATTCGTGAAGAATACAAGAATACCAAACGCATTTGTTGCAACTTCGTGTCAGAATAAACAATCGTTCAATTGGACAGCCGGCTGCGGACCAGCGACTCCACGCCGGCCAATGCAGCGCCCAAGTTTTCCGGCTGAGTTCCGCCTGCTTGTGCGAAATCTGCACGGCCACCGCCGCGGCCTCCGACCTTCGCCGCCACGAGTCCCGCGATCTCGCCGGCCTTGATCCGAGCGACCAGATCGTCGGAAACCCCCGCGACCAACACGACTTTGCCCTCCAGCACGCTCGCCAGGACGATGACCGAGGAGCCGAGCCTGCTCTTGAGCTGGTCCGTCGCATCGCGCAAGGACCTTACATCCGCGCCATCGATCTGCACGGCTAAAACCTTAACCCCGCCCACATCCTTCGCCTGAGACGACAAATCGCCCCCGTGTCCGCTCGCGATTTTGGATTTGAGCTGCTGCACCTCCTTTTCCAGCCTCCGGGAGCGCTCGACGAGTTCGCGGACTTTTTCATCCACGTCCTCCCGGCTGCCCCGAAGCATCGCAGCAATATCGCGCAGCACCTGGTCCGTGTGCACGACCCACTCGTAGGCCGCTCGGCCTGTCAGCGCTTCCACTCTGCGGATTCCGGCGGCTACGCCGGATTCCCCAGTGATCTTGAACAGACCAATATCGCCAGCACGTTGGACGTGAGTTCCACCGCAGAGTTCCATCGAAAAGTCACCGATCGATAGAACACGCACATCGCTGTCATATTTCTCCCCGAACAGTGACATGGCACCGGCGGCCACCGCTTCGTCCAACGCCATCACGCGCGTCTCGACCGGCGCATTCTCGCGAATCGCCGTATTGACCATATCTTCAATCCGTCGCAATTCGTCCGGCGATACTGCCTGAGTATGCGAAAAATCGAATCGCAGCCGATCGGCGGCAACCAGCGAACCCTTTTGCTCGACATGGGTGCCGAGAATCTTCCTCAGGGCAGCGTGCAGCAGGTGGGTGGCGGAATGATTGAGCGCAATGGCTTTCCGACGCTCGACGTCCACCTGCGCGGCCACCGTATCGGCTACACGCAATT
>Ga0179587_10001352_pt1 | contig 11055 bp, 12 predicted proteins | sample CZODoug2_1_08_16_FD_185932 | JGI IMG/M metagenome (GOLD analysis project Ga0179587, IMG submission 185932) | Vadose zone soil fungal communities from Angelo Coast Range Reserve, California, USA - CZODoug2_1_08_16fungal | ecosystem: Environmental > Terrestrial > Soil > Vadose zone | place: USA...
AATTGGTCGAAATGCCTTACAGCGAGGACTGCTGCGGCTTTGGCGGCACTTTCGCCATAAAATTCAATATGATTTCCGGCGCTATGGGTGACACAAAAGCCGGAAACGCCGAACAGAGCGGCGCCGAATTCCTTACTTCCACCGACCCAAGCTGCCTGATGCACATCGACGGCATTCTCCGCCGCCGGAATTCAAACGTGCGCACGATTCATCTGACGCAAATATTGGCGAGCACGGCGAGCGACTCCTCAGCAGCGCCAAATCCTGGAAAGCCCCGATGACCACCGCCGCTCAGGATTTTCTGCGCAGCGCCGTGGAAAAATCCGCCAACCTCACGCATCGCCAAATCCTTCGCCGCGGAATTGACACCTACGGCGCCGCGGTCCAACGAGGGTTAACACGCTTCATGAACTGGGAAGCGGCCCGCCAGAAATGCCACGAAATAAAATGGGAAGCCGTAAATCATCTGGATCGTTATTTGCTTGAGTTCGAGCAACACGTGAACGAGCGCGGCGGCCACGTTTTCTGGGCGCAAAATGCGGAAGACGCGCGGCGCTATATCACAGACCTCGCAAAGCGCCACAACGTTCGCACCATCGTGAAATCAAAATCCATGGTGACGGAAGAAATTCACTTAGCGGCGGCGCTCGAAGCGCATGACATCAAAGTTTTTGAAACGGATCTTGGCGAGTTCATCGTCCAGTTGCGCCACGAACCGCCCTACCACATCGTCACGCCCGCGATGCACCTTACGCGCGACGACATCGCCGCTCTCTTCAAAGAAAAATTGGGCGATGTGGATAGCAACGATCCGCAAGAACTGGTTGCCGCCGCCCGCCGCGCTTTGCGACGCGCTTTTTTCTCCGCCGAGATGGGAATCACCGGCGCCAATTTTCTCGTCGCCGATTCCGGCATGATCGCCATCACCACCAACGAAGGCAACGCTGACCTCGGCGTTAGCCTTCCGAAAATTCACGTCGCCGTTGCCGGAATTGAAAAAGTAATTCCGCATTTACAGGATCTCGCGTTGCTTTGGCCGATGCTCTCCACATCCGGCACGGGCCAGCCCATCACTTGCTACAACACTTTGGTCGGCGGCCCGCGCGGACCGAACGAATTCGCAGGCCCCGAAGAATTTCACGTCGTCCTTCTCGATAATGGCCGCACCGAATTGCTCGCCGATCCCGAACAGCGCGACGCTCTGCACTGCATCCGTTGCGGCGCCTGCCTGAACGCCTGCCCGGTTTATCGCACCATCGGCGGACACACGTACGGAACCACATACTCGGGCCCTATCGGAAGCGTTCTCACTCCGCATTTCCGTGGCATTCACGAATTTAATCATTTGTCCTACGCGTCCTCTCTTTGCGGCGCGTGCACGGATGTCTGCCCGGTGAAAATTGATTTGCATCATCATCTTCTGCACAACCGAAGAAACGCCGTCGCGGCAAACGAACGTGCCGGAAGCGAGCGCACCGGATTCGGCTTGTTTCGGTGGCTGATGAGCAGCGCACCGCGTTTCGCGGCGCTGGGCGCGGCCGGACGCATGTTCATGCGAATCATCTACTCGCTGGGACTAGCCGGCACGGCGCTCGATCCCACAAGGAAATGGACGAAGATGCACGCCGCGCCAAAAATTCCAAAGAAATCCTTCCGCGCCGTTTGGAAAAAGAATCTCGCGGAGAAATCCGCGTTGGAGAATAAATAGTGGCGTCGATCGAAAATCCGGGACGCGAAGCTATCCTCTCGCGCATCCGTACAGCCCTGACTAAACCCGCCACGCGCCACGAGTCCAAAATTGCTGGAGATATTTTCTTTCCGATCTCCGACCCGCTCGACCGCTTTCAGAAAGAATGCTCGACCAACAACACCGAGTGCCTGCTGACCGCATCGCTCGCCGCCAGCTCCGCCGCGATTGCTGAAATCATTTCATCGCTGCCGCCGGGACCAATATTCCTGCAAGACTCGCCAATGCTCCGCCGCCTGGCGCCAACTTTGCTTGGCCGCCGCATCGCGCGATGGTCAACGGAAGGTCTGCCAGCGGAGGAATCGCAAGCCACAATTACTCTGTCCGAAGCTCTGGTGGCCGTAACGGGTTCCGTATTTGTTTCCTCAGCGTGCGGCGGAAGAGGGGCTGCCGTAGTCGCTCCGATTCACATTGTTCTCGCGTTCACCGACCAACTCGTTCCCGATCTCGAATCTGCTTTCGCTCGCCTTCATCAGCAAGATACGCCACAGCAAAATTCCATGCTCTGCCTCATCACAGGCTCCAGCCGCACCGCCGACATCGAAAAAATTCTGGTGATGGGTGCGCACGGTCCCAGAAGATTCGTGGTCGCCCTTTCTCCGCGATCTGAATAACGAGAAGCAATTCGCCGATTCACAAGATCTCTTTGCGCAGCGACGGCGAACGCATCGCTGTTTCTTGCTATAGTGAACCAATGTCATCCAGTCCGAGCAAACCAAAAAAGTTGCATGCGATTCCCCGCGCGATCGTGGAGATCGGATTCATAGTTTTCCTCTTTTATTCCAATCTCTTAATGGGGGAATTTACTCATTCAAATGCCCAGGGAAGGACGTTGACCTTCGCCATCCATGATATTTTCACGCCAACGAATTTCGGTATCGCAATCGTTTCCGGGCTTATCGGTTACGTGGTCTTTGAATTTCTTCGGAAGAAACTCTAGATTAGCGATGCGAGTTCGCATCGCCTTGCGCATTCGACCGCTGATAAACACGCACATAATCCACCAGCATCGACGCCGGAAAAGAAGTCGTAGCGTCTGGCGGACCCGGCCAATTCCCTCCCACAGCCAGGTTCAGTAGAATAAAAAATGGATGGTCGTAAACCCAATTCGTGCCGCTTGGAAGATCCGCGGGAGTCCGCGTCGCATACAAATCATTATCTACATAGAAGCGAATCGCATTCGGCTCCCATTCCACAGCGAACAAGTGGTAGTCGTCGGCTAAACGCCGTTCGCCGTTTAGCGTGTAGGGAGCGCTGATGCTCTTCGCCGCGGAATACCCCGGCCCGTGAATCGTGCCGTGCACGATCGACGATTCCTTGCCGATATTTTCCATAATGTCGATCTCGCCGCAAGAAGGCCAGCCAACTGATTTGATGTTGTTGCCGAGCATCCAGAACGCGGGCCACAGTCCCGCACCAGCCGGAATTTTGATGCGTGCTTCAAACCGCCCGTAAGCTTGCGAGAACGACTCCTGAGTTCTGAGGCGGGCCGAAGTGAAGTTGCGCGTAACTCCCGAAGAATCCGCGTACGTTTCGCGGCGCGCCATAATCACGAGGTTGCCGTTCTGAATCACGGCGTTATTCGGCCGCTTCGTGTAGCATTCCAGCTCGTTGTTTCCCCATCCGTTGTTTCCAACTCCTTCCGCGAAACTCCATTTCGTCGAATCCGGCGCTGCACCATCCTGCTGATTGAATTCATCGCTCCAGACAAGAACCCATTCTTCGCCAATTTTGGGGAATTTTTCTGAACTCGAAGCAACCTGGGCGGTAAGCGCGTACGCTCTCGATCCCGTAACAGAATTCTCCGTACGAGTTCCCGCCGCGACGGTTCGATGCGCAGGCGCGCATTCCCAAATTCCCGCGCACAACCCGACGCACACGGCTAGCCCGGACACACAATTCTTCGGTCCGCGAACCATCTCGTATCGCATCTTCAAAACTGTTCTGTCGCTCGCCTATCTCAGCGAAGCCATGTCAATCACGAACCGATATTTCACATCGCTCTTCAGCAGTCGCTCGTAAGCTTTGTCAATCTGCTGAATCGGAATGATCTCGATGTCCGAGGTAATTCCATGTTCGCCGCAGAAATCCAGCATCTCTTGAGTTTCGCGCAGGCCGCCAATCGCCGAGCCCGAAAGACTCCGGCGCTTCATAATCAAATTAAACGAAGATATCGGCGAGGGCTTCTCCGGCGCTCCCACGAGCGTCATGATGCCGTCCAGCTTCAGCATCTGCAGATACGCGTTCATGTCGTGTTTCGCCGAAACCGCATCAAGAATAAAATCGAAGCTGCCGGCGTGCTTCAACATCTCGGCTTCGTCTTTTGAAATCACAACTTCGTCCGCGCCGAGCCGTTTGGCATCGGCAGTCTTGTTCGGAGACGTCGTAAAAAGCACCACGTGCGCGCCAAAAGCATGCGCAAATTTCAAACCCATGTGCCCCAGTCCGCCCAGCCCGACGATTCCCACCTTTTGTCCCTTGCCGACTTTCCAATGGCGCAATGGCGAATACGTCGTGATGCCCGCGCACAAAAGGGGCGCCGCACCGGCTGGATCCAATCCCTTCGGCACGCGCAGCACGAAAGCTTCATCTACCACAATGCTTTGCGAATAGCCGCCGTAAGTCACTCCGCCAAGGATTTTGTCCTCGGCGTTATACGTCAGCGTAAAACCGGTCTCGCAATACTGTTCCTGGCCCGCCCGGCAACTCGCGCACGTTCGGCAGGAATCCACCAGGCATCCGACCGCGGCGATGTCGCCTTCCTTAAATTTTTTGACGGCGCTGCCAACCTTTACAACGCGCCCGACAATTTCGTGACCGGGAACAACGGGATACACCGTGGGCATCACGTCTTTCCATTCGTTGCGCACCTGATGCAAATCTGAATGGCAAACGCCGCAGTAAAGTATTTCGATCTGCACGTCCTGAGGACGCGGATCTCGCCGTGAAATATTAAATGGCGCAAGCGGCGACGCAACGCTGTGCGCTGCGTACGCTTTGGCCGCAAAAGTCGTTGGTTTTGAAGTTTGGTCATCTCTTATTGGCATCTGTCTTGCTGCTTCGCTCATGTCCGTATCCCTCCTGAATTGATTCCCCCCGTACAGGGACCGCCCTTAAATAGTCTAAACCCGTCGGCTCCGCGAATCATTAGCCGGATGAATTGCGGCCCAGTCCCAAATCTATTTCGGCGGGGGAGCCGTTGAAGGCGGCCGCACTTTTCCGTCAAACGTATTCGGCTCCATCAATTCCACGCGCGTCCCATCGGGATCGAAGAAGTTCGCCTGCCGTTTTCCATTCACGCCCACTTTAATCTCAAACGGCAGCGTATAGTTCTTCGCCGCAGGACGCGCCTTCAGCGCCGCAACCGCCTTTTCAATATCCGGCGTCACCAAACAAATATGATTCTTCCCGCCCAGATCCTTCGTAGTCGGTGGCGCGCCATACAGCATGAATTCCAAATAGTCTTGCCCGTCCGGCACACGCATGTTCAACCAACTCAGCACTGTGCCCGACGAACTTCCCCGCCAAAATTCAGCCAGTCCGAAATTGTCCGTGTAAAACTTCATCGCCGGTTCAAGCGCGCCAATCGTAATACCTACGTGGGGCATATGCGTTGAAACTCGCGTTTCCGGCAGGAATTTGCCTGCGGCCTGCCGCGTCCATCCATCCGGCTCGTATTGCACGATTTCCACCGTGTGGCCGTCGGGATCTGTAACAGTGAAATTCAAATTTCCAATCTTTCCCTTAGTAACACTCTCAGGCGTCTTCACTCCCTGCGCAGCAAGATACGCCCGCATGCCTTCGGCGGAATCCGTGTAGAAAGCGATGTGATTCAACTGCCCTTCGTGCGTGGGCTTGTCCGTAAAAAGTTCGATGTACTGATCCTCATTAATTTTCACATACGCAATCCGCACCGATCCGTCATCGCGCTTCAAATTGAAAGGCTCGGCGTATCCTAGAAAATCCTCATAAAACCAGCGCGCCTTCTCCAGGTTGCTGACAAACACGGCCATGTGCGAAATCCCCAGAATGCGCGGCCGTTTTGGCTGATCGGCGGTAATCATCGTCACGCCAATACCCAACAGCACAGTAAATATCGCGATTCGCTTCATCGGAGTGAGCCTCCTTCGTGCGCCGCTTGAATTGCCTTTTAGCGCCCAATTGTCGCACACAGTGCCCGCAAAATAGTTCATCGCGCGATCTGGAATCTCACAGATTATTTGAAGCTGTCCCACAATGCGAAACCCGGTAGAACTGCCGCCACGCAATAAATCAGTGGCAATTAAAATCCCTCTCCGCTTTTACTACAAATATGATTCAATCGCGCTGGCGAGGTCACTCAACAACTATCACGGAGGACAAAATGGAAACCACCATCGCAAAGCTTCTCGACGACTTCGATCGCGGAAAAATGACGCGCCGCCAGCTCATCAAAAGTATAGCCGTCGTCGCGGCCGCCACGGCCGCCGGCGTTTCGTCTGCGTCAGCGGAGCCAACAGCGAAGGGATTTAGAGCCGTCGCCATCAACCACATCTCGTATCAAGTGAACGACTACGCCAAAACCCGCGACTTCTACGCTGATTTATTCGGAATGAAAGTCGTCGCCGATACCGGCACCCAGTGCAACATGATTCTCGGCGACACAAACACTTTTCTAATTCCACGCAACGCAACAAACGGAATCACACCCCCGCGCATCGATCACATCGCCTACACCATTGAAACGTGGGACAAGAACGCCGTGAAAGCTGAACTCGAACGCCGTGGCCTGAATCCCACTCCCGACACCGAGAACAGTTTTCATGTCAAAGATCCAAACGGCTTCGATCTCCAAATCAGCGGTAAGGAAATGAAACCAGTTTAAGCGTGGGAGCTGGGTGTCCTAATATTTGCGAATTGTGGAATGCTCATAGACCATCATGAGCGCGCGTAAATGGACGCGGACCGTCGCCTGGCCTCATGCGGAAACTCGCGTTTGATTCCGAAACATCGGAGTAGTTCCTCGCGGCGGAGTAAACGATTCGATACCCACTCCGTATCGGTAGTTCTCGAAAGCTGTTGTTGTCACGATTCGTTTGGTAAAATGTCTGATCGCCTTGTACCGAGCGCCACAAAATCCCCACTTGGCAGGATTTGCTAATACCCGTTGGACGGCACCAAGACCTGTCTCGGCCTGCCGTTCTAGCTCCCGCAAATAAAACATCTTGTTGAGTACGATTGGAAACCAATCGCGTTGACGCATTACCTCCGCAGCGATCTTCCCGCGACCGCCTATTACTGAAAGCTCTCACAAGAAGAGCGTCAGAGTGGTGCTGAACTTGCACTATCACTCGCATGACGGCCGAGTTGAGACTAGTGAAGACACTGAAACTAAACAGTTTGCGGGGGGAAGGCATCGGAGCGAACCGTTCCGATTTAGGATTCCCGGTTCCAAGTTGGGAGCCGTGCTCGCCAGTCGGGAATTAGCTACTGACGGGGGCATTGTTCTTTGTTTTTACCGATCTGTTGCATAGGTCCGATTCGGTTTCAATCGGAGCACTCTTGTTGGGTGCGTCGAAATCCACACCTGAGGAATAGAAAATGAAAAATAACTACAGAAAGTATGCATTCCGTACGGCTGTGATCCTGACCGCATTTGCTTTGGCGTACTCGCCACAAGCCGGTTGGGCACAACTCAACTCGAGTCCGTCAACCGTCGTACTTACGGCGACTCTTCTTGAATCTTTGACAGTGGTAGCGTTACCCGCGGCCGTGAATTTCAATCTTGCTCCTGGAGGTGAAGCCCTTGGTTCCTCGCCAGTGACCATCACTACTGCATGGATACTCGGATCAACTCGAACGGTTATAAATCTTCACGCGAGCTTCTCATCCTCCACCATCGCGCTGACAGACAGCTTGAGTCACAACATCCCCTCGGCCAATGTGCTGGGTCAAGTAACCACGGGTACAGTTCCGTCATTTACGGCTTTTACTCAAACAGGGCCTTTTGGAGCGGCCGGGGCCAATCTGAAGTTATTCACACAGTCGGTTAACGTCAGCAATTTGACGAGTACGCGCACGGACACCCTCAACCTGAAAATTGACCTCACAAGCGGGCCCAGCCTGCCCGCCGGTGTTTACATAGGCACTCTGACGATCCAGGCCCAAGCTCTTTAGGAGGCGGTGATGCAACTTTGTCTTGGCTGGGTACATAGGTTGGCGATCCTCGGTACTTTGGCTCTCACTTGGGTTTCTGCTGGCTTCGCTCAGACCGTGCGACCAGTCATCGTTCAATATAACGGCATAGCGCGTGGGAAGATCGAACTCGTCAACCCTTCATTGCAGCCACTGAACGTCGTTCTGGAACCCATGAGTTTCAAGGTCACGGAAGACGGCAATGGCACTTACGAACCATTACATGGCGACATTCATTTGAAGCTTTCTGCCATGAGCTTCCGAATTCCGCCGCAACAAAGTCGCTTCGTTTTTTACGAGGCCAAGCCGGAGAAACTGCCCGCGTGGTTTGTCATTTACAGCGTTTTTGCCAGGACTGCGCGCCCTAACAGTATGAATGTCCAGGTTGAACTTCCACACACGGTTTACGTCCTGCAGAAGGAGGCGCTGGAGAAATCTGAAGTCTCCATCGAATCGTTCCGCTACATGCCTGACCAACATAAGGTGATTGCGGTCATAGTCAACAAGAGTTCCAAATTGGGGCGTGCGATGGAATGGCAGGTAACCTCCAAAGGGACGAAGGCACCGAATCCTGGATTTCCCATGCTACCGAATAGCAAGCGACGCCTGGAATTGGACTGGAATTCGCAGACCCCTCCATCCGTTCTCATGGTTCGATTCGAGCATTTCACTCTGCAAGTAGATCTACAAGTAGATCTAAATGAAAAACAGGAATAAAAAAGGATGTGCCGCCACAGCGATACGCCGTCGGGTACTACTATCGCACCTTTTCGTCATGATGATTCTAGCCACGGGTGAAACAGCTCGTACACAGTCAATTCAGATTGGCGGAGGGGCATCATCATTGTTTGGGGCAAGCGGCGGATCCGTCGAGGTTCGCAGTCAGAACTACCAAGGGTGGTTTGGAATCGGCAGCCTCGATGGACACCTGAGGTTTGGACTGTCCCTCAGCGAGCAATGGCACGGTTCCACGTTCACTCTAGGTGATGAAATCATCCCTTTTCATCTGCCGTCTGATGTTTTTGAAGATGGCCACTACTTCATGGGACGTGGCATTGGAGTCTCGAAGTCCGTGCGGCGATTGAGTATATTTGGGTTTGGTGGCAAAACGGCGACTGGATTCAATTCGCCTCTGTTTCGCGCGGCGAGCGCCGAATCCTGGGCGAGTGCCTTATTCATTGACTTCAGGGTTTCTCCAAGACTCCACCTTTTTTCTAGGAACATCATTTCAAATCGACAAACTTCAATCAACGGCTTGCAGTGGGAACCCCGGGCCTGGATCAAAGCAAGCCTAGCGGGCGGCGTTGGCGCGAACCAGATGTATCTTGCGTCAAGCGTGAGCGCCGAAAAATCATGGTTAACCGTAAAGGCTGCTTATATCGCCGCAGGCGATAGTTTCCAGCGAGTGGTTGTTGATTCACCTCTAAATTCCGAAGCTGATCGCGAAAACATCCTTGTAACGTTTCATCCCAAGCCTTTCTTTGCGGTGACAGCAGGACGGCTCAATTTTCTCCAACCAGTACCAGGAGCAAAGAGGGGCATCCGCGCAACCGTCAACGAACTTTCGGCAAACGGCGAAGTTCGAGGATTCAGAATTGGCACCTCCTTCTATCAGTCTTCCGTTAGGGGCACGAACACGCAAGGAGAGCTTCTTTCTTTAGGACGGGACGTCACACGACGGTTGCAAGCCGATGTCTATCTCCTCCACAGCTCGTCCTCCAACCAACCCAGCTTCACATCGATACTACCCATTGTGCGCGAGGTGATCACCCCTCGTTTCAGTCTGCTCCAGACGGTGAATTACACGGCTGGACACACGTCGGTGGCGTTCGGCGGAGATTATGTTTCCAATTTCATTTCGGTCGGTATTCAATATCAAACGGTCTATTCTGCCTTTCAAACCTCAAACCCTTTTCGCCAGGTCATGCTTATAAACTTGAGTTTCCACCCGTTTGGAAATTTCAGCATAGGTGCGAGCAGCTACGTCGCCCCAGATGGGTCAGTGAAGTACACAACTTCGGCGCAGACGTTCCTGTATCACGATCAGGCCGGGCAGAACGGGTCGCAAAAACTAAGCATGTCCGAATTCGCAGTTAGCGGAAGTGTTGTCGATGAGGATAACAACCCAGTTTCCGGAGCAGCGCTCCGCATTGATGGTGAGCTCGCGTTCACAAACTCGGCCGGAGCGTTCTTCGTTCGCAAGAAGAAGATCCGATCTTATCATCTCGATGTTGCGTTCACAGATTTTCTCGTGCCGGGTGTATTCGAAGTCGTTTCAGCGCCAGCCGAGGTTGTGCCCACGAAACAAGAGAACGGAAATGCTGTCTTGATTACAATTCGTCATAAGAAAGCTCTTTAGCCCGGGTGCCAGTGACCAGCCCGATATTTTGGTCCGCCGCGCATCCGAGCGGTCATTAAATATTTGGTGCGCCGCCAGTTCTGGCGGTCAGGAGCCATACAGCTTGGCCATGTTGCTTCGTGAAAGCGGCGAGTCTTTGGCGGAGTGGAATATTCGTCTGATTGCCAGTGGCTTCTCGATCAAACTGCTCGCAAAAGCGCAACGAAGACTATATACGCAGATGGAGATCAATCGGGGTCTTCCTGCATCGCTGCTCGTGAAATACTTTCGACAATCCGGGCCTCATTGGCAAATTGCGATGGAGATCCAAAAAATGGTCGAGTTTCAGGAGATCAATCTAGTGAAATCGTGGCCGCGATTGCCTAGGATGGATCTCATTTTTATGGCGAGTATGACCGAATTTAACGAAGTTGGTGGCCACACAGTAACCAAGGCGAGTTTCAAAAAAGATGCCTTCTTGTACATCTTTGAAAAGATGGTGCGCCCGGAGAGATTCCAACTCCCGACCTTCTGGTTCGTAGCTAGAGCTGTCCCTACCAATAACTCATTCCACGCGAAGGAAGATGTCGGGGACAGCCCGTTCAGGTCTCTTGCTCACTGCTCGTAGAGGGCTTTTGACTTCCGATGGAGGCATTGGTATGGACAGCCTTGCGATGTCGCGTGAAGGAGGTTTCCTTAAGAACCATTTCGAAAGAATTTCACTAAGCCCCGTTGCGCTACACACAAGCGGAGACGAGCCGGCAGAATTCGTTTCCACGCGCGCCGGAATCCGGAT
>Ga0179587_10001353_pt1 | contig 11054 bp, 13 predicted proteins | sample CZODoug2_1_08_16_FD_185932 | JGI IMG/M metagenome (GOLD analysis project Ga0179587, IMG submission 185932) | Vadose zone soil fungal communities from Angelo Coast Range Reserve, California, USA - CZODoug2_1_08_16fungal | ecosystem: Environmental > Terrestrial > Soil > Vadose zone | place: USA...
GCCAAGGTCATGCCCCTGGGTACACCGGCGCGGTTGAAAGCATCGATCCCCGGAGGATTCCTCCTGCGCCTTCGTTTTGGGAATCAGACGGCGGATCTGCTTCAGCGTTTACAATTGCTGGCGGGAGTCCGCGAGGTGCGCGCTGCGGACACCACAGGTGCCGACGTCTATGCGGATCGCGGCGGTTCTCTCATTCCTGAGATCGCGAGCTTGGCCGCGAATTCAGGCGCGGAATTGTCAGACGTTCACATTTCTGAACCGAGTTTGGAAAACCTCTTCCTGCACCATACCGGAAGGAGCCTGCGCGATTGAACTGGAAAACTTTTGCAGCCATGCTGGCGCGCGACGCCCACGTAGCCCGGCGTAACGCGATTCAACTCTTCCTGCAGACCTTTCTACAGCCGCTGCTCTTTGTTTTCATCTTCGGCCGGGTGATGGTCGGCAGTGGTTATCTGCCTGCCGCGTACAAGAGCTTTCTGCTCCCCGGCATCATCGCGATCAGCATGGTCTTCACCGGAATTTGGGCTGTGGCCATGCCGCTTATCGCTGAGTTTCAGTGGACGCGCGAAATCGAAGACCGCCTGCTCGCCCCGATCGGCGTTGCCTGGATCGCCATCGAGAAAGTCATCGCCGGAATGCTGCAAGCGCTGGTCGCCGGGCTGATCGTGATCCCGCTGGCATGGCTAGTGCTTCGACCCGGAGTTGAAATCAGTATTGGCGCGCCCTGGACCTTCGCTGTGGTCATTGTACTGGTCGCCACCTTCTCCGCCTGCGGAGGACTGGCTTTGGGGTGCAGCATCAATCAGCAGCATATTGGCCTGATGTTCGGCATGGTAATTACTCCCATGATTTTTTTCGGTTGCACTTACTATCCATGGAGCGCTCTGAAAACTTTCCCTATCCTGCAGAAAGCCGTGCTCATCAACCCGCTGGTGTATGCAAGCGAAGGAATGCGCGCCACCTTGGTTCCGCAGTTCCCACATCTGTCAATAAAAGTTGTACTCATTGCGCTGCTTTTGTTCGACCTGCTGCTGCTGGTTGTCGGACTGCGGCAGTTCGAGAAGAAGGCGGTGAGTTAGCCTAGGCCGACAAGCTCTTCCGCCCAGACAATTAGGGAATGAGAGCAAACCGGTGATCATTTCGCAAGGCATCAAATTGGACGTCAGAGCAACCGCAGAAGTAGCCGCACTCAGCATTTCTCGTTGAGCCTGACTCGCTAGCTCCCGGATTGTCGTCTTAACTTGGCAACTATCTTGAAATAAACGTTAGAGTTTTATCGGAGGCGCGCACCTTCGGGGGAGGTACGCGTGGGCGGAATGCTCTTGCGCGTTCGATAAAACCGTTTGGACTTATTCGCTTGGGGTTTGCGGCGGACGCGGGCCTTATGCAAGTTCACTGGTGGGATGGGCGGTGGGGAGATGCGCCGGAACTGTGCCGCGGAGCGCAACACATGACACCATTTGCGCGGAAGCTGGTTATGCCAAGAAAGTGCTGCGAAGGGAGCTGCTGAGGGAGCTGCTGAGGGAGCTGGAAAAATCCGATTCGAACCTAGCCTGTTGGCCTCGCTGCGGGAAGCTGAAGCAAACTACGCCAGGCCGAGAAATTGAGCGACTCCCTGGGCGTCTCGACCAGCGACCTCACTCCGTATTTCAAGTCTTGAAGAAGTGGTCGCATCCGTATGGGATGACATGAAATGTCTCGGAGAAGCGCAAAGAACCGCATGTTCGGCCTTGCTACTCAAGTCAATTTGTTTTGCGGTGCGCTCTGAATTCAGAGCCGTTTCGGTAGATGCGCAGGCCATATACAGCGCCGTTGTCATGCTTCATAAACTCAACCCAGTTGTTTTGCGTCTCGGGGAAGGCAAATCTGGTCCCATGGACGGGAATCAACATTGACTTTTGTTCGCCGGGAATTTCGATCGTCAGTTGTCCGTCCTCAGCCGTGATGAGCACGCTGAACTTGCCCGGCGCGTCGGTTGAGTACACCCCAACATAAGCGAAAGGGTCTCCCCTAGATATGTTCGTTGAGACAAAGGGTTGACTCAAGGATTGAACTGGAGGAGTAGTAGTTATGTTCCGATGTAGCTTATGGGAGGCACTCAATGGCCTGTTCCTGAGGTTCAGAAACCTCCGCTGAAGAGTTGGCTTCCGGGGGTATGCGCCTTCCAAGCCAAACACGGTCTGCTTCTGGAGTATTCGTTCCAGATTCTATGATGGCTTGCGTGCGTGGTCGCGGGCTCGCTTGTGTGCACGGGCGCACGATCGCTCGTGTTGGGGACAAATTGGGCGTGCTCGCCGGAAGTTGGTCCTCGGAGTTGGCCGGGGACTCAAAGCTGACCGAAGGCAAATAGACGGAATGGATCCTACCGTGACCAAGAGCGAGAAACACTGAGGAGCACGCAATCCATGTCAGAACTGCTCCCCCAAGCAAGGCGCTTTTTCGAGGCTTGAAATTCTCCAAGGTATAGAAGACGGGAAGACCACCCACACCGGCTGGTACGCTTACAGCCGCTTTTTCTTCCCAATATTCCGAGCGCATGGTCCACTGCCGCAATAGCGAGATGAACGCATCCGCCAGGAGTCCAGCAGCTGCCGCCCTTCCTTCGATATGGTCGAAGATTGACAGCATCTCTTCAGCGAAGCGTTCGCGAAAACGCGCAGGATGGAAACGAAGTGCCCAACAGTAGAGGAGGCGAAGCATTACGCTCTCCTTGGCCTGGCAGGCTGCAAGCGCAACTTACCTTCGCGGACTACGCCTTCAAGGCGCGCCAATTCGGCAGCAAGGACACCACGTCCCCGCGAAGTGAGTCGGTAGTAGCGTCGCCGTGGATCGTCATCATCGGCACGGTGGCCAAGCTCCTGGATAAATCGTTGCTCGATCAACTTCTGCAGATTGTCGTAGAGCGTACCTGGTCCCAACTTGTACAGGCCTTGTGACTGTCGCAATGCTTCCTGCATGATGCCATAGCCATGCAGATCGTCACCCGCAAGCGAGAGCAGAATGTGCAGCGTCGCAGGAGACAATGGTAGAAACGAGCTTAGGGCGTCTTTCATTGGTCGGACTCCGTTATATCGCTTCCCGAGTGATGTGTCAAGTCAGCCTCAACTGAGAACCACGTCGTGTGGAGAAGCCGAACTAAAGGCACGATCCGCAAAAGACACGCGGATTGCATAGGGCCGATCGAGGGGTCGGCCACGCTCGCAGTACAGTCGCCGTGTAGGCTCTGCACCCAAACCGTCGGCGACGGGGACGATTACTCGGCAACTCTTCCACCATCCGATAAGGCTAGCGTGGCCCGTGATTTCCCGAAGAGGACCGCCCAGGTAAACTGGAGTGCTGCGGAGGCACCAAGAAATACCCGGATCCTCACCACGCCATCAGCAGTCTTTCGAGCCGCGGTTATTATTCGCCCTATGTCGCGGCCTCTGTTTGCATCGCCGCCAGATCACATCCTGGTTTATCTTGTTCGGCCCGCCGGTTGGTGTATCTTCCTAAAAACTGATGGCTTACAACGCGTTCATCTCTTATAGTCACACAGCCGACGGCACTCTTGCAGCCGCCCTTCAATCGGCCCTGCATTCTTTTGCCAGACCCTGGTACAAGCTGCGCGCTTTGCACATCTTTAGAGATCAAACCAACCTCGCAGTGAATCCTGCGCTTTGGTCTAGTATTCGCGACGCCCTCGATCAATCCCTGTACTTCATTTTATTTGCTTCGCCTGAAGCAGCCGCCTCTCCTTGGGTGGCGAAGGAGGCCGAGTATTGGATCGGCAAAAACGGGACGGCGCGCGTCCTGATTGTCCTTACTGGTGGCACTTTGAAGTGGGATCATCTAGCCAGCTCTTTCAAGTCCGAGAGCACTAACTCTCTGCCCCCAAGCCTTCTACGCTCCTTCCCCGAGGAGCCCCTTTTCCTCGATCTTCATTGGGCACGCGACGGCGTCACTCGCCTTCGGATGCGCGAGCCGCGCTTCCACGAAGCCGTCCTCCAACTCGCTGCTACTTTGCACAACCGGCCCAAAGACGAACTCGACGGTACCGATATTCGCATCCGGCGGCAAAATCGCTTGTTGGCCACCTCAGGCCTCATCGCCATTCTCCTGACTGCGCTCTTCGCACTCCGGCAAGCTCGCCTGAGCCACGAAGAATCGATCCAGAATCTTGCCGCCAGCCTCGCTGCGAACTCTTCCAAAGTCCTCGCCGATAGTCCGGATCGAGCTCACGAGGCAGCGCTTCTCGCTATCGAGTCAAACCGTCTTAACCCTTCGTTCGAAGGAAATCAGGCATTGCGCGCAGCGGTTTCCCTTCTACCGGCAAGCGCGCATGTGTACCCACCCGAAGACTCAGGCCCAACCGAGCGTATTCGCGACATGGCATTCTCGTCCGACGGCAGCATCCTCGCCGTAGCGCGCGATGACGGTTCCACCCAACTCATTGATGTCGTGAACCACAAACCGCTCGGATTTTTCGAAGCGGACGAACAGCCCGTGGCTCGCATCGAAATCCCCGGCGACCCGCAAGGCACCTCGCTGGACAACAATTCGGCCGTTTCCGTTGCCTTCAACTCCTCCGACTCGCTGCTTGCGACCGGCACTCGCGATGGCATCGCTCATGTCTGGGGCTTGCCCGGCGAGCGCGAATTGTTGCGCATTGCCCACGGTGCTCCTGTTTCCCAAGTGGCATTCCGCCCCAAGGCCAACCAACTTGTTACCGCTAGTGACGATGGCCATGTCCGTGTTTTCGATGTCGCTCGCGCAGTCCTCGTGGCCGATTTCAAATGTTCGGGCAAAATGGTTTCCGCTTCCTTCAGTCCCGGCGGCGACCTCCTCGCGGGGTTATCTTCAGAAGGTGTGGTCTCGCTTTTTGATCCAGTGCATCGAAAGCTTCTTCGCACATTAATTGGCGGTGAAGCTGCCTTCAACTTGGCATTTAGCACGAGTGGCAAGCGCTTGGCTACTTCAAGCGGCGATTTTGCTTTTGTTTGGGAAGTAAATACGGGCCGGCAACTATTGAAAGCCACGCATGCGGCTTCGTCAGAAACGCTCACTCCGATGCAATGGATCTACAATGCCGCCATCACCTCCGATGGCAAACTTCTGGCCTACGCGGCGCGCGGTGACAACTTGGCTCATGTATGGAATGTGGAGACCGGCCGCCAGATTCTTGAACTGAAACATGATTCTTCTGTTGCGGCCGTCTCCTTCAATGCAGATGGAACAAAACTTGGCACGGGCTCATACGACGGAACCGCACGCGTCTGGGAACTCCCTTCAGGAAGAGAACTGGAGCGTGGGTCGCTCGGCGGAGGTGCTGAAGTTGTCGCTTTCAGCCCCGCTAGCGGACGCTTCGCCGCTGGCGGTATAGAGGGCTCGGTTTTCGTCTCCGAGACGCGCCGCGCCGACCGCCCTGCCTACTTCGATCTGCCCGCGGACGTCCGCAGCGTTGCATTTGGCCCGGATGGCAGGCGCTTCGCCATCGCCACGAGATCGACAAACTGGTTATCCCTGGTGCGAATTGCCGACATCGATGGCAAAGTTCTGCGTGACATCGAATTCCAAGGTGCTCCCGTCATCGACCAGCTGTTTTTCCCCGATCCAAATGAAGTGATTGCCCAGTGGAGCAATAAGCTATTTCTCATTGTCATTGATCCGTCTTCGGTAATTCCTTTAGCTGAGGTTTCCGGAGAAATGCGGATCGACCCATCGGGTAAGGCGCTTGCTGCCCAACATGACGGCGTTAGCCGACTGTATACCTTACCCGGCCTTCGACAGACCACATCTGTGGATGGCACTTCTTCCGCTTTGCTGCGGACGGCGGACGAAGGCAGGCTGTTGGCCTTCGGAACAACCAAACCGCCAAACGAATTCTCTATCGACATTTGGAGTGTCGCGAGCAAAGCCCGCGTCAGCCGCATCCAACTGCCCGCAGAGTTGACTCGCCTAGCCTTCAACTCAGCTGGTACAATCCTTTTCACTGCGCAAAACGAAAACCTGCAAGCGTGGGATATCCCGTCCGGCAAGCAACGTTTCTCGCTCACTGCCAGTGGCGACATCGACCTAATCGTTTCCGATCCTTCTTCCGCCTCCTTCGCGACGGTTACTCACGGACGTCTGACCGTATGGGATGCCACGACTGGCGCTCGCTTGGCGCAGCTACCCGATGTAGGCTACCTCCACTCAGCCGCTTTCAGTCCCGACGGCCGCTATCTGCTAACCGGGTACGACCAACGCGCCGCAGCGCTTTGGCTCTGGCGTTCGGGCGATTTGCGAGACCAGGCCTGTGCTCGGCTCACTCGCAACTTGTCTCGCGATGAATGGAAGCGTTGGTTTCCCAAACAACCCTATCGCCAAATTTGTCCCAACTTGCCTGCCACCAACTGAATCATTCGTGCACTACGCTGGATGAGCCATTCAATGTGCGCGGCGCTGATGTTGGGCAACGGCATGGTGACCCTCCATTCGTTCAGCACGCTATCACGCATGCGTCCTCGCCGCAGCCTCCCCCTGATGCCCGGAGTATAATCCTTTCCCGAATCAGAACCCACAATGAACCCCTCCCTTGAGCAAACGCTAGTCGAGGTCTGGCGGCAAGTTCACGTCGAGAACGCCGACGCGGCCGAGCTAGGTACAGAGCGTTACCCTGTTCGGCGGACCCCCAAACGAGGTTTACGGCAGGTGGATTTCGTTTTCGATGGGAACGAGATTCGTGGGCTGGGGCAGAACCCTGATACAAAATCCCGTTGTGCACAAATGGCACGGTCTGGCAAGAAGGTGATGCAATTTCTAAGCGAGGGCCGCGACGTGGCGAACGTGGTTGATGGGAAGATAACTCTATGCAACAGGCGAGGGGGGACGAGTCGATGACTCAGGCAGTGAAGGAAAGTGAGGGGAGATTACAGCCGATTTCAGCTATGTTCGATGGCTTGGAGATCGCACGGCATTGAGGAAGACACGAAAACGTGGGACAAAGTGAATATTGATCGCAAGAGTGATCTGAAAAAGTGGGTTGATATCCTTAAAGAGATTGTGAACGACAAGAAGATTCGAAAAATGTTTGCCTACGCCAACAACCACTACGCTGGATCCGCGCCTGCGACGGTGAAACTCTTCTAGTCGCTATGGGACAAGGGGCGATGAAGACGGTATACCGGGGTTATTACGTGCGTTTGGCGCGATGATTCGCCTTCTTGTCCGTTTTCCGCTGCGCCCTGCGTTGCGCCTTCTCGTACTTCTTCATTGCTTTCTGCTGCTTCTTGGCTGCCTTCCTATTCATCTTTTGCTGCTTCTTGTCCGCCTTCCGGGACTGGCGGGCATTTTCTTCGACACTCATGCGTTGAGCTTTAGCCGGTATCGACCATGCAACACCCAAGGCGACCAGCAGTGTCAAAACAGCAATTCGTTTCATTCGGAATTTCCCTTTTGACTTCAAATACGATACCAGTGTATACCCTCCCGCCCGTGAAAGGCTCAAATCTGACCGCCCTAGGACCGCGACCCTATGATTACATGCGAAATTGAGCCCGCTGATGACAAGAAGAAGCAGAATGTCTTTCCGCTTCTTGTGCACTCCTAATCTGACAAGACAGCACGCACTATCATTCATTTCGCTTGTTGCAAAACTGTTTTTCGCGGAAACTGAGAGAGTCCGACGACACATGCGCTCGATACCTAGGCTGCCTTGCAATGACATCACTTCTCGGATCTGGTCGTGGATGCCATTTCGCCAGAGCCGCTGCTGCGCTGGCGTCGAGCCTCGATTTTTTGCAAGGCACCTCTGAAAAAATCCACCTCCAGGGTCTTCTCTGCCAAAGGCTGCTTCAAGCGATGGATCTCTTTGCGGTGAGCAGATGCGTGCGTGCTGGGCCGCGACGCTTCTTGTCCTGGCTCAACCTCCAGAAATGCTGGCATGGTGCTTCGGTGGGGCACCGGGCGTGGAAACCCCAACGGGCTGTCTTTGTAGCGGACGATGATCAAGCAATCTGGATTGTGGATAATTTCGAGGCCGTTAGGAACTTCCGTGCCGCACATGCAGTGCTGGCGGGTAAATTCGATTCGGCGAAGAAAACGATTCACGTTGAGAGAATCGCTCCCGCTGCGTCGGACCACGGGAGAGTTTAAGGACCCGAAGAAACAAACGGGGTGGACCAACGTTGAATAGGGAGTACTGGCCGGAGTCCGGTTGGGTATGAATGCCCTGGGTCGCAAGCCCGGATCACGACGTAGAACACTCCTTAGTTTGAGTTCCGCGCGGCGCTCGCGAGGACCGCTCACTAGCTTCCTCCTCTTCGTCGTCCTTCCGACTATAGCCTGCACTCAGCGTGGATTGGTCGAGAGGCCCACGGAGAAACGCGGGACCAGCGAAAAAGCAGTGCACTTTGCCAGCGGCGACATAACCCTGGCCGGCACACTTGTTCTTCCGGAGCGGTCTCAGCCACATCCGGCGGTAGTTCTTTTCCACGGCTCTGGTCCGCAGAAGAGGGATCTCTTTACCGCGCGGTGGTTCGCGGCCGAGGGCATCGCGGCCCTGGCATACGACAAACGGGGTGTGGGGGAATCCGGCGGAGATTTTCGCAAGGTGCCGTTCATGGAACTTTGCGATGACGGACTGGGCGCGATCAAGTATTTGAAGTCGCGGAAGGAGATTGACGCGAAACGGATTGGGGTGTGGGGCTTGAGCCAAGGAGGGTGGTTGGGACCGCTGGCAGCGTCGCGTTCGGCGGATGTCGCCTTTATTATCGCCGTGTCCGGTCCAGGCGTGTCACCGGGCGAACAGATGATCGTCTACTACGCGAATGAGCTGCGCGAGCAAGGCATGGACGAAGGCGATGTTCGAGAAGCCAGCACCGTGCGCCGAGACATTTGGAGCTACATGTCGAGCGGACTCGGGTACGACAAGACTAAAGCCGAACTGGACGGGGCGCGCACGAAACGGTGGTTCAGCCAGGCGAGAGTGCAGCAGGACGACTCGTTCGGGCCACTCCCGACACCCGCGGAGCTGAGCAAACCGGTGGGCCGCAGCGTAATTTGGTTCAAGCAAGAGGCTGTCTATGATCCGGTTCCTGCTCTACGAGCGCTGCGAGTGCCTGCGCTCTTTTTGTTCGGGAACCATGACCAGTTGATACCGGTGGATGAGAGTGTTGCGGTCATCCAGCGAGTTTTGGCTGAAGACAAGCACCGCGATTTTACGATCCGGGTATTTCCGAGCGTTGACCATGAGATGCGGCTGGTAACGAGCGAGGCAACTCGCCCGATCGATCCGGAGTATCTAAAGACGATGCGGGACTGGCTGTCTACCCACGTCCTGAATAGACCTTGATGGATTTCCTGAATGGGCCAGGACTCCGATGCCGGAGCGTATCGCCTTCCTGAAGTTGAGATTGTCCACTATCGTCAGCCGATGTTCCGGCCCTCAATCTCTCGGCCTATCTCAGAATCAGGGTCACAGCCACGGCTGCCACGGCTAATTTTACTAGCCATCCGAGAGAATAAGCCGCAGCAATTGAGGAGTGCAGTTTAATAAACAGCGCATTCGCGATGAGCAGTGGCAAAGGTCCTACAAGCCAAATAGCGACTGCCAATTTGAGAGTCGCGCTGTACGAGTGGAGATTCAGACGAGCGCACAAGAGCGTGAAGACCGCGCAAGTGACGAAGGGCAGAGGAGTGTACCAGGCGATAGCTTTCATTTCTCCTTGACCATGGGGGTACCGCCAAATCTCAGGGTATTGGTTATATCGCTTGTAGAGCCAATCGCCCATGAACATCCAATCCGTCAGCGATGCCACTAGACCCCCGGCAACACCGTCCATGCCAAGTTAATCCAAGCCATATAACCTCACTCGCCTTCCACAAGACCACCCAAAACGTTCCACTGTCGAGGCCAAACGTATGGGTGAGGACCGTAATGGTGGCGAGGATAGCACGCTCGGGCGATCATGCTCTCGCATCGCGTTCCGGGATTGCCTTGCCTACGCTGGGACCCAGTAATGCACTAACGGCGGTTGGATTTGACTTCGACCTTCCCCAAAATTCCCCAAGAACTAGTTGTTGCACCGATTGCACCGAACACTAAAGAGGCTAGGTTTGAATAGTCTGCTGTAAGGTATTGATGGAATATTGGATTGCCCCCGGGCGCCCGTGGCTCACTTTCGATAAACCCTCTTCCCTGCACGCAGAGGGTCAATCCGTCCAAAACAAGGTTTGTTCGGCGAATAACTGGTTTAGAATCAATGAAGCTAGTGTGCCCGTAGCTCAGTTGGATAGAGCGTCTGCCCTCTAACAAGGCAATGCAAATCAACTAAGTGCTGCTGCTGGTGTCGCTTACGCGGAAGCGCACGGTGCAATCAACCCCTAGAATTGCACCGAAGTTGAACCGAATTCGCTTCGTTGCCTCCTCCGCAAGCCTCTCATACATAGGTTGCTGGTCGGGTAAAGGCGGAGGACCCGAGCCATCACCACACACCGCTTCGGATTGTGGGCGGTTGAAGGAGACTCTTCCATAACCGGGTTAGGGAAGGGTGGTCACCCGGAAGGTGGCCAAACCAGTCAATACGAGCGCTTGTCGGTACTAATCCGACGGATGAGCTCATAACTTCCGGGTTGCCCTGATCCGCCCAGAATCGGGGCAAGCGTCAGAGGACCCTTCAACTTCACACAATTGGATTTGCTGGGCCTCTGGCTGTTCACTTTGACAAGGCGCAGAGGTTTATTGCGGTTCAGTGATCAAGCAGGGCTGCCCAGACCAAGTTTGACCGCGCTCTCAGGTTTGACCCTCTTCAAGTTTTTCATTCGTGACGTAGCGCGACCTGAGGATCAATCCTGGTCGCTCGCACGGCAGGAATCAAAGTAGCGGCCAGAGCGACCGCCGATAGTAAGGCGCAACCAGCGGTTAGAGTCAGGGGATCGTTAGCGCTGGTCTTGAACAGAAATCGCGAAATGGCACGCGCTGCGCCGAAACTACCCAGCAGGCCGATGCCGAGTCCCATGGCAGCCAGCAGCGCGCCATTTCCCACCACCATCTTGATCACGTCGTAGCGCTGCGCCCCCCCGCACATCCGGAC
>Ga0179587_10001354_pt1 | contig 11046 bp, 11 predicted proteins | sample CZODoug2_1_08_16_FD_185932 | JGI IMG/M metagenome (GOLD analysis project Ga0179587, IMG submission 185932) | Vadose zone soil fungal communities from Angelo Coast Range Reserve, California, USA - CZODoug2_1_08_16fungal | ecosystem: Environmental > Terrestrial > Soil > Vadose zone | place: USA...
GCAGTCGAAGCATTACATAGAATTCTTCAACACTTCCCTAAGATGCTTGGCGTTGTATTGCCGCGTGTATTCATTAACGGACAAAGTTATCGTCAGATCCAAAAACAAATAAATTCTCTCTACAATCACATAACTTTAGTAGAACTTCCTCCTATTTTCAATTTTTCTGAAGCTGAAACTGTGCTTCTCATTGCGCATGGAAACCGGACTGCCAAGCCTGCATGGCATTCTGTTCTTGTTGAGAAGAAAGATTATCAACAATTTGTCTCTACGGGACGACCAACCTTGCGCATAGAAAGATCTGCTTCCATACAAAGTGAGGGTAGCACCGCTTTTGGGTATGGTCGTTTACACCGTATATGGAATGAGTTAGCAACTTTACCAAGATTAGGTGATATTGCGGAAATTCATCGAGGAATGGAGTATAATATATCCCTTAAGGATAATGAAGACAAACTGTTTTCAGAAGTACCTCGTGAGGGGTTTGTTAAAGGCTTAAGGCCTGTCACAAGCGAATTTGAACCGTATATCACTAGAACCTCCACATATCTTAACATGAATCCAGATGTCATGCTGTATGAAGCTTACAAACTACCATGGAATAAACCAAAAGTGCTAGCAAATGCGGCTCGTATAGGGACTGACCGTTGGCTGATTGCTGGTGCTATTGATGAACAAGGATTGGTCTGTACTCAGAATTTTCACGGGATCTGGCCAACTGATTCTGTCCCCATAGAAGTTATTGCCGCGTTACTAAATGGTCCGATTGCCAATGCCTTTCTCAGTATCAATCGTACCTCAAGGCATAATCAAGTACGCATGCTCCAGCAAATTCCCATCCCTAAATTCGAGCCTTGGCAGTTTCATCAAATTGTCTCACTTGTGCGTGAGTACATGGCAACGAGAGAGCAATGGCTTAGCCAACCAGAGCATGCCAAATATTTGGGAGGGTCTTGTAAAGGTATTTTAGGACAGCTTAATGGAGAGCTACTTGGGTTGTACAATCTCTCGATGGAGGCAGAGAGAGAACTCATCGCCTATTTTGAAGGCTATAAAAGACCCGGCCCCATTCCGCAGACACAAGTAAAACCCTCTCCAGAGAAAAGACTCTATGGTACTCTCATCAGAGTTGAAGATGTTAGAGGCGAAGGTGATGATAAAATAGTCAATGCAGTTGTCATGGGCTGGGGAGGGGGGTATCCTGATCAAATTATTCACTTTCCTCTTGCTCTTGTTCCGCAAGAAATAAGAGAGAAAGTATCACAAAATTCATATTTACTCGCCAAAGTAAATATTGGAGCAAGAGAAGCGAAAGATCTTGTTTTTGAAGATATAGAGTTGGCACCAGAGCCAAGGCAGGAATTACGTGATAAATTTGCCTGAGCTTTTGATCCTGGATGTGGGCCACGGCAACTGTGCTATACTCAGAGATACACAGGCTGTCAGTGTGATTGATTGCGGTTACGATGGCTCGACATTAATTGAGACACTTGATCGCCTGGATATCGAGACAGTTGATCATGTGCTTATTTCTCATGCAGATAGTGATCATGTCGGCGGGTTAGGGCCTCTCATTAAGACACTTCCTATTCGGAACATTTATATGAATTCGGATGCAAGTAAAAAGGGCAAGATATGGGAAGATACTTTGCAAGCATTAGAATTAGCAGAGCGTTTTGGGACTCAAGTATATATAGGGTTAACTTCCAGCTACTCGCAAAAGATTGTCTCAGGTGAAGTGACTATAGAAGTCCTCACGCCTTCTGCGTCTTTGGCTGCAAGTGGATCAGGGGGAACATACCTGGAAGGCCATTCTCTGGCCTCAAATACGATGTCTGTGGTCATCGGGTTACTACACAAATCTTGCCGAGTTGTCCTTTTGCCAGGAGATATGAATGAATTTGGCTTAAATAACCTTCTCAAAAGATATAATAATATAGAAGCGCAAATTCTGGTTTTTCCTCAAAATCCGGTCATCTTACCAACTTACCGACTAAGGGAGACATCAATAATAGCTGCTGTGGAGGAACTATCCGCATTAAGATTGATGGAGAGCGGACAACTTATGATCCCTCGCTGAGTCTTCATCGGGAATTTGTAAGAAACTTATCCGAAAACCTTACTAAAGATGCTTCTATCCAGAGGCAAGGTGGAAGTATTCAGAAAAGCTCTGAGGTGTTATCTGAGCCTCTGTGCTTAAAACTCTGAGATACGCGTAGTGACGTATTCCTTATAGGAAGTGTCACCAATAGCAATGTGCAGAGTACCATCCTGGACGGAGGCCTTAACAAAACGGAAGAGTGGCGCATCAAACAGACGTGTGCCCTGTGCTTTGGCCTGTGCAAGCTTTTGCTGCCAAAATGTATCCATCCAGGCTTGCGTCTCCGGCGAGATTGTTATACGCAGGGATGGATCGTAGGCCATAACAAGTTGATCAGGACGAAAGAGACCTTGTACTACTATCTCGAATTCGACCATCGCCGCTTATTCCCACTCGATGGTAGCAGGAGGTTTGGATGTAATATCATAGACGACGCGGTTAATCTCCGGTATCTCGTTGACTAGCCGGTTGGATATACGTCCCAACAAGTCTGGCTCAAGACGTGCCCAGTCCGCTGTCATGAAATCTCCAGATGTAACGACGCGTATCGCAATCACGTTGGCATAGGTACGGTCATCGCCCATTACACCAACACTCTGCAGAGGTGTCAGAACAGCGAAGGCTTGACCTAGTTCACGGTAAATGCCTGCCTCGCGGATCTCTTCAATGAGGATTTTGTCTGCGGCTCGCAGTGTTTCCAGCCGATGCTCATCGACGGCGCCAATGATGCGGATTGCTAGGCCTGGACCAGGGAAGGGATGACGCCAGACCCACTCTTCGGGCAGGTCGAGTGCTAGGCCAATCTCGCGTACCTCGTCTTTGAAGAGCATGCGCAGTGGTTCCACTAACGTAAATGCAATATCTTCAGGCAAGCCACCGACATTGTGATGGGTCTTGATGCGCTTCGCTGTTTCCGCTGTATCATGGCTAGTGCTCTCGATCACATCGGGATAGAGTGTGCCCTGGGCCAGGAACTTGATCGGGCCAACATTTTCCTCCAGACGCTTGGCCTCGTCTTCGAAGACGCGAATAAACTCCTCGCCAATTAGCTTGCGCTTTTGCTCTGGATCAATCACGTCGGCAAGCTTTGTCACGAAGCGCTTGCGTGCATTGACAACGATCAAGGGAATTTGCATGTGATTGCTGAAGGTATCTACAACCTGCTCGCATTCACCAGTACGTAGCAGACCCGTATCCACAAAGACGCAGGTCAGCCGATCACCAATAGCTTTGTGTACTAGGAGCGCAGCTACGGCAGAATCCACGCCGCCCGATAGTCCACAGATCACGCGCTCATTGCCGACACGTTCGCGGATCTGTTCGTCGGCCTCTTCAATGACCTTGCTGAGTGTCCAGTTGGCCTTGCAGTTGCAGATAAGGAAGAGGCAATTGCGAAGCATGTCTTTACCATGTGGTGTATGAGTGACTTCTGGATGGAATTGCAGGCCGATTAAGCCCTCTGGACTGCCAATGGCGGCCACAGGATTGCTCTCGGTACGGGCCAGCACATGGAATCCCGGTGGTAATTGATCAACGCTATCGCCATGACTCATCCAGCCAGGGAGGCGCAGGGTCGATAACGTCTCAGTCTGACCTAAGGGGTCAGTCTGGGCCGGAGATGCCGTGATGCCCTCGAAGATACGAGAAATCTGAGTATCCTGTTTTGTCTTGGTCAGCACCTCAATAGTTGCAGGACCATATTCACGTCGACCGCTGGCAGGGGCAACATGTCCACCCAGTTGATGGGCCAGGATGTGCATGCCGTAGCAAATGCCTAACACTGGCAGCCCGCTGTGAAGGATCGCGGGATCGCAGGCAGGAGCATTCTCGTCATAGACGCTGGAGGGTCCACCTGAAAGAACGAAACCTTTGATGTCAAGCTGTTCGTTTTGTTGCAATTGTGCCAGGGTTGTGTTGGCTGGCACGAGTTCACTATAGACGTGGCACTCGCGTATACGCCGAGTGATGAGTCGACTATACTGCGAGCCGAAATCGAGCACAATGATGGCCTGTCGGCGCTGCGAGGAATGCATAGCTCCCTTTCCTAAAATATGTTGGTTGGCTCTTTAATCTTGCTATCTTGTAGGGCATTATAGCATATCTTTGCTACGATGCCCTGTTCTATTTTTTATCTCTGTGAGTTAAAAGTTAACTAGACCGAATAGTAATACAGGAAAATTTCTTGTGAGTATACCTTTGCTATGTGAAAACTATGTGAAATTCTCACACAAAGTTTGTTAAAATTTGTATCTTGAGTAAAATTTGGCTATTGAACTTAGCCACTACAAACAGTACAATAGGGGGGAAGCCCTTTGGGGTTGTCGTATGCTTTGAAAGGAGGCTTCTTCTAGCCATGAGTACGACACAGATGGCCGCAACTCTTTTTCAGTTGCAGCAACTAGATCTCGAGCTTGATCGCTTGACCAATGAGCATCAGGCCATTACAACCTCGCTGCAAGGAAATGCTAAGTTACGCAAACTACGTTCTGACTACGAGATCGCACAGGAGGAATGGCAATCTAGTCTACAGACCCAAAAAGATGCGGAATGGACCCTTGAAGATTTGAATAACCGTATTCAGCAACAGGAGCAACGGCTTTACAGTGGTTCAGTCACCAATCCTAAAGAACTCCAATCGTTACAGCAGGAGGTACAACGACTACGTGCCCAACAAAATCGCCAGGAAGAGCACTTACTAGAAGTGATTGACACGACAGAGTCACTCCAAGAGATCGCTCAGCAGAAACTGGTAGCTTTCCAACAGGCGCAGGATGCCTGGCAGGAAGAATTCACCGGGTTAACTGCCCGAAGAGAGCAGGTTGAGGAACAACAACGTCAATTACGCGAGAAACGAGAGCAATTAGTGGCCAGTCTCAATGGAGACCTCGTCAAACGCTACGAGACTATGCGACGCACGAAACAAGGCCGAGCAGTCTCCAAGGTTGATCAAAATTCCTGCCAATGGTGCCGTGTGATTTTGACTCCCAGCGAGCTACAACATGTGCGCATCAGTAGTGAATTGCAAACATGTACAAACTGTGGCCGCATCCTGTATTATGATCGTCAAGCTTGATCTTTGCTTTCTGGAGTTAGTAGCATTGCTGCTTTTCCCTGCGTCAGTGCAGACGCATATTTTTGCGATGACCATTTTCCTATCGTTGCCACTTTCTTAATTTTGCCTACCAGAGTCCTTTTAGTTTTGTCAGGAATAGGAACGCTCGTAGGATTGTTGTCACCTGTGGAAAGCAGCATCAACGTAAAACTTGCACACCAGCGGATATCATGTAACCGGTAGCTGCTATCAAACGTATTTATTGCATACTTCAGCAAAAATCCTTCTCCAACTAGACGTGTTCATTGTAATCTTATCTAGGATCTCGAGAGCGAGAAGGCATGAAAGTAGGGAGAGGAAAGGAAAATAGGGGCTGAACTAATGAATGGTCAGGCTTCATACATGTATCAAAATCCAAACGATCCAGGGGGCACACGTAACTCGCAGCGCCCCGATAATACAGGCAATGGCAACAATACCGGAGGTAAAGGTGGGACCAACGGTAGCAGTTTGCTTTTCCGTGCAGTCATTTTAGTGGTTGTAGCAATTGTTGCCTATTATCTCTTTATGCTTTTTACTCAGGGCAGTTCCAATAGTACTAATGCTATAGATATACCCTATAGCCTGTTCATTCAACAGATCAAGCAGGACAATATCCAAAACGTGACATTCCAGGGTCAGGATGGCAATGGCACACTCAAGAAGGCCATTACGGTCCTCGGTAACAGTGGCAAAACCAGTAGTACTCATTTCCACGTGACCTTGTTACCTCAAGGTGATCCTACGTTGACCCAGCTGCTCGTCCAGCAGCAGGTGCAATTTTCTGCCAAACCAGTTGCTAACAATGATTTTGTGCTATTGCTCCTCAACCTGTTGCCCTGGATTCTGTTGATTGGTGCTTTCATCTTTATTGCACGTCGTGCAACTCAAAGCCAACAAAATATCTTTAGCTTTGGGAAGAGTCGGGCAAAGCTGGTATTGGAAGATAGACCCACGACAACCTTCGGGGATGTGGCAGGAGTCGATGAGGCCAAAAATGATCTGGTTGAAGTTGTTGAGTTTCTCAAGACTCCTCAGAAGTTCCAACGCTTAGGCGGGAAGATTCCGCGTGGTGTGCTGTTGGTAGGCCCTCCGGGAACAGGTAAGACGCTGCTGGCGCGTGCCGTTGCAGGCGAAGCGAGTGTCCCTTTCTTCTCGATAAGTGGCTCTGAGTTCGTGGAAGTGCTGGTTGGTGTTGGTGCCAGCCGTGTACGTGACCTCTTTGATCAGGCCAAGAAAGCCGCGCCTTCGATTATCTTTATTGACGAGATTGATGCCGTCGGTCGCCAACGTGGTGCTAGTATCAATAGTAACGACGAGCGTGAGCAGACGCTAAATCAGTTGCTCGTTGAGATGGATGGCTTCGATACTCGTCAAGCTGTCGTTGTCCTCGCTGCTACCAACCGTCCTGATGGACTGGATAAGGCGCTGCTCCGTCCGGGTCGCTTTGATCGTCGTGTCACTGTCGATCGTCCCGACTGGAATGGCCGTCTGGCAATTCTAAAGATCCATACGCGTAATGTCCCTCTGGCTGATGTAGATCTAATCACTATTGCACGCAGCACACCCGGTATGGTTGGTGCGGATCTGGCAAACCTCGTCAATGAAGCGGCACTGCTGGCGGCACGTCGTAACCTCGATGCTGTAAACCAGAACTGCTTCAGTGAGTCGCTAGACAAGATCCTGATAGGTGCGGAGCGTCCGCTGATCTTGAGCGAAGAAGATCTCAACGTGATTGCCTACCACGAAGGTGGCCATGCTTTGACCGGTCTGCTGACCGAACACGTGGACCCGGTGACCAAAGTCACGATTGTCCCGCGCGGTCAGGCATTGGGCGTCACGCAGTATACACCACTGGATGACCGCTACAACTACACTCAAGATTTCCTAGAGGCACAGATGGTTACCGCATTGGGTGGTCGTGCCGCTGAAGAGGTAGCGATTGGCCATATTACGACTGGTGCGGAGAACGATCTGCAGCGCGTTACAGCGATTGCTCGTCAGATGGTGACGCACTGGGGTATGAGCGAACGGCTGGGAACGATCTCTTATAGTGAACGTGAAGATCCTTTTGCTGGCACTGCGTTAGCCAGTAATTCACGCGAGTATAGTGAGAAGACGGCGACGATTATCGATGAAGAGGTTGATCGTATTGTGAAATGGGCCTATAGCCGGGCCGTTACACTGGTGGCTGAACATCGTGAAACGCTGGATCGGATCGCCAAGGCGCTACGTCTCTATGAGACGATCGATGCCAGACAATTGCGCGAGATTATGACTGAAACGGGCGCTATTAATGCCGCCCCGGCATCGTACCGCTAGCCTGACAAGGGGAGGGCGCTTTTTGTCTCATCCATTTCAGGCTGCAATCAATTTTGCTCGTGCATCTTGTCAGAACACGTGAAAGAATACTTACTACCAGCTTCATCATCCTCTCCAGTGATCAAAACAAAATTACCCCCTTGAAAAAGAGATAAATTTGTATTCCCAACTTCTTCACATAGAAACGTCTCAGATCAAAATCTGATACCTGATGCATCCAGGGCAAGCAGAGGGCGTTCTTGGCTTGGAAGTATCTAGCCAGAGCGGTGTACAATAAGGAGTAGACTGACTCGACCTGATAGGGCCGAGTCACATTGGAAGCACAGCGTATATTTAAAAACGGGCACCCTTGAAGTACAGGTTATGGAGACCTCTCAAGCAGTCGGAGTATAGAAATTGTCCGTTTAAATACCTTTTGAAAGGCAAATAGTTATGGCTAAGATAAAGTCTGAGGTATCCCAGACGCAGCCACAGAGTGTACAGAATGCTGCGCGGAGTGAACAGGCTGAGCAGGATATTGTACAGAGTGCCGCACGGAGCGAACAGCAGGAATTGCAGCCAACTGCCCCGAGTGAAAATAAAGTTGTCCACAGGATTGAGACTCGCTATCCGGGCTGGCCTACTTCCAAGCCAGGACCCCTATCAACTTCGCCTCTTGCGGGTATGCGCCCTATCAACGTCTTCCGCCCCGAACAGGTTGCTGAGATTGGCTACAACCAGGAAATCGGTGAGCCATCGGTTGACAGCCCACAGCGTTCAATGCCAGATGCATCAATCCATGGTCCGACCAGCTTCGATCACCCAAAGAACGCACACGATGCTCTTGGCAAGCGCAAGCAGCGCTTGTGAACTATATATCAACATGTATCATAGTAATATCCTATGTATAGTGCCTATAGACATCTGTCTTCATTGGTACTACCTTAATATGTCCTGGCAGTTAGATGAGTGCGAGCGCACATGTGCGAAGAGTGCCGCTGACCCATTCTGATTGCCAGGGCAAAGCCAGTCGCACGAGTTGTAGTTGGTCAAGAAGAGACCATGCAAATCTTGACGCTAATAGAGTAGAGAGAAGGTGAGAGTTATTGCTGAGTGCTGGGGTGGGGGGTATACAAATGGCACATATACATGCGGCTGGGCTGACAGGACGTACGTCTTGTTGTCTGTACAGAAGTAGGTAAGGAGAAGATGTTTGCGGGGGTCTGCAAGTTGTATATTCGAAAGAGGATACATTGCAAACGCAACGACGAGTCTGGAACATATTCCAGCAATACAATGTAGTGAGTTTTGTAGTGAGTGCATATGTAGTTGCAGCCTTAGGGCTGAATATGTTTGGAAGCACGCAACGAGCAGGTGTGGCGCAGGCCCAATCTGCCTATATTTGCTCACATACTGACCCCACAAATGACGGTATTGGGAGCCATACAGCGGTAGAGAGGGCTATGCATCCAGACGGACGTCTGGATATACCTATCGATGTCTCAGGTACAAGTGATCCCGCTGTAATATCCGCCAACCAGCAATGTATTGCTGGTAAAGAAGTAGAAGCTGTACAAAGTGAGGATAAAGCCTTGAATGTACTGGACAGGAGAGCACAACTGCGCCAGACGGGGAGCCACTTTGTAGCGATAAAGCAGAAAGCACCGATTGCCAAAGTCACCGATATTGTCCAACAAGCCTCTACTTCACTGCAGTCCGCTGGGACCTCGCGAAGTAGAGCGGTGGCTGGATCGAGCAACCCGTTTCCATTTGGGCAGTGCGTCTGGTGGGCAGATCAGCGGTACTACCAGTTACATGGAATATTTGTGCCGTGGAGAATAAATGCCATGGCCGCGAACTGGGTCTATCGGGCTCGCGAGTTCGGCTGGCATGTCTCCGGCATTCCAAAAGTCGGTTCCATCCTAGTCTTGCAGCCGGGTATCCAGGGAGCATACTCAGCGGGGCACGTCGGTGTGGTGGAACATCTTCTTAACGATGGTTCTGTGGTTGCATCGTCGATGAATTGGGGAAGGAATCCAACGACGGTCACAGACAATACATTTCGTCCAGGACTAGGTGTGGCTTTTATCAGCCAGGAAGATTGATATTTGTTGGTGCGCTAGTGTGAGGCGTAAGATATCAACTGGTCACGTGTTGTAAAGTTTTAAGACCCCATGCATAAAAAGAACTGGGTATTAGGTGCGAGATACCCAGTTTCCCGCAACAGTATTGTCAGCACTATAGCTATGTTTTTTGAAAATGGAACCTGAGGAATTACCTGGATCCTCCCTATGATAGCGAATTTAGTACATATGCGCAAAATGAGTTTAGCATGCAGGATCAGGAACGTCTTGCTACATACCTGCAAAAAGATTGTAAGGCTAAGTTCATGCTCGTAATTAAAAACACACCGGCTATCTTCAAATTATACAATCAAGCAGGCCTAAATCTCAAAACCTTTGATAAAAGATATATCATTAGTTTTCAGGATAGAAATGATCGGAAGGCAGAGCACTTGATGATAACGAATTATTGAATACGAAAAATGGGGAGATTGACGGCTGTGGTATCATGGAACCTGACGGGGCTGTAGCTCAGTGGATAGAGCGTCGGTTTCCTAAACCGTGTGTCGGAGGTTCGAGTCCTCTCAGCCCCACTTCATGAACCTGCTTCTCAGGCGGGTTTGTTCGTTAGAGAAACGTTTCTGTTTGCTCTTTTTTCGGCTTTGACAGCAACCGTGACAGCAACGCGGTTAGACGCGTGTGGACAGCAGTGTATTCAGCCGATTGACAGCATCTTCCTGCAAGGAAGGAAGGACATGGGAGTAGGTGTCAAGGGTCAGGCTGATCTGGCTGTGGCCGAGCAGTTCCTGGACAATTTTGGCATGGACTTCCCAATGAGAGCAGTAAACTTGCCGCGTTGTGTCTGGGATCATGAAAGCGAATGATCGGTAGCCCCGCTTTTGCCAGGATGAGACGAAATGACCTGCGAATCATATTCCCGACTTCAATAGGCCTTCCCACTGAGTTGTAAAAGACCCATCTTTGCTGATCCCAGGCTGGCCCTGCAGCAAGTCTTGCTTCGTTCTGGCGAATGCGGTGATGTTTGAGAGCTTCGATGGCCAGACGGGTCAGATGAATTTTCCGTCGGCTCTTGGCCGTCTTTGGTTCCGATACCGTAAATCCCTTGTTCACCAAACGGGTAATTGTTCGTCTGACTTGCACTGTCCCCAAAGCAAGATCTAAATCTCCCCATTTGAGCCCTTAGGCATGCGTCAAATCAACTTGACAGTTTGCCTAATAAAGACTAGCCCTCTCCACGCTATGACTTCATGCCCCTCGCACATACCTATGAGTCCCAGTGGCTTAGATGTAACGTATCCAGCTTTCCATAGGGTAGCTTCAATCTTTTTGCGTAGCTTTACTTCTGCCTGCTCTATTTTTGCTTCAGTGTCTTTTTCCATAACAGTAGTTCCCATCATGTGTAAATCCCAACATTATCCTGGTGGAATCTGTATAATTATTCTGGTCAAAAGGTGTGTAACTCTCTCCGA
>Ga0179587_10001355_pt1 | contig 11043 bp, 7 predicted proteins | sample CZODoug2_1_08_16_FD_185932 | JGI IMG/M metagenome (GOLD analysis project Ga0179587, IMG submission 185932) | Vadose zone soil fungal communities from Angelo Coast Range Reserve, California, USA - CZODoug2_1_08_16fungal | ecosystem: Environmental > Terrestrial > Soil > Vadose zone | place: USA...
TTCCTCCACTTCATGTTCCACGCGGCGGCAATCCGGGCCGGTGTGAATGCTCCCGCGCAACGTCAGCACCGCGATGCCGTCTTTCAGTTGCCCTTTGGTGATTTCAAGAATCACGTTATCGACTCCCTCCGAACGGGATAATCAGGACTGGACCGGGGAACGCATGCCGAACGGTCAAGACGCGGTCGGCGGTTCGCCTTCATAAGGAAATTGACGGATCAGGCGCACGCAGTCCACGAGCGCATTGAAAATCGTGTTTCCCCAGCCGCACGGCACAAACGAAGCGGTCTTTTGATTCACGGCTTTGTCCGCTTCGGCGAAAAAACGCAGGCGCTGCCCCGGAGGCGGCGCGGCAAACTCTTTCACCGTGATCCCGAACGGAATGTCACCCCCCGCCTGACGTTTCATGATGGAAAAATGATGAAGCTGGGCGAGTTGCTCCGCGGGATTTTCCTGCGCAAATTGCCAATCGCTCATCCGTCGATTCCTCGGGTGGAGTAACCATCCGGCTTGGGACGCAGTCGGAGTGTGGCGATGTTAGGCCAGCGACGAGAGTAAGTCAACGCAGCTAGAAGCCGCGCGGGCAATCAACGACGGCGGGAAGAGCGGGGTCGAGCGGGCGATTTCTTTCCGCGCTGGGAGCGCTCGCCGCTCAAAGAGAGTTCCCGTTCGATAGCGCCGGCGGCTTCCGGCGAGAGACCGACAAATTCGACGCCGATGCCGATGCCGGGATGACAATAGCGGACCTCGCATCGGGTGCGGACCTCTTCTCCGGTGACAGCAAGACGGAATCTCAGATTCAGGACCGTGCCCTCGGGAAAAGTGCGCGCGGCCGTGATGAACATTCCCGTAATGCTGAGATCCGGTGCTTTAATGCGGATGAGTTCGTCGTCGCCTTCGCGAGACACAGTAATTTCGCGGACACAGTGGGCGCGAGTGCCGCGACGCACTCCCCGGAACGCGTCGATCAAAATATCCTTTGGGCTCATTCGAGCACCACCTCTTTGGCAGTATCGAGCCCTTGTGGTGAACGCAGGCCCCAGACGTCGTGCTTGGTTCCACAGTAGGGGCAGAAGACAAAACTGGCGGCCAGATCGCGGCCGCAGGCGGAACAAGTCACCGCGTTGGTCTGCGAAAGGGTCACGACGCGCTGGACTTCCTCGAGGGTTGTCGAACCGTCGCGAACCAGATCCAGGGCATATTCCTGCATGAATTTAATGCCGTTGTGGCGGGCGAGCGTGCGCATTTCGTCGTTGCGATTTCCGGAGCGCGCCGCGTGGCGAATCGCATCGTTGAAGCGAAGCAGTTCATAGACGCCGACGCGGCCGCGATATCCGGTGGAATCACACGCTTCGCATCCGTTGGGAACGTTTTGCCTTTCCGGCGGCTCCATCATGCCGGCGGCCATCACCGTGTTTATGTACTCCTGACTGGGAGGCGAGGAATAGTGGCACTGGCACAAGCGGCGGAGCAGCCGCTGCGCAAGGATGGCGGTAACGGCCGCTCCGATTTGAAAACCGGGGATGCCGATGTCGAGCAGCCGCGTAACCGCGGAGATGCTGTCGTTGGTGTGCAGGGTGGAAAGAACCAGATGGCCTGTTTGGGCGGCCTTGATGGCGATCTCCGCAGTTTCCTGATCGCGGATTTCGCCGATCATGACTACGTCGGGGTCCTGACGCAGGACGGAGCGTAACGTAGATGCGAAAGTGAGCCCAGCCTTGACGTTGACCTGCACCTGATTCAGCCCGGAGAGCGTGTACTCGATGGGGTCTTCCACTGTAACGATGTTGATGGAAGGCTGGCGGATAAGCTGGAGCGCGGCGTAAAGCGTGGTGCTTTTTCCGGAACCCGTCGGCCCGGTGACCAACAACATGCCTTGCGGCAGGCGAAGCAGTTCGTGGAGCGCTGTGTCTATTTCGGCGGGGATTCCGAGCGCTTTGAGATCCTGGCTCGGCGCGCTGGTTTCCAGAAGCCGCAGCACAACCTTTTCCCCGTATTGGGTGGGCAGGGTGGAAACGCGAAGGTCAATGCGTCGCGCATTGATTTTCACGACGAACCGGCCATCCTGCGGATTCCGGCGCTCGGCAATATTCATGTCGGAAAGAATCTTGAGGCGGGAGACTACCTGATGTTGCAGGGCGCGGGGGATGCGCTGAAACTCGCGCAAGATGCCGTCGACCCTGAAACGCACGGAAGTTTCCCCCGCCTGCGGTTCGATATGAATGTCGCTTGCCAGTTTGGCGGCCGCGGCCCGGATGATCTGTGCCACTAGATGGACGGCAGGCGTGCTCCGGGATTTCTGGTGCAGTTCCTGCTGCATCTCGCGCATCGCCTCAACGTTGCGCTGCTGTGAGCTGGAGGAGATGAACTCCATCCCGGTCATATCGTCGGCGACCTGGACGGTCTCCACCGTCACGCTTGGGGATGGATACAAACGATCGATGGCGGCTGCGATTTCCTCGTGAAAGGCAAAACGCGGAACGATTTTCAGGCCAGTCTTGAATTGCAGCTCATCCAGGATCTGGACATTTTGTGGCTTGGCCATGGCGACGACGAGAGACTTCCCATCGAGTCGGACCGGGATGGCAAGATCGCGGCGGGCTACGGATACGGGGATTAGCTTGAGGGCCTCCGCAGGCGGGTCGATCGTGGAACAGTCCTGATACGGAACACCGGCGACTTCTGCGATTGCTGTCAGGAGGTCGTTCTTCGTGACTAGTCTTCGCTCGAGCAAAAGCTCGCCGAGGTGGATGACCCGGCCCTGTTGATCGAGCAGGGCCTTTTTGAGGTCGGCGGCGGAGATTTGGCCGCGCTCATAGAGGACTTCCCCTAATCGCTTCTTTTTCATTTTTGCGTTTCCTTCCTGCGGGCGCACAAGCCTCTGCAGGACAGGTGGTAAAACAGAAGGGGGTACCTGTAATTAATAATGAGCACGAATAGCGCCGAATTCGGACAATTTTTACAGGTGAGTGTTTTCTTAGAAATCAGAGGCTCCGGCGGTGAATCGCCGCTTCGGTGAAACGGCGGGGTGGCACACGCCGGAGATTCCTGTTAAACATAGGGCGGGAGGGGCGGGAAAATGGCCGCGAGATTCACCGGAATTGGCTTGTACGTGTTCGCCGGGCTGCTTTCCGCAACTCCCGCAGCGGCGCAGGGCATTGTGTGGCGGATTGACGCCGCGCAATCCACGGCGCGGCTTTATGTCACAGCCGCTAACCGGCGGGAGGCAAGAATCAACGTTGGAGTCGCTCGGCTGACCGGAAATGTCCTCCAGGGTGAAGACAGTGCATTACCGGCCACGGTTGCGTTCCAGATTTATCCCGAAGATAGGAACCCCAAACTTCGCAAGCCGGATGGCGCTCTGTCTTCCTCGCAAACTCAGATCCGGGCGAATTCCACCACGATTGCCTTTCGGTCGAGGACTGTCCAACTGCTGGATCCGAAGCGTGTGCTCGTGCGGGGCGATTTAACGGCCACTTATGTTTCGCAGAACGCGGACTACGAGCCCTCCAGAGGATATTCCGGGCCGGTTTATGGCCCGCCGGTCATTCATTCGGTCAAACGGGAAGTCGGGTTCGTATTTCGGGTGGCGCCTCCCGCGGGGAAGCGCGAGGCCAGGAAAGGAAGCGTCGAGTGGTCCGCATCCAGCGTGATTGCCGGCGACCTGTTTCCGGAGCTTTGGAACGCCGTGGTGACCACCGATTGGCCTGCCTTCCTGGTGAACGAACCGTGCAACCCGCCCGCCGATACCGGCGAGGATTTCTCCGCGCCAGCCTGCACGGGAAAACTGATCGAACCCGTGCCGCCAACCGACACGCATTGCGACATGCCCTCTGCGGTGGGCGAGGATTTTTCCGGCGCGACCTGTGATGGCGCACCTTTGCCGGTTGTCCCTAAACGTGAAAAGGGGAGCCCCTTGAAACGCGGCCAAGCGAAAAAAGGTTCAGAGGGGAATATGGCGAATGTAGTGGAGATCGAGCTGGTTCTCCGCTTGGCGAGAGTGAATCCGACGCCGCAGAGCCGCCCCCCGAGTACAAATGACCCGACTGCCCGCAATGGCGTAACCAAATCTCGAGATTCGGGTGCTGCCTGAGAGGCGGAAAAAGCCGCATTGCGTGTGTTCTAAGATCTGCGATCAGGAGTTGGAAGAGGTGGCGAAGGCCAGCGTGAGCAAAGTTTTTTGCTCCAGCTCGTGCGCTTTGGCGGAGCCGGTGGCCGGGCTGGCGCTGGCGGAGCGCTTCACGGAACGCAGGCGAAGATTCTTGGCCTGCGCGATGCGCTCGAGGCGCGGAAGAACGTAGAAGAGCGCACCCATGTTGGCAGGCTCTTCCTGAACCCATACGATTTCGCGGGCGTTGGGATGCGCGTCGATCGCGGCGGCGATTTCCGCCTTCGGCAGCGGGTAGAGTTGGTCGAGGGAGAAGATGGCGGTGCCGGTATCCTTGCGGCGGCGGCGTTCGGTGCGCAACTCGTGGCCAACCTTGCCGCTGGCAATCAGGATGCTGTGCGCGTCGGTGACTTCGGTGTCGGGCACCAGAGTCAGGAAGCGCGGGCGCGAAAAATCGGCGAGCGGCGAGCTGGCGTCCGGGTGGCGCAGCATGCTCTTTGGAGTGAAAACGATCAGAGGCTTGCGCCACAAGCGGCGCGCCTGGCGGCGCAGCAGGTGGAAATACTGAGCGGCGGTGGAGGGCTGGCAGATGTTCATGTTGCCTTCGGCCGCGAGTTGCATGAAGCGTTCAATGCGTGCGCTGGAGTGTTCCGGACCCTGGCCTTCGTAACCGTGCGGAAGCAAAAGCACCAGACCGGTTGGCAGACCCCATTTGTCTTCGCTGGCACTGAGGAATTGATCGATGATGACTTGTGCGCCGTTCGCGAAATCGCCGAACTGCGCTTCCCAAAGAATCAGCGCTTCGGGGTAGTCGCGCGAGAAACCGTATTCGAAACCGAGACAGCCGGCTTCGGACAGCGAAGAGTTGTGAATCTCGCAAAACGCCTGGTCCGGCGCGAGATGAGCGAGCGGGAGATAATCCTGTTCGGTTTGCGTGTCCACCAGCATCGCGTGGCGCTGGCTGAATGTGCCGCGTTGTGAATCCTGGCCGGTCAGGCGCACCGGATTGCCCTCTAGCACCAGCGAGCCGTATGCCAGCAGCTCGGCGAAGCCGTAATCCACGGGGCGCTTGCCTCTGCCCATTTCGGAGCGCTGCTCCAGGAGTTTCACGATTTTTGCGTGAACGTGAAAACCAGCCGGAGTGCGCACCAGGCCTTCTGTAATTTTGGCCAGCGTTTCGGTGGATAGTCCTGTGTCCACTTCATATTTCGAATCGTATCTGCCGAAGTTATAGGGAGTCCAGTAATCCGGCAACTTGCGCAGATGGGGGATCTTGGTCACCTTCCGCGCCAGGTGCTGCTCTTCTTCGTATTCCTTCTTGATGGAATCCGCAATTGCTTCCGCCGCGATCCCCGTGTGTTCGGCATAAATCTTCCAGAGCGGCGGGTGGCTCTTGATGCGCTCGTAGAGGCGCGGCTGGGTGATCGTGGGATCGTCGACTTCGCTGTGGCCGTGGCGGCGATAACCGATCAGGTCAATGACCACGTCGGAATTGAATTCGGCGCGATATTCCGCGGCGAGGCGCCCGACGCGCACCACGGCGTCGGGATCTTCCGCGTTGACGTGGAAGATGGGAACGCTCTGGCGGCGCGCGATGCTGGAGGCGTAGCGCGAAGAATGCTCCTGCGCGGGCCGGGTAGTGAAGCCAAGCAAATTGTTAACGACGATGTGGATGCTGCCGCCGACGGTATAAGCGGAGAGGTCGGCCAGATTCAGCGTCTCCGCCCAGATACCTTGACCGGCAAAAGCCGCGTCGCCATGCATCACGATCGTCCAAACCTTGTTGAGCATGGGCTTGGAGCGGTCGAGTTGCGCGGCCTTGGCGCCGTGGCGCGTTAGCTTGGCGCGCGCGCGGCCCATGGCCACGGGGTCCACGGCTTCCAGGTGGCTCGGGTTAGAGACCAGGTGGATGTTAATTTTCTTGCCGTTAGAGGTCGTGTACACGCCCGTGGCGCCGACGTGGTATTTGACGTCTCCAGCACCCAGCACGCTGCGCGGATCAACGTCTTCGAATCCCGCCACCACTTCGTGCGGGGTTTTGCACGCGATGTGCGTCATCACGTTCAGCCGGCCGCGATGGCTCATGGCCACGATGGAATCGATGCCGCCGAAATCGCCTGCCGCGTGGAGGATGGAATCCAGCAGGGGAATCAGCGAAGTATTGCCTTCAAGAGAAAAGCGCTTGCTGCCCAGGTAACGGCTTTGCAAAACCTGCTCGAACAGATCGGCGCGAATCAAGCGCTCCAGAATCTTCTCCTGGTTAACCTCGAACTCCGGGCCTTCCAAGCGCTCGGCGATCCACCGGCGGCGTTCGGGTTCCGGCAGGTGCTCGAACTCCGCGCCGACGGTGCCGCAATAATAGCGCCGCGCCTCTTCGGCGAATTCACCGGAGAGCCCCTGCAGATCGGGAAATTTCATCGGGGCGAAAAAGCCCAGGGGATCGAGCTTGGATTCGTAAAAGCCCCAGCGGCGGAACAGCGCAAAGATGCGCTCGCGCTCGGCGTGGGCATTCCCATTCGCGGATGTGGATTTCCTGGAAGATTTTACGGTTTTGTCAGGGACCAAAGTTGTACGGTTCGCCATGGCTCAGTTCTACAGACCTACTATTTTGCCACAAGAGCGCCGAACGTACAGAATGAGCATCGCTAAGGTGACCACACTACTGAGGCAATGCCTCTTAGACGATTGATTCCAGCTTGTCTAGCCAGGCGGCAAAGTGATGGCACTCTGCGCGGATTCTGGCCAACCCGATCTCCAAAACAGCGAGGGTACCCAGGAGCGGCTTTTCGTACCCCGGAACTATTTTCTCAACCCGCTTGGAGGGGGCAGTGGTTGGAGAATCATTTATGTCTTCTGGCGTGTCGAACTCATCCCGGACCTCTCTGAACCTCGGCTCTAAGCTCGACCGACCTATGCCTCGTCCGAACGCCGCACAGTCACTGAATAACATACCCTCGAACTCATGCATCATGACGAATGGTACAAAACGCCTCGGATCGAATTTCGCACCCATTGCTTCTATTACGTTCTTGAGTAGGGCCTTTTCGACGCTCGACGCCTTTAATTGGGTCGACTGACCCGTGGCGGCTGCGCGCCCCGGCCACGCGCCGTCTCCTTGCTTAGGTAGGCCATAGAAATCTACCATGGTTGTTGCGATGCATCCCGGGTCCTGGCGGAGGTGGTTGACAATATCCTTCATTACCGAGGGCCAGCTACGAATACCACCACGCCTCCGCCGCAGACGATTATTACCCACAATCCTAGCGCCGACCGACTCATAGCCCTGGTTTACCAGATGATTGCGGAGGACTTCATTTACAAAATCTTCCTCCGTTTGTCCTTCGACGTGGATCAGTAGCCGGGCCATTGTCACTCAGGGACCGGCCGCCCGCTGAATTCATTTTTTTCCCAGAGCTGGCCAAGGCTATAGTCGTCACGCCAGTTGGACAACTGCGCAGGCTCTAGCCGTGCTATCTATGTTGCACTGCCCACGCGGTTTGCGACCAGCACATCTTCTGGGTCGAAGTGATCCAAAAGGAGAGATGATTGAGTCGAGACGATCACTTGGGTGTCCTTCGACGCCTGGCGGATCAGGGATGCGAGCATTGTGATGGCGTAGGGATGCAGACCCAACTCGGGTTCGTCGACAAGGACGACCGACGGTAGATGATCCCTACCCTGAAGAAAAAGAGTTGTTAACGCGATGAATCGAAGCGTGCCGTCAGAGAGGGATGACGCGTCGAAATACTGATCCGAGTTCTTATGTTTCCATTCCAGTTTGATGTCGTCGGGCTTTAGCCTCAGAGGCTGTAACCTAAATTCATCAAAAAATGGAGCGACGCGCTGGATGGTCCTTCGAATCAAGCTGTAAGAGATTTCTTCTTTCTCGCGCAAGTAATAGAGAAAAGAAGCAAGATTCGAACCGTCAGGCCGAAGAAAGTCGTTATCGTCTACTTTCGCAGTCTTACGCATCGGCGAGGATGAACTCGTGTCATGTAAATGATATAGACGCCATCCACCGAGGCGGGCTCTCACCCATCCGGGAACCTTCGCAAGTTTCGGATCACTGATGCCAGCTTCTCGACCGTTATCGCGAGCCGATAAATAATCATCCCAGGGTTTCTTGGGATAACGCTCCTTATCCCAAAAGGAGGTCGTCTCTGAAGACGGATAGAGGCCATCGTCTTCTGTCGGAGAAAGCTTCAATTCGTATTGATTCACTTCATTGCTGAAGGATAGGTGGATATGCAGTTCTTTTGTCGTTTTCGAGCCGAAGTGCAGCACCTTCTCCGCACCCCCTGCTCTGGTCACGTAGTCTCTCAACCGCCCTTCACGAATGGCGTGGAGGAATGCGAACACCCCGATAAAGTTAGATTTGCCTGAGCCGTTGGGGCCGATCAAGATATTAACGGGCTTTAACGGCAGCTTAACCAATGAAGCAATGCTCTTGAAGCCCCGTATCGTGATGTAGTCCAGCGCAACTGATGTCATTTGTTCGATGACGGCTGCAGCTTCGCCGCCTGGCGCTATCATAGCAGATGCTCTCTGTGGTTCCGCATTAGTTGCTGGTGATTTACGGCATGGCGGGAACCCTTGAGAGAGTCGCAAATACTTTATCTGCGATGTGGAGCTCGGCGCAGTGTGAGACGTTTCTATAAGGAGCAGACCAGATTTTGGAGGCGTGAAGTGATTTCGGCGAGAGGCGTGTCTGGTGGAAAGGTGACCGGGGCGCCGATGTGGACGGTGAGTTCACTACGATGAGCGAGGCGGCGGCGCTGCTGTTTCATTTGCCAGACGCCGTCGAGGCGCATGGGGACGATGGGGATTTGCAGATTTTGTGCCAAGAGGCCGATGCCTTGTTGAAAGGGTACCATTCCTGGTGTGGCGCGGTCGTTGATTACTCCTTCGGGGAAAACCAGAATGCCGTAGCCGCGGTCGGCGGATTCTCCCGCGAAGCGGAAACTTTCGCGGAAGCCGGAAAATTGCGGCAGCGGGAAAACGTTGAACAGGGAGACGACCAGGAAATAGTTGAGACGCCAGAGCCAGCGTTTGGCGAAAAACCATTCGCGGGGAGGATGGCGGAGTTTACGCAGAGTCTCGCCGCCCATGGCTGTCGCCAGGCGATGGCGAAAGCGGGCAGGGAGAGCGAAGAGGATCAATCCGAGATCGGCGCGGCGCGTGGTGTGGTTGGCGACAAAAAGCGCGGGGCCGTCGAGGGAATTGAGATTCTGGCGGCCGACGATTTTGGGATGGGCAAGAATTAGCGTGGCTGACCACGTCAGCGCGTAGTAGACGAGCAGGCGGAAGAGACGCACTGGTGCTAACTGTGGCCAGCGTGCATAGACAAAATCCGATCGGCGTGCAGCAGGTTGCGCGAGGAGCTGCTTCAGGTCGTCGGCAGTTTGCGCGTTGGCGAACTGCGATTCATTGATTTCGAGGTTGTAGCGTTGTTCGAGTGTGGAGAGAAGTTCGACGCGGTCGAGAGAGGAAAGATCCTTAAGAGAGGAAGGCAATGCGGGGAAGGAGGAATCGGAGGCAGAGGACTCGGAATCGGAGCCAGCCTGGGCCGAGAAGTGCTTTACTGCGCGTTCGGCGATCACCGCGAGGCGCGGCTTACCGGTCGGTGTGCGGGGAAAGTCGGCATCGGGCCAGAGAAGCCAGCGGCGGATGCGCTGGTATTCGGCGAGAGTGGAGTTGGCAGTGTCGATGGCTGATTGGGCGATGGAGTCGGGTGAATCGAGCTGCGCGGGTCGAGTGGGCCGAGCGCGCTCTGCCCCTACCCCGGGGGCTTGCTCTAGCGAAAGTAGCAAGACGGCGCAGGGCTCAGCGTTGCCGCCACTTTCCATCGGAATGACGACTACATCGCGCACGGCGGACTGCTTGCGCAGGGTGTTTTCGAGGTCTTCCGGGTGGATGTTCAGCCCGGAGGGAGTGACGATGACGCTCTTTTTGCGGCCGCGAAAGCGCAAGTTCCCTTCGGCGTCGAGTTCACCTAAATCACCGGTACGCAGCCAACCGTCATTTTCGGGCGACGCTGCTCGCATTGCGCCGCCTTGCCAGTAGGACGCGGCTACGTTTTCACCGCGCACCAGGATTTCGCCGTCTTCGGCGAGACGAAAATCCCGGCCGGGAAGAATTTTGCCCACCGAACCCTGCGCCGCATGGAAAGGATGATTCAGGCTGATCAGCGACGCGGTTTCCGTCATGCCATAGCCTTGCACCACGGCGTATCCGATGCGCTTGAAAAACGCTTCGGTCTCCGGGGAAAGCGCGGCACCGCCGGAAATAAACGCCCAGAATTTCCAGCCCAGCCGGCGGTGCAGCCGGCGAAACCTCCACACGCGGCGCAAAAACGGTTCACCATCCGCGGCAGCGTATGCCGAAGTGAACCAGGCGCGCCAGCCGCGCGCATCGATTTCCTGCTCCAGAGCTTTGCGCAGTGAGTCCAGCATGCGCGGGACGGCGATCAGCGCGGTGGCGCGTTCACGCTTCAATGTGCGCAATATTTCCGAAGGATGAGGCGAATTCTCAAACACCACTGTGGCGCCCAACAACGGCGGCACAAAGAGGGTCATGAATTGCCCAAATACGTGGCTCAGCGGCACCAGCGAAACGAGGCGCAATGGATGCACCCAACGCTCGAACTTCCGATACTCTTCGATTCCCTGCTCGAGCGGCTCCAAGTTCGCCAGAAAATTTCCGTGCGTCAGCACCACACCGCGCGGCTCGCTGGTGGTGCCTGAGGTAAACAGAATTTGTGCAACGTGATTGCGCGTAATGGGCTCGTCCCCAAGCTGGGAAACGCTAGAGTGGAGGGAGACCCTCGCGCCGGCCTCACCCGCAGGCCTATCCACCCGTTCCGAGGTGCCGGGAAAATCCTCCAGGAAGAAGGTTGGGACGGCGGGGATCAGGACAGGCTTGAAACGCGAAGTGAA
>Ga0179587_10001356_pt1 | contig 11042 bp, 11 predicted proteins | sample CZODoug2_1_08_16_FD_185932 | JGI IMG/M metagenome (GOLD analysis project Ga0179587, IMG submission 185932) | Vadose zone soil fungal communities from Angelo Coast Range Reserve, California, USA - CZODoug2_1_08_16fungal | ecosystem: Environmental > Terrestrial > Soil > Vadose zone | place: USA...
TTCCCGCATCGGACTTGATGACATAGCCGGCGCCGCCTGCCTCCAAGGCTGCCTCAGCAACATCTGGAGAGCTCTCCTCGCTCAAGAAGAGGATTTTCGAACTGGGTGAGAGATCATGAATTCGTCGGGCAGCCTTGATCCCGTCAAGGCCTGGAAGCCCAATGTCCAGCAGAATTAAATCCGGCTGCAGGTCCTCAGCACGGCGAACTGCTTCAAAGCCGTCTGACGCTTCGAAGAGAGTCTGTAAGCCGAGTCGTCTGTCAAGAGCAGAAGAGACAAAACGGCGCCAAGGCTCAAAGTCGTCAACTGCTAGAATGCGTAGCGCCATTGAGTTGTTTCCAGCAGAGTGTCTTCCTGCTTATAAGAACGACATTGGAAGGCCTGGCATCATCGCTGCGAAGACCTGGCATAGTAATCTCATCGGCTAGCACACTTATACTGCTTAATTATGAGAATACTTTATATATACCTCTGGCAGCAGCCTATGAGCCAGCTTTCCCCGAAGCCGTGGATGCTAGGCTAAGACCTTGCAATCATCCCTGTCAACACGGGGATCGAGGTGGTCCGTTTGAAAATCTGTGGAAAAGTGAAGCGAGCAGAGGCCTGCGGTCCGGTTTGCGCACCGCGTTTAGGCCGGAGCGGAAGACGCCACACTCCGCGAGAGATGTAGTGGTGATTTAGCGGCCGGGTTGAGGGTTGCGTTTGTGCTTGCTCGGCTTGAGGCGGTAGCTCTCGCCGTTCATCTCCAGGATGTGCACGCGGTGGGTGAGGCGGTCCAGCAGCGCGCCGGTCAGCCGTTCCGACCCCAACACTTCGGTCAACTCCTGAAAGGGCAGGTTGCTGGTCACCAGCGTCGAGCCACGCTCGTAACCGACTGTGGTTGGGGTCGTAAAGGAACAAAAAACGTCGTCTGTGAGAACTAACAGTTCGTCGGCCGGCAATTCAGTGAGAACCTGACCAAAGGAAGCTTGCATGGCCTTAGTGCAATGCACTCTGGGCGACCTTCATGCAGGTATCAAGCCGGAGTTTTGAAATGAAACTGATAGGGCCCGCACGGTGCGCTGCGCAGTTAAGTATCTTCCTTGCGTCAATCATTTTTCCGCCACTAAGCCGGTCGCAAGCTCCGATCTTCGAACTTTCCCCGATAGAGAGTTGGATCAATTTCCATGTTAAATCCTCGGTGAAGATCGCCGGCAAATTCGATAAGTGGGATGCCGCTTTAACTTTTACATCTCCTGACGAAACGACAGGCGTTCTGGAAGTCAAGATCCAGGCGGCGAGCGTCGATACAGGAAGTGGGATGAAGAACCGCAAGCTAAAGAGCAGGGACTTTTTCGACGTTGAGCAAAATCCGTTGATCACATTTAAGTCCACTAAGTTTGTGCGGACAGGGCCTCACACCTTTGAAGTGGATGGCGACTTCACAATACGAGGAGTGTCAAACCCTGAGAAGTTGACCTTAACGGTCTCCGGGAAGGGGACAGGCTCAGGGGAGATTAAGGGAAGCATGGTGTTCAACCGTAAGGATTACGGGATGGACAAAGGTATCCCGTTCATTAAGATCGCCGACCACATTGATGTGAACTTTCACCTCAAGGGCAAGCGAGTTGGCGGTCCGCCGCTAGCCTAAGTCGATAGGTAGGTTGCTCACGGCAGACTTGCGGCCTATCTCCAAATCCTGATGAGTCGGATTGCCAAGCTACTTCAGTCGGAGGTAACGGGTTGCTTTTCACGGGCTTGACATCCACATTCCTAAAGAAATTTGCCTTCGATCTCTGGGTGACCGCCTCTTTGTCGCTGAGCTTGGCGACGGTCATTGCCCTGCTAGGGCAAGCGGTCGGAACGCTGCGGACTGAACACAAGCATTTCTGCCCGTGCGGGGCTAGGTCATTGATGGATATCGTTCGATGCTCCTGCTTTTTGACATTGTGAAAGGTGGCTCCAACGGCCCTCCCACGCTGGTCACCGGGGCATTGCCAACGGCAACAGCTCTACCTATCTTTTGATTCTCGCTGTGGGCTTGACTGATTACGCGGACTAGCTCCGCGGCTCGGCTTGGAGACGCGATGAGGTCAAAAGCGCCATCATGCACCGCCTCTAAATATTCGTTCCAATCTGCGAGACGGGAGGTCACTATCATGGGGATGTACAGCCTCAGCAACCGCATAATGAAAAGGACGTCGCGATAAGTTCCGTCTGCCAAGCATCGGTCGGAGAACATCAAATCAATATTCTCGTTGGCTAATACTTCGCTGCACTCGCGAACCGTTGCGGCGCAAAACATTTTCCAGCCCTCTCTGTTTATGATGTCTTTCAGAACATCGCAATTCGTAAACTCCGACGAGACGACGAGTATTTGAATCGGCTTATCCACCTGAAATACCTCCTCAACCTCTTCTCTTCGATGAGCTGTTACCTGGATCGACCCACCGACGGCGAAGCTCATTCAAACGGGCGCCGAGGAAGGCTGCGGGAGCGGCGTTTCACTTCCTCTATGGCCAAGACGCGGGTTTTCGCGATCTCTATGTCGGGCCCGGCTTCGGGTCGCATCAGCAGGGTCTTCTCTTGGTCCCGCAAAAACATACCGCGAAGGCTCACCTTGGCTGGGCCAAAGGCCAGTTGCACGACTACTATTTGGCCGATCCACGATTGAAATGCGTTCTGCATGTCAACCACCCCGAGGTGCTGTTGCCAGCGAGCAGGCAGCTTGGGTGACGGCCAGTCCAAGAGATACTGTCAAAAGTTACAGTCGTCTATCAGGTGGTAACCGCCTTGTCCTTGTACAGTGCGTTCGAGCTAAATATCTATCTTTATCGGTACGAGTGGTCTTAGCGACCAAGCACGAGAAACACTTTAGGGAACACGAACCTTCGCGGCACTAAGTGGAGTTGGTGTGGGTGTTGGTCCCGTCGGAAGGCCAAAATAGAGCGCGCGAACTGACGCGGTCTGTCCTGAAGCGAGGTCGCTGGCGCTAGTAACTCCATCAAAATTTGTACTGGGGGAACCATTCGAAAGTTGTACAGTCACGGGAAAGGCCAGTCCAAAAAACGAGGGAAAGAATTGCATTGTAAAAGTATTCGGAGGGGCTACGTTGGCTACATTGCCCGTCACACGAGTGAAACGGAGATACACGAAATCTACGTTCGCAGCCGCGAGAGTGGTTCCGGTGCTTGGCGTGAAGGAAACAAGATGCACTGTAAGAGTCTGGCCGGGAGCCAGAACGGAAGCGTCCGTGGCTCCCAGAAATAGCGTATTAGGGACAACCAGCCCCTTGTCATCCACTTGAAAGGGCTGCGGGTGTACCAAAGTGATTTTCACAGAAGCGCCCAATTCCAAATTGCTTCTGATTAGGCTGTTGTTATCTGCTAGGACGAAGTCATTCGTGACAAGCTGGAACTGTGTGGACGACGAAGGTGGCAATCCAACTATGCCCTCGATCCAGTCCCCGGCCGTGATTGCCAGTGGGTCATATTCCACAAGAGTGACTGAGCCATCCGGATTCAGCACCGTATCCAAACTGGCCACCTGACCTTGCTTCGCACACGTAAAAGTATTACCTAGATTGAAAATCACACAGTTGGGAGACACAATCGTTGAATTGTTCGCGATGGCGGTTATTGGGCCTCTAGTGGCCGTTTGGATTGTCACACTCTGTGTGCCTTCATCGACAGACGAAACAGTACCGGTCACATCTTCGATAAAATCCAGCGGTGTAGCTGGCAAACTGCTGGATGCTGGGGGAAGCATCATCGCTGTCAAGACATTAGCCGCACCGAGATTTACCGAAGTGATTGCCTGGCTCTGTCCGTTCACACTCAACGCCTTTTCGATATCTATGCTAATAGCAAGACCGATGTTTTGCCCGCGAACGACAACCAGAGGAAACGGAAAGGTGGTGATAATTGGCGTGGCCGGTGCGCCCCTCAAGGTGATTACGCTGCCCGTTTCGCACCCCGCCATTCCTTGTGTCTGCATACAATAGGTGACGGCCGGATCCGAGAGACTCACAACCATGTTCGTGTAACTCCCAACAGGGACAGCAGTGGACACGGCGAGAAGCGTAGCGTCACTTTGGAGCCGGACAAGATCCACTTGGTACAAGCTCGCATTCAGCGGCACATTGACGGACCCGCCGGCCGCGGGAGTCAAGGAGATCCCTTCTACAGTCGTTCGAAAGGAAAGAAGGTTGACACTAGCAGGGGTCTTCAAAGGAGCAGCACGCAGAGTGAACATCAAAGCGGGGTTGCCGCCTTGGCCTGTCCCAGATCCGCTCGATTTAGTGACACCGCTACACGATCCCAGAAAACAAACGATTAGTAGAACTGAAAAACCGCAGAAGTTCCTGTGCGTACGCGAGTACAACCTGATCAAAATTGACTTACGAAGCGGGCTCAAGCTTGCTTTTCCCCTAAGAAGCAAGCATGACTTTCACTTCGTATTACAACTACTGGTAAAAGTATCAGTCTAGATTAATCGCGCTGGCGTTAAGAGATGTTCTCGATCGAGAACGAAGCTTCGATGACCGTCCCCTTTGAGGGCACGGACGTAATCTCGAGAGTGCCACCCTGAGCTAATACCTGGTCTCGCATGAAAGCCAATCCGACACCCTGGGGGCGCAAGGCATCAAAGCCGACTCCGTCGTCGGAAACTCTCAATACGACTGCTTTGTTGGCCAATTTCAGCTCCAGGACAACAGTTTTTGCGTGGCTATATTGCACGATATTTTGGAGCGCCTCTTGTGCCACGCGAAATAAGCAGGTTGAAATGTCTGACGGGAGGAGAGCTGTCACCCCATATTCTGAGAATTCAATCGTGACCCCGCACCGAGCACCAGAGTCTCGGCAAAGCTTTCTTAGGGCACGTGGAAGGCCCAGGTATTCGAGCATGAAGGGATGCAGGTTGTGCGACAAATCGCGAATTCTGTCAGAAATGTCTGAGATCTGGTCGTAGACGTTATTGAAAGGCGTCTTTGCAAAGACAAGAGAAGCAGCTCTCAGCTCGTCCAGGTGAAGGCCAACGAGTGTTAGGCGCTGCAGAATGTTGTCGTGCAACTCTCGTGCGATGCGATAATGTTCCAGATTCTGAGCATGAACCAGATCGCCGTATTCCGCGCGCAGAGAGTATTGATCGCGACGCCTTTCAGCAAGTATGGCGCCCGACAACATGAATGATGCTGCAAGTACAGTCAACAAACAATGGAGTGACAAAACCGCGAAATCTATAGACTGCGATCCGAGTGGTCCTCGTCCGTGCATCGTATTCCAGAAAGAAATCAATACGACAGCAAGCAACGACGCACTCACTGCTCCAGACCCAAATCGCAGTAGCGCCCAAATCAGCAGTGGGAGGAGAGCGTAGAGGAATGCCCAGAAGCTGCTTGTAGCGCTTTCCTTGCCGAATACGAGCAGGCTGACTGCCACTGTGCTTATTGCTAGTGCTCCCGACTCACCATATGCCGCAGCGTTTGCTGTTCGGAACCAGGACAGTCCTTTGACTCCAAAGATCACGATGGTCGGAACAATGGTGAGATCAGCCAGGATGTTGGACGTAAGCCGAGTCGTCCACAGGATCCAATAATTCTGACCAAGTCCAGTAAAAATCACACCCGCGGCATCCAAAAATGATGTTGCTAGGGCCGGTAGCAGAACCCCAAAGCCTAAGAAAACGATCACTCCATGAACGCTCTCGAACAGCGGACGGTCATTCTTGAAGAGTCGAACACAGATGGCGCCTAGAACTGCCTCGCCCGCGTTTCCGACAAACCACGTGAGCGCGGAGATCAAAGGTATGCCGATACTTAACTGAATTAAGAGATGAGCAGGAAAGACCGCCAACACCAGAACCCACCAGATTCTGTGAGGAGTCAACAAGAGAGCTGCTAGAAGAATTGCATTAGGAGGCCAAAAGGCCGCAATCGGCGTGCCGCTGGGAGTTAAGAGAAAACCAATCTGCGATCCGGCATAGTACCCGAGCGCCACCAGGAGGCCGATCGCTGCGCTACGAGGTCCAGAGGCGACTGCTGAGGTGTCGCTACGGTCGGGCGCAAATAGAAATTCGATCGCGGTCCGCAATCGAAACAGAGGGAAAGCCACTTCACGATGTGACATATTTGACGACCTCCAAAGAATCCGGGTCACCAAATTCGTTCAAGTCGAATCCGTCTTCGCTCTTTAGCAGGAGGATTAGGCAGATGTCACTAAATTCAAGTGTCCAGCCCGAAGTACCCCAAGGATGCCAAGTTAATGACCTATGCTTACAACATGAAATGTACCTCCATTTCTTGGTTATGTTCAACCTAAAACTCCCAGACTCTCTAGAATGGCCCCGCCACGCCTCAACAATCGTCGGTTTGTTTGGAAGCCCGCTTTCGCAGAGAGTGCGCCAACCGGAGTAGTCAGACTGAGTGGCAGCCCGCATTGCGTCGCGACCTCGGAAGACATACAGAACGCCAGGAGAGGATATATGCGGCGCCTGTCAAAAGTGACAGGTGACCAATCCCGAGACGTCGCTACTATTCCCTCATCTCACAGTGAGAGGAACTCAATGGCGGTTTGAGTCGGAAAACCCGCGAGGCACCGCCAATTCAACCCCAGCGTGAGAGCGTGACCTCTCGCAGCCTCGCGGGAAATCTGGGCTCAGGTCAGGGTGCCTGAAATTCGTGCCGCGATCTTGACTCCCGCAATTCAGCAATAAACCACCAGCCAGAACACGGCTGCAACCGGAACTCAGCGACTGGCTTTACGGGCCAAACCCCTACAGCTATGAGATGAAAAAACGATTAAACAGAAAGTAGGGATCGGTGGGTCGCTATTCACATCCAGGGGATACAAAGCGACCGCCATCATTTGCCAACGTAATTGCTGGAACCAGGTCAGTAGCCAAACGAGGCTTGAGCACATATCCACGGACGCCTACTTCCAGGGCCGCGTGACACGTATCACGATCCTTCTCGACCGTGAGGAAAACAACTCTTGTGGACGGCCTGGCTTCTATCATACGTTTGGCGGCTTCGATGCCATTGAGGATAGGCATCGAAAGATCAAGCACGACGACATCCGGTAGCAATTGGGCAGCGGCGTCCACAGCTGCCTGACCATCAGTTACAGCACCAACGACTTCGCAATGGCTGGCAGACAAGAAGTCGCGAACATATTCAAGGACCTGAATGTTGTCGTCAGCTAATAAAACACGGATTCTGGACAAACGGGGTCCCCTATCGATACAACACTCCCGGTCCGAGAAAGTTTCACGCACTACGGGCGCAACCCGGGGGGAAACGCTCCTGTTACCTGCCGGGGGACATCCTGCGGGCTATGCGCACTATTATTAGGGCGGCAGGCAGATGTGTCAACTTATTGGGTCTCCAGACCCATGACTTAGGGAGACGTAGGTTTTATGTCGTTTCTGGACTTGTTTTTCATTTTAGCAGCATAGACCATCGCTTTGGTCTCAAACAACTCCGCCTGAGCTTGGCGCTGCGTCTTGCTGAGCAGTATGGCATAGACTTTCGCGGCATCAATTAATGCTGGGTAGTCCGGAGGCGAAGACTTCTCCAACATGCCGAGTGCGCGCCGGCAAAACGGCTCAGCCTCAACATAGTAGCCGCGAAATACATCAGCTGCGGCCAATAAAGTAAGAACATGCGCTAGATCCGCGTGTTGCTCTCCGAGTGAATTCTCCTTGATAGTTAGCGCCTGGACAAAGAGCGGACCAGCCTCGTCGTACTTATGTTCCGCGAGATATAGATCGCCCAAGTTTTGCAATGTTTGTGCAAAGTCCATGGACTTCGTCATTCCGGCTTTGTTCCATATCGCCAACGACCGTTTATACAGCAATTCAGCTTCTGCGTATTTGTGCTGCATGTGCTGCACGCCCGCGAGAATGCTTAGAAGGGGCGCTGAGTCCGGATCGTCCGGCCCAAACTGCTTTTCGCGGATGGCAAGAGCGCGTCTGAGATTCTGTTCCGCTGCCGCGTATCTGCCCGCCTTCAGCTGAGTTGTCGCCAAATTATGCAGTACGGTGGCCACGTTCGGATGCTCCGGACCAAGGTTTTTTTCATATATTGCTAACGCGCGGAGAAATGATAGCTCCGCTTCCTTATATCTGCTCTCTGAGCTGTAGACTTCCGCCAGATCATTGAAAGTAACCGCCAATGCCAGATGCTCCGTTCCAAAGAGCTTTTGACGAATCGCCATTGCCCTTTCCAGGAGGTTCTCCGCGTCCGAAAATTGGCCTTCGTTCTGCCGAGCGAGGGCGATATTGCTCAAGATGTTCGCCACTCCTGGGTGTTCAGGTCCAAAGGTCTTTTCCCAAATCGCCAGCGCACGCCGAAAATTGGATTCTGCCTCTGGGTAATTCCGTAGTGTCCTCTGAAGAACTCCAAGATTGTTGAGGGCACTTGCGACCTTTGGATGCCCCGGACCATAGGCCTTTTCCCAAATGGCCAAGGAACGCTGCAGCGCGGTTGCCGCCTCTGAGTATTTGCCCTCGTGTCTCCACGCCGTTGAGACATTGCATAGTGCGGTGGCAACGTTTGGGTGCTCCGGACCAAGTGATTCCTCCCAGATGGCAAGCGCACGCCGAAGCAGGGGTTCGGCTTCCGTGTACCTGGCCTGTTCGTTGTAATACATACCAAAGTTGTTCAGTATCATGGCAACGCCCGTATCGTTTGGTCCGACGATTTTCTGGCAGACGGCTAAGGCCCGTCGAAAGTGTTCTTCCGCCTGGGAGTACTTGCCCAGATCTTGTTCTACCGATGCCAGATTGTCTAATGTTGTGGCAAGGTTGAGTTCTTCAGGTTCAAACTTTTCCCAAATAGCCAAGGCCCGCTTGTAGAGGGTCTCGGCTTCCGAATACTGGCCTTCGCTGCTGTACACACTCGCTAAGTTATTCAGGCTTGTGGCCGTTAATGGGTTCCCTGATCCAAAAGCTACCTCCCGAATTGCCAGGGCACGCTGGAGGAACGCCTGAGCTTCCGGAAATCTAGCTTCCTCCTGAAGCATGAGGGCCAAGTCGTTAAGCAGCGTTGCGGTTTCTTCATGCTGTGCTCCGTGAACTTTCTCGGAAACGACAAGAGCATGCTTGTACACAGATTCCGCTTCGGCGTAGCTATGTCCCCGGTAATAAAATCTAGCCAAATTGCGTAGGGCGGCTTCGTATCGTGGATCTGATTCCGCAAATTCTGAAGCTTGCTGCACTGCACCCATAAGGACATTTACGTCCTGAGCAGAGCCAGACTGTTTGTGCGGTTGTGCCTCCGACGAGTTCTGCGTCCCTGGAATTGGGAGCTGACCATTTGCGGTAAACGCGCAACAAACCATTGACAGTGGAACCGCGATGTGAAAGAGCTTCATGGCCCTGCCTCCTCGAGATAGGCAAAGCGAAGTTAGCGAATGTCAAACTCAGGCAGAAACTGTCAGAACTGCTAGCGGGGTGGGACTAACGAACAGCGTTAACAACAAATCGCACTTACCTTTAAGGAGACGCAAAGTCATGCGGCAGGCAAATGCAAATGCAACCGCGCCTACCTCTACTCGCACGTCAAGGAGAATGTTCCGTGCCTCGAAAAGAGTGAAGGTATTTAACAAGAAGAACCTCGTTGCCCTTCTCGCTGTATAGCAGCTCATCCACAAGGTGCTTGGTCAGCAAAACCCCATATCCGCCGGGGCGCAAACCTCGGGCTTCTCGGAAAAGAATGTGCCGGATAGGGTCATAAGAAGGGTTATTAACAGCCGCATGGTGAATCTCATCCAGGGAAAAACCCTGCCCGGGGTCCTTAATCCTGCACATTACTAACTTGGATGTACGTACATACGCCACTTCAACATATTGGTTCGGATCGAAATTACCTCCATGTTCGATGGCGTTGAGCAGCATCTCTCGAAAAGCAGTTGCGACATCTTCTTTTTCGGAGAGAGGCAGATCCGATATTTCCTGGAAAAACTGCACCAACCTATCAGCAGTCTTCTTGTCGCAGCGGGCGATGATGCTAATCCATTCGGGTGTGGCGGACAAAAGTTCGATGCCATCATCCCAAAGGGGTTCAGTCGCGGCGCATCGCACTATCTCGGCGAATGAGGCAGCTAAGAACGGTCGAGAGAAATAGCTAAATGCGCGCTCTCGCATCGCCATGATCACGTCTGTGGGCGTACTTTCGTCCGTGAGAATGATGAGGCGAACATGGGGACGAACGCGGCGGATGCGCCTTAAAAGATCGATATCTTCTTTGCCGCTAGATTCTGCCCCAGTGATGATGAGATCGAAGGGTTTTGCCTCGACGAGCTTCAATACGGATCGATTGTCTGGCGCATGCACAATGCTCCACTCTTCCGGGTTGAGAACGCTGCAAAGAGCCTCGCTCACTTGAGGATTTGCATCCACTATGAGTGCGAACTTAGCCGGAACTTGTTGAGTCTGTAGTGGTGCGGCAATGTCCATAGTCCTTTTGCTCCACTCGCTGCTCGTGTAGAGACAATTCACGACTCAATCCCCTAGGCGGCTGTTCCGGTTTGGAACCTAGACCCAATATCTTCAGATCCCGCTTAATGGCCGGCGCCATCGGACGCGTCGACTAATTGTCTCTTGCTTGGGCGATCATGGCGCCCGCTATTAAGCCTGCGCCGGGTAAGGCATGGTTCGCACTGTCAGTGGTGACAGTCTTTTTGTCGACCCGCCGAAATTCGTTCAAACAATGTAGTCGAAAAGCTGAGACTACTGCAGGGTTTCTCCCATGGATCAGTCGCAGCCGAGTTTCTGGCTGTTACTTTTGACAGTTCCGTGTTCCGCATCGGTTCCGTAACGTGCGACCTTGCGCGTACGAATGACTAGCGCAAGCCTAAGCGGAAAGTCACGGAGCCGCCATGACTACTGCACCAAAAGCAACAGGCGCACGAGTGGATCAGTTCTTTGCCGGCGTAGAAACAAGATTCGATCGCTGGCGTTCGCTGCTCCAAGCAGCGCGCGCCTGGGAAGGGGCCGCAAGCCAACAGCGTCCCGAGAACGAGAAATACCAAGCAGTTGTAAGCGCTTCTGTTGCGGAACTG
>Ga0179587_10001357_pt1 | contig 11038 bp, 18 predicted proteins | sample CZODoug2_1_08_16_FD_185932 | JGI IMG/M metagenome (GOLD analysis project Ga0179587, IMG submission 185932) | Vadose zone soil fungal communities from Angelo Coast Range Reserve, California, USA - CZODoug2_1_08_16fungal | ecosystem: Environmental > Terrestrial > Soil > Vadose zone | place: USA...
TTAAGGGTCGGGGAGGCGAAAAACGCGTAGATCCATACCCAAACAAGGTGACACGGCCAGGGAAGACTTCCAGGGAGTGCGTTGGCAGACATGGAAAGAAACTTGGCAAAAAGTAAGGGGGGGGGGAAGACCAGAGAGAGAGATTGTACATACATCGTGCAGAGACGAGACTTCTGGAGACAGCTTTAGAAGCTGCCCACTGAAACATGGTCCTCAATCGAATGTGCAATGAGAGCAAGAAGGCTACCGGCCGAATTTTGTTTCTCAACCGGACGGCCTCCCACAGCTCCTCCGGGTTCCGGCCAAATGTGCCGGGGACTGGCCGGAATGATAATTATGTCTGCTCCTGATCGTCAAGAGCTCATCCGCAACGCTGTTGCATTCCTAGTAGACCCAAAGGTATTTATGATTTCTACATAGGAAATCTATCTACTTCACGCTCCACTAGGCTCAGGTCTCTTCCCTAGCACAGCGTATACAATTTCTGGAGGCAAAGGGCTTAACACCGACAGAAATCGATGTTGCCATTAAACAAGCCTCTTTAAACAACACTCCAACCTATCCTCCAGGATATTTCCCTCCGGTCGCCAATCAGTGGGACTGGCGAGATTACTTTGTGCGTTGTTTTCCTGTAGTCACTAAGACATATTGACATTGGTGGAGATTACGGCTGTGATCTCTGGTTCTGTGACTTATGGTGCCGTAGCGCTGTTCAGAGTGCGCCCTGACTTTGTTCTCAAAACCGCATTTTATACTCAAGCACTGTCCCAGAAATATCTTTTACCTTACCTCCAGCCGCCAAACTCCACGGCCTACCAGGACGATCACGATGCATTGACAGCCCAGTTTGACGCAGCCGAAGCACTTCTCAAAGAAATACAGTCAGAGTCGGCTGCTGTCCGTGTCGCGGTTGAAGAGCAGAAGTCAATCATTGATAAGACGACAGAAAACGTCGAAGCAGTGGTGAAAGAGATGCGCGACGGAGAGAACAGAACACGAGATGAAATGCGTGAAATTCGTGATGAGGTTAATAATGTGCGAGAGATGTTACCTAAGGTGATCTCTTCATATTTTGTCAATCCGCTTTCTGACCCATGTACACTAGATGATTGAGAAGAACAAAGAGAATCAATCCCAATCGCTATCTGAATTGCAGCAGGAGTTGAAGTCGTTGAAGGCGCTATTACTTAGTCGTGGGCCAGGGAACATTCCCTCATCGCCTCTGCCTGCATTAGGGAGACCTACCATCCCGTCATGGCAATTGACAAGCAACGGGACTGAAGGACCGTCTCCTAGCAAAGGAAAAGAAACGGAGGAATCTTAAATAATATTTTTGTATATTTAAGTAGAGGCACGTGGCACTTGCACATGATTGAGTTGAGCCTTTAGTATACGACTACCATGTTCACCCAGATTCTTCAGGCGGTCGAAAACTTGTCGCCTCAGCCTCGTCTTTCCACAGATGAACCTCGCGAGTTACCTCCGCGTTCCAGCTCTGTCGATTCACAATTACGCCCATCGTCGCCACTATCCTCTGGTCAGTTAGCGGAATCTGCCTTGGTCAATCTTCGTAAATCTCTGGCTTCACAACGCTCTGGTAGCCCCGCCTCTCCAAAGAGCACTGGAACCAGGGAACACAGACTACCAAAGTCTACTCTCGAAGACAGGCTCAGAGCTGCCGCCTTCGCGATTGGAGAAGCTTCCAACCCTTCATCTGCTGTTGCATCAGCTAGAGTCTCCCCCACTCCATCCAATCCAGCGAGCCAACGTCCGCTTTCTCCGCTTTCGACGCCTCTGCCAGAGTCCCCCAAGAACTCTCTTGAAATAGAGACAACTGTACCCTTAACTCATTCCGCCCTCAGCCCCGTGACAACTTCAGCGGTTGAGCCGAAGCTATCGTCTCCACGAAGATCTATGTCGACTGAAACTTCAGTGCCAACGTCAGAAAGCACACATCTACCCCAAGCGAGCCAATCATCGGATGCAACTGATTCAACTCGGGATCTTCCCGACGCTGCTCCTGAGATGCTTTACATTCATTCCGGTCCTACCGATGTTGAAGGCCTTCAAGAAAGGCTGAAACAAGTCGAGCAACGATTCACAGGTATGTACTGTTCACCTAAAATTGAATATCCAACCCTTTTTCTCCTTCAGATGTTTCAACTTCTTTTAAGAAATTGCAAGCCGAGAAGGCTGCTGCTGATTTGGTTGTACGTGAGTTGACACCTTTGGAGAGTGTTCACGATAGTCTTTTCCTTCGTGAGTACCTCCAAAGTATGTCTTCCAAGGCCGAGGTCTGTGGCTCCGTTGAGTCTCAGTGCAAAAGTTCTCATGCGTACTTTATTGTAGAATGTGCAACACGAAGTCTACCGACTGAATAGCGCGTTTGAGAGTATGTATATTATAATCATTCAGCTCAATCTAGCTCAAGCCCTTTCAGGACAGGAGCAGCGCATCAATGAATTGCGTGATACACACCGACTGGAGTCTGCTTCTCAATCGGATCAAATAGAAAAGCTTCGAACACAGCTCTACGAAGCAGAGGCGCTTTTGAAGGCAGCTGAGGGGGCGGATATCACCGCCGAGGAAGTTGCCACCAAGCAGAAGGCAGAAATTGATCGACTTCAGCAGGAGGTCGAAGACGCCAAAGCTGTGGCAAAGGAAGAGGAAGAGAAGCGTGTGAAGGCCATAAGCTTGCTGAAGACCGTCAGGCAGAAGCTTGTCAGAGCTGAAAAAGAAAGGGATGACGCTCTCAGAGAGGCAGCATCCCGTAGAGAAAGAGAACGGAGTGACAAAGATATGGAGCAAGTTGAAAAGATTAAACTGCGGAACGAGATTGAAGTAGTGAAGGTCGAGAAGGACAAGGCTTTGGATAGCTTGAAGGTCCAGTTTGAAGATGAACTCGGCAACATCAAAGGAGGGTACGAGAGAGAGATTTCTATGCTTAAGGGACACTTGGAATTAGAGGGAATTACTCTCAAGGTATGTTCGGTAACTCAGGTTTGATGTAGGCTGATTAATATTAAAGCACGCACATGCGAAAGAGCTCTCTTCCAAGACTGCACTCATATCCACCCTGGAAAATTCTTTGAATAACGTCACAAGGGACAAAAACGCATTTTTCGATCAACTGCAACTTCGTCAAGCTGAAGTAGAATCAGCACAATCTCATCTGGAATCTCTTGAGAGTCAAAATACCGAACTCCAGTACCAGTTGCGTGAGACCAACGATCGCTACACCCTGCTCATGGATGATCTTGCGGAGGTCCGACGCGAATACGAAAGCCGGTCACGAGAACCACTAACCTCCGCAAGTGAAGTAGCGCGTCTGCTGTCTGCCACCGAAGCGAAGTATGAGTCCAAGATCTCTGATCTCAAAAGGAATCTCAGGACTCTTGAGAAAGAACGAAGTGACGGCGAGGCAGAATGGAGTCGGAAGCTACGTGACAAAGTCAGAGAAGTAGATCATCTGAAGAAGGAGGTTGGCTCAGCGGCGAGCACTCGTGAACATGGCGAAGGGGCGGTCCTAGGATTAAAGGCTGAGATCGAAAGATTGGAACACGAATCTCGCTTGCTGCACGATCAACTTTCACAGCTTCGACTACGCGATTCCAATGTCAGAGACATAGAAGTACGTGTCTGCGTCTTCGGTTCCTTCTTTTAGCGATCTGAGATCGTATATGTAGAAATTAGGCAGAGCCCGAGAGTCTGAGCTGAGTGGAAGAATCTCAGCACTGGAACGACAAGCTGAAGAAAGCAGGTTACGGGAGGCCCAATTGCGATTGAATAACAAGGTTGGATTGTGCGGCATGTTTCAGCAGTGACAAATATTCATATATTTTCAGACCATCCGCGAAGAGTTGCGGAAAGTTCAATCATCTGCTGCGTTACTTGAGCGCCAAAGGAATCCTGGTGTGGGATATTGGAGCAACAACTCAAGAGATACTCGGACCTCGATCTCTTCTGACCCTCCATCCCGAGCCGCTTCCCCTGCACCAGCTTCTCCAGCACCAACAATGCACGATGAAGAAATAAACTTGGAATATCTTAGGAACGTGATCCTGCAATTCCTTGAACATAAAGAGATGCGGGTAAGTATGTCGTATATGAACACGTTTTTTTATTGATACGTTTCTTTGTTTTCTGCAGCAAAGTCTTGTGAAGGTGTTATCTATCATTTTGCGTTTCACACCACAAGAAACACGGAGGTTGATCGCAAAGGTGTAAATACCATGGATAAGCCGTGGGAAGATCTTGGGATTGGAGGAATAGACTACTTATAATACAATGCATACCCACAATCGATAGACTACTCTTACTTTTGCAAATCATCTGTGTTCAATCCCCCCCTGCTTGTATGTCCCTCGCAGAACTTACGAGGAATTGTTTTCAAAGTGGCATCTCCTCCTCTAAAGTCGGTTGTTTTTTCGTGATCTTCAGCACTGACTGCCACTCAGACCTTTGTGATAGTGGCTGAGCTTATGCAGGCTTTTAATCTCCAAAGAAAACGTTCATGACTCTACCACGGTTGAAACCGATCTCAGCAGTTAGTGACGTGCCAATGTTCGGGGTGACTGGCTGATAAAACATGCGTATGTAAAGACTCTGTTCTTGTGCTCTATCGTTCTTATCCTGGAGACCTCGACCTTCAAGCTTACCTGACATTCGCCATTCAGGATGGATCCTTGTCCGTTGCAGTCTTTGTGGGAACTCTACTCCAGGCGGCTCGCTCACCAGAACTCCATGCTCCCACCACATTGGATCCTCTCTGTCGTATCGCATTGGACGCGCATTATTATTCTGGTTTGCCACCCGTTGGCTCCGTTGTCCCATACGGGGAGTCTCCCATTACTGTTTTAGGTACTGTTCAAGATGCCCTCGCTTTGTTAAGAACAGCGCACTCCCTTCCGATGTCACCTTTCCATCAACTGACAACTTCTGCCTCTGAACTTGTGATTCTCCTGCTTTCGTGTGTTTCGGACATATCACAAGTCTCTACCGCGCAAGCGATGGTGCACTTCGCCGACGCAAACAGTCTACTACAGAATTTTCGCCTTGCTGCTGATGTTCGACAAGTGTTGGAGACATTCGTTCTTTCTCTCAGTCTTCTGCTTGGTGATGATGCAAAGGCTGCAAGAGAGGCACAAATTATGCACACTCTCCAATTAGCACTGGGAAAGGGTGATATTTTCGGGGTAAGCTCCAACACAGACATCATAACATTCGGTCTCGTACTCCACCATTCGGTATGTTGCAAGTCCTGTCTCGTGTCGTCTAGGCTTACGCCGTTGTAAGATTTCTTACAGAGCACAGGATTTTGGCTCCGGGGATGGCTCTGGCTCAGTGGCATTGTTAGTAGGCCTGTTCAGATGGGCGTCCTGGACCCCCTTGGTATTTTGCACGCAATTGTTTATCTCCGCTTTGACGTGCATGTCGCAAAGTCATGGAAATACATTGATCTGGAAATCCTTCATTGTCAGCCGTGTAAGTTCCCATATTGTTCTGCCGTGACAATCTTTTCAATGATAGTCTCGACGATAGCTTCCGCATCTTCTGATCTCATTCGAAAAAGCCGTAAATGCTGATGGCGTTAGTCAACTCGACTGGGTATGTTCAAGTGTTTTTCCCTCGTTTCTCGACGTTGGCTGACTTATTTCAGAGACGTGCAATTGAGGGGGCGCTTCTGGCCGCTTCTCGACGTACCGATCTTATCGCACAATGTGACCAAGTACTTTCTGTTGTGGACGGATCCGCCATGCCGCAAGAAGGAACGTACGTCAGGTCTATTTTGACTTGTATCAATGTATTAACATGATTTCTCGTAGCTTACGGTCATTCTACCGAGATCTCCTTCAATATGCTACTCAGATTGAGCTCATCGATATATCTTTTGCCATAGAGGGTGATCCTCTAATTTCAAATTATCATATGCCTAGTCTTCATGGTGAAGCCCAGGATGCTGGCCTTGATCTGGAAGTCAGGAAAATTCTTCCTTTCTAGCCACTCAAATGCTCAAGTGCATGCAATACAGTCATACATCGAGTTCAAAATAACACCTGACTCTGGTGTTGAGGATCTTCAACCTTGGATTGATCGTGTATGGCGGGATGCTAGTAGTCACAGTGTCTTCGCCAATGTCGCGCGCAAGGTACGTATGAACTACTATAACCTCATGCGTGACGATTAACATGTTGATTACAAGCGCTTTACAACGCTTGCCGGTGCATTTGATGTAGAATCCCTAAGCCATCTGTGTAGATTGTTGTATACATATGAGGCAGCACTTGATATCCTGGCGATACATGTCAAGATATGTGATATAATATCTCGCGCTCTCCTTTTTCTGGAGCAGTATGATTGTGAAACAGTTGGTAGGAACTTTTCCTTCTTCTGTTGATTCTTTGCACACTGAGTTGTCTGTCTTTCAAGGCGACCCCCAGACTGCTGTCACACATCTCGGGAACGTTGTCCTGTTCGTGCAGTACACAGTATCGCGCTTTCATGCACGTATCAGGTCGTAGCACTCTTTGCCTGTGCTGACAGTCTATTGCAGCTCGAAAACCGCATATTCAGTATGGACGGCAGGATCCTCTCCGCAAGTTATCTTACCTCGAATGATGTTGTGTATTCCGTTGAGGATCTGTCCGCTGATAGTGCTGTTGCATTCAACGCATGGTTTAAAGCACTGTTTGACAGCAGCAGCGAGGGAATCGAAGACAGTATTCTCAGGTAAATTCTGTCGGTTTGACACTGGCGCATAACCAACAATAAAAAATTAGATCTACACAACCCAGGACTCTCCTGAGGATATCAGCAACTCTGTTTTCACAAGCGATTCAAGCTTGTGCTGCACAGAAGATTGATGGGGACGTCCTGAATAATGGAGTGTCTTATTTCACTGGTCCCCTTCTCAACTGGACTCTTGTTGGTGTAGTCAAAGCGCTTGCGAGGGAGACACAGCTGAGGGGGTAAGTTCTATACGCTCGTTGATGTTACGGATGAATTTACCGCCATAGGTTCTCTGCCCCGATTCATTTAGAGATTCTTCAAACATTGTTGCTCTCTCCTTCTTGCCCCCGCCCTGTCCTCACGCTTTGCAGCCCGCGCGTCTTGACACTTTTCAACGACAAGAAAGGAAAATCACAGATTGTGTCACCAGGAATTGATGTTCCTTCTGTACGGCGTATTGTAGGGAAGGCACTAGGACTCGGAAGCAGTAGTTCGTTTCTCGTTCTCCATTGGTATCACCGATTTTGATTATCAGTCCATAGCAAGCCCACTGCCATCGCAGTCGTCGGGTACTCAAACTCATCGTGAACAAGAGCCGAGGCAATCCATCCACGCAGCTCTGACAATAGCACGATCAGGGAAAGCGCCAGCATTAGACGTTGAACGCTGTATCAAGATCATCCCACCTTCTAAATTCCTCCATCTCCTCTGGTCGGAGTTGGTGGTCTCTGCAAGTTTGGGGGAGATGGAAAGCTGTCGACGCATTGCCACTTTTGTACTGACGATGCCTCGATCGCCGAACACTCCTTCCCTTCTGCCGATTTTCCTATTCATCATATCGCCCGCCCTTATTTCTGCGATCGACCACCATCAACCTCCCGAACAGACCGTGAGTCTTGAACTACTTGTGACTATCGTGTCTTCAGTCTTGACCGCCGCGTTGCACCTCGAATTGGCGATACGGTCGGTGATAGGAGAACATCCTTCCGTCCTTGGACAACCAAGTGCAGCTATCGCTCGCAGGTTTGCCGCTGAATTGCGGGGAAGAAAAGGCAGTCATACAAGTGTCACAATTCTGCAGAGGTTGGCATCATCGCAGTCTTTTGTAGCGAACTTTCCTGTATTCATGAACGAATTGGGATGATAACGAAGTAATATGAATTCCATAGAGTATATACGATATTCATGTTACAGCGAGCTTCATATGGGGCTTGACGGTTGCCGAGCGCCGCAAGAGAGATTTCATGGTGGGTCAAATCGCCAGCAGTATTTGAACATATAAGCACTACCTTGCATATATTTCGAGATAGAGCAATTAAGGTTTGACATTGTCTAGATCATAGAACACTATGTACTATAAATGTCATTTTTCACTGGACAATAATGTGATTTTGTGACTATTTCAGCATTGAGATGGGGCCATTCACCTACAGCCATGCCATACCGCAGGGCATCGCCAAAATTTATTTGTTCAACTGATCAAAAAATTTCGTCAAGCCTTATGCATTGTAAACATGTGTGGCTTAAACTTACACTATACGTCTGGTGTAAGGGGAGCTACAAACACAAAAAGGTCAATCTTCCACGACCGACTAAAGATCAAATATCACTAACGGCAACACGAGTTTTCAGCAGGGTTACATTCCTGGTCTGAAGGGCAGAGAATGAGGCAGGGGGTATCTCCGTTTACCTGTGGAAACCACTAAATAAAAAGGTCTGGAAGTACTAAAAAGGTGTCGTACTTTCAGCTGCTCCTCAGGGAGGGCCGTTCCTAGACAATGGTACTCTGGTTGAATTGTACTCGAGTGGATGCCATGATGATGGAGTGCTTTGCGGATCTTCGCCGCGACGGGCATAAAGTCGTGGTCTCGGGACGCGAGGACATGCACCGAAGCGACAATTTTGGATTCGGACAGCTGCCATACATGTAATTCGTGAAGTGAAAGCACTCCTTCCACTTCCAGAATCGAATCCCGGACTTGGTCCAAGGAGATGGTAGGAGGAACGCCTTGAAGCAATATGAAAGACGCACTTCGAACTGCGTGACGAACACTCAGAACTTGAAGATAAACAAGGGGAAAGTGCCATACCTAAAGGGAGTGCGCTCGAAAAGATGATAAGGGTAATGACAAGACTGATTATTGGATCAAAATAGTATTTGAAGCGCCACTCCGTAAGCCAGATGATGAGTCCTGTTGCGATGACGCCCACGTTACCGAGGGCATCACCAATGACGTGCAAAACCAGCGCGCGCATGTTCATTGATCCAGCATGAGAGTGTCCGTGACCTCTCTTGACAGACTTGCCATTTTGCTCATCTTGTAACAGTGGGGTGTCTTCTGCCGGGAGGAAGCCTGAAAAGTTGGCTTCGCTAGGCGAATCTTTATAAGCGTTGACAGGAGGCGGATGCTCAGTATCAATGGAACGGTGCTGGTGTGAAACGCTGTGTCGACGGGCGGTGGGAGAAGGAGAACGGGCCATAGCGATCTCGTTGGCAGTCTGCACGAGAGATGCCCGGGTCGCCGCAGGATGTCCATATAAAGAAGAGAAGTCCGAGGATGCGCGGGAGTGACGTCGCGGGCGGATTGCGATTTTTGTAGTGGGTGTTGCATCCCCTGATTCCGCTTGACGCACAGAAGGCGACATTATAGAGGACGGTCTGGATACACGCGGTGTGTCATGAGAACCATGGGGGTGGCTGTGTTCTAATAGTGAACCGATTAAGCGCCGTAGAAATAAGAGCTAATAAATTACCGTGAAACAAAAACAAGCCGACAATATTGGATGCGAGACCTAGTGAGCCGACCACGACGACCAGACGCGGACTAGAAATTTCTGTCGGGGGAGGCGAGTAACCATAAGCGCGTCACAATGACACATTGTAACATCCAAACTTACCCGGTGTACTGAAAAACCGACCCATCGCTTCTAAGGATATAGAGAAACAAAGAGCAAGGAGGAATACGCCATTAACAAGAGCTGCTAGTATCTCAGCTCTGTGCCAGCCGTACGAGTACCGTGAGTCTGTGGAATTGGACGCGGCTAACTGTAGTCATGTTGTGGAGCTGACGATTAATGGAAGATGCATTAAAGATCACCTTGATGGCGTAAAGGGCTACAATGAGGCTCATAACATCACTGGAGGATAGTGAACCACATGGAGGAAAAATGGAAGGTATAGGCACACTTGAGCATGTGGAAGCTGTCTGCTACGAGGGCAAGAGAACCGACGGCATAACCTAGGATTGATACGTGTAAGGAGAAGGCCGACGTAGGAGAGGGCCGATACTTACCTACAACGAGCTCTACAAAGAAGAACAAGACGTCTATGACGAGGAGAAAGGCTATGCGGGCGGAGCGAGAGATGGCCATTATAGTTTGCTAGTCGAAGAGTAGTACTCAATAGGGGTAGCTGCTTGGTGTTGTTTGCCAAGGGCTTCCGACGTTTTTCATCCTCTTTGGAAATTGGCACTACTGTTATTTTTTAATGGCTGCGACTTCCATGGCTGCAACTTCTATGGCTGCAGCCCTTGCGGCCTCCCTTCCTGCTCCTACAGCTGCTCCTGTGCCAGTTGCCCCCACGTATGAAGCCATTCCAGCTTCCATGTCTAAGGTGATTGACATCGAGGCTGAGATTCCATTAACTATTGTACAGATCGACGGAATGGTGCGTTCATTCATATAAACCATAAAGATATTATGAAGAGCATGTTACTCGTTAGGTCGTTGCAAAGATTATTAAACACGCACGAGAAGCACCATCAACAACTGCCCATGGACTGTTGCTGGGACTTGATCTTGACGGGACGCTTGAAGTTTCGAACTGTTTTCCTTTACCCCATCATATTGGTGACGAAGATGAAAAGGCTGCGAAATTGGCAGGTCTGTCGGCTGGTGGTCTTTTGGACGGTGTGGATCGATTCTCAACTTTCAACTTGTTGTTTTAAGCACGTTATCAAGCCTCCATGCTGCGTTCCCTAAAAGAAGTGCAAGCAGATGACAGTGTGGTTGGATTTTACCAGGCGACCACGTTAGGGGCATTTCTAAATCAGACCCTTGTGGACACACAAGCTATCCATCAAGATAAGCTTAGACACGGGGGTGTGGTGATGGTGCATGGTAAGCAGAGGACGTATTGCACATGTATGTATATTCATGTCCTGTTTGAACAAAGACCTGTCATCCACAGCACGAGGAAATGCATCATTTCGTGCGTACCGCCTGACGGCAGCCTTCTTGACTGCCTACAAGCAGACGAACTTTAGTACGACGAGGCAAGTGATTAAGTTCGTCTGCTTGTAGGCAGTCA
>Ga0179587_10001360_pt1 | contig 11020 bp, 14 predicted proteins | sample CZODoug2_1_08_16_FD_185932 | JGI IMG/M metagenome (GOLD analysis project Ga0179587, IMG submission 185932) | Vadose zone soil fungal communities from Angelo Coast Range Reserve, California, USA - CZODoug2_1_08_16fungal | ecosystem: Environmental > Terrestrial > Soil > Vadose zone | place: USA...
AGACGAGCGAGATGCTGGTTGTGGTCAAGACACGCGCAGTCCTGACTCGAGACAAAACACTCGTCAATAAACGCTTGAGACTGAAACATTCCAGAAAAGGGATATGCAGACGCTACTACATACATATCTGCGATATCTACATTCTCTGAAAGCATGCTCAGGATGTATAATTCATAGGGTAGGTACGGTGGTAGAGGGAAGTACTACTAGTAGTACTAACTAGTACCAGTACCAGATAAAAGTAAGTCACGTGCTACAACTGCTATGTGGCTCTCACTCTTACTGTGCGTGCAGGGTGTCCTATCCTATCCTGCAAATGATACCTTTTTGTGGGGGCCTTATAGGCCCAACCTTTACTTCGGTCTTAGGCCGCGTATCCCCCAGTCCTTGATGGCTGGGCTCATGTGGTTTGGTACCCAAGATTACCAGTCTATCGCCCGTCAGTAGGATTTATTCCCTTGTCATTTACCCCTCTCAACGTATCAATATTCAGGTACACGCCATGCTTGTGATCAAGCTGACCACCTGGACAACTATACTTGGACTGAGTACGACGCACGCCAAGGCGGTGTGCAAGTCATCAACGATGGTGCGAATAACGTACGAATTACAACGGAATTTCTAAAAGTTGCTGGTGGGCAACACGGGGGTAGTTGGGCTGTTAGAATAAGAGGGGAACCAATCAAATTAGGTATGTCCCTAGATGTGGTTCCTCACTAACCAAGGTGACATAATTAACGCAGACATGCCAACTCGTATTTCTACGATCTTCTACTTCGGGCTTGAAGGACTTGGTAGCCTCGAGATGGAATCCGACGAAAGTGAAAATGTATGCTACCCTATCCTCAGCCGTTCAATCCCGCCAACGTACATTTAGGGAATAACAGAAGAGTTCAGACTTTCGGGATCCACCTTGGAATTGGATGACTTTGTTATTCGAGTGGTTGATGGTCGGCTAAATTTTTTGTTTCCATCTGTTCCCTCTAATTTGTTTGCAGGTCCAAGTAATACGGCAGTCACTGAAGGTCCACATGCTAGTGCATTTGAAGAACGGATCGGAAAGACTCATTATGTGGGCCAACCTGTTCCGCCGGGAAATATCTGGCAGGCAAAAGGTGTGTTGTATTTGTAATATACTTTGCAGAACAATTCTTAGCCTTTCTTTCCAGATCTTATTATGAAAGCACTCATAGGTCGCGCTCACGACGTTATCGCTCCATATCAAGATTCAACAAAAGGCCTGCCTGATCCATCTTTCATTTTTCAGCTGCCTGATGAAGTATACACCGGAAGCAATCTCTATGCTGTCCAGAAATCATTTGATGGCAGTTTTCAATTTGATGTCTTTTTTGAAAGTGGCAGTTCCAAGCAGAAGCTGAGCTGTATGTTCACGCAGTCTTCTGTGTCACCTCTGATTTAAAAGAGAATTTTGCATAGCATCAACGCTTGACCAGGGTATCCCAGCACTTCTGGCATCATGCAGTCAACGCTTCCAGTCGATTTTCCCATATCCCGGCGATTTTCCCACAGACGAACAACAATCCTTGGAAGCTTTTTCTAAGGCAATCACGTCCAATCTTGTTGCTGGCGTTGGGTACTTCTATGGAACGTCTATCGTGAACACGAAGTTTTCGTATGAGTGGGACGAAGACGAGGACGCAGTTCAACTCTCAGACGAGAAGGGTGTTCAGAACAGTATGGCGGGTGCCAAGTTGACTGAACCAAGGGCGTTGTTGACAGCAACGCCCAGTCGCAGCTTCTTTCCCCGAGGGTTTTACTGGTAAGGTTGTGTCACCAATCAGACTAAACATTGCTAACTTGCTCAGGGATGAGGGATTCCATCTGTTGCATATAGGTGCATGGGACAACGACTTCAGGTGCAGTATTCTGTATATCCGCGACGGGACTTTCGATGATTTATCTTTTGAGTAGTCTTGAGATCTTGAAGGACTGGGTTGATCTAATTGACGAGAACGGATGGGTGGCCCGAGAACAGATCTTGGGGGAGGAAGCTAGGAGTAAAGTTAGTTGACAGTCGCAATAACACAACTTCATCCCGATGAAAACTTTCGCAGGTTCCAGTAGAATTTCAAACGCAAGTGCCCAACTACGCGAATCCACCCACTTTGGCAATGGCCGTCACTGCTTACATTGCCCGCCTCAAAGCTGCTGGGTCGAACGGCCCCTCTATTAAAGACCTTGGCATGGACTTAGGCACGAGTATGGGAACAGAAGCCCAAATTCCGCTTTCTACCTCCGTCCAGCCCGGCAGCCTGTACCTCGAGTCATCAGAGCTCGCTCTTTCTTACTTGAAATCCATTTACGCGCCACTCAAGCGCCACTATGACTGGTTCCGTCGGACACAGAGGGGGCAGATCAAGCACTATTCGCGCATTGCGAGGTCGAGAACGGAGGCTTATCGCTGGCGGGGCCGGTCTGAACTACACGTCTTGACAAGTGGATTGGATGACTATCCTAGAGGGCCTCCGCATTCTGGAGAACTACATCTAGATTTGATATCGTGGATGGCGTTCTTTACGAGGATTATGAGAGAAATTGCCGCATATGTAGGTGAGGTAGACGACGAAATTTCCTTTGGAGAGATCGAAAAGGCAATTTTGGGGAACATTGATGGTAAGTCTGTCGAACACTGGTGAAGCCGTCTTCATGGTCCCTAGATTTACACTGGAACAATGAACAAAAAATGTATTGCGATGTTGGCGTTGACGATGATGGTAAGAGTAATCCACCGATCTTCCATATCAATTCGTCCATGCAGCCACCTTTTTCTTTTGATAGATCAATCCTACCATGTCTGCCATAAGGGATACATCTCCTTGTTTCCTTTCCTGCTCTCGCTTCTTCCATCTTCATCGGCTCAACTAGGCCATATTCTTGATCTCTTGCGAGACCCAAACCATCTATGGTCGCCGTATGGCCTACGCAGTCTATCGGCCTCACATACTGAATTCGGACAGGGCGAAAACTACTGGAAGGGGCCAATTTGGGTGCAGATGAATTATCTCGCTCTGGGAGCTTTGCACAAGGTATAACTACAACTTCTGGCCTTGGGCGAACTGATTTGATTTTTAAATGGGATAGACGTATGTTTGGCAACCCGGCCCGCACCAAGCGAGAGCCAAAGAAATTTATAACGACTTGCGAAACAATATTGTTAATAATGTATTCAAGGTACATTTTGATTGATCACTTTTTTATTTATCTGAGAAATAACCTCGTTCCTCCTTTTTTCTTAGGAATATGAAAGGACAGGTTACGTTTGGGAGCAGTATGACCCTACTACTGGAGAGGGGAAAAGAAGGTAGGACTTTATTGTATACTACCCTTGCGAGGAACTGTTAGCCGACTCGTGCCTCATTCCAGCCATCCGTTCACGGGGTGGACATCACTAATCACTTTGAGTGAGGGTCCTCTCTTCCCATCATGATAATTTGCTGATGCACCCATGAGCAGTTCTTGCAGAAAAGTACTAGAGCTTGGAAAGCATAACCACAAATATCAACAGGCAAACATTTCGCAACATCTGGTTGGATAATGATGATGATAGTTGCCAGCTAGCAAATTTGGAAAAGGATATACCCAGGGCATTGGTTTCGGAATCAGCATATTATGATAGTTGGGCATCGTATCATAATTGTATGGCTCCTAATTTATGGTGTCGATAGACGGCAATCATAAGTCACATATATACAGCTATATACAGGATGCAGGTAGACCACACCGCGCAGTGGAAAACGGAAGGGGAAAAGCTATTAGGTCCTGGGCAGCTACAGATCTGCATTGGTCGTTTGGGTTCAACAGACAATGCGAGCAAGGGGACACCGTGCATCTAAACGCGCGTTTTCCCTCCCAACAGTAGGAGTCCTAAACCTCCTTTCGATGATCTACACGTGATCGCGTCCTTGGAGGGTTCAGCTTGACCCGCCCAGCGGTTGTATTTGCTCTGGTTTTCGGTTTTACAATATCCGGGTTCTGCATAGAGAGACCAAAGGCTTCCTCGACGGCGGTGGGGCCAACCAAGGGCCCATTGTTCGTCCGTTCTGTGAACAACAGCTTCCTCTCGTCATGTTCCAGAATGTCCTTTCTAAAGGTTGAAACGCGCCGTTTGGAGGGACTAGATTCAAGGTTGCTGTAATGGGAAGCGGCTCGGTGACGTTTGCTGGGAGAAACCGGCCGGGGAAAACTTTTATCCACGGAGGCCATGGAAACATCCTGGTATAGGGCGGAGGTAGGAGGAATGTTTTCTGTCTCTAAACGAGGTTTACTGAAACCTATTCATACCGCAATAAGATACTATGTGGAATTTTCATTCTCCAAGGGTACTTACCCTTTCTTCCTGCCTTTGTTGTCACATCGCCCTTGACATGTTTGAGAGCACCAGTCACGGTCATGTCGCCGACCGCGGTCACTAGTTTTTGCTGCACTTCCCAGTCTGCGGGCCTCATCTTCTTCCAGTCTTCGATGACTCTGTTTACCCACATATCCGTCTCTCCCGCAATATGATAGTCGATCATGTCCGCCCATTCAGCAGCGGGAGGGGTCTTATTGACGAATATCACTTTTCCCGTCCACGTTTTAGACTTGGAATTACGCAGCGGAGAGTTTTGTCCATGAACAGTTTTAGCGAATTCTTTGACCATTTTTCTGAGACCATGAACTTTCAGTGAGGTGCCCATAATAATCAGCATATCTGGCTTGCGCGCGATGTCGGACGATTGGATAGTGCCAATATCATCGCCAAGGGGATGTGGTTCATCATAAAGGACGACGGCAGGACGGAGGGAGCCAATACGAGTAGGTCGAGCAGAACGGGCGACACGCGCTTCCGCTGTGGTAGACAAGAGTTAGGGTCGAAAAAAGAATAAGGGTAAAAAAAACTTGCCGCGGGACAAGCACTCAGGGCAATCTGGAGGGTTTCCGTCATTAAACATCTTGAGATGTGCCGCGGTACATGGGTATTCGGCTGAGCAGGACATACAACGGACGCGATGAATATCACCATGGAGTTGTATGTTGCGGACGTCCCTTGTTCTGATCTTGGATGTCCCCTTACCAGTGGATTTGGCCTCTTGACTTGAGCTCCCGAGGAGACCTGCCTTGGCCTCTAGACCATCAATGTTTTGCGTATAGGAGCGTAACAGTTTCTTCTTTACATCAAGAGTCTTGATGAAGCAGTGGGTAGGGGTGGGAGAAGCAGCGTCAATAGATTGTTTGAGTTGGGAGATGAACGTGTAAAAGACTGATGTTGATGTAGGATCGCGAAACAGTGACGCGTCAAATAAGTCGCGTCCTCTGAGAACAACATCTGGATACTGTTGTTTAACGAGATTATAGAGACCATTAGACGAGCGGAAGTCCTAGAAAGGATATAAGGACCAGAGAAAGATGTATCGAATGGAAAACTCACTGGAATTCCGCAAGAGCAAGAGATACCAGCGCCAGTGACGACCACGATTCTCTTACACTTTGCCACGGAGAGCGACAGGTCAGAGAGAGTGCGCCTGGTCTGTGCGTCTCTCTTGGAAGCAGCGAAGTCTAGGGTGACCGTGATTCGAGATGATGGTGGGAAAGTTGAATTATTTACACGAAGACGCGTAGGTCACGTGGACGACGCGACAAATATTATGTAAGTAATAGCAAGCAACATGATTATCGTTCATCACAAGTTTAAACGTCCGCCCAGCCACCTTCGTCCAATTTGTATGAGGCTTCGCTTTCTGGTCGGTCAGGACTATCAACCAGTTTTGCGACACGCTCTTCGGCACGGCCTGATGCAACAATCTAATCACATACAAAAGTCAACGGCAGTTAGGGGTCGCTACCTTTGCGAAGGAAAATTCTAGTGGCGGAAGCATGGGATAAAATATGGCCTCCGATTGGCTTCAGGGCACCGCCTGCCACAAAAGTCATTGTTGCTCCAGGATCAGCTTGAGGATTTGTCTTCTATGAGCCTAAATACGTGATCCGCAAGAGAATGCTCACATTGGACTTGATTCGTGAGCAGAATGGCGATCTAGATAGAAAAATTGTTCAAAAATAAAGATGGGCCAACATCGCAGAAGCAGACGTTGTATTCTTCTGATAATTTGGTCAATTTGGAGAGCATCTAAATTCGCCATTAACCGAGGCTAGGAAAATCTCAATTTAACGCACCTGTGCAAGCTATCTGATACTGAGTATAATCATCTTCGTTGAGTGGAATGACACCGACCTTTTGTTGACGTTCACTGAGCTCGCCTCTCCCAGAATAGTCGACACGAAACAATGCCATGATACTATCGATAATCTTAACGCGGGATTCATGAACAGTGTCAACGCAGAAGAATCAAGTCGCACTAAGAGTCTGAAATCCTTATCCTCTGCGAAACGCAGCGAGCATTCATTGATGAGTTCCATCTAAACAAATCAGCAAGGATGTGAGAAGTAAGACAACTACACACTTGGTGTTCGCTGTTGAATGCACGAGCTGAACATTGGTTAGGAAGCAATGATGCCCATCGTGAACTTCAATTACCATAGAGAATGTTTTCTAACGCCATGTTGCCATCGACTCCGAAACGATCAGCAATTGATCGTACGCGATCTGGACGAAATGTGCCTAAGGAAAATTCTTTGAAATGAACCAATAAACAGAAGGAAAGCTTACCTTCAGTATCAATGTATGCTACCTAAGAGAGCTCAATCGACTGAACGCTCAAAGATGCGGAGTACCCATACCTTCCCTGAAGCGCCTCCGAGTTCTGCGGGGAGCTGGGTAACGACGCTCATCGTATGGGCCAGCTGAGTTTTTCCCGTTCGAAACTCGCCATAAACTGCTTGCTGAGAGGAAGGAATGCCTAAACAAAGGACACCAATCGTACCTTCTGAAATGGACTGCGACATAATCCCTCCTCAAATGATTCTTAATTGGCACATGGATCTACATGCCATGGAAGCCTACCACCAAGTACCCCATCCACAGATTTACTTCCAGTACTGATGATTAGCACTTTTTTACGCTTTTCTTGTACTTCGACACCGGTTGCAAAAGAAGAGCCCTGTAAAATATAATTAGCGAAACACACGGACACCAGCATACTTGTGTCAAAATTTGACAATTATTTTGTGAGCTGCTTCCTGAGAAAACAGAATATTTAATAAGACGCATCAGGCACCTTCAAGTGAACCGTTGGCAACCTTTATCTTTTCAACTTTGGCTTCGGACATGCCCTGACGAAAGGTTTATGATGTAGGTTGCGCATATATACAGCTGAGGATCACCTTGATCTTCAGCATCTGGCGCCTAGTCGTCATGTTCACGCCAGAGACTGTATTGATGGCTGCAGACTACAGACGTCTGTTAGAAAGCAGCGGATGGGGTGGTAAGGTGACCCTGCAGAGAAAGCTACTTTGAGTTTCAGAATATCTTGAACGTTGATCCCCTGGTGCACCAGGATGTGAATCTGTCAGAAACAAAAAGAAGAGGAATTGAAGCGTGCATGTTGTTGGAGTTCATCGACGCTATCAAAGTAAGGAACCTGTTGGAACATCATCAAAAAGACGAAGGTAAGATGGGAGAGAACATGCATCCTCGTCCAGAGGACTAGGAGGTCTAGACGGAGCAACAGAACTCTGAGAAGGTGCACGACGAGGGGGCATGGTTTGTAGTGGGTTGCAGAATGTAAGTAAGTTATATATATATACTAACATATTTGGTCGTAATTGTGACTAGCTGAACACGACATTTCTTGACCTGCAAAAGTCTGAACGATGGACACCATATTTGGCCGGAAACGGTCTCGTCCTCGGCAGTCTTCTGTGTCTGGTCAAGACCTCAGCGAAAGTTCTGTTCCATACGACAAGCTTGCTCCGCCTCCACGTTCACCTCTACCAGTCGCCACCGTCAATCAGGGGTTTCGAGGTATATCGGCACCAAGTACCAACCCCGCGCTCACCCTTTCTGGTACTGAACTCAACAAATATGCAATGCAACGCAGCAAAGCCGAGAGAGAAAGGATTTACGACCTACATGCGAACGGCAGACCTGGCTCTCCTAGTACTTCCAGCTCGACTGCAGATTCCTCAACCCTATACGACGAGTCTTTACCCTCGTCGAAGTACGGGCCACAAACACCATTATCATCTCGTGTTCGTCTCAGCGATGCTCCCACCCCCTCTGGTGTTGACTTCGGGCACTTCTCCACCAATTCTACGAGCTCTACCATGCGACCTCTTTCGTCCGCTACGACACGTTCAGAAACAAATCGCACTTCTAAATACGCGCCTTCCATGTCGTCTTCCGAAACCCACCATTCTCTCTTTTACCACAGTCGAAGCAACCATACCTCAGACACCTTTCATTTTCCGCGACCCGAAACTGACGAGGAGATTGAGGCCTTGTTTGAGAACGTCAAACTTACTCGCGCTCAAGGCGAATTGCCCAATTTGCCCATCGAACAAAAGTGGCATATGGTATACAACGATGAACATCTTCGATGGAAGGAGGAAAGAGCAAGAGAAGAACAGTCTAGGCGACAGAAGGAGACGGGGCAGCCGGCACAGATTATAGTAGAATCCCCAGAGTGGTACATCCAGAAGTTTCTTGACAAGACCATCACACCAAAACAAGCTGGTGGTTTGCAAGTGTCGCTGAGGAGCAACCAAATGAGGTATGGTCAGCTGTGAAATGGTTAAGCATATGGCTGACTGCTTTTTTAACCAGCTGGTTTCATCAATTTGTATCATTGCGAGGGACTTCTGTGCTGGCGCAAACTCTGATGCATATCAGTCGCAAAGCAGGCTCACGGTGAGTGCAGATGCCATGATAACTGACGCCATCTTTAATAACATTCTAAAGACGCGAAAATGATATTCAGCTAGAGTATGAAGTCGTCAAATGCATACGGCATATTTTAAATAATCCAGTCAATTTACCATTTTTCCATGTATTAACTTTTCTGATGATTTTTCCAGGTTGCAGTCAGGGAAGCCCTAACTCATAATGCATTCGTTGCTCAAATCGCTGCCTCTCTCAACACTCCCCATCTTCCTACCCGTAAACTCGTCCTTGATCTTCTCGCCTTTTTAGCCTACTGGAATGAAGGGGCACATCACCTGGTCATCGCAGGTCTTGAAATCTTGAGTTCCTCAAATAATGAAGGGACGGGATGTTATGAATACTGGTTCAAATCTATGGAGTCTTCGCTGTCCGGGCGAGGAAAGATGGGTAGTTTAGTTGGAGCAAGTGAAGAAGTCAAACGGACCGGCGGCGTCGACAGTTCTCTCAATGAATATGCGGTCAGTGCGCTGTTTTGCTAGTGGTGCACCCTATGCGCTGACTGGGCATACTTGTAGCTCTCCAATTTGATGCTTTTGTATGGGGTGATAAACCCAATAGAAGATTTGGATCTTCGGTTACACCATCGATCGCTGATGGAATCTGCAGGACTTCAACGAATCATTGAGCTTTGTCTGGGTTGCGGAATGCCAGCGATCGACAAACAGTTGCGCAATCTACAAAAAATCCTGGATGAGGATGAACGTAAACTCCGTGAACGCCTCGACCAGGAAATTCTCCGCGATTTGAAGAACCCACAGGATGTGTATAATGCTATCTTTGCGAGGACGCGGGACACCAAGGCACAAGGCCACTTTTTATCTATGATGCGACATCTGCTTCTCATTCGGGAAGAGGGTCAGCCCATGGTGCACTATTATCGACTCATCGATTCTATTGTTACGGATGTTGTAATGGACAAGAAGCTTGCTGGCGTGGAACAGCGTATGGGGCATTCCGTCGAGCAGATCATAGCTCAGTTCAATGAGGGGGATAGGTATCAGGCAGCGGAGGTTGAAGCGGCAGAAGCGCGGGCTACCGCTGTCCGGCTCAAGCTTGAGAAGGAAGTTCTCGAGGCAGAAATCGCACAAGGGCAGGATGGACTAGTGGGCAGCCTCAAGTTGCAATTAGGACATATGGAAGAAAAGTTGAACGTATCAAGGGAAACAACCTCAAGACTACAAGGCCAGCTTGTAGCACAGAAGGCTGGATATGAGGAGCAGATAGCACAGCTAGAAGCGCAGATCATGGAACTGTTCCGCATGTTGAAGGAGGTTGGAAGGGGTGTGGAGACGATCTTGGATGGAGGAGTGATGGATCGTAAGACCCTGGTGCAGCAGCTGGAGAAAGATTTTCAGAGGCGTAAAACCATCAGCATCTTAGAAGGCCGTGAAGGACACAGGAGGAAGGTAAACAAGGCCATCACACATGATGCCAGTGCAGGAGAAGATATTGAGGATGTCGATGACGTGGATGCAACCCCGGTGAAAGGTAGTTTGAGGCGCTCCAAGCCTGCTGGTACCTTAAAGAAAAAGTCAGGAAAGGCTCCTAGAAGTGTCACTGTTGTGGATGAAAGCGGACGAGTGTCACAATTCATGGATGCTGATGACGCTGATGCGCAGGAGCAGATACAACAGCAATTAGCTGCTGGAGTCAACATTGTACGTGGCTAATTTTCGGCCACCTACAACTCATCCTCACCCCTGATAGTATTCACCTCCTATCGGCTCTGTTTCAAGTTCGCGTAGCGTACGGGCTTCTCCTCGACGTACCGATCGACGGCCTTTGGGTGGAGATACACCTTATAAATCACCGAATCTACTGGCACGTAGACCAGACGAAGGGCAGGGTGAGGAGACGGGGTCTTCATCCCCTGTAGCCAATGATGATGAGTGCGTGCAATTAGTTCATCGCGGGTTCATCAGTCTGACAGGACACATCACCTCCATTTCTTTTTTTCTTTGAATACTATTCATCCTGCCTCGACATCTATTAGTTCGCAAGGCTCGAACAACAGTGCGCAAGCAACTCCTCCCGGGTCACTCGCTGATCAGCTCAGCGAACATTTTCTTGCCAGAGGTAAAACAATACCTTTTTACTGAATCAAGTCGTTCACCGTTCCCGGCAGTATCTTCCTTGCCTGATGGAACATCAACAGAGGACCCACCTGGGGATGGCGTACCC
>Ga0179587_10001363_pt1 | contig 11016 bp, 8 predicted proteins | sample CZODoug2_1_08_16_FD_185932 | JGI IMG/M metagenome (GOLD analysis project Ga0179587, IMG submission 185932) | Vadose zone soil fungal communities from Angelo Coast Range Reserve, California, USA - CZODoug2_1_08_16fungal | ecosystem: Environmental > Terrestrial > Soil > Vadose zone | place: USA...
GACCACGACGCCTATGTCCGGGCGGAGGATATCTTCCACAGCAAGAACCACGGCCCGTTCAATTCCGATATCCCGGCCACCCTTATCTATTCGCCCCTCATACCTGCCAATCCCTCGACCAACCAACTGAACCTGCGCATCGGGATTGTGTGGTCGAAGCTTGACATATCGCTGTTCGTCAACAATGTTTTGAATAGTCATCCGGCCCTCGGTCGGTACCAAGATCTGCCTACTACGCGGTTGTTCACCGACACGACATTCCACCCGCTCACGGGCGGTGTGACCGCGGAATACAGCTTCTAAAACACTCAACGTAAAATGAAATCATTGTCACTAGCCACACCTTTCGGCCGCGGGACTTCTGGAATAGCTATCACCGCTTGCATCGTCGCGGCCACCTTTGTTCTAGTAAGCATCGCGGCACACGCATCCGAGGCTCCGCCCGGCCCGCCGATCCCCCGACGCGCGCTTCAAATGGAGCACGCGAACTCATTGCCTATCACTCACTTCTATGACACCCCTCAAGACCTCTTAGAGGGCAAACCCGGAGACTTGCTGCGCCATGAGTCCTTCGCGGGATATACGCTGCCTGCGGGCGCAAGTGCGGTGCGTATCCTCTACCATTCGGTCGACGCTGGTGGCCGCGATGTAGCGAGTTCCGCCGCGATCCTGATTCCCGCGGGGAAGAAGCCCGCGCAAGGCTGGCCGATCATCGTGTGGGCGCACGGGACCAGCGGCGTCGCCCGCCAATGCGCACCTTCAGCGATGAAGGATATCTACTACGGCGATGAAGGTCTTTACGACATGTTGAAGGCCGGTTTCGCGGTCGTCGCAACTGACTATCACGGGCTCGGTACGGAAGGACCCCATCAATATATCGACAAGATCGCTCAGGCGAACGATGTGGTTTATGCAGTTCCCGCAGCCCAAGAGGCGGTACCGAGTCTCGGTCGACAATGGGTCGTGGACGGTCATTCTCAGGGCGGTCTCGCGGCGTGGGGTGTGGCCGAAGCTGAAGCCAGACTCAAAGACTCGAGCTACCTCGGCGCCGTGTCCGTCGCAGGCGCCACACATCTAGCGTGGCAGGTCAATCATCTCAACGAAGACAACGGGGCTGGTTTCTATCTCGTCTGGTGGGCGTATGGGATCCATGCTCGGTTCCCGGAGTTTAAGCCCGACGAGATGTTAACGACAATCGGCGCCGCGCACTATCGAGAGGTCACCACTCAGGGCTGCTGGCTCTATGGGTACGCCAGTTATCTCCATGTCGATGCACCGAAGATGGTCAAAGCGGACTGGGCAAAGAGTCTATGGGTACGGAAATTCTTTGACGAGAATCGGGTCGGCGACGCACCGATCGCCGGTCCAATCTTCGTGATTGCCGGTGAAAGCGACACCGCAGTGCCTTTTGCCGCCACACGCGACTTGATCGATCGCGCATGCAAGAATCGACAGAACGTGCAGTTCCGGTCCTATCCGGGCCTCGATCACGATCCCACTATGGTCAACTCGACACCAGACCAGATTGCGTGGATCAAGGACCGTTTCGGCGGCATACCCGCAACGGGAAATTGTCCCCCCTCGTAGTTGCCCGTGCTCCCACCGATTTCTCTACTCTACCGGATAGGCGCACACACTCGATCTCGTATTTCACAAACGTTTGCCAACATTCATCAAAGGAAATCCATGAAATACCCATTGCTATTCTGTCTGATTCTGATGCCTGCAAGCGCGGCCTTGGCCGAGCCAGTTGCCTACAATGTCGATCCGCAGCACACTCATCCCAGCTTTGAGGCAGATCACATGGGGGGGCTTTCCACTTGGCGAGGAACTTTCAAGAAGACGACAGGAAAAATCACTTTGGACAAGTCCGCGAATTCCGGGACGGTATTGGTGTCGATCAACGTCGCAAGCATTGACTTCGGGCAAGACGAGCTAAGCAAGGAAGCCAGAGGGCCGGAAATGTTCGATTCTGCCAAATATCCCACGGCGACGTACAAAGGCACCCTCGGAGGTTTCAAAGACGGCGCACCGACCACAGTTACCGGAGAGTTAACCCTGCACGGAGTAACAAAGTCATTGACTCTCTCCATAGATTCCTTCAAGTGCATGATGCATCCGATGCTCAAACAGGAAGTCTGTGGCGCCGACGCGCTCGGTACATTCAATCGAGCGGACTTTGGTGTGAACTATGGACAGGACTATGGTTTCAATCAGCAAGTGCGGCTGCGAATCCAAGTGGAAGCGATAAAGGCCTCTTAGCACCCCACAATCACACTCTAGAGAGCTGAACGCGGCTTGCATGACAGTTCACGATTCCGTTACCGACTCAGCCGCATTTCCGGGGTAGAGTGGCGGCCGCTCGTTCAGACAGGAGACACCCCACTTGGGTATCTCTGCCATGATCGGATGCTCGAGGCTGTGCATCGGCAGATCGGCGCTCTGAAAGAGCGGCGCCATCATTTTGCCGCCGCGTCCGGGAGCTAACGAGTTGGACCCACGCGAGACATTGGCGACGTCGCCGATGAGCCGGGTCCAAATCGTGGCCGTCGCAATCACGATTGGCCTCAATGCACTAGACGGTTTCGATGTGCTCGCCATCAGCTTCGCTTCGCCCGGTATCGCTCGTGAATGGGGGATCGACCGGAGCGCTCTCGGTTTCGTGCTGTCGATGGAACTGATTGGTATGGCCCTGGGGTCGATTCTGCTCGGTAGGTCGGCCGACAAGCTAGGGCGACGCCGCGCGATTCTTGGCTGCCTCGGTGTTATGAGCTTCGGTATGATCATGACAACCGCGGCAAAGGGAATTTACGATCTCTCCCTTTGGCGTATTGTCACTGGCCTCGGCATCGGTGGGATGCTCGCTGCCATTAATGCGGTAGCCGCCGAGTTCTCTAGCGTGCGGCGTCGTGGACTCTGTGTATCGTTGATGGCGATCGGTTATCCTCTGGGTGCGGTTATCGGCGGCTCCGTCGCCGCGAATCTCCTGAAGCACAGTGACTGGCGTGTTGTGTTTGTGTTGGGTGCGTGCGGGACCGCACAGTTCATTCCGTTGGTGGTCTGGTTCGTCCCGGAATCGATCGGCTGGCTCTGCCAGCGTCAGCCCGCGGGTGCGCTCGCACAAGTGAACCGGACCCTCGCGCGCATGGGCCATCTAGCCGTCGCTACGCTTCCAACGCGATCCACCGACGAGAATAGCCGTTCGATTGTCGACATCTTTCGCCACGGAATGGCGAAAGTCACTTTACTTGCGACACTTGCTTACTTCCTGCACATCACAACGTTTTACTTTATCTTGAAGTGGGTGCCAAAGATCGTCGCCGACATGGGCTTCACGGCGGCCACCGCGGCGTCCGTCTTGGTCTGGGCGAACGTGGGCGGAGCAACCGGCGGCGCCGTGCTGGGCTTGCTGACGCTGCGCTTCGGGCTAAAACAACTAACGATAGCGGTACTTTTATTGTCTGTCGTGATGGTCGCGGTATTCGGACTCGGACAAACTGACCTCACCCAGCTATCGTTCATTTGCGCAGCGACTGGATTCTTTACCAACGCCGGCGTCGTAGGGATCTACGGTATCCTGGCCCGCGCATTTCCGACGCACCTCCGCGCAACCGGTACAGGGTTCGCAATCGGGGCCGGACGGGCGGGCGCCATGGTTGCACCTATCGCTGCCGGATACCTTTTTCAAGCAGGCCACAGTCTCGAGTTCGTCGCAATCGCAATGAGCGCGGGTTCCCTGATAGCTGCTGCTGCGCTGTGGTTCCTGCCACTTAACGAGAGCGCGAGCCTCTAATGCGCGAATATTACAAACTAGCTAGCCCAATGATAGGACGGCGTGCCCTTGACCCTGCGTCAAGCATTTAGGAGTACGCTCCGCAGCTCCGCCACCCGCCCGGGCAACGCGATTTCAACGCGATTGAGATCTCCTTCCGCAAGACCAAGATGAGTCATCGCCCCTAGGTTGCGGTTCACCGGACCTGGTTCCAAGGTAAAGGTGTTACCGCATGCGAGCCCCAGGTTTGCACCGAGGTTGACGAGCCCGGCCAAAGCCCGGTGGACCACCGGGGCCCCCATGGGATCATGGTGATGACGGACCGCCGCCACCAGAGATGGCGGAAGCTGCCATTCTTCGAAGATCGCGGCGATACATTCTTCGTGACCCACCGCCGCGTGCTGCGACTCGAGCAGCCGAATATCGCTTGTGGTATCGGTGCGCCTGACGTCAATCATTGCATTGATGCCGGGTAGATCGAGGCTAATTTGCATCGCGATGCCGAGGTTATGCAGGAGGCCCGCTATGAACGCCTCGGACGCCAGCGACTGGTGTTGAATTCGCGCCAGTGACTCTGCCGCTACAGCCGTGGCAAAGCTGTGGCACGCCAACGCCCTTAAGTCGATCGGGGACTCATCACTACCTAGGGCCAAGGTCCGATCGAGGCATGCCGCGGCCACGATGCCACGCACGGCGTCAAGGCCCAAAAGCACCAAAGCTCGGTCAATGCTCGCGATAGAGCGCGCCTGCCCATAGTAGGGCGAATTCGCGACGCGGAGCACCCGCGCGTACATGGCGGGTTCTTTGTCTACCAAAGATGCAACGTCGCGCGCGCTGACTCGCGGATTGCATAGCATGGCCATCATGCGTGGCGCCGAATGGGAGCCGGTTCCCACGACGCCGATCGACGCAGCAGCCTTCAGGATCTGCGCGCGGTCGAGTTGAGGTCTAGCCGGCAGACTTAGCATCATGATCTAGGTTATCCGGCCGGCGCTGCGCCGACGGTGTGATCCCGCTCACAGATTTCGCCACCGATCCGCTTTGCTAACCAAGAAGCGGCCCGGCCTCACCGACAGGAGCCTGGACACCATGGACGATCACCTCTGGATCTGATCAAGCGACCATCGGCAATGAACGACAGTATAGTGCCAGGCGACCTATCGGCAAGCTCCAGCGCTGCAAGCACTCTGGCAAGAAACCGTCGTCGGGCGAAATGGGAAACAATCTGCGTTTCCGTTGCCACACTACTCGTCGTCGGCGCCGGAATCCTCGGGTTGTGGGTGACCTCCACGAATTCGATCCGCGATAACTTCCAACACTACCTCATTGGCTTGGCGCAGACGGCCTCTACCCTCGTAGATCCAGCGCTGCAAAGCACGATTCGCCGGCCTGAGCAGCGGACCAGCGCGGACTACAAGCGTGCCATGGAACCGTTGCGGCGCATGCGCATGGCCTTATCGGACGTCCACTACATCTATACGCTCGTCTCAGACGGCGCCAAAGACCGGTTCGTACTCTATGCCCAAGATTCGGAGGACCCGAACCCGAGCGGACTCGACGATCAGGACCGTGTTGATGCCTGCAATGAGCGTTGCCCGGAAATGCAACAGGCGCTCGGCAACGGCCACTCGCCAGGGCGTGCAGCAGCGACCGATCAACCGGTCCTTGACAAGTGGGGCGCGCTTTTGACCGGCTGGGCACCCATTTTAGACCCGCAGGGTCGGCAAATCGGCGTCGTGGGAGTTGATGTGGACGCGCGCGTGTATCTAGCGCGTCTCGCCGCCGCGCGCAAGTGGGCGCTGTTCGGCCTTGCACCAGCCGGCATTCTCATCGTTATTTTAGGGTCCGCCTTTTACCGTATCCGCCTGCGCGGCCTCGCTGCGGGGCTGGCATTGGCCGAGGCCGCCTGGCGAGATAATCTGACGGGGCTGGCGAACCGGGCGCTGTTTATGGAACGGCTGCAAAAAGCGGTTGAACGCGTGCGCGATGGTGAGCAGCCCCTGTTTGCGGTACTGTTCCTGGACTTCGATCGCTTCAAACTGATCAATGACACGTTAGGGCACAAGGCCGGCGACGAATTGTTACGCCAGATCGCCAGGCGCCTTCAAGGTGCTTTGCGCGTTGACGACTCTATTGGTGACAATGAAACCGACAGCCTGGTTGGTCGCCTCGGCGGTGATGAGTTCTTGATTCTGCTCAACGATCTGAATACCTCTACCGATGCAAGCTTGATCGCCGAGCGGTTGCTCGAGGCCTTAGCGCCTGTCTACCGCATATTTGGCAGCGACGTACATTCGACGGCAAGTGTTGGCATTGTCACAAGCGATCAAGGTCACGCGAACGCCGACGAAGCGGTGCGGAACGCCGATGTCGCAATGTACGAGGCCAAACGTTCCGGCCGCGCCCGCTCGGTTGTGTTCGACGAAGCCATGCACGCGCGGATCACCCGGCACGGGATCATCGAAACGGGCTTGCGCAAGGCGCTTGGAACGGACGAACTTTCCGTCGTTTATCAACCCATTGTCGAACTCAAGACAGGCCGGATGGTCTCGGCAGAGGCTCTACTTCGTTGGAACCATCCAACGCTGGGCCTAATTTCGCCTTGCGAATTCATCCCTGTGGCCGAGGACTCTGGCTTGATGGTAGCCGTAGGTCAGTGGGTCCTGAAAGACGCCTGTCAGGCGCTAGTCACATGGCGGCTACTCGATGCGCACCGCGCGCCAAAGACGGTCAGCGTCAACATCTCGCGGGCGGAGTTAGCGATGGGCAGCCGTCTGCTCGATCACGTTCGTGACGCTCTGTCTGCTGCCGGACTACCGCCAAATGGCCTGCAGCTTGAGGTATCGGAGCGTGAGGTCGTGCGAGATCCCGAAGCATCCCTTGACGTACTGCGCCAATTGCGCCACCTTGGTGTGAGTCTTGCAATGGATGCCTTCGGCACCGGTACCTCCCCTCTGGCAATCCTTCGGAGGTATCCCTTCGATACAATTAAGATCGATCGCTCTTTCGTGGAAGACGTCACCAATCACCGTGACGTCCTGGCGGTCATGCATGCCATGATCAACCTGGTCGAAAATCTCGGCATGTCAAGCCTAGCGGAAGGCGTCGAGGAACCGTCACAGGTCTGTGTACTCCAGTCCCTCGGATGTCGCTATGCGCAAGGGCTTTACTTCGGCGAGCCAGTAACGGCGGAAAAGCTACTGGGCGCCGCACGACCCCACGCAGTCGCACTGGTTCCCTCAATGGCCCTGTAGGCAACCGCTCCAGCGGCGACAGCACTGGATTCGCGATCAGCTTGAATATACTTCGAATGTCATTGCCCCAGCACTCGCGTCGCTGACGCGAGGCAAACTATCGCCGCTATCCAGGTGCCTCCTTTACGCGCCCCCGACCAACTACCCATTCGGTCGGTCGAGCGGGGTTACAGTGGCACCAGATCGAATGGCAACCACTGGGCTGCACATACCATTCGACTAACAAGACGTATGCGTTGAGCTGTATGGAGGCTTTGATGTCGTAGTTTCCCCACGCGGCCATCGGCCCGCGCTCCGTCGACCACGCGGTCCATGCACGCCCAAGCGACGCGGCGGCGCCCACAGGCTGACGGCACTCTTCCGGCAGGTCGTCGATCCCGAGCACGCGCGCCTGGAGTTTTACGCACTGAGTCCCTGCCAAGAAGCCGGCGAGTAGAGTTTCGACATCGGATCGGTTCAGATCGAATTTCATTTCCCCCTCCGCGCTACTAGCGCGTGCGACTGCGATCGTAAACGACCTTGCCGCCGATAATCGTCAGATCCACGTTCGTCTTCAGCAGGGCTTCCGGCGGGTTCGTGAGGGGATCGGTATCGAGCACGATCATATCCGCGAGCCTGCCGGGCTCGAGAGTCCCCTTTATCTTCTCCTCCCAGGTCAGATAGGGTCCATTGGCGGTGTACATCCGCAGTGCTTCCTGGATCGTCACCGCCTCCTCCGCCCCATACACTTTGCCGCTCGGACCCTTGCGAGTGACCGCCGTGTACAGGCCCACCATCGGGCCAATCGGCAGATCATCCGAACCGAACGCAACGAACAGCCCATGATTCTTCCAGGGCGTGATAACCGAGTTGGTGTGCTGCAGACGCCAGTCATCGAGCGTCGCCACATAGCGATCCTCCAGCGTGTACGTGAAGTTCGGCTGCTGCGCGATGCGGATGTGGTCGTGTGCCATCGTGTTCATCGTCTTCTCGGGCGGCATGATCGTGAAATGATCCAAGAACCAACGATGGTCCTTTTCGACTCCGACGATGCCGTTCAAGGACTTTGAATAGGCATTGACGGTCTGCACGATGGCCGCGTCGCCGATTGCATGCAGACCTACCTGCCAGCCGAGGCGCGCACTCGTATCAGTCAACTCCTGCAGCTCCGCATCGGTGTAGCGCCCTTTACCGCGAAATCCAGGTAGTCCTTTGTAGTCGACCAGTGTCCACGCCGTTGGTCCGGTAAAGCCGCCGTCAACGGCAGACTCACCGATCGGGCCGATCCGCAAACGCTCATCGCCATAACCGGTGTGATGCGGGAAAGCTTTCAGCCGCTCCGCGCCCGGATAGCTGATATACATCGCCACGCGCGGAAGATCAGCGCCCTGCTCGGCGAAGATCCCTTGCAGCTGATGAAAGGTGCCAAGCGCCGTAGGCGAAGCGATGCCGCCCTGACCCACCGGCTCATCGTCGATGGAGCCGCTCGCCTCGATAATACTAGTTATGCCAAACGCCAAGACAGCCTTAAGCTTGCGGATATAACTATCACGAACTTCTTCCCAGGTGAGTGGCGGAACGACTCTTGTATACAGATCCGCGCGTTCACGAATGATCCCGTTCGGTTCGCCATCGGCGCTATGCTCGATCACACCTCTGTCCGGCTGCGGGGTATCACGCGTGATCCCGGCGAGCTTCAGAGCGGCGGAGTTGCCCACGGTCGAATGCCTGCCCGCGCGCGCCAGAATCACGGGATTATTGGGTGCGGCAGCATCGAGATCCTGACGCACGGGGTTGCGCTTCTCCACGAACTGCGCCTCATCCCATTCCATCCCAGTCACCCATTTGCCCGGTCCCAGCTCTTGTGCCTTCGTGCGCACCTGCCGTTGCAAATCCGCGATCGACATGGCTTGACTGAGCTCGATGTCGCGCCGCCCCTCGGGGTGAACGTGCAAATGCGTGTCCATGAACCCGGGCATCAAGACCCGGCCGGTCAGATCGATCGTCTTCGACGCCTGGTACTTGCGGGCAATCTCGACTCCACCCACGGCGACGATCTTGCCGTCTTTGACCGCCACGGCGGACTGGACCGAGAACGTCTTGTCGAGGGTCAACACTTTGCCACCCTTGATGAGGAGATCGACCGTTTGCAGCTCCGCCCAGGCCGCAAAGGGCGCAACCACAGCGAGGCATGACAATGCAATGACCGCGGGTTTTCTGGCTCGCATGTTAGGCCTCGTAGGACGTTGTTCCGCCGACGACCGTGCGGACGATATGAATATCCTTGATCTTCCCGGGATCTACCGTGTGCGGATCCTCGGCCAAGACGACGAAGTCCGCCAGTTTGCCGGCCGTGACGGACCCCTTGATCGCCTCCTCGCGCGTCGCGTAGGCACCGTTGATGGAGCAGACGCGCAGCGCCTCGTCCACGGTAATCCGCTGGTTGGCGCCCCACACCTCGCCGTTCCAGCCGGTGCGAGTGACCATACCCTGGATACCCATTAGCGGAGAGAACGGTCCCGGATTGAAGTCGGACCCGGCCGCCGCCGGGATCCCCGCGTCGAGAAGCGTTCGATAGGCCATGCACCGCTTCATGAGTTCTTCACCGTAGAAATGGAACTTGTCGGGGTTGTAGTAGGCATACGAAGTGAACAACGCCGGCACCGCGCCGATTGCTTTGATGCGTCGCACGAGGTCGTCATTGATCAGCGTGCAATGGGTGATCTTGGGCCGTGCGTCAGCTTGCGGAAGCAACCGCAACGCCCGTTCGTACGCAGTCAGCACGTGGTCGATGGCAACGTCCCCGTTGGCGTGACAATTGAGCTGGATACCCGCCCGGTGCACTCGCTCGACCCAGGCGTTCAGGTCCTCCTGCGTCTCCGTAACATTGCCTTTATAAGGCGGGGAAATGCCGGGATAGGGGATGCTGAGCGCCATCGTGCGTTCCGAGAACGACCCGTCAGCGGAGTGTTCGAAGGTGGCTCCCAACTTGATCCACTCGTCGCCCAAGCCGGTCGTCATGCCAGCGGTGATCATCGATTCCAACTCCACGCCTTTGGCCTCATAGCTCACGCGATGCAGCAGCTTGCCGCTCGCCCGCACCTGCTGCAAAGCTCGTAGGTTGCCGCCCTGGTGGCAGACGCCCGTGAGACCATAGCGGACAAACTGCCTGGAGATGTGCGCCAATCCGTCGCGGTCGCGTTGCATCGCCTCGTCTTCGGAATAGACTGCCCTCCTGCCGACCTTGTCGAACACGCCGCGCGCACGGTCAGTCACCCGTCCGTTGAGTTCACCGTTCGAGTCGCGGTCGTAGGTCCCGCTCGCCATACTCGGTGTAGACTTGGTAATCCCCGCCATCGCAAGGGCTTTGCTATTGTAATAAGTGGTATGGCCGCCGCGATGATGAACCGCCACCGGCAGATCCTTCGACACCTGGTCGAGGTCATGGATATTGAGTTCACGCTTGTCCTTCACCTTGGTGTCGTCGAAAAAATATCCGTCGACCCAGGTGTCGGCAGGTGTCGTTCGGGCCTTGGCGCGAAGCTTATCGACGATACTGGCGATGGTCACGAACTCGACCTCATACGGATTGCCGACGAGGACTTCGTAGAGCAATTCGCTGCCCGGTGCGTGGTTGTGGCAATCGATGAAGCCGGGCACGATCGTCATTTGCTGGGCGTCGAGTATCTTCGTGCGTCGCGTAGCCAGATTGCGGATGTCGGCGGTCGAACCGACGGCGATAAATCGGCCGTTCTTGACGGCGAGCGCTTCGGCACGCGCCTGCGCGGCATCCATGGTGTAGATCTTGCCGTTGACCACGATCAGGTCGGGCTCCGTACCGCCCCGGCTGCCCAGAGGAGCTTCGCTGCCGGCAGCCTCGCTAATAGCGGACCCACTGCCCTGCCGTCTTCCCAGCATAAATGCGCCGGCAAGCGCCGCACTCAATCCTAAGAATTCGCCACGGGTGTATTTTTTCATGGTGCTCCTTGTCGCCTGATGATGGGCGCCGCC
>Ga0179587_10001364_pt1 | contig 11012 bp, 9 predicted proteins | sample CZODoug2_1_08_16_FD_185932 | JGI IMG/M metagenome (GOLD analysis project Ga0179587, IMG submission 185932) | Vadose zone soil fungal communities from Angelo Coast Range Reserve, California, USA - CZODoug2_1_08_16fungal | ecosystem: Environmental > Terrestrial > Soil > Vadose zone | place: USA...
TCGAAGACGATTCCGCGGGACGCTTGCGTGGATAGACTGAACGCGGAGACGCGATGGTCGGCGTCAGGATGGAAGACAAAATCTCCGAGATCGCTGGAGTAAAACTCGTCGGGGCCGCCAGTTGGATACTTACAGTTTGAGAATGGCGTGCTTTTCGCAGAAGGCTCGACGGAGTTTTCGAAGCGCACCGGGATCGGCCAAGTCACCAAACTTTCCGTACTTCGGCGGTTGGAGTTGTTCTTGCAGAGCGAGCCGCTCGCAATTAGTGAGTCAAAAGATCAGACGGCAGTGCATGAGGGAGAGGTCTTCGCAGGTGTCCAGAGCGTGCTCCTTTTCGGCGGTCAATCGCGGCCAACTGTTTCGATCAGCTATGTTAGGCGGGTTCACACAAGTGTCGCCCCGGAGCTCGACGTTGGCACTTTTCGACAGTCAACTTCGATTCTCCTGAGTGAAGATGTACACGGATTTCATTTCGACACGAACGGGATATTTGCCGAGCAGGCCGAGGGCGTTGTACGTCGAGCGCAGTTCGGACAAACGCTTTCTATTTCCCATTCTCTGGGGAAGTTCACAATTTCCGGGGAGATATGGCACTTCTCACAACCATTCGAGAAGGGCAACGATGTTCCAGTTCAGTAGGCCAGCCTTTTTCTGCCCCATTTTCCTGGGCACTGCTTCAGGCTTAATTCCTGCGTCCGGCAGCTTCGCGGCTTCTGCTTTCCCGGTTCCGCCCTTACACCATTGGGTTCCCTCCCATAAAAGCAGCCGCTCGCCTTAGAAGCAGAAGCCTTCGCTTTTGTGTGCCCCAGAAAAATGGGGCAGAAAAAGGAGACATTTTCATGTCCTATTTATATGTTAAGTGGAATAGGTCTTGGAGCTGATTCGCTCGCCGACGGCTGCGCCATTAGAGCATGGTTTGAGTCTGCTGGCCACTCCCGGAACGAAGGCCTGCGACGCCGGAGGCGGCGCGTTTAGGCCAAAGTGGAGGGAGTGGCAGTAAGCGCGGAGAAACACCCCTAAAACCAAGATTGCTTCGTAAGTGGCCGTGCGAGTTGGCGCCTACTGTCGGTGTCCTTCACAACGGCGCCGCCCTTCATCACGAACTGAACTCGTTCCAATTCCGAAATGTCCTTAAGCGGATCGCCACTCAGTGCAATCAAGTCAGCGAATTTTCCTGCGTCTAAAGCACCGACGCGGTCCTGCCAACCAAGCAGCTGTGCTGCGTTGAGAGTAGCGGTGCGAATTGCCTCGAGTGGTGACATGCCCGACTCGACGTAACCATGCACCACGGCCACGCTGGCAACTCCACGCGTTATCCCAGGGTGGTCAACGTAGACATCGGAGCCCGCGGCAATCGGCACTCCGGCCGCCATCGCGCGCTTGAGCCGTTGGCTGCGCAATCCAAAAACGAATGTTGCGATATCGTTCGTCTGTTTTAGTTCCTCGGGTGTCGCGCGTTCGCGGAATTCCGGCCGAACGTTCCTTTTCCACAATTCTTCCGATCCATCCGTCGGAACCAGAAAGATATGTTTCTGCGCCATGATCTTCAGTACATCGTCCGGTACGTCGTAACCGTGTTCGATCGAGTCCACTCCTGCCTCGGCAGCGGTCCTGGTTTCCAGATCATCAATCGCGTGCGCGGCGACTTTCTTGCCGGACCGGTGCGCTTCCTCCACAATTGCTTTCATTTCTTCCGGCGAAATCTGATGACTGATGATCACCTTAATGCAGTCCGCGCCGTCATATACGGCCTGCTTCACAGCGCGTCGCGCCTCATCGGTTGAACTGACAATCGCATATTCTTGATCAATTATATTCTGCAGTTCATGTGGGACAGGCTCAGCGGATCCGAATTGTCCGCCCGGGGCTGCGAGAGCTCGTGTAGTAACGACCATCCGCGGACCAGTCACCCAACCGCCCTCTATTGCATCTCGCAAGGCAACGTCTCCGTTTAACCCCGAATTTCCCACGTCACGCACTGTGGTAATGCCAGCCTCAAGATCCTGGCGCCCCATCGCAGCACCGAGAAGCGCTCGCGACGCAGTGCTCATCCGCGTTACGGTCATAAGCAGATTTGGCTCATCGCCCATACGCGAGTAGTTGTTCTGCAACAAATGCGTGTGGGCGTCAATCAGCCCGGGCAACACCGTAAAATGTGCCAGATCGATGACCGCCACGCCTTTGGGTGCATGCGATTGGATGACCGAGAGTGGACCGACTGCCTTAATGCGTTCGTCGACAATTAATATGCCCTGATCGATTCGATACTCGCCGGTCTTCACATCGAGCAGTCTCCCGGCTTTGACCAGCACGGTGCTGGCGCCATTGGATGAGGTCTGCGCCACAGCGAACCCGCTCGAATACAATAAGACAATCGCGACGATCCCTCGTCTTGCAACGGATGCCAGTCTCCAAGAAGAGAGCTCTCCAGGAGTCAATTTGCCCAGCGCCACGATAGTGCTCCTCTCGTTTAGACCTGCTTGTTCCTTACTACAGACTTGAAAGAACGTCATCGGTTACGTTGTCAGTGACGGATTCTTCCCCTTCCTGTAGGTGCCTCCGGGGACAAGTCTTTTGGACATAGTTCCACCCTCTTAAGACGTATCTACGACATGATGGCTGAAAATGTTCCACGCTTATTGACACGGTCGTCCGGCCCCTCGCATAGGAGGCATACTGCTGTCTCCGAACTGGACCAATCTCGAAAGTCCCATCACTCAACCCGACGGCTGTGCGCTTTCTACGCCGAATCTTGCTGAGTCCAGTACGCCACCATTTTTCTGCCACTCATTTTCCTGGGCACTGCTTCGGGCTAATTCCTGCGTCCGGCGGCTTCGCGTCTTCTGCTTTCTCGGTTCCGCCCTCTGCTTCTTTTGGGTCCCTCCCAGAATGCAGCCGCTTGCCTTGGAAGCAGAAGCCCTCGCTTTTTTGTGCCCCAGGAAAATGGGGCAGAAAATGGAGAATCAAACTTTATGTCCTACTTATATGTTAAGTGGAATAGCTTTGGGCTGCGGTTCGCTTGCCAGGGTTTCCCTCATTAGAGCATGGTCTGTGCTTAGCTGGCCACTCCCGTAACGGAGGCCTGGGGCGCCGTAGGTGGCGCGTTTAGGCCGCAGCGGAGGGAGTGGCCAGTTCGCAGAGTGTTCCAACTCCTCCACTCTCAGGGGACCGTTTTACGTATTAAGCAGCGCTACTGATGGTCGTAACTGATGACCCGCGCAAGTTTCCAGCCATCGGGCTCTTTCTTCCATATGTTCATGAACTTCGGTGAGGCGTCTAGCTTCTCGGTTCCACCCTGTCCGCGCTCGTAGAATCGGTGCATGCCTAGTTCCATCGCACCGTATCCGGGTATTGCGTATACTTGCAAGCTATCCTCATCCAATTCACGACGATACTTTGTTTTTTCAGCACATCTCTTGGTTAGCGCATCCACATTCCACCGCAAGTCCGTAAGTCCGGTCGTGTCGTGAAAAAACTCGAGGTCCTTCACAAAAAGTGAAGAGAACGTCGATACGTCACATATGTTGTAAGCGCCGAATAGTCTAACGTCCGCTTCCTTGATTTCGCTCAGGAGCGACTTCAACTCCGGTGCAAAGGTCGCATCCACTTTCGCTACCAGCAATCCTTCAGGCGTCGGCGATGTCCCTTCGCCGCGCAGTGCGTTTCCCTCCCGGTGCAGCACAAACACGATTCCCCCGCCGACATTCATCCGGAAATGGATGCTGCCTGCTTCTACGCGCCCTTCTTCAATGGCAGTTTGTTTGTCTATGGACGAGCCAGCAGTTCCAGTCAGCAACGTTCCCGTCTGGCGCAGGACAAGTACTGCCGTGTCACGCACCACTTGTCCGTTCGGCATGGTGATTATGAAGCTTCCGCTCCAGGTACCTGCGGCGTCTTGAGCAGAGTGCGTCTGGGTGTTCTCTAACGCTAGTCTGCTGAGGTCTTGCGCAATCTCCAGTGCCTGTTTGCTTTCGCTATTTCCGAGCACGATCACAGTCAGACGATCGTCAGGGTAGTATCGAAGATCGCCGACGAACCCCTGGATGCCCCCCGTGTGGCTGATAAGCTTGTGTCCATCCTCGTTCGTAACGACGACGCCTAGACCGAAATTCCCTTTGTAGGGCGTCGTCATCTTTCTCAATGACTCAGGATGCAAAATGTTTCCTCGGAAGAGTCCTTCCTCCCATCGCCGCAGATCTTCCGTCGTCGTGTAAACATCACCAGCACCAAAAGGAATGCTCATATCAATATATTCCGCGTGTTTCAGATCTTGGCCGTTAACCCGGTAGCCGACAGCACGTCGAGGCACAATTTCCGCGTTCGAATCGACACCGGAATCCTTCATGTCGAGCGGACCGAAGATGTTGTGCTGAAGAAAGCTCGCGTATGCTTCTCCTGACGCTTTCTCGACGATATAGCCCAGTAGGATATAGCCCGAATTTGAGTACTTCGCCTGCGAACCAGGCGCAAACTCCAGAGGCTTGTCACGAAGACGCGCGATCAGTTCAAGAGGAGTAGCAGGTTTCCATGAAGCGAGTTCATCGGGCGGAAATGTCGTAATACTCACAATGCCTGAAGTATGCGTGAGCAGGTGAAAGATTGTTATATCTCGCCAACTCGCCGGGACATCTGGTATGTATTTCGAAACCGGATCGCTCAATTTCAGGCGCCCACGCTCTTCTAACAGAAGAATGCTGACGGCCGTGAATTGCTTGGTGATGGATCCAATACGAAACTTCGTAGTTGGTGAGTTCGGGATTTTCCATTCCAGATCTGCCGAGCCGTAGCCGCGATTCAGAATGATATTGTTATTGCTCGCGACCAGAACCGCTCCCATGAAGACTTGCGGCCGGATAATCTCCTCCATTCGTGCGGAGAGCGAAGCAGCGTCCAGAGGCATGTTGCCCGCTGTCGCCAGGGCGGAACTATTTTTATCAGAGAGTTTCGTTGGCCGAGCTACTGCAACGCGCGTCGTATCGACTTCGATTGTCGTGTCCGTGTTCGGTGGCAAGCCAGTCGCCTGTCCGCGAAGATGGTCCCCTTCGAGACGCAGGTTGAAGACGACGGAGGTGCCCGGGCGCACAACAACCGCAAACTGGACCCGCCCTTCACTGATGTGTCCGCCGCTGATCGTGGTCTGCATGTCTTCTGCTCGACCTGCACTTCCCGTGACTAAGGCGCCGCTCTGATTCAGAATGAAGAAGGCAGTGTCATGCTGAAACGTGCCGTCGTTACCCGGAATATCAAAGGTTCCTTGCCACTTCCCTGAAATGTTCGGCTCGGATTGTCCCCACACAGGGAGCGATACTACAAAGGGCAGCAGCAAGCAAAAGAGAGCGAGCACGCAAATCCATACAATGCGGGGAAACTCCGTCGTGGACGCCTTGGTTCTGCATTGAATCCTTACGAAGAGCAATATCTCGTACATCAACAACTTCATCTGCGGCCTCCACAGTGTTGTGCCTTCATAGAGAACAACGCGGAGGAGCAGAAAAGGTTAACGCCTCGATAGCCGCCCAACCCGCATATAAAGGATAGAAGCGGAGCCGACTACGAGTAGTAACGAAACAACCGCACCCCAGACAACGAGGTCAGTTGTCTCATCGAAGCCGGAGCGGACCACGTTGTGGAACGAGGGCAACACTCTGGACGCGCTCCAAATCATGAATGACATCACATACGCGGCAGCCACCGCCATAATCGCGGGAGAGAGATACTGCTCTGTTCTGCGTCGCCCGGCGTAGCGCTCGCAAAATTGCGTCCGGCTCCACACCTGCGCTGCAGGCGGCGCAGGGTTCTCGGTCAACTGAATCGCAGCGAGGGACGTCAGCGCCTCGGCGACTAGCTTTGTCTCCGCGCAGGCAGTGCAGGTACCGACATGATTCAGCAGAGAGGAGCTCCATGCCCGTGAACGAACGGCATGGACGACTTGACTTTCTTTCTCACACTTCATTGCCGCTTCCCCTTTTGCCCTAGGAGCAACGCTGCCTTCCGGCGGGCCCTCAGCAAAAGAATCCGAACACTCATGGTATTTAGTCCGGTAGCAACGGCTATCTCGCGATGAGTCATTCCTTCAACATAGGCAAGCCACAGAAGTTCGCGCGCTCGGGGCTTCAACTGCAGCATGACTCTCCTCACATCGATACCGGAGTCGGGATTTTCGTCGATCCCCATCTCCAGATAGTCCACCCAGCCTCTTTCGTGGCTTCGCCGCCATCGGTCGTGCATCAGGTTCGTTGCGATACGAAAGAGGTAAGGTTTCGCATTAACCGTGTCCAGATCACGCCGCTTGCTACTTAAAAACCGATAGTACGCTTCCTGCAAAACGTCATCGGCAATATCCGGACTGCCCGACACGCGTGCAACATAAGACCAGAGTGATCCCGCAGTTGCCGCGTAGAGCGCGTTGAACGCTTGTTCGTCCACCTCGTGCGATGCCTCCCGGACTTTCAACGGACCCCAAGTCCCGGCGATGACTGCGCTTGCCGACACCTAGTTCTGGTCTCGGTGAATAAGTCCAAAGGAGCGATGCAGGAAGTAAGACACCGCCGAGGAAGCGCCGAGGGCAACACCCAGTACAACGGCGCCAAGGCCAAAAGTGAGCGTGCCCTCCTGCTCTCTGTAGGCCACATGAAAGGAGAGAAAACCTAACCCGATGATGAGGAACACGACGCACGCCTGGACCCCACCAATAATGCTCCTGTACGGTTGAGTTTGATCCTGTTCGATTGCTTTCAGAAACTGCCTTCCCGCATCGGATTCGACAAACACACGAAGAGCCTCGGGAGTGCTGATGCGTTGCACGAGTCTGACCTGAAGGTCCGATTGGACCTTCACCGCCATGTAATGCCTTAAAGATGTAAAAATCAGCCAAGCGACCCAACCGATCGTTGCAAATACCGCAGGCACCGCTAGCGTATGTTGGTCCACAGGTCCCCCTAAATGCCTTCCTTTATTACAACGCTCCAAGGCCGAGGAGGTAAACAGGTGACGTTGAAACTCCGTCCGAAAACTGTGATTCGTATTGGCAAACACGCTGTGTTCATCTCTCCTCGGTGGCCCTTCCCATGGTGAACTGCTTAACAACCGTGCGCCGTTTGAGCTCACCAGGACTGGTGCCAGGAGCGGTCACGCGGCCCTAAGTTCACTCACAACGGCGTCACTCGCCCTGCGCCGTTCTTCCAACGGATGCTATGTCCGGTTACGCGACTTACCGAGAGTTGACGAGAGGGAGGCAACTCCAGGCTATCAGGTCTCAACCCGCGAACCCTGGAACGAAAAGCCGCCGATAATAATTAGCAAGGATGCAGCGCCGATCATTTCGTTTCCGATGAAGAACCCCACCATTGCAACAGTGAATACAGCCTGAATCAACACAGCGAAGCCACAGATCAGGGCGATAGGCTTGCCCAAACGCGCTTCCCCGCACGTGACGACCAGCACAATGAGTGCAAAGACGATCCAACTCCACGCCATCGAGAGAAAGGCAACCTCGAAAACAGATTGCAGCGCAATCGGCAGATTCGATGCATGCACGGCCGGGGCGGAGATCTTTTGATACGCGAGGCAGTGCATGGCGGCAGCCACAAGCAGCACAGTGCAACCCAGCGTGACCAACGTGCGCGACATGGTGCGGCGAGTAATCATCAGATTTGGTATTTCATCGTTAGGAAGAATGGCGTCGTAGTTGCAGAACGAGTTAGGTAAATCGTCGAGCCCGATACAGAGGCGGACACCAACTATCCGGCACCTATTATACTCGCAAGATTCGTGGCGACCGTGCCGGACGTTGTGGTATTGCCGTAGGTGGTCCCGTAAGTGTCGCCACCTACGCCTATCCGGACGGCGCCCGTTTCGTAAATTGTTTCAGCAGATAGGCGGGTGTTGCAGGGGCTGCATCCAGGCTTGCAGATTGTGACTGATCTGGGTCCTCCAGAGATGGTGATAAAGCCAGTCCCCGGAGTCCCAACGGGGTTGCCCAGGATCACAGTCAGCGTTTGGCTCATAACCGCGACAGGACCCATAAGGTCCGTACTGCCGGGGTTGGCCGAAACCGAAATTGTAAAAGAACCTCCCCCGGTACCACTTCCTCCGTTAGTGATTGTGATCCATCCCTCGTTTGGAACCGACGACGAGCGAATGGAGAAAATCGCCAAGGAAGTGTACCCGGAAGTGTCCTTGCTCAAGCAAGTGAAGGGTGTAGGAACGCAGATCGCTCTGACGTATGTCCCGACTATAGAGGACCCGTATCGGTTCGCGAAGAGTCGCGAGGTAGGCTGTTTTCTGGGATTACGACCTGGCCGCAGGAACTCTGGACAGAGCGAACCACAGAAGAAAATCAGTAAAGCAGGACCGGTATCTGAGAACCATGATGGTGCAAGGAGCGCATTACATTCTGGGGCCATTTGGAGAAGACAGTGATCTGCGGAGATGGGGACTGAAGCTTGCGGAGCGAGGAGGAAAAAATGCCAAGAAGCGAGCCGTAGTGGCCGTGGCTCGAAAGCTGGCAGTACTGCTCCATCGGTTGTGGGTAAGCGGAGAGGTGTACGAACCACTGCGCAATAGCCAGAAAGCGATGCGGGCAGTGGCCTAGAGAGTTGCGATCCGGACAGCCGAGCTCAACCGCCGAGTCCAGGTGACTGCGACTAACTCCTGGGGCCCAACTCTCACCGAAAAGGTGAGAAGAGAGGACGATAATCAGGTAGCAGCACCTACTGAAACGAGAACACCCACCTGGCACCGAGCGAACAACCGCTCACCAAGAGTGCGGATGGAAGGGTGGCGACAGAGGCGGCTTGGCTGGACGGAAAAAAAGCAAGGGATCACGAACGGAGTTCATTACTCTTGACAGCGACCGGCCTTCTCATGGAAGGACTTTTGCGGTCACTTACGGTTTTGCCGACAAAATGCCGATAGATGCGTGCGACAAGTCGTACTCATGCCTGAGGGGCAACTCTCGGGAACAAATCCGCCCATTTTCCGTACCATCCTTTGTCGTGCTAAATTCAGCCAAAGAACTCCCCATCTACTTTCTCGCCTGCGCATTGTTGTTCGGAGGAATCGCTAACGCGCAGCAATCCGCGGTAAAGCGTCTCGACGGATCGACAATCTCTGCCGCGGAAATCGATTCCACCGTTAAGCGCCTCATGCACGCGGCTGAAGTCACTGGCTCCGGCATCGCTCTCTTTAACGATGGCAAAGTCGCCTACGCGAAGGGTTACGGTCTTCGCGACCTGGAGAAGGGCCTGGCCTTTATGCCGGACACCGTCGTGACGGCAGCCTCGCTCACCAAATCCGCGTTCGCCTTTATGGTCATGCAACTCGTCCAGGAAAAACTTCTCGACCTCGATAAACCCGTCTATCTCTACCTCCCCAAACCTCTTTCTGAATACCCGAACTACAAGGATCTCGCGAATGACCCGCGTTACAAGCGCATCACTGCGCGCATGCTTCTTAGCCACACGGCCGGCTTTCCAAATTGGCGCTGGCTTCAAAGCGATCGCAAGCTAAACATCAATTTCGAGCCGGGCTCTCGCTACGCCTATTCCGGAGAAGGCATCGCCCTCCTTCAGCTAGTCGTCGAAACGATCACGGGAAAATCCGCACAGGAACTTATGCAGTCGCGTGTTTTCGGTCCGCTCGGTATGACCCGTTCGAGTCTCGTCTCCGAAGAGCGCTTCGCTCCAGATATCGCCAACCGCTATAACGAATACGGCCGTTCCTTCGGCCTCGACGCCCGCGCCAAGGCGAACGCCGCAGGTTCCATGCAAACCACGCTCAATGACTACTCCCGTCTTCTCGTTGCCGTCATGCAGAGCAAACTCATCACGAAACAAACTCGCGACCTCATGCTCTCGCCGCAGGTACAAATTCTTTCCAAAACTCAGTACCCCACCCTTTCCACCGAAGCCACCGAGGCCAACAAATCCATCCATCTCGCCTATGGCCTTGGCTGGGGTCTCTATTCCACACCGTATGGAAATGCATTTTTCAAGGAGGGACACGATGAGGGCTGGCGCAATTACGCGGTCTGTTTCGACAACGGAACCGGCATCCTGATTCTTACCAACAGCTCCAACGGCGAGGGCATCTTCAAGGAACTCCTCGAAACCCTCCTTCACAATAAATTTACTCCTATCGTGTGGGCGGGTTTCACCCCGTACAATGAGCTCCCTCCTCGCCCGCCCCTCAAGCAGCACACCGTGGTCCGCGTCGCTCCTGAAATTCTCGAAAAATACGCTGGCCGCTACGGGGAACCGCCCGACATCATCCTCGTCATCCGCCGCGAAGGTGATCACCTCTCATTTCAGGGCGACGAGTCGAAACAAGAGCTATTTCCTGAATCCGACGTCCAGTTTTTCACCAAAATGTCCGACGACTTCTTCTTCACCTTTGAACTTGACCGACAGGGCCACGTCACTTCCCTGACTCTTCACGCCGACGACCGCGCCATTCCTTTCAAGCGCCTCGACTAGCCGCGGATGAGCTTCAAGCGGAAGATTCTTTGCTGATCGTGGACGGATAACGGGCTATGCGGAAGTAACTCCAGGAGACCCGATTCGCGCCCATTGCTTCCGGCTTGCCGACGATCCGCGAACTTGGTTAAGTTGCTTTGCCGAGGCGGGCTTGTGAGAATCGATCGGAATCCACCCCCATATAACGGGGCTGACCGGACATCTTCTCAGCTACGGTCTTTTTGTCTGGTCGTACACCTCACGGATGGCGTTAATCACCGTCTCCGGCTCGTCGAACTGGATGTATTCCGAGCTATTGCGGGCGAAGATCTGTCTAGAGTTTGAAGACAGTACGAGCCAGCGCGTCTGGGCCAGCGTGGTCTCCTGCTCATACTTCAGGTGCTCCGGCGTGTCCGGAGGTTTCCTCTCCAAGTGGCCGACACCGTGGTTTCCGGAAGTGAGCACGCGGATGGGGCGCGAGCCGAATGAGCGGCGGTGTTGTTGCAGATAGGTTTCGTCCCACGCTGTTTGCTCCATTTCTGAAGAATAAGCGTCATA